>Ga0154006_1000871_pt1 | contig 10390 bp, 13 predicted proteins | sample TSFL090MetaG_FD_104747 | JGI IMG/M metagenome (GOLD analysis project Ga0154006, IMG submission 104747) | Attine ant fungus gardens microbial communities from Florida, USA - TSFL090 MetaG | ecosystem: Host-associated > Fungi > Mycelium > Unclassified | place: USA: Florida, Wakulla State Forest... | reverse complement strand
ATTTACCCCTCTCGAATTCAAGACCAGTGAGGACTGAACAGAGGTCATACCCAGCGCCACCCCTCAAATCTGGTGAGTTTGGAGAACCATGAAACGAGAATATATGACCCACCAGCCATCAATGGCACCCCCTTGAAACTCGTAAGCAGCGTTAGGGTCCTCAGGATTCCATTCCAGATGCGCATCCCAGAAGTATCTGAAGCGGAGCGTGGTCAGGTTGATTATCAGAAGGGAGAGAATCTGGCTCACTCTGGAACGGCGTCAGGTAACCATACATAGGGATTTGCGCAATCAAATCCATTCGGGTATGAGTCGTAGCCTAGAGAATGTTAATCTGCTTTTCTGCAGGATGACCTCCACACAGACCATAGATATCAACACTTGTGAAATGGCCTCCCGGCCACGCATCATTGGTTGTCGTAGGAACAACGATACCAGCGTTCCGCTGATCGAACGGACTCAAAAAAAACTCACACTACTGATCAAGGATACCTACAAAATCCTTTAGTAACTGGGCCTCGTATGCAAAGTCCTCGGTATACGGAGGCCAGAATCCGCTGTATTCATTTTCAATCTACCCCAGGTGTTAGCCGACCACAACATATCCGACGAGTTGCAGGTGCATACCTGGACAAGTATGACCGGGCCGCCGTTTGTAATCTGGTTTTTGGCAATGATCTCGCCAACTGCCTTGATATAAGGCTGATAAGCCTTGACATAGGTGTCGTTATCGGTCCGCCAAAGCCCTGGGGTATACGTTCCCCAGCCGGGCAGTCCACCACCTGCAGTCTCCGCGTTGATGTAGGGGCTACCTTAAATAAATAAAGATAGCTCGCGAGCAAGCAATGACCCACCCTGGGCGAGCGATTAAATAGAGGCCGGCCTTCTGAGCAGCGTCAAAGAACGGTTGTAGATCACGGAAGCCTTCAAACGATATTTCTCCCCGCTTCGGTTCGATGAGTCCCCAATGAACATAGAACGAAACCGTATTGAAACCCATCGACCTTGTCGTCGTCATGAGATACAGGGATCGACCTTCCAATCAAGAACATACTTGATTTTCTGGAGAACATCGAGGTGAAGGCTTGGAACAGGGTTTCTGAAGATTGGTCAGTCAATGCCTTAGCCGTCCTTATATCAAGACGAACCGGAAAGGGTGAACTTCTCCACTGAATATCATCAATCTTTCTCCATTGATCTTGAGCGAATATTGATCCCAGGTAACCTAAGAGGTTCTAGAAGTGAGTAGATAAACGATAATCAGAACGCAAGACGATTATCACAATGTCCTGCAAATTAGATGATTGACGAGGAAGTCTGATACCAGACCGAGGGATAGCAGCAACTATTGCAGCGCATAAGATGGACAGGTGTTTGAAAACCTGAAGCCTCATAACATCGGCTTGTCAAAACTTCTTTGAGCTTTAAATACGGCCTGATGAGGATCCCCAAGGTCGGTGTAGAACAGCATGATGACATACACGAGACAGGGAGCATGGGACAATTTTGACCAGCTGATCTTGATAAAGGACATTATTCGGGTCGAGAATGATGATTGACGAAAAGAAGCGGTTGAAAATAGCTAACGGTCGTGACGCGAAACCAGTGGATTCAATGCCATTGTAGAAATTATACAGGATGCGTCCAGACGATGATGCACCCTCCGACTGAAGTGGAGCCTGGCACTTGTTGCGAATCCAATACCAAATGATACTGATTTTGGGGATCCAGGTGTCTGTAAGCATATGATCTACTGAGACAGGTTTAGTTCCACTCCGAGTTTCTGCCAAAATCAGTATAACCGAGTTTACTCCTTTGCGCTATAGCAGCGGTTATGTAGAATCCCGATAATCAGTTCGTAAAAAGTAATCTTGTAAATCTCCATCATATCATAATCAAAACTCGAGAAGGATGACTGATATTGCATCGACAAGACCCCCGGGTAGATCCCCTCTGAAGGTGCAAGCGCTAGTGTCAAGGATGTCAAAACATAAATTCCAGATCAGGGTTCAGCGTATCATACGGACATGTTTGATATAATGATATTATGATCCGAGTGTGGACTCCGGTCTAGATTTATACCCCGCCCTCCAATTTCTCGTTGATCTCATCCATGGCTTCCACTTCAGCATTCACGTACCGTTCAGCGAAGGATCTTTACGACCATATCGATGCTCAATTTCAGCTGAGCAGCGACCAGCTTATCGACCTCACCAAGAATTTCCTGCACGAGTTCAAGCTCGGTCTTGAAAACTATGGACACGCTATGGCGATGATGTATGTGCACACGTATCCGTCATGGATTGCCCTCATACGGATACAGACCCACTTTCGTGACTGGTGTACCTGATGGTACAGAGAAAGGGTATGGTTCAATTGTACACAATACCTCGCTGTGATCACAAAACTCTTTTAGCACATTTTTTGCCCTCGATCTTGGTGGAACCAACCTGTGAGCAGTTGTCCTATGAGATGCAGATATTAAGTCTGATATCGGCACATAAAAGTCGGGTTTGCGAGGTAGTTCTAAACGGCGACAAAACATTCTCTCTTCGCCAGCAGAAGTACCGAGTAACAGAGTCACTGAAGACCGGAGAAGCAACGGTTCTATTTGGTGCGGAATGCTATACCCTCTCATATCGCCTCCATACTTATCATTGGATTTGAACGTTAGATTACTTGGCTTCCTCTGTTGATGCATTCCTTTCCACCGAGTCTTCTATCGACTATACTGTCCAAACCAACACACCAGCAGACGAGATCCATCTCGGCCTTACGTTCTCCTTTCCAGTCGAGCAAACGGCCTTAGATTCCGGAAAAATCCTCACTTGGACGAAAGGTTTCTCAGCACGAAACGCAATAGGAAATGATGTGGTCAAATTACTTCAAGATGCTTTCGATAGGAAACACATGCGCGTCAAATGTGTCGCTCTCGTCAACGATGTGCGTTCCTGCTCTTGATGTCCATCGACTCTTATTTCGCGATTCAATTTGGTGATCAACCCTGAGTAGACTGTTGGCGCCTTACTCTCCCGTGCATATCAATCAGGAGGATGTATCCTTGGTGCAATTTTTGGCACAGGTACCAATGGTGCCTATGTCGAGGACATTTGTGAGTTCTACGGTTGACTCAGGGTCAGCCCGACTGACAAAGGAATGAAGCAAATATCAAGAAGCTGCAAGGCACGTCAGCAGCCTCCAAGGGCGGGTACATGATCGTCAACACTGAATGGGGAGCTTTCAATAATTCAGTAAGTTTTCAACACATCTCCTTGATGCAGGCGACCCAAGCCATTCCCCAGCGCTCACATCTGCCGTCCACACCTCTCGATAATGCTCTCGATCGTCTCAGTATTAATCCCACCTTCCAAGCCTTCGAGAAGTTCATTTCTGGAATGTACCTTGGCGAGATCACTCGCGGCATCATCACCTCCCTCATTGACGCTTCCCCAAAGCCTCTCCTTTTTAATGGCAAATCTACCTCCGATATTAATAAGCATTATGGGATCGATACAAGTTTTATGAGTAACGTGGAAGAAGCTTGGCTCGGGAAGGATGCCTGTCCTGGGTGTATCAGTCCCCCGTTTGATGAGCTTGAGGATGCTTCGCTTAGTCCGAACGTTGAGTCGAGACTGGAGGCTATCAAGAGGACTATTGTCAAGGATCTTGGATTTGCGCCAGAGCAAGTAACCCTGAAGGATGCTGCGGTAGGCTTGCATTCAGTCCTATGTAGAAATTTGTTGACCGGCCAATAGATCATTCGCTGGGTTTGTGGTCTAGTTGGCCGCCGAGCGGCTCAATTGAGTAGTATTGCAGTTGCAGCTGTACTGGTTCAGACGGGTCGTGCTGCCCTTCCAGGCGAAGAAAGTGTAGGAGTAAAGGATCCCAAGGGCAGAATTCCTGTCGGCGTGGATGGAAGGCAAGTATTATATGAAGGTTAGTAGTTCAGAAGTTGGACTGAAGCCTATTCTCCAGTCTCATTGAACACTACCCTGGATTTGAGACGAACTTGAGGGAATCCTTGCGTTATTTAGTTGGCCAAAACGTTGAAAGTCGTGTAGATATCGGTTTAGCTAAGGATGGAAGTGGAGTGGGGGCTGCACTCTGTGCGCTACAAGCACTCAAACAAAAGTCATAGCGATGAAAGCTATGTGACAACTATTGTAGAGTAAGTAACGTTGTGCAAGTAGCCAGTGTACCAAGGAGAATATGCGAAAGATTTCGGTCTACTCCTTTACGAGAGCAAGAACTGCTAATCTATCCCTGATTATGCTTGTCTACATAAATGGATTTCCAGATGGCTTGATAAGTTGCGTTTACCCTCTCCCAATTCAGGACAGACCAAAACTCTTTTATCCATTGTTCCTTTCCCCAAACACCGTACCCGGCACTCATCCAAGCGTGCTCATACACAGGGACACAGAACAGAGGGTACAAGATCTCGCCAGCTGTGAGTAGGGCTCCCATGGGGGTGTTTTTGGGGGATGGTTCCTTTTTCGGATTTGAATGAACGCCAGAGGCGGCTGTACGGATTGTATTGTGATCAGACATGTGTCGGACCTGCATGTCATTCGGTACCGTTGGCGAATTGTGACCTGAGACACCAAAAAATGGAGACGAAAGGGGCTTTTCAGAGGGTGAGTTTTTGGCAAGATATGGGGGTGCATGTGTAGTATGAAGTTTATCTTTAGATATAGTCGACTCAAGATCAGGGTGTCTCCCCATATTCATTCGGGAACGAACGAGGAGGGTACCAGCACCATATGTTGTAACAATACCGGTATTGCCAACTTGGTCTGTCACAAACCAGACCCAACCATTGATGAACGTTCCGAGGACTGCAGCAGAAAATGCAGAGCGAAGTTGATCAACGCTTCCGTGTGCATTGCGGATGACGAGGTGAAGTTCGTCTTGAATTTCACCTTCGTGGTTTCGATGCGCATTTTGAATTTCATCTTCGATTTCTTGAAGCTTATCCAGGGCTGGTTTCCGAGGTGGGGGATCCGAAATAGGTTTCTATCAGGATGAGCAGATTTACTGAATGTTAGAAACTATTCACATACAAGGTTGCTGAGGAAAAAATCATTGTTGAGAGCAAGACTGGCATAATTAAAAGCAAGAACGTAGTCGCGTTTCTCTGAGAGACTGATCACTGTCTGAGTAAGTGAACTTTCGTTTTCCATTGAGGTGCCTTTTGTTGGGTGAGCATAAGGAAATAGAGTTGAATTATGCACACACCGTAGATTTGTTCATTCAGCCTCTCTAGGAGGCCATTCTGATACTCAAGCTGAAGAACCTTGAGCGCCTGTGGTGGCAGGAATTTTCCCAGTCCGCGCTCTATGGAATAAGGTAAAGGTTTTAATGTGTGCAGTTTTTTTGTACCCTGCCAGGATATGAAGCGAGTTGGCTTTGGCAGGGAGACAACCCTAGCCGGGACTGAGAGCCACAACATACCTGGCGAAACTTTGCAGTAGCCAGTGTTTAACGCGGCGTGTGTGGTTGTGTTTGGAATAGTACAGGAGGTTTCTCGCAGCTCTCATGGCATCGAAAACGGCGCAAAAACCTCAGTCGCCTGTCCAGGCTCTGTGGAAGGCATATCATGCAGAAACTTCAGATCGCCTCAAATTTATTGACTCGTTCTTGGTGTTCCTCATGCTCTCGGGCATCGTCCAATTCATCTACTGCATTCTAGTCACTAATTACCCCTTCAATGCTTTCTTGGCCGGGTGCGTGCCACGTCTATCACACGCAATAGGATGCTCATTGAATCAGATTCTCAAGCACTGTTGGCCAATTTGTGCTCACCGCTTCATTGCGTTCTCAAGTGAACCCCGACAACCAGAATGAATTCCAGCAGGTATCGCCGGAACGGTGAGTGTCCACAGTACGTGTTTGTTCAGCTCTGACTGTTCTTTTGTAGGGCATTTGCAGATTTTGCGCTGGGATCAATTGTTTTGCATTTCTTTGTATTTAACTTCTTAGGGTGATAGACATTGAGTAAAACTAGGTTATCTTCTTCTCTCAAAGGACGAGGAGCGCTAGCGAGTACTGAGCACGTATATGGATGAGCAGAAGAAAAAAATACACTAAATATGACAACAGCAAAGTCAAAAACGTATTCGCCTGAGGCAGAAGGATGAGCTTGGCAGTGGAACTGAGAGGTAGAACTGACCGAGTTCGAGGTAGCGATGGAGGAGTTCTGGGAGAGCATCAGCATGGATGAGAGGCAGCATTTGAGAGGAAGACCCACGGCGAATGTCCTTGCTGGGGACTTGGGAGAGAGCTGGCCTGGAGATGGAATAAGTGCCCATGCACATACGGGGAAATGTGCGCGTACGAGAGGCCTGTCGTGCGCCTGACACCAGCTAGAAATGCACTGAGGAGTACAGCGTCGAGACCAAGGTGTACTAGAGAGGATCTTGTGAGCACAAGACCGCCGACGACGAGGAGGGAGGTCGGACTCAGACTTCCAAGCATCGTGCTCTAGACAAGGTAGAATATGACATAAGCAGCTCCTGCTCATCTCGAGGCCATGGCATCAAGGCCTCCCTCCCCCTCCAGAGGCCTGTTCTCCGCCCCAATCGAGCGCTTTGTCCGCGACGAGCTCTCGGACTGGACCAGTGCTTTCACCCTTTTTGGTCCGTGCACCTCTATCCACCAGAAAGCCGCTGACTGAGCCCCAGATACTATCGAGACCTATTTTGACTCCCATGTCGATCTTCTCCAGCGGAAACTGCAGCACCAGCTGCAGAAACACAGGGACAAGCTTAAGCTCAAGGCTGAAGGGACCTTTAAAATAAAGGATTTGTCTGGAGATCTGCTTGCGGAGAATTTCGAACGTGAAATCAAGAACTTCAAGCTCAAGGTATGCCTCAGCCGTCCTGAGCCACGTTCAAATCTCATGATCCCAGATATCGACCCGCATGGCCAAGCTCGCTGTCTCGTGGCAGTCTGCAAGGGTCGTTCGCACCCGCGAGAAGGTCTCCTTCTTTTTTGGCGTCATGACCCTCCTTTTCTCCGCCCTCATGTTTGGAATGCACCCCGAGTACGTGTCATTCTCTATCACAGCTGTCTCCGCCGCTGAGCTTGTCCTCCAGATGGGTGCACATCTCATACACCCTCATGGGCTCGTATCTCATCCCTCTTCGCTACATCCAATACCGCCGGCGAGCGTGGCACTATTTCCTGTTTGATCTATGTTACTATGTTACCATCCTCAACTTCATTTATATCTGGATCCTCCCTTCCAACGCTGCTCTCTTTGTTGCATGCTACTGCCTCTCGCACGGTTCGCTTGCCAGTGCTGTTATCACATGGCGAAACAGTCTCGTCTTCCACGACCAGGACAAAGTTACTTCTCTGTTCATACACATCTATGCACCCTTTACCTTTACCGTCATTAGGCAAGTTCATTCCAGCCTTACTTTTGCGCCGTTTATCCATGAACGGGTCTTTAGGCATTTCTACCCTGGCTCAAGTCAGCGCTTCCCAGCCCTAATCCAAACACCTTATCTCGATCCTCTTCGCGCTCTGTTGTTAAGTGGAGGGATCTGTGCGTCACCTTTTAATGATACCTTGAGGCCGAGTATTGACACATCCTCAGACTGCAGCTGGCAACTGCTGTATTGGAAATTCCTCCTCGTTGATCGCCGAGCCAAGATTGATTCGGGACAACGAACAACATCGTTTTCCTATCTTCTTCATGATAAAGGTTTCATCGGCAAGAATTTATCATCGATCCCAGCCAAATACCGCGAGGCTATCTTCATAGGCGGTCAGCTTGGTGAGTCAATTGCTCAATGCTGGTAGATGACTGACACTGACGTCTTCTTAGTGTATGCCCTTCTGACACAAATTCCCGCTATGTTCTTGCTGTACTCGAGTCCGGGTTGGAGTGGCTTGTTTCTCCTTCTGATATTTTCGGTCAGCGTCTGGAATGGTGGTGGGTATTACATCGAAGTCTTCGGTCGCAAGTTCGTTTCTACACTATGACTAATTTGAGTGGCGTATTGATCCATTCTCATAGATTCGAACGCGAACTCGAAGCTTTGCGCAAAGAGCTGGCTGAGACTTCTACGCGGTTTTCGGTTCCCTCCACACCTACCGACCAACCTTCAGCGCTTTTTGAAACAGATTACTCTTCCGCGGGCTCCGCGTCGCCTGACTACCCTGTCATCACACTTCCCGGGACCGAGTTAGATTCTAGCCCCCTTGGCTTCCCTTCCGTACCCAGTCTCGATCCTGATTTAGCAAAGAAGAATTCATGATCTCGACTATCTGGTCATGTCTTCTTGATGGTTCTGAATATCTAATTTATGATCCACTATAGAGAAATGCTGCTGTCCATGTCTTTTTCGGGTTAGCGCTGTCGCACAACCGGATAATTTTTTTCCTGCCAACCATTGTTCCTTGGGCATGTCCTCGGATCGAAACAATCCTTCAGACAAAGCCTTGTCGTATTTCTGCTTTTCTTGTCACCACACGGGAGGTCAAAATGGTAATGCCCCCTTTCTTGCTTAGTGCTTTCGTCTGTAGGTAGATAACTTAGAGAGAATATGCATGGTTTCCATCGAGTGTGAATTGCTGGTAATTCGGCTCAATTTGAATCCAGCCTGAGAATGTTTTGTTCAACCCAATGATAGCTGCCTTCGCACGTTGGTACCGTGCCGATGAAGCTTTCGCCGTAGCATAGGGTACCCTGCGCCTTGAAAGAATTTATGGAAGGATACCAAGAACCAGAAGGCTGACGCACAATTGCATAGCGAGGTTTCCCGGTTTGAGTACCTCGAGCGTTTGGATATACAAGTCGAACATTGCTATTCTCGAAAGCAGTGGCCTGAAGGAACCAAAAAAAAAGTGAGATCTTTGTTAACATGAGCGGAATATGAACCCATTCCTGCATTTCTCAACGTATCTATTCTTCGGTGCTGTGCTTCGCTTTAGGCCATTAATCAACACCTCAGCAGGATGTGAATCGGCTACCCAACAGAGGCCTGGTTGATCAAGTCAGCTTTTACCGTCTCTTCGGTGGGAAATGGATCTTACATTCATTGCAGGATCCTTTAGTTGGTTCAATTTTATCAAGTTCATGTTTGGAGTGAATGAAGGGGACATTCGTATAGTATATATTGGGAGGACGGGTATCATATCCCTCTGGCAAATCTGATGATGATGAGCAATCGAGCATCGAGGCAAGCTCCACTCTACCTTCAACCTTTCTGATTCTGATTTGCAATGCTCTCTCACAATCTCTTTTCATAATTTCCCTGAGTCGACAATTTCCTTCCTTCTCTCGCGGAAACTCGCCGATAACAACACTGTCAATATAGACAGGCTCTAAAAACCTCGAAGCAAATCCGCCCAAGATTCCCAATACACTCCATCTAGCGATCTTATCGCTGCATGACATCGACAATGCAGGTTGGGAATCGGCACGACCTGGTTTTGTCCGAAGGACACCTAGGCGGTTATAGTCGTCCCTTCCACGCGATGCTTCGTGTGATCCAAGTTTTGGGAAAAGATGTGGAGATTGAGATTTTAGTGAGGCCATCTGAGGATTTTGTGTGTATGCCAGATAACCCATTGATGCATCGCCGCCTGATTCAAAGTGTCAGTACAAAAATGAGTAGGCCCTCAGCGACATAGGGAATAGACACCTACATGGAAGGGTAGAGACGTACATGTGAAGAGAGACACCAGGCCGTAGACGATATGGTGGATAGTCATCGAAATCGCTTGAGATACCCAATTCTGTATCAGTGAGCCAATCAGAGGAATATGCAAGGTCTGTTGGGGCTACTACGTTCATCCTTTTGATCTCCTCCATCAACCAGCGGACAGCACCCCGTCGTGCGAGCACCTCGGCGTGGGCATCATGTAGTAGTTCTCCCCGGGGAGAATATCTGATAGCAGGAGTACATTTCGTTCCTGTGGCTAAACTTATAAGCTTGAAACTCGTCTTGAAAGAGTTGGCGGCAGAGATTTGTCTGGTCAAATAGAATGAAGCTAATACGGTAAATTGCTTTGAAGGCGGTTTAAAGCCGATACTTGAGTATATGTCATGTATAGTCTTCGCGATTTCATCATGGAAAATTCCTGGGGTGTTCATGATAGTCTAAATTACCAAGGTTCGTTGATACCATCACCTTGACTCCTGTATTTTACTTAACAGTACCAACGACAAAAACATTTATGTGTAGACTATAATTCTTGGCAGACAAGAACGAAGTCGCCCACAACACTAATCCAAACCACGCCTAAGGTCCGAGGTTAAAAGTCATCAATCTCCTCTGAAAGCGGTCTTCCGACTCTTAGTACTTTTTCTTGCTCTCATCAATGTAGTCTCTCGATTTACGAGCGGAGGCAAAAACCCAAGGGAAGGTTTCATGCT
>Ga0154006_1000864_pt1 | contig 10439 bp, 5 predicted proteins | sample TSFL090MetaG_FD_104747 | JGI IMG/M metagenome (GOLD analysis project Ga0154006, IMG submission 104747) | Attine ant fungus gardens microbial communities from Florida, USA - TSFL090 MetaG | ecosystem: Host-associated > Fungi > Mycelium > Unclassified | place: USA: Florida, Wakulla State Forest... | reverse complement strand
GTGTAGTGTTGTCTGTCAGGTTGCTGTGCTCCCTTTCTCCAACAGTTTGTATAACAGTGAGTAGTGTTGTGTGTGCACTGCAGTGCACTATACTCTTTTTCTCCAACAGTTTGCAGTAGTGTTGTCTATAGTACACACAGTGAGTAGTGTTGTCTGCAGTGTGCACAGTGAGTAGTTGTCATATACCAGAAAATTTGGTATAAATTAATATTTATATTCATTTTATTTATTATTATTATTTACCTCCTATAGGAGTATTGTGTTTCAGACTAGAAGTATTATGTTTTAGACTGGCTCTCTCTTACTCCAGTTATAGTATATATATAGGGTAGATATATGGTAGTAATCTAGTTTGTAGATTAAAGTCCTAAAGTCATAAAGCCACTTCCTTTTGTAGTACTCTCTACTATATAACTTCTTACTCTTGAATTTATCTCTCCCTTGGACAACATTCTACTACTCCAAAATAAGCAGCCACATACATAATAGAAGATCAAAGTACAGTACACAAGCTGAGGCCAAGGTTGTTTTACTCCTGTGCTATTATTGCATTCTCTCCAGACCAGCTGTAAAACCATGGGACCAGAGAGCAACATATATCATTTCACCTAGTAGTATGTTCCACTCTCCAACTCTACTCATTGCATCACTTTCTAGAACTAGGAGTGTACACTCATAGTATATTTATAGTAATTTATAGTATATTATAGTCTTTCTATACTACTATTCCTTCCTACTTGACAGTAGTTTCATCTGCAGTATACTATACTCCTTTTCTCCAATAGTTTGCAGTAGTGTTGTCTATAGTATACTATGCTCTCTAATTTTCTATAGCTTTTTCTAATTTTTCCTGAATTTATTTGAATTTTTTGAGTAAAGAAAAAGGTATTAAGTAAATCTTAGTCATAATTAGCCAAATTTGACTAAGTGACTACAAAGGACCATATTCCTATACGAGGTTTTCATCTGGGCCTACAGCCTAACTTGAGCCCTCTACTAATTCTGAGTAAAGTTAACATTGTATTGTTTAGTAGGTCACTGCTCTCTTTCTCCAATAGTCTGTATAATAGTATGCAGTATTGTCTATCAGGTTGCTACACTCTTTTTCTTCAACAGTTTGCATAATAGTGGATAGTACTGTCTGTTAGTATATATAGTAAGTACTATTGTCTGTAGTGTGTTATACTTCTTTTTTCCAATACTTTGCAGTAGTATTGTCTACAATGTGCACAGTGAGTAATATTGTCTACACTATACTTCTTCTCTAGTATTGTCTACAGTCCACTATACTTCCTTCCTCCAATATTTTGCAGTAGTCTTGTCTACAATATGTTATACTTCTTTTCTCTAACAGTTTGCAGTTTGCTATACTTTCTTCCTTTAATAATTTTCAGTAGTTTTGTCTATAGTCTGCACTATACTCCTTTTCTAGTATTGTCTACAGTCTACTATACTTCCTTCCTCCAATAGTATATACAGTAAGTAGTATTGTTTATAGTATGTTATACCTCTTTTCTCTAACAGTTTGTAGTCTGTTATACTTTCTTTCTCTAATAGTGTATAGTAGTTTTGTCTACAGTACATTACACTTCTTAATTTTCTGCTGTTTTTTTTCTAGTTTTTAATGAATTTATTTTAATTTTTGAGTGAAAACAGTATGCTGAAAAAACTTGGGAACAGGTGTAGTTTATTTTATTTTATTTTATTCCGATTTTCTGTAGTTTTTTCTAATTTTGAATAAGTTTATTTAAATTTTGTAGATTTTTGAGAGACTGTGGGAATGATTAGCTAAAAATTTGACTAAGCCCTATCTTCCCATATCCTTCTTGTATATTTACTAGATAGTATACAATTAACTATCCACTTGCTGGTTACATAATACTATAAGAGCAACTAGAATAGAGTAACTCCAGAAGAAACCTTAGTCTATAAGTACACTCTGTAATATGTTATAACTTACCTCTAGGAGAATTCTCAGATAATAGGATAAGGCTCCTAAAAGGGTACTCTATACTATATATAAAGAGACTTTACCAATACTGCCTCTAGAGCACTAGATCCAGCTCCCAGAATAACTCTGTACCTAATTAAATATTACCATGTGATATTTAATTGCTCTTAGCTCAACTCAGAGACTCCTTGTAAGGGCAATGTCTGACTGAAGACTAGAGGTTATACCAAAAAGCTAGGTAAGGGTCTTAGAAGCTAGAGTAATATTTGAGTAAAGATAAATCTACTAATATAGGCTTTTATATATACTATAAGAGATAGTCTGTGCACAGTCATGTAAGCTACAGTCCAATAATAGCACTTCCTAATTAAGATAAAGAAAATAATTAAGACAGCATATAGACAAAGAAATAAGGAAGTAGATAGATATATATTATAAAATAAGATCTATCAGATAGATTGTAAATTAGACACTTAGCTAAGCCCTACTCTAGGGTGACTGCTGTCCTCTTACACTCTTGACCTGTGAGAGCAACTGAAATAGAGTACTCCAGGAGAAACCTCAATATATAAATACACTCCAGGATATGTTACAACTTATCTCTAGGAAAAATCTCAAAGAATAGAATGAGGCTTCTGGAGGGCAATTTATACTATATATACTACTTCCTTAGTTATAGATGTCTTGGCTGTCAGGGATAGGAGTTCAGAAGTGGACAACTAATTAAACCTGGAGTAATGCTTATTTAATTAGTTGTTAGAGTTATTCCAGCTTATTGTTACTGGTATGTTAGGAGTAGAGTTTAGTACAGTTCTCTTATATGATCCTGACTAACAGAACTTTAGGATTAGGAATGTCTGGACAATAGAAGTATATATAGTATAGAGTACACTCCCAAGAGCCTTATTCTAATCTCTGAGAATTCTTCTAAAGATAAGTTATAATCTATTTTATAGAATATAATATACAAAGAATTATCCTGAAGTGTTTTACTAAAAGAGTACAAAAGAGAATTGTTTACTGGGACAGACAATAAGGTACAGTGTTATACTGCAAACAAATTTTACATAAAAAGTAATATTTGATATACTTTATATAAGAGCAACTAGAGTGAAGTAACTCCAGAAGAAACCTCAGTATATAAATAAACTCCAGAATATATTATAATTCATCTTTAGAAGAAACCTCAGAGAATAGGATGAGGCTCCTAGAGAGTAATTTATACTATATATACAAGTTTTCTTGACTATGAGACATCTCAGTTGTTAGGAACAGAAATATAGGAGTAGGTAACTAATTAAATATGAGGTAATTGAAATTTAATTAGTTGCAGGGTCGCTCTAGTACACTACTACTAGTGCATCAGGAGTGAAGTTTGGTATGGTCCTCTTATATTCACCCTCTCTCCAAGGTTACTGCATCTCAAAGCAACAGGTCCAGGTCTAAAGATGGTGTTGAAGTTTGTTCAGTGGATATATCTCAGAGTAGCTGGATACTTGCAATAGAAGTCTACTATAAGGTTAGATACTGAAACATTGGAGATAGACTTCCAAGAGTTGTGCTTCCAGCTGTATCCCTTCTACTTGACCAAAAACTGAAACCTCTTCCAGTACCAGCAACTGTCTAGAATCTCTTCTACCTCCTATTCTTTCTCTCTGTCTATAATGATGGGTGATAGTGGAGGCTTTGGTTTTCTGTCTGGGATCAAGTCAGTTGGAGCAGTAGAGAGCTTCACTATATTAAATACAGGATGGAGTTTCTTCATTTCTGGAGATAGTTTAAGTCTATAGGCTATAGGTTCTACTTGTCGTTCCACTTGGTAGGGTCTAAGTCTTCTGTGCAATAGCTTGGTAGAGAGCCTTATTGTCTTAATATCCAAGGTATCTAAGAACACTTGATCTCTAGAGCAAAATATTGGGGTAGGGGTTTTCCTCTAGTTATAGTACTAGGCTGTATCTCCTTGTATCTTCTGAATTGTAGACTTTGCCTCCTTGATAGCTGTCTTCATTCATTCTATAAACTTATTGACTGTCTCTAGCCAAGAAGAGTTCTACCTTGGTTTGAAGTCTATATATGGGGTCTGCCTGGTATTGAGCAGAAACAGAGTTTGCTGGGTTATTGTGTAGACATGATTGTTATGCTAGAACTCTGCCAAGAATAGGAGGTCATACTAGTTGTCCTGTTGTTCATTCACAAATATTTGGAAATATTGGTCTAGTTTCTGGTTGACTCTCTCCATTTGTCTATTTGTCTGAGGATATCAGGCCATGAATGATACTAGTCATACACCTAATAGTCTGTAGAGTTTCTTAGTAAACAAAGCTATAAACTGCGCTCTGTAGTCCAGGACTATGCATCAAGGGAGCCTATAGAGTTTCTAGATATAATGGAGGAATAGCCTCGCTGCTCCTTTCATAGTAACCATTGTGTGAGTTGGGATAAAGTGTACTCTCTTGGACACCGAGTTGACTACTATTATAACTGTATTATATCCTTTGGATTCAAAGAGTTCTACTATAAAGTTGACACTGAGTGTGTTCTACCATTCTTCTAGAATGAGAAGAGGGTAGAGTTTACCTATTAGAGGGTATCTTATGGATTTGGTGTGGAGACATAAGTCGCAGATACTAATGTACTAGCTTATGTACCTTGACATCTAGGGCTACCAGTAGTTGCATAATACTAACTCTAGCATCTTCTAGTGTCTGGAGTGCTCTGCTATCTTGGAATCATGACACAATGAGACAATCTGTCTTTGCAGTTCCAGATTCTAGAGTATATAAATCTTGCCTTGGAAGTAAAGTAACCCATTGATATTGGACTACTCCAATGAGTGTATTAACCTGCTGGTAGACTAGTAGAGCTCTTGGGCTGCTTTGGTGATAGGCTCTTCAAGGTCTTCTTTGCGATTGCTATGGCAGATTTCAGACAGTACTCTCTATTTGACCTCTGTTAGCTCTACTCCCTTAAGTATACAAACAGCAAAAAGCTCTGGATAGAGTAGGATAATACCCTTGTTATTGCTAGTTCTAGTTCTGTGGTCTAGTCTTTGGAACAGGATGTTGGGCTTCTCTATGGACTATCTGGGATAGTGGTAGAGAGTAAAGCCAAAGCAGATGAGGTACAAGGACCAATGAGCTTAATAACAGTTGAGTTTCTTAGCTGTTATAAAGTACTCAAGGTTCTTATAGTCTGTCCAAATTTCTACTGGATAGACTACTTCTTTAAGGAAATGTCTCCACTCTTCCAGGGCCCAGATGATAGCCAGTATCTCTTTGTTATGGATCTTATAATTCTGTTCCACTAGAGATAATGACTTGCTGTAAAAGGCCACTGAATGCTATTTACTGTCTGATAGAGACTGCTAGAACAGGACCGTATCTATAGTGAAGTCCAAGCTGTTGGCTTCAATCCTAAAGGGGTCTAAATTCTAAGGTGACACTAATACTGGAGCAGAAGTCACTACTATCTTGAGGTTATTGAAAACCTTTTGCTTTCTTTTGGCCTATGTTCAGGCTTGATTAGAACAGGTGAGGTCAAAGAGAGGGCATACTATTGTAGAGAAGTCTTGGATAAATCTTCAGTAGAAGTTGACAAATCTAAGAAAAGCCTAGATATTTATCTGGTTCTCTAGGACAGGTCATTTACAGACTCTAGCTACCTTAATAGGGTCTATAGAGACTTTATTCTCTAAGATAACAAGTCCCAGATATTTGATCTACTCCTTCTGGAACTCATATTTCTCAGGGTGTAGAAATAGCTTGTGCTTAGCCAGGATCTCCAACACTTTCCAGACAGCTTGTGTATACTCCTTTATAGATCTAGTAAAGATGAGAATGTTGTTCAGGTAGACTACTACTATACCCTCAGTGATAAAATCTTGGAAGATGTTATTTATTATTGTTTGGAAGATGGCTAGACTGTTAGTCATTCCAAAGAACATCATGAGAGGCTTGAATAAATTGCAGTTGATGTGGAAGGCAGTCTTCCACTTATTGTCGGGTTTGATACAAATATTATTAAATCTCTACTGGACATTAAGCTTGGTAAAGTACTTGGCTCTGCAGAGTTGCAAAACAAGCTTGGAGATCAAGGGGAGGAGGTATTTGCTCTTAACAGTGTTATGCTGTCAATGAATTTTCTGCAGAAATGTAATATAGAATACATTTTATACCACTGAATTTAGTATCTGAGTTCATCCTAGAAACCTTCTACAAGCTCTTAGACATATAAAAGGCCACCAAAGATCACTCCTACCAGACAGTCACCAAGCTGTCACTTGCTTAATAATATATACCTTAGAAGGCAAGACTAATGAGCTAGCATTAGATTTTAGAGACAGACTATCAATGTTAATGTTTTAGAACTCAGAAACTCTAGAACATCTTTGGAATACTATAGACTTTCAATCTAGAACAGACTTAGACAAATATGATGCCAAAGTGACAAATCAAAAGTCTATCAATAACTTATGATCTCATTACTGCTGGACTCAACCAAGAAGTAGATATGGTATACAACAATATCATAAGCTTGAACACTTGCATGTGTTAAAGCTAGTTTCTAGACCATACTCAGGTAGAAAGTAGCCAGTTGGAAGGTCAGGAGATATTGATAGAAAGTAGTAGTATAGAGGTAGAGCAGGAGTATATGGTGGTAACAGGCTGGCATAGTAGGATAGGAGGCAATATTGGACATATCCACATGGTGCAATTGTGAAGGAGAGAAGTGAGAGAGACTGGAAAAAGAAACATTTTTCTTTTCTATTTATTTTTTTATTGAGTCTTATCAATTTGTAATTTTAATATAACACTCAGGAAGCTGGCAAAAGATAGCATGCAATCTTGACACCTACTGCCATCTCAAGGGCTCTAGAGTTATCTTCTGGTACTTGTATGAGTTCTAAGTAAAGTGGTTGGGTGGTTGAGATGAATTCACTCTATACTCTTACTCTTTCTGAAGACAAGACATAGCAGTCACTCAGACAACCTTCTTTAAGGTAGCAGGCTTTTCAAGCCTAGCTAGCTATTGACTCAGATCATATCACACCCATAAGGTTCAGTATTGAGGGTGTAGATAAGGACTTGGTTGAGTATGGTAAGGCCTAGGAATGGTTTACTGACTATCTTGATAGTAAGCTTGTTACAGTATGTAAAGGTTGGTACCTTGGGAACACTATGCAAGGTGGATCTAGATCAAGCTTATACTCTTTTTGAACAATTTTACTTTACTTTACTGTATTAAGTTTCTATATCATCTTTTTAATATCTTCATTCTTAATTTATCCTCATAAACTCTTTAATATACAATTGGGACCTGGTACTACATATTTAGCTTGTACCAGGCTAATAGTCTCTTTTGCCCTCTTCAGTGGAAAAAGCATGAAGAAAGGTAAAAGAGAAAGCAGCAAGACAAGTAAAAGCAAGGAAAATGAAATTGCAATCAGAAACAGAGTGGAAAGAGAAAATGTTAGGCAAGATAGACATTTTGATTTCAGTAGGAACAAGAATTATGGTTGTACTAGAGAAATTGGCAGGGATTGAATCTAGAAATGCAGACAGTAAAATTATTTCCTGAAAGGGGTCTGAAAAGAAGAGGATGGAGATGGAGAAGATGAACAAGGGAAAAGGCTGAAAGGTAGTGGAAGAAGATGAAGAATAGGGATCTACAATGGTGATCAAGGAGTTTGAGGAGAATGATAAAATAGAGGGAGTAAAGAAAAGTGGTAGAGTCATCAATGAGAAGTCTACTCCATTGATGTATTCCACTGGGGACAAAGATTAGATAAAAAAATTTGTAAATGCTGAATCTAAAATAAATAAATTGGTGTCCAGTCTGTGAATTTAACCATAAAATAAAGTGGTTAGGTACCTATTACCTCCTTTAGGCTGGGCATCCCATTGTCTGGCAATAAGGACTTTGAAAATAAAACAAGAGTCATGGCAATAGCTTCTAGAATAGGCACAAATATGGAAAACAGAGACAAACTCTTGAAAGAAAGCTTGTTGGCAACAGTTTAGGCAACAGAATAAAGATGGGTTCAAAGACCTGGATTGAACAGAAAATATCCCAGAGTAAGCATAGAAGCTTAACAAAGACTAGAATTTACAGAGAAAAGAAAGACAAGTCCAGAAAGGAGTTATTAGACAGAGGTGGTAGTTGATGAAAGTCAACAACACCAGATTAACAGACCAATAAAAGTTGGAAACACTGAACAGATATGAGTACTACAGGTAGAAATAGTAGGATAAAGTTGAACTCTACTTATTCAACTGATAGGTTAGAGGTGAGGCAGTCAGCAATTCCAGTACCAAGGAGTAAGACAGAACAAGTAGGTGGCATGAAAGTCCAGATTTATACAAAAACCAGAAGGAAACAGGAGTGGAAAGTTGCCAGAGGTGGTTGTAATGTTGTAGTTGCAGAAACAGAATAGAGTGATTTTATTGTTGCCAGAGGATATATGAACAGAAATTTGTAAATTATGGAGTTTTGGACACAGACAAGTACTAGACCAAACAGAAAGATGCAGAAATATGGTTGACCAAATGGATAGAACAGAGATCAGAGACAGAAACATATAGAGCCCAAGAAAGACAGAAATAGAAAATAGAACAGAGGTGGAACAGAAACTTAGAACAATGACTCTGAAGTAATATCTATGATAGAGGATGTTATCTGTCCAATACAACTCAGCAGAATACCAGAGGAAGGCAATATTGTAGGTTACAATCCTCTGGTCAGAGTTCATTCAAAGATGATCTAGAGAGTTGGCCATTTTAGCAATTACATCTGAAATGCCAAAGTGAGTCTTGATCTCTTTAACAAAAGGGAACTAGGAATGTAGCTATAGATGATAAGTGCTCCACTTCTCCTGATCCAACATAACTTCAAACTACTGCTATGCTACTCCAGACAGATAAGTCAATACAAAATTGACCTTGTCAAAATCTGATTTGAGAATTCTTGGACCAGAGCAGAAGTAAAGTTGGCATTGGAAAAGGAAATGTTAGAGCTGGTAGAGATCTGTTCTATCAAAAACATCAGGAACATGGGCTTTGGAACAGAAAGGATAGGTAACTACTGGTTGATTGAGGGTATTAGAGAGTTGACTAATAGTGTCAGACAGACTGACAGGGGTTGAACAGACAGAAGGGTTAGACTGTGAAATAAAAGGATTAGACTCAGAGGATTGAGAACTGGTTCTAGAGAAATAGAATCTGAGGTCAAACAAGGGGTCCAACTTTATAGAGGAAGTTGAGGGAACAGGACTCTAGTATGAGGTATTAGATATTAAACTTATTTGGTCCAATGAGGTGTGTATCTAGGAAGTCCAGAGCCTATATTTGCCAGATTTACTAGAGTCAAATAAACAGAGTTAGACATTAGTAAAATAAATGGAACAGAAATGAGGGGCAAATAAATAAAGATAGAAATGTCAAAGAGATTAAATGTAATAGTAACTGATTGAGTTTGTAGATTCTATCAAGTAGAAAGGGAATAGTAGCATGGGAAGGCTATAATATGCTGTGAATTACTATGAATATACTATGAGTATGTACTTCTGGTTCTGGAAAATAATGTAATGAGTGGAGTTGGAAAGTAGACTATACTACTAGGTGAAATGATATATGTTGCTCTCTGGTCCTATGGTTTTACAGTTGGTCTGGAGGGGACGCAACAATGACACAGAAGTAGAATAACCTTGGCCTCAGCTCGTATACTGTGCCTTGATCTCCTATTGTATGTGTAGTTGCTTATTTTGGAGTAGTGGACTGTTGTCCAAGAGAGAGGTAAATTCAGGAGTAAGGAGTTATATAGTAGAGTGTGCTATAGGAATATGGGGGAAGATGGTTTAAGACTTTAGGACTTTAATCTATGGACTAGATTACTACTATGTATCCACCCCATATATATACTATAAGTGGAGTCAAAGGAAGCCAGTCTAAAATACAATACTCCTAGTCTAAAATATAATACTCCTATAGAAGATAAATAATAATAAAGAATATAAATATAAATATTAATTTATACTGAATTTTCTGGTATATGACAGTGGTAGTCTATGCACTAGGATAGCCTACCACATGATCACTATCTATTGTTCTACATATAGAAGTGCTATTGTTCTTGAAATAGAGATAACCTAACTGTCTTAGGGCAATCCTTTGTTCTATTCAAGGACAGATTGTAATCTATGGATAAAGATCAGTGTTATATACAAATATTGAGGACCTTGTATCTCTATGGGATCTTATTGCCTCAGGGTCTATTTATAGCCAAAAGAAGCACATTGAAGAGAGCTTTATGATGGTTATTGAAGTGAACAATTACATCAAGTAGTTTCTAAGATATCAGTAATTCAGTGTCTGGTAACTTGGTAATTGCTAACTGATCTGCTGATAACTCAGTGAATACTGATTGCCTTGAGATGTTTTTGGTACCATTTGAAAGGTCTTCTTAAGGGCTTTCAGTGGCCATTTAGATTGTT
>Ga0154006_1000862_pt1 | contig 10444 bp, 10 predicted proteins | sample TSFL090MetaG_FD_104747 | JGI IMG/M metagenome (GOLD analysis project Ga0154006, IMG submission 104747) | Attine ant fungus gardens microbial communities from Florida, USA - TSFL090 MetaG | ecosystem: Host-associated > Fungi > Mycelium > Unclassified | place: USA: Florida, Wakulla State Forest... | reverse complement strand
TGGTTTTAATCAGAACCACGATAATAAGCGCCAGCAGCGCGAAGGCGGCCAGCGTAACGATCCACAGCGAGGTCATGCGAAGTTATTCAATCCTTGCGAACGTCGATTAATACCGGGCAGTGGGCGCGCTCAATCACCGCCGCGCTCACCGATCCCTTCAGCAGGCGATTAAATGACGAGAGATGGCGTCGTCCCATAATGATCATCTGCGCGTTGAGCTGCTGCGACTGCGCCACGATGGTATCCGCCGCTTCACCCGCGACGATCAGGCCGCGCGCGTCGACGCCGGCGCGCAACAGCGGCGCCAGCGCGTGGCGCACCACCAGCTCGGCGGTGTTCTGCTCATCCTGCGCCGCGGCAAAATCTTCCGGATCTTCGCCGGCAGCAATATAGACAGGCTGGTTGCAGGAAGAGTACGCGGGATCGACGCAGCAGAGCACCACAACCTGCGCCTTGTGCGCCAGCGCCTCCTCTATCGCCGTAGCGATCACCTTTTGGGCGACCGGCGAATTATCAACAGCCATCAGCAGTGTTTTCATACCCATTTATCCTTCAACAGCGGCGGATTTGCCGATTTCGCGTATTAGCGCCTCTTTGCATCTGAGCATCTCTTCGCGATACGCCTCTTCGTTTTTCTGAAAACGCGACGTGGGCACCAGCAGAGAGACCGAGAAACGACCGAACAGCGTATCCAGCGCCACCGCCATGGTGGAGATACCTTCAAGGGTTTCGCCGCGATCGTAGGAGATGCCGGTTTTGCGCACCTCATGGATCAGCGCCATCAGCTGCGGCAGCGTTTTAACGGTTTTATCGGTTAGCTCGCGGTAGGCTTCGCCCACCATCAGGCGCACGTCGTCGTCGCACTCCAGCGCCAGCAGCGCGCGGCCGCCTGAGGTGCTGTAGAGCGGCAGGTTCAGCCCCATGCGCGGCACCACGCGCAGTTCGCGCGACGCCACCACGTGGTGAATAATCGTTAGCTGCGTGCCGCTGGCGCGCGACAGCGAGACCGTTTCATTGGTCGCCGCGCAGAGCGCCTCCAGCTTCGGCCGCATCAGATCGACGACGTCGGTGTGCACGCTGGAAATGAGCTTCAGCAGCGCCGGGCCAAGCCGTAAGCCGCCAGCGCCGCTGCTGCGAACCAGCTGGGCGTGGTCGAGCGCGGCCACGATGCGCTGTACCGTAGAGCGCGGCAGATCCACCGCCTGCGCGATTTCGCCCAGGCTCATGCCGCCGGGATGTTCTCCCAGCGCGTTGAGAATGCTTGCCGCGCGGGCGATGACCTGGATACCGCCCGATTTTTCATCCTCGCGGCCGGATGGAAGTTTTGCCATGAGTCGTCCTTTTCAGCTGCCTTACTCTACCGCGAAAAAGGCACGATTTACAGCATGTACCACATTGCAATACAGCATATCGAAATGTAAGATCGCCATCTGTATCACATCGCAATACACTGCATCATAATAATGAGAAACCTGCTATGAACGCTCAGCCTGCCGCTGCGCCGACGCCGCATCCCTTTACGCTTCGCCTGGCGCTGGGCCTGGTCGGCGTGCTTATCGCCGCGCTGACCTCGGGCCTTAACGACCGCGTCACCGATATCGCGCTGGCGGATATTCGCGCCGCTATCGGCGTCAGCTATGACCAGGGCAGCTGGATCGTCTCGGCCTATCAGGCTGCCGAAGTGGCGGCGATGATGATCGCGCCCTGGTTTGCCGTCACTTTTTCGCTGCGCCGCTTTTCGCTGGCGGTGTCTACCGGCTTTTTGCTGTGCGGCATCCTGCTGCCGCTGACGCCCTCGCCCGACAGTTTTATCGCTCTGCGCGTGCTGCAGGGGCTGTTCGGCGGCGCGCTGCCGCCGATGCTGATGACCGTGGCGCTGCGCTTTCTGCCGCCGCCGCTGAAGCTTTACGGGCTGGGCGGCTATGCGCTCACGGCCACTTTTGGCCCGAATATGGCCGCCTCGCTGGCGGCATTCTGGACCGACGAGGTCGGCTGGATGTTTGTCTTCTGGCAGGTGGTGCCGCTGATGCTGATCGCCATGCTGCTGTTCGGCTGGGGCCTGCCGCAGGATCCGCTGCGCCTGGAGCGTTTTAAACAGATCGATCTGTTCGGCATGCTCACCGGATGCAGCGGCATGGCGCTGCTGGTGCTGGCGCTTACCCAGGGTGAACGGCTCGACTGGTTCGAGTCGCCGCCGATCGCCGCCATGCTGCTCGCCGCCCTGCCGCTGCTGCTGGTATTTCTGATTAACGAATGGTTTCATCCGCTGCCGCTGTTTCGGCTACAGATGCTGTCGCGCCGCAATCTGACGCACGGCCTGCTGGCGCTGGCGGCCGTGCTGATCGTCTCGCTTTCCGGCTCGGCGCTGCCCTCCGCCTATTTCGGACAGGTAGAAGGCTTCCGCACCCTGCAGTTCGCGCCGCTGGCGCTAACCGTCGGCCTGCCGCAGCTGCTGATCGCGCCGCTGGTTGCCGCGCTGCTGAATATCCGCTGGATCGACTGCCGCTGGGTGCTGGCGGCGGGCGTCGGCTTGCTGATGACCGCCTGTCTGCTCGGCGCGCAGATTACCAGCGACTGGGCGCGCCAGAACTTCTGGACGCTGCAAATTTTGCAGGCATTCGGACAGCCTATGGTGATTCTGCCGATTCTGATGAGCGCTACCAGCGTGGTGGCCCCGCCGGAAGGCCCTTTCGCCTCGGCGATGTTTAATACCGTACGCGGTTTCTCCAGCGTTGCGGCCTCAGTGCTGGTAGAGGTTTTCCTGAGCCACCGCGAAAAGATCCACTCCAACATGTTGCTGGACCAGGCCGCCAGCCGCCCCTGGCTGATGAGCGCGGCAAGCAGCGCCGACGCCGACGCCAGCCATCCGCTGCTGATGAACGGCAGCGTCAGCAGCGGCGAGAACCTGAGCGGCTTCGCCACGCTGGTGCGTCATCAGGCCACCGTGCTCGCCCTGAGCGACAGCTGGCTGCTGCTGATCGCCTTCGCCGCGCTGCTATTACTGCTGCTGCTGCTGCCGAAACGCGTCTGGCCGCCGCAAACCCTGATTCAACCTGCCTCTTCGACATTGAGAAAATAAGACTATGCGTGCTTTAGTAATGAGAAAAACCGTGCTGCTGAGCCTGCTGTTGCTGGTTTTGCTGGCCATCGCGTTTTTTATCTGGTCAGCCCTGACCGCCAACGATCACCGCACCACGGACGCCTACGTCAACGCCGACTACACGCTGGTGGCGCCGAAAGTGTCAGGCTATATCGCCGAGGTGAAGGTACAGGATAACCAGCAGGTGAAAGCGGGCGACGTACTGGCGACGCTGGACGATCGCGACTATCGCGTAGCGCTGGAAAGCGCCGAGGCGGACCTGAAGGTCAGCGAGGCGAAACTGCTCAGCAGCCAGGCGCAGCTGGAGCAGCAGCAGTCGGCCATCGAGCAGTCAAAAGCAACCCTGGCGGCCAGTCAGGCAACCGCGCAGTATGCGGGTCAGAACGCCGATCGCTATAACCGCCTGTATAAAAGCGGCATCATCGCCGCCGACGACCAGCAGAAGGCCAGCGCCACCCAGCGCTCCGCCGCGGCGACGGTGCGTCAGAGCCAGGCGGCGCTAGCTTCCGCGATGAAAGAGGTCGGCGTGCTGCAGGCGGCGGTGCGGCAGGCGCAGGCGGACGTGGCGGCGGCGCAGGCGAGCGTGGATCAGGCGCGTCTGAACCTCTCCTATACGCGCATCGTCGCGCCGGTGGACGGCATGGTGGGCCAGCGCGCGGCGCGCGTCGGCGCCTACGTTTCCGCCGGGACGCGGCTGCTGGCGGTGGTGCCGCTGCAGCAGACCTATATCACCGCAAACTTTCTCGAGACGCAGCTCAGCGACGTGCGTCAGGGACAGCGGGTGCAGATCGCCGTTGACGCGCTGCCGGGCAAGCGCTTCACCGGCCATGTCGACAGCATCGCGCCCGCGACCGGCGCGACTTTTTCGGCGATTTCGCCCGATAACGCGACAGGTAACTATACTAAGGTCGTCCAGCGGCTTCCGGTCAAAATCGTGCTGGATACGGACCAGCCCGACCTGTCGCAGCTGCGGGTTGGTATGTCGGCGATCCCGGAGATTGAAGTAGAGTAAAACCGTGATGAATCTCTCACATTGGTGCTATTTATTTTAGGATCAATTACGCGTAGATTAGCGTTCGATCCTGTTCTGAGTTACTCAGAACGACCTGAGAAAATGCCTGAGGCGATGATGACCTGATGCGATTTTCTCATTCTGTTCGCGTTGCGCTGGCCTGGGATCGCTATCGTCGTAACCGCTCAGAGGAGTTGTCTGTGAAATACGCCTTGATGGGAATCTCATTCTTTGCGCTGCTTTGGCTCGGCACATTTATGCTGATGCTGTAGCGCCAGCCAGGGGGCGACAGCACTGTCGCCCCGCTTCATTTTATTCTGCTTCTTCTACCACTTTTACGCTGCCGGGCAAAATGCCGTCCGCGCGAAACATCGCTTTAATACCTCTCACCGCCTGCCGAATGCGATCGCTGTTTTCTATCAGCGCGAAACGCACATGGGTGTCGCCGTAGTCGCCGAAGCCGATACCGGGCGAAACGCACACCTTCGCCTCCTGCAGCAGTTTTTTGGCGAATTCCAGCGAACCGAGCGCGGCGTAGCGATCGGGAATTTTCGCCCAGACGTACATTGAGGCTTTAGGGTTTTCTACCATCCAGCCCGCCTCATGTAGCCCTTTTACCAGCACGTCACGGCGACGCTTGTACTGCTCGGCGATGTCGCGCACGCACTGCTGATCGCCCTCCAGCGCGGCGATGGCCGCCACCTGCAGCGGCGTAAAAGTGCCGTAGTCGTGATAGCTTTTGATGCGCGCCAGCGCGGCGACCAGCTCTTTGTTGCCTACCATAAAACCGATGCGCCAGCCCGCCATGTTGTAGCTTTTCGACAGCGTGAAGAACTCTACCGCCACGTCGCGCGCGCCGGGCACCTGCATAATGGAAGGCGCTTTCCAGCCGTCGTAGACGATATCGGCGTAGGCGAGATCGTGCACCACCAGCACGTTGTACTGCTTCGCCAGCGCGATAACCCGCTCGAAAAAGTCCAGCTCGACGCACTGCGCGGTGGGGTTCGACGGAAAGCCGAGGATCATCATTTTCGGCTTCGGATAGCTTTCGCGGATCGCCCGCTCCAGTTCGGCGAAGAAATCGACGCCCGCCACCAGCGGCACCGAACGCACCTGCGCGCCGGCGATCACCGCGCCGTAGATATGAATGGGATAGCTGGGGTTTGGCACCAGCACCGTATCGCCATGATCGAGCGTCGCCAGCATCAGGTGCGCCAGCCCCTCTTTCGAGCCGATGGTGACGATAGCTTCAGATTCAGGATCGATCTCTACCTGGTAGCGTTCGGCGTACCAGCGCGAAATGGCGCGGCGCAGGCGCGGAATTCCGCGCGAGGTAGAGTAGCCGTGCGTATCTTCGCGCTGCGCCACCTGACAAAGTTTTTCCACGATATGCGGCGGCGTAGGGCCGTCAGGATTCCCCATCGAGAGGTCGATGATATCTTCGCCGCGCCGACGCGCAGCCATCTTCAACTCAGCGGTGATGTTAAATACATAGGGGGGAAGGCGATCGATACGCGAGAAACGACGGGGGGTGCTGTTGTCAGCCATAATGTCCTCTTGAATACGTAAGCGCCCGGACCGTCCGAGCGACGCAGGTCACAGCCGTGACCGAAAAAAGACCATAGCGCGGCGATCGCGCGCCTGTCGAGAGGAGAATAAAATTTTATTAAGTTTGCGGATTCAGGCGACCAAACACCCAATCGTTCACCCATTCGTCATTTAGTAGATAATTATCCCGCAAAGTCCCCTCAAGCACATAGCCATTCTTCTCCAGAATGCGCCGCGACGCCATATTTCCTTCTACCACCATCGCCTTGAGCTTATGAAAACCCGCCTGCAGCAAAAAGTCGCTCAGTGCGGCCAGCGCTTCGCTGCCGTACCCCTGGCCGCAGAAACGATGCAGCAGCATATAGCCGACCTCCGCCTGGCGATATGGCTGCCACTCCGGGCTGCAGCCGAACAGGCCAATCGGCTCGCCGCTGTCGCGCAGGCGCGCCACCACGCAGAGCATATGAAAGCTGCTGACCTGCCAGGGCGCGAGACGCTCGCTGAAGCGCTGGCGCAAGTCTGCCTCGTCAGGAATTTCGCTGACCCAGGTCATGGTGGTTGCGTCTTCATGCACGGCGCGGAACAGCAGCCAGTCTTCCGGCTTGAGGGTGGTAAGGGTAAGACGCGGCGTGATCAACTGCATGAAATGGCTCCCGGTGCAGACAGTCACAGGGCTGTCTGAAGATAAAAAACGCTCTCGGCCCGCCCGCCTGCGGCCGGCGAAAACTTTTCCCTGTTTTGCTACTCAGGTTTCCTCTTTTTACCATTTCAGCCGCCAAAATTGATCCACAACATGAAGGCAGCGCTCACTCTTTTTGCAGACTGGCGCATCGCGATCACATTTTTTATCATAGGCCCCTCTCTGTTATGACCTGAAGGCTGGCTGTGATCTCTCACTTCGATATGCTGCTGGCGGTGTTTGACCGCGCCGCCCTGATGCTGATCTGCCTCTTCTTCCTGACCCGCACCCAGCTTTTTCGCCAGCTGCTGCAAAAAGATGAGCATGCGCCGCTGGAGAAGGCCGCCGTTATCGCCATTTTCTCGCTGTTTGCGCTCTTCAGCACCTGGTCAGGCATTCACGTCGACGGCTCGCTGTTGAACGTACGGGTAATTGCGGTGATGGCCGGCGGTATTCTGTTCGGTCCCTGGGTCGGCATCGCCACCGGCGTTATCGCCGGGCTGCACCGTTTTCTTATCGATATTCACGGCGTCACTTCGGTACCCTGCTTAATCACCAGCATTATTGCGGGCTGCGTGGCCGGCGCCATTCACCACCGCGTACCCAAAGCGCAGCGCTGGCGCGTCGGCATCATCGGCGGCATGCTGTGCGAAAGCCTCACCATGCTGCTGATCGTGCTGTGGGCGAAGCCGATGTCGCTTGGGCTGGCGATTGTGTCGGAGATTGCGCTGCCGATGATCCTCGGCGCGTCGAGCATCGGCCTGATTGTGCTGCTGGTGCAGAGCGTCGAAGGCGAAAAAGAGGCGATTGCGGCGCGACAGGCCAAGCTGGCGCTGGAGATAGCCAATAAAACGCTGCCGCTGTTTCGCGACGTCAACAGCGACTCGCTGCGGCGCATCTGCACGATTATCTGTAGCGATATCAACGCCGACGCCGTCGCCATTACCAACAAGACCCATATTCTCGCCTACGTCGGCTACGGCGAACAGAACTACCAGAACGGCGACGACGGCATTAGCCCCACCACCGCACAGGCGATGGCCACCGGAAAAATCATCATAAAAAACAACGATGAGGCGCATCGCACCAGGGATATTCACTCGATGATCGTGATTCCGCTGCGCGAGCAGGGCAAGGTCACCGGCACCCTGAAGATTTACTACCGCCGCGCGCACCGCATTACCGGCTCGCTGAAAGAGATGGCGATCGGCCTGTCGCAGCTGATCTCGACCCAGCTCGAGGTGTCGCGCGCCGAGCAGCTGCGCGAAATGGCGAATAAAGCGGAACTGCGCGCCCTGCAGAGCAAAATCAATCCCCATTTTCTGTTTAACGCCCTGAACGCCATCAACTCCTCTATCCGCCTTAATCCCGATACGGCGCGTCAGCTGGTGATCAATCTTTCACGCTATCTGCGCTACAACCTTGAGCTTAACGACGACGAGACGATCGATATTAAACGCGAGCTGTGGCAGGTAAAAGATTATATCGCCATCGAACAGGCGCGCTTTGGCGACAAGCTATCGATGATCTACGACATTGATGACGATCTTCACTTTTCGCTGCCCAGCCTGCTGATCCAGCCGCTGGTGGAGAACGCCATCGTGCACGGCATTCAGCCCTGCCGCGGCAAAGGCGTGGTGACGCTGAGCGTTAAGGCGTGCGGCGATCGGGTGCGGATCGCCGTGCGTGACACCGGGCCAGGCATCAGTGACGAAGTCATGCGTCGCGTGGCGAATAATGAGATGCCGGGCAATAAAATCGGGCTGCTGAATGTCCACCACCGCGTCAAACTGCTGACCGGCCAGGGGCTCGACATCACCCGGCTGCAGCCCGGCACCGAAATCGCCTTTACCCTGAGCAAGAGTGGACAGTTGCTTAGCGAATCGCCGCTTGCCAGCGCGGAGAGCGTGCAATGAAAGCCATTATTGTTGAAGACGAATTTCTGGCGCAGCAGGAGCTGAGCTGGATGATCCAGCAGCACAGCAAGATCGAGATTGAAGCCTGCTTCGACGACGGGCTGGAGGTGCTGAAATATCTGCAGCAGCACCGCGTCGACGTGATTTTTCTCGATATCAATATTCCGTCGCTGGACGGCATGCTGCTGGCGCAGAATATTCGTCAGTTCGCGCAGCGGCCGCTGATTGTGTTTATCACCGCCTGGAAAGAGCATGCGGTGGAGGCGTTCGAGCTGGAAGCTTTTGACTATATTCTCAAGCCCTATCACGAAGCGCGTATCGTCACCATGCTCAACAAGCTGGAAGCCGTCGGTCAGCAGCAAAGCGTCGCCCAGACGCCGGTCGATCCTGGCCCGCAGACGGTGAATCTGGTCAAGGACGAGCGCATTATCGTCACGGATATTGATGATATCTACTACGTCGAGGCGCATGAAAAGCTGACGTTCGTCTATACGCGGCGCGAGGCCTATGTAATGTCGATGAGCATCAGCGAATTCTGCACCCGTTTGCCGGAGCAGCGTTTTTTCCGCTGTCATCGCTCTTACTGCGTAAATCTGAGCAAAATCTCTGAGATAGAACCCTGGTTTAACAATACCTACCTGCTGAAGCTGCGCGATCTGGCGTTTCAGGTGCCGGTCAGCCGCAGCAAAGTAAAACGCTTTCGCGAGCTGATGCGCCTGTAGGCAACTGTCCGCGTCAGCGCACGTAAATGCTAACCAGCGAGTGATATGAAGCGGAGAGCAAAGCGTCCCGCGACAGGAACGTCGCGGGCTGAGCGAGCAAGGATGCCTTGAGCGACTTTGCGTTCGCTTCCTGTCACCCGCGCCAGCATAAAAAAACGGCCCGAAGGCCGTTTTTGAAAAACGCTACAGAATGCGCCCCAGCGTCTGACGCAGATGCGCGCCAGCGCCCAGCAGGCCGGGCTGATCGTGGGTGATCATATAGACCGGAATGCGGGAGACGTAGTCGCGGAAGCGCCCTTTATCCTCAAAGGCGGCGCGGAAGCCGGAGGCCTTAAAGAACTCAAGGAAGCGCGGCACGATGCCGCCGGCGATATAGACGCCGCCAAAAGTGCCGAGGTTCAGCGCCAGGTTGCCGCCGAAACGTCCCATAATCACGCAGAACAGCGACAGCGCGCGACGACAGTCGGTGCAGCTATCGGCCAGCGCGCGTTCGGAAACATCCTTCGGCTTGAGGTTTTCCGGCACGCGATTGTCCGCTTTCACAATGGCGCGATAGAGATTCACCAGGCCAGCGCCGGAAAGCACGCGCTCTGCGGAAACGTGGCCCAGCTCGGCGCGCAGCACTTCCAGGATCAAATCTTCCTCATCGCTGTTGGCGGCGAAGTCGACGTGGCCGCCCTCGCCCGGCAGGCTCACCCAGCGGCGGTCGACGTGCACGAGATGGCTGACGCCCAGGCCGGTGCCCGCGCCGTAGATGGCGATAGGCTTATCCTTCACCGGCTCGCCGCCGCCGAACTGAATCACATGCTCAGCCTTCAGCATCGGGATCGCCATGGAAACCGCGGTAAAGTCGTTAATGATTTCAAGATGATCGAAGCCAAGGCTGGCTTTCATTTTGCTGGTGGAAAAAGCCCAGTCATGGTTGGTCATTTCGACCCAGTCTTCCGTGATAGGGCAAGCAATGGCGATGCAGCCGTCTTTAACGTTTTGCAGCTGCTCGCCAAGATAGTGGCGGATGACGGCTTCGAGGCTGTCATAATCTGAAGTTGAGAATGTTTGGGCCTGGGAGATGCTGCCGGTTTCCACCTCACACTGGGCGAGTCGGGCGTTGGTGCCGCCGACGTCGCCGACCAGGGCATAAGTTGTCATTCTTTTGTTGCTCCGCTTGGGGTCCCTAAGATGCAGGACACTATAAAAGTCTGCCGGTAAAACAACAACGCTCGCCGCGACAAAAGAGGAGCGTTGAAGGTGGTGAGCACAGCCTACCCGTCCGGCAAGCCGCTTGACAGCGGCAACACTCCGAATCTTACCCTCCGTTGCGTTGCGCCAGGCAAGCCGCCACCTTGTGCAACAGCGGCGGCAGATCGTCTTTAGGCATCACGACTTCGACCAGCGTCAGATAGTCGGGTGCCTGCAAACGCGCCATCACCTCTTCCAGCTGCACGTATTCAGTGACGCGCCAGCTCA
>Ga0154006_1000859_pt1 | contig 10458 bp, 9 predicted proteins | sample TSFL090MetaG_FD_104747 | JGI IMG/M metagenome (GOLD analysis project Ga0154006, IMG submission 104747) | Attine ant fungus gardens microbial communities from Florida, USA - TSFL090 MetaG | ecosystem: Host-associated > Fungi > Mycelium > Unclassified | place: USA: Florida, Wakulla State Forest... | reverse complement strand
CGATGCGTGTTCGCCCTGTCCAATGCCTGCATCAACGCCGCCATCGAGTGCGCATGATAGTCGTGGATGGCCGCGATGGCCTCTGGAGGCCGGTTCGCCACGACGGCGGAGACGACGCGGTCGATGTCGGCGAGGATCTGTCCGGGGCGGCCGGGCTGGAGGATGGCGTGGAACCAGATGCGGATCAGCTGGGAATTGAGCGTCAGCATGACCTGTCGCCCCGTTTCGTGCCCGGAAATGCGCCATAGCTGCTCGCGCACCCGGCGGGCGGCGGCGCCGACTTCGATGGCGCTGCCTTGCGCCAGCGTGTCTTGCGCGATCAGCAGGCTCTCGCGCAGCGCGACCTTGTCCTCTTCGTTCGCGCGCTCGGCGGCATGGCGGATCAGCAGGGTTTCCAGCACGCTGCGCACTTCGGTGATTTCGATGGCTTCCTTGGCGGTGATGCGACGGACGTGCGCACCCTTGTTGCGCTCGATGACAACCAGGCCTTCGTGTTCCAGCATGGCCAAGGCCCGGCGCACGACATTGCGGTTGGTGCCGAAGCGCTCTGCGTAAAGCGACTCCACCAGCCGTTCATTGGGAAGGACTTCCTCGCGCAGGATCAATTCGCGTAGTTTGTCGCAGACTTCGTTGCTGGTCATGATGTCGTCTGGAAAGGCCTTGGGTTATCGCGCTTGCATGGGCTTGTGCGGCCCCCGGCCTCACAAGCCCTGCAGCGCAGGCGTGCTGGCGACGAGCTTGCGCCAGCGGGCGATGTCGTCGATCAGCAGTTTTTCAAAGGCCCCCGGCGTGCTGGCCTGCGCCTGGCCACCCACCGCTTCGATCTGCCGGCGGACGTCGGGCATCGCCAATACCTTGCCGACCGCCCGGTTCAGGGTATCGATGATCGCCGTCGGCGTGCCCTTGGGCGCCAGGACGCCGTACCAGGTCTGCGCCTCGTAGCCGGGCACGCCGGCCTCGTCGATCGACGGCACATCGGGAAAGAGCGGCGAGCGGGTCTTGCTGCTGATCGCCAAGGCCCGGAGTTTACCGGCTTTGACCAAGGGCAATGAACTGACGGGGTTGGAGAACATCATTTGCACCTGGCCGGCCGCCAGCGCGGTCACAGACGGCGTGCCGCCCTTGTACGGCACGTGCAGCATATTGATGCCGGCCATGCTGCGGAACAATTCGGCGTTCATATGCGTTCCGGACCCGAGGCCCGCCGACCCGAACGTGATCTTGCCTGGCTCCTTGCGGGCCAGGGCGATCAGTTCGCGCACGGAATGTACCGGCATGGACGGATTGACCAGCAGCAGGTCGGGCAGGGTCGCCACCAGCGACACAGGCGCGAAATCCTTGACGGGGTCATAAGGCAGTTTTGCCTTGATGGCGGCATTGATGGCGTGGCTGTTGGTGACGAGCAGCAGTGTGCAGCCATCCGGCTGCGCGTGGGCCAGCTGTTCGGAAGCGATGAGGGTGCCCGCGCCCGCGACGTTCTCCGGAACGAAGGAAGCATTCAGCTCGGCCGACAGCTTGCCGGCCATCAAGCGGCCCAGCAGGTCGGACGCGCCGCCCGGCGCCGACGGGATGATGATGCGTACCGGATGCGTGGGATAGTCCCGCGCCAGCGCGGCGCAGGCCGGCGCCGCGGACAGGAGAGCGAAGACGATGGCGCGGCGTATGAAAGCGCGCATGAATACTCCTCCAGTGGTATTGCCCTCGATCGGGGCCCTGGCTTGTGCCAGTGTTTTATGGACGCCTGCCGCGCTCCAGGCCCAGGCCGGCGTCTTGCCCGGGCGCCGCGGCGGCCGGGCTCAAGCCAGCGTCTTGCGCACGTCGTTGAGCAAGGTCTTGGCGGAGTTCTCCAGGAAGGTGTCGGCGCCCTGCATCAGGCAGATGCCGATGCCATGGTCGCGCATGCGCTGGATGCGTGGACGGATCTCCTCGGGCGTCTTGAAATCGTAGCCGCTGTTGGCCGCGACGACGATGCCCCGGGCCCGCGCCTTGGCGACGATGCCGTCCACGGCTTTCCAGACTTCGGGGTGTTCGTACTGGAAGGGGTAGCCCAGCGCCTGGCTGAAGTCCGTCATGGCCAGCATGATGATGCGCAGGCCCTCGATCTCCAGGATCTCGTCGATCTCGTCGATGGCGGTGCGGGCCTCGATATGCGGCACGAAGACGGCCACGTCGGACGCCTTGTTGTTCATCGCCTTGAACGCGGTATTGGAGTCCGGATATTCGCCGGCGCCCGAGCGGTGCCAGTCCCTGGATACCTCCACGCATATCCGCGCCTGCGCGGCCGACGCAATGGAGGCGCCCACGATCGGCACGCCCAGGCTGAACGCGCGGGCGACGTCCACCGTGACCTGCATCTGGTCCGTGCCGGCCATCCAGGGATTGGCGGCGACGCGCAGCCACGTCGTCAGGCCCGCCACCTTGGCCGCCTGGTTGATGTGGTCGAGCTCCCGCCAGTCCATGGCGGAAAACATCATGTCCGGCCGTACGAAGTCGAAGCCGCCGCGGGCGATGGTCGACACCCAGCTGGGGCCTCCCTTGAGCCATACGCCGATGGCCATTTCGTCGGATGCGAGTTTTTCAAAAAGCCGGGTCATGATGGGTGTCTCCGTGATGAATCATGTGTTTTTTCCGGAGCTTAAATCCCACCTCCTCATAAAGTCAACAATATTGCTAGCAATTTAGTTATCCATAAATTTGGACGCCGGCCATGGCCGTTGACGGCTCCTGCGCTGCACGCAGGAGCCGTCAACCCTACTACGCCTTCTTCGCCCAATCCGGCAGGCTCCGCGGGGGTTCGCCCTCGTACTTCGGCAAATACTGGCGCGGAATCGGCCCCTTGTTGCGGCCGCCCTGCTGCGTCTGTTCCCATGCGTGGGCCAGGATGCCCACCGAACGCGACAGGCAGAACAGCCCGCGCGCCAGCGGCGCCGGAAACGCCAGCTCGGCGTAGATGACGGCCGTGGCGCCGTCGATGTTCATGGGAATCGGCCGGCCCTTCTGCGCGGCGAGTTCGGCCTCGATGGCACGGCCGATGGCGGCATAGCGCCCCGACACCTCGCCTCGCGCAGCCGCCTCGTCCACCAGCTGCAACAGGCGCGGCGAACGCGGGTCGAGCGGATGGAAACGATGGCCGAAACCCGAGACGAACTTGCCGTTCAATTCGACATAGTCGCGCAACGCGGCGCGCGCGGCCTCGGCAAGCGGCAGCCCGGCGTCGATGCGCGCGGCCACGTCGTGATAAAGCGCCACGGCCTGCTCGCCCGCGCCGCCATGCACGTCGCCCAATACATTCACGGCCGAGGCCATGGCGTTGTTCAGTCCCACGCCGCAGGTCGCGGCCATGCGGGCAATGGCAATGCTGGGCGCCTGCGGGCCGTGGTCCACCGCCGACATCAGGGCCGCCTCCAGCAGCGCGCCCTGCGCCGGCGTGGGCAAATCGCCGCGCAGCATCAGCCAGATCATCTGGGCAAAGCCGACGTTGCCGATCAGATCTTCGATCGCGTAGCCGCGATAGCGGATGACGCCCGGCTGCATGTCGATGACACCGGTGCGCCACCAGGCGCTGCTGGCATTCTCGACGTCGGCGGCATTGCCGGCGGATGTTGCGTCGTTCATAGAACCTGCTCCTCGCGCAGCGCGCGTATATCGTCTTCGCCGTAGCCCAGCTCGCGCAACAGCGTGTCGGTGTGTTGTCCCAGAGTGGGCGGCGGCGTGTCGACCGAAGGCATGTGGCCGTCGATCTTGTAGCCTGCCCTCACCACGCGCACGTCGCGGCCCACGCCCGGGGCGTCTTCAAATTTCCCGATCAGGCCGCGCCCGCTCACTTGCGGATGCGCCAGTGCCTGAGGCACGGAATACACCGGTCCGGTCGGCACGCCGGCCCGGGTAAGCAGCGGCCACCAGTGCTCGGCACCGTGCGCGGCCAGCGCCGCCTCGAGTTCGGCGTTCAGTTCGTAGCGGTGCTGCAGGCGGGCCTGGCGTTCGCGATAGCGCGGATCGTCGATCAGATCGGGACGGCCGACCACGCGGCACAGCGCCTCGAACTGCTCCTGCTTGTTGGCCGCGATATTGAGCAGCCCGTCGCCCGTGCGGAAAGTGCCCGACGGACTGGCGGTGACGTTCTCGTTGCCCATGGGCTTGGGCTCGCGCCCGGCCACGAGATAGTTGGAGATCGCCCACCCCATGGTGGTCATGACCGACTCCAGCATGGACACATCGATGTAGCGCGCCGTCTGGCGATCGGGCTCGGCCAAGGCGGCCGCCACGGCAAAGGCGGCCGTCAGGCCGCCAGCGGTATCGGCCACCGGATAGCCCACGCGCAGCGGCGCGCTGTCGGCATTGCCCGTCACGCTCATGGCGCCCGACATGCCCTGGATGATCTGGTCGTAGGCCGGCAGATCGTGCAAGGGGCCATCCTGGCCGAAACCGGAAATGGCGCAATACACCAGCCGGGGCTGGCGCTGCTTGAGCACCTCGAAGCCCAGGCCCAGGCGCTGCATCACGCCGGGACGGAAGTTCTCGACCAGCACGTCGGCGCTCTCGACCAGGCGCAGCAGCACTTCCTTGCCGCGCGGATGCTTGAGGTTGACGGTGATCGAGCGCTTGCCGGCGTTCTGCGCCAGGAAGGACACGCCCATCAGGGCGCGGTTGAGTTCGGCATCGGCGCCCAGCTGGCGCGCCAGGTCGCCGGTGCCGGGCGTCTCGACCTTGATGACTTCCGCGCCCATGTGCGCCAGTTGGTGGCAGCAGAACGGACCGGCGAGCACATTGGTGAGATCGAGCACGCGCACGTGCTGCAAAGGCTTGATCATAGGTATTTCCCTAGCAGCCTCAGTCGACCCGCGCGCCGGATTCGCGCACGGTATCGCCCCAGCGCTTCTGTTCGGTCGACAGGAATTCACCGAAGCGTTCGGGCGTGCCGCCCACCACGGTGCTGCCGTCGGCCTGCAGCGCGCTGATGACATCCTGGCGCTTGAGCGCCTTGTTCACCGCGGCGTTGAGCTTGGCGATGACTTCGGGCGGCGTACCGGCCGGGGCCACGACGGCCTTCCAGTCCTGCGCCTCGAAACCGGGGTAGCCCGACTCGGCCACGGTGGGCACGTCGGCCAGGATGGGCAGGCGCTGCATGGACGTCACCGCCAGTGCGCGCAGCTTGCCCGCCTTGATCAAGGGCGCCACGCTGGACGGCGCGGCCATGCACAGATCGACCTGGCCGCCGGCCAGGTTGGTGATCGACGGCGCGGCGCCGGCATAGGGCACGTCCAGCAGCTTGACACCGGCCGCCTTGGCCAGCAGCACCGCCGACAGGTGGGCCACTGTGCCCACGCCGGAGTTGGCGATGGTCAGCGCGCCGGGCTTGGCGCGGGCGGCGGCGATGGCCTCCTGCAGCGTGTGGAAGGGCGAATCGGCCCGCACCACCATCACCGTCGGCTGCGCGGACACCAGCGCCACGGGCGCGAAATCACGCGCGGCGTTATAGGGCACCGTGGCGTACAGCGTGGGATTGATGGCCAGGTTGGACACCTGGCCCATGCCGATGATCAAGCCATTGGGCTTGCCCTTGGCCACCAGAGAAATGCCGATGTTGCCACCCGCGCCCGCGTGGTTCTCGATCACCAGGTTCCAGCCCGTGTCTTCGCCTATGCCGTGCGCCAGCACGCGTGAGACGTTGTCGGTGCCGCCACCCGGCGGGAAAGGCACGATGAAACGGATAGGTGCGTCGGGATAGGCCGAAGCCGCGAAGCCGGGAGTGGAAGCAAACGGCAACGCGGCGCAAGCCAGCGCGGCCAAAAAGGCACGACGAATCATGAAATTGTCTCCTGGATTGACAAAGAAAAACGAACTGCGGGCGGTACCCATCGCCTGTCCTGCAATGTGCTTGCCCGCATAGCGTTTCATTAGTTAGAATTGTATTCTAATATATGATGTGACATGCTCAGTAGAATGTCAAGTTGCTTTACCTGACCCCCATGTCCGACCGGTTCCATGCCCCGTAAATCGTCCACCCCTTCACTGGCCGACCAGAATGCCGCCAACGGCGGCGTGGCCGCCGTCGACCGCGCCCTGTCGCTGCTCGGCGCCTTTTCGCTGGCCGATCCTGTCCTGACGCTGGCCGAAATCGCGCAACGCACGCAATTGCACAAGAGCACAGTGCTGCGCATGCTGGCCTCGCTGGAACACGCCTATCTGGTGCAAAAGCGCGACGACGGCCGTTATGCGCTGGGTGCGGGCGTGGAGCGGCTGCACCGCATCCATGCGCGGTCTTTCTCGCTGGAATCGGTGGTGATGCCGGTGCTGCGCGACCTGGTCGCATGCACCCAGGAAAGCGCTGCCTTCCACGTGCGCCAGGGCAAGCAGCGCCTGTGCCTGCACCGCGTGGATTCGCCGCGCCCGGTGCGCGACCACTTGGCCGTCGGCGCCCTGCTCCCACTGGACCACGGCGCGGGCGGGCGCGTGCTCAGCGCCTGGCCGGATGGGAAGGATCCGATCTCGCTGCGCATCCGCAGCGAATTCGTCATCACCCTGGTAGGAGACCGCCTGCCCGAACTGGCCGGCGTCGCCTCCCCCGTCTTCGGCGTCAACGGAGAGTTGGTCGGCGCGCTCACCCTGACCATGCCGGCCGAGCGCCTGGAAAGCGGCTTCGACCGCATCGTGCTGGCCCATGCGCGCGAACTGAGCGTGCTGCTGGGCGGAAGCTACCCCGTATAAGCGCCAACCCATCGCGCGGCTGGGCATCGAGAGCGGTCAGGCCGCCGGCCGGTGCGACCACAGCGGCGCGCCGGGGGCCGGCAGTTCGGCCTGCAGCACGGTCCCGCTGCGGGACTCCGTCATGACCAGCGTCGTGCTCCCTGGCCGGAAAGCCAGGTTGGTCACCGTGGCGCCGTCATAGGCCTGCACGAAATGGCTGACGTCGCCGCGCGGACTGAGCACAAAGGCACCGCCCAGGCTGGCGTGCGCCACGACCAGCCGGTGCTCGCCGTCCATCGCCAGGCCATCGGGGCCGCTGGTGCCGAAGAAGGTCTGGAAGGTGCCCACCTTGGACACCGAGCCATCGGCCAAAAGCGGCGCGCGCCAGATGGCGTTGGCCCGGGTCATGGCGAGATACAGCACACCGCCCGACGGATCGGTCACCAGGCCATTGGGGCTGGGGCCGTTGGACAGCAGCAGATCGAGCCGGCCGTCGGGCCGCAGACGGTAGACCCGGCCGCTCGGATCGTGCATGCCGGTCTGCCCCTGATCGGTGAAGTACAGATTGCCCTGCATATCGAAGTGCAGGTCGTTCAAACCCTTGAAGCCCTCGGAGTTGCGGTGGCCCAGCACGGTCTCCACGCTGCCGCTGTCGGGCTGCACGCGCAAAAGGCCCAAACGATAATCGGCCACCCACAGGCTGCCGTCGGGGGCGATGGCTATTCCGTTAGGCCAACCGCCGGTCTCGGCCACGACACTCCAGCGCTGCGCGGCGTCCAGCCGCAAAATGCGGCCATGGGGGATGTCGGTGAGGTAGAGATTGCCGGCGCGATCGAATGACGGCCCTTCAAGAAAGCTATCGACCACCTGCCCGGGCTTGTTGGCGTCGGCCCAGGCGGATCGGCGCGGCAGGCGCAGATCGTCGGGCAGGCGGGCCAGCTCGCGGGCCTGAATGATCTGCGGGGGCTGAAATAGCGACATCATTGCGCAGTCCTCCTGTTTGTTCCCTTGTCCAGCCATTGCGGTAGATCCGATCCCAGTTCGGGCGTGGGACGCGCCCAGCGCGGCGGCGTTTCCGACATGCGAACCACCGGCCCGAGCGTTCTGAGCGCGCCGTAGACCGTATCGGAATCGACCGAATAGGCTTGCAGCGTCTCTGCATCCAGGCGCTGCGGCGCCTGCGCAAAATTCTCGGCCAGGCCCTGGCGCTGGGTAAGCATGGCCGATTGGCACAGCGACACATGCACGCGGTAGCTGCCGCCTTCGCGGGCGCGCCGCGCCAGGGCCAGCATCACGCCAAAGGCGCCGAGGTAGCCGGTGGTGTAGTCGCACATGGGCGCGAACACCAGCCCCGGACGGCCTCCATTGACCAGCTTGCCTTGCACATGGCAAACGCCCGTGACGGCCTGCGCCACCTGTTCCCAACCCGGCCGCCCGGCGAATGGGCCGCCCGAGCCGAAGCAGCTAACCGACAAATGCACCAGGCCGGGACGCAGCCGCAGCAATTCGTCGGCGCCGAAGCCCAACTCCGCGAGTTTGCCGGGCCGATAGCCGTCGATAAAAACATCGGCCTGGGCCAGCAGCGCGCGCATGCGCTCGGCTTCGCCGGCCTGGCGCAGATCCAGAAAACAGCTGCGCTTGCCGTGGCTGGTGTCGCGTACGTGCTCGGGCGTCTGCGGCAAATGGGGCGCCGTGACCATCAACACCTCGGCGCCGTGCTCGGCCAGCGTGCGGCCGGCGACCGGACCGGCCAGAATGCGAGTCAGGTCGAGCACACGCACGCCATCCAAGGGGCGATTGCCGCCGCTCATGGGCTGGGGCGGCGCATCGCCCACGCGGGTGATTTCCACCACCGGGCGGCCCGCCAGATACTGGCCTTGCGGGTGCTCCAGCCATTCTTGCGGCGTACGTATCATGCCGCCGCAGGCGCCGGCCTGGGCAATGGCATCCTCCAGCGCCTGGGCGTCCCAGCGGCTGACCGCCTCGGCCACGGCGGCTGGCGTGCTCTCGCATTGCAGAACACCCAGAACGCGTTCCGACAAGCGCGGCAGATTGAGGTGCGGCAGCACCCAGCGGCCATCGCGCGCCTGCCAGGGCTGCGTGACCGAAATCATATGGTTCATGGCCTGCGGAATAGGCACCGTGACGTAGTTCCCGTCCGGGCCACGGGCCCGGGTGTAATCCACGGTGCGCACCGTCGCGGCCGCGGCGCGCAGATCGAGCTGGATCCGCTGGCGGCGTCCCGTGCGCAGTTCCCACAAATCATTGGCGGCCACCGCAGCCGCGGCAATGCTGCCCGCCGTGGTGCTGGCCACCCGAAACGGCGTGGCATAGAACGGATCCGATCCGTCGATGCGCACCTCTCCCTCGGCGGGTTCACCCATGCCGCGGATCCGCATCAGTTCCGCAAACGCATTGTTGTCGGCATGACTCATGCGCTGCCTCACTCCGCCTTGATGCCGTTCTGCTTGATCACGGCGGCCCAGCGCGCCATCTCCCGGTCGGTCAATGCGGCAGCCTGGGCCGGCGTGTTGGCGATCACCTCCATGCCCATGTCCTTGACGCGCGCCTGCGCGGTAGGCGTGCGCAGCGCGGCGGCGATGGCATGGCTGAGCTTGTCGACGATCTGCGGCGGCGTGCCGGCCGGCGCGGCAAAACCGATCCAGAACTCGATATCCAGCTGCGGCAGGCCGACCTCCGGCGCGCTCGGCACATCGGGCAGCGCCGGGCTGCGCTTGTCGCTGGCCAGCATCAGGGCGCGCAGCTTGCCCGCCTGGATCAGCGGCAGCGCCGTGGGCAAGGAGGTAATCAGCATCTGCACCTGGCCGCCCATGAGGTCGGCCAGCACGGCCCCGGCCCCCTTGTAGGGCACATGCACGATATCGAGCTTGCCGGCCACATCCTTGAACAACTCCGCGGCCAGATGCGTGTTGGTCCCGGTGCCGCCCGAGCCGTAGAAGAGCTTGCCGGGCCGGGCCTTGGCCAGCGCGATCAGCTCTTGCACCGTCTTGGCGGGCACGTCCGGGTTGACGACCAGCACATGCGGCACCTGGACGGCGGTGATGATGTGCGCAAAGCCACGGTGCGCATCGAACGGCAGGGAAGGCAGCAGCCCCGGCGCGATGGCGAAAGACATCTCGGTCGTCAACAACGTGTAGCCGTCGGCCGGCTGGCGCGCGACGTTGCTCCATCCCAGCACACCTCCCCCGCCGGTGCGATTCACCACGATCGCCGGCATATTCTGCGTGGCGCCAAGTTCCTCGGCGACCAGGCGCGCCGACAGGTCGGTGCTGCCGCCGACGGCGAAGGGCACGACGATGGTAATGGGATGATCCGGAAAGCTGCCTGCGGCGTAGGCCGGGGACAACAGCGAGGCGGCCATGGCGGCCAGCACCTGGCGGCGCGTGAAGGTCGGGGTCATTATGGGTTTGTCTCCTGAGTATGAGTAGCGGGCTGGGCCCGCAGGCGCCTGATGTCTTCGTTGACGGTACGTCCGTATTCCATGGCCTGGCCCCAATCGCCGGCCAGGGCGGGAACATGGTCCAGGGTTTTCTTCACTTGCGACAAGGCATGCGGGTCGTAGGCCGCGATCCGCTGCGCCAGTTCGGCAGCGCGGGGCAGCAACGCATCAGGGGCCATGACTTCGTTGAGCAGCCCCCATTCTTGCAGCGTCGCGGCATCGAGCCGCTCGCCCGACAGCAGCAGCCAGGCAACACGCTTGCGGGCAATGCCGGAAAGCTGCGTGCTTGGCCCCGAGGCGCTGGCGTAGGT
>Ga0154006_1000858_pt1 | contig 10476 bp, 10 predicted proteins | sample TSFL090MetaG_FD_104747 | JGI IMG/M metagenome (GOLD analysis project Ga0154006, IMG submission 104747) | Attine ant fungus gardens microbial communities from Florida, USA - TSFL090 MetaG | ecosystem: Host-associated > Fungi > Mycelium > Unclassified | place: USA: Florida, Wakulla State Forest... | reverse complement strand
TTACTACAGTGGCTGTACCCTAGAGTCCCATGGTCACATGTCCTTTCCAGAATGTTCTATGGTCACCTGACCTTGTCATGTGACTTGGCTTACTAAGTCCCTATCCTGTTTATGTCTTTACTCTGTTGTGTGCTTGGAGGTTTTAGTTTGAGTGTTCAGATGTGTGGGAAACCTTTTCCTGCTCGAGGTTCTCACAACACACTGCCTATTGATAACATTGGATCTCAACTGTTTTGTAATAGGTAGTTAATTTGGGGCAAAACTTACTTGCACTTCTTGGAGCCATTGCTATTACTCTTTTCTAGTGTTGACATTTGTTTAGACAGAGTATTTTTCTAACATGTAAGTTTAGACATTCATCCTTCTCAAAAATACTAATATCTTTTAGAACTGTCTTGCACAACCCACCACTCTTGATAGCCCTATATGCATGTATATCATGATTATATTATAAAATAAATCAAAAATAATGTGTGAGATCTTCAAGTTTTGATGAGGGGGCTTATTGCTTAAGTATAAATTGAAACACAAGTTTATTTTTGGTTCTACCTAGTCTATTTCTTGTGTCCTTGATTGGCTTGACAGCAATGACAGACTTGCTCTTCAGTGAATGCTTTATACAAATATATGGCTGTATATTTGAGTTGATGAGATATTCCATGATGGATCGAGGAATAAAAATAACTGAACCAAGTTTCCACGATGGCAGTGAGCTCAAGTCCAAAGTTCTTACATATTTGTTTTTCAAAGACAAGGACATCGAGCGTGATAGGTGATATATATTGTGTTTGTCGTTTCATACATATCACATAGTGATTGTAACATGGGTTTCGGCCCACCTCGTTGGTAGTCACATCACATTTAGACATGCCTAGCAGCAAGTGCACTGCCACTGATCGAGAAATGATCGTCATAGTCAACGCTTTGTTCCGTTCATCTATCGATCATTTCAGATACTTTGTTTGTTGGAGCTTGGATCTTGTGACCCTGAACTCCCTCTAGCCTCTTATGGATGGACGAATCAAAGCACCATACCATGTCTTGATGGAATTCCCCGTAAAATGGAGACAGCTACCATGATATATCTTTCTGGTAACATTCTGACTGTCCTCATGCCCTGAATACAGAGGCAACTCCTGTCATAGGAGATAACGGTAATGGGGTTCGTGTATGATAGATGACAAGTACCAATACATGTAGTGATTTTACGTCCAAGGATTGCAACAGGAATCATATTTGTTCCTGACCAAAATTCAAGATTTGCACTACACTCCTACACTTTGACATCCGGTTCCCTGATCGATTGTCGGCTTATTTCCCGGCTATCATCCAGTTGATGCTCATTGTTTATCAATTACTTACAGTTGTTGTTTTTTCATCGATAAGCTATTGATGGCGCTCGCAGACATTGTTTACTGCCCTTGCTCACATAATAATGGTACTGACAGATTGAACCCCTGAAAGTCTCGCTTGATTGGCGTGTCAGAAATGCTATGAGGTGAGAGAATGTATCCAATCCTGAAGCTGACGATGTGGAGACTTGATCTCTTTCACTAGCCCTCTTACCGGTTTGCCTCTTCTTGCTGTGAGACATGAGGTCCATCAGAGTGCCATGTCCAAGCCCATCAAACGCGCTACCTTGCAAATATTAACGTGAGTTCCCATCCTGAACAAGACAATACCACGACACCAACTGCGAGTCCGACTAGCCTTCAGGAAGCTCTGGGTATACTATCCTCCACAACCCTATGCATCACCGGCTCCCTTCAATTCATGCGTGAAATCTGCCACTATTATCTCACATCCTCACTCTGGAATTTGTCTCTGCCTCCATTAGCTGTATGCGCACCCTACAGTCCTTATCCTCTGCCTCCTTCTCATCAAGCATCCCTTCTATCACCATCATCGCCTCAGCGCTACTCTTACTCAGGCGTGTATCCCCATGATCCTCCGTCTCCTCTGCAGCAGGTTCTTCCGTCTCACTGGCAGTCGCGAAGATGATCGTCATGAGAGTGTATATCGAGAAATCGGACATTGAGAATCCCTGATGAATAGAATATGTGATTATTGCTATCTGCTGTCGTTGCTTTTGTTCTTTGTCTTGTTTCTGGCCTTGTGCTTGATGAACGCTATGACCTACATGGCAATCTAATGTGTAAATTATTTGGCTTGGACTTTGACTTCTCTGGACATTTTCTATTCATCGGTCTCGAGTTCTATTCTTCGGGGTCGATAGATAGTTATTCGCATGCTTTTGTTCGTTCTTGCATTGCATTCTGATTGCTCGTATTCTATACTTGACGTCTTCTATTTTCTCCATTTATATTCAATACGATAGTATTTTTAGGCAGAAGATGAAGACGAGAGGACAGGGAAAACAAAGGTGCATTCGGCGACAAGATTAGTGTTTATGTTTCATTATAGAGGAGCAGCTACACTTGATGATATTGATGGAAGACGTGAGTTTTTTTTGTCGATTCCTAGAGTGTGGTATATAAAAATTTGATTTTCTATGTAGATGAGCGAATTATGTACATGAGATGATTGTATTCACTGTACGCCGTCACTCCTACCCTCGTGCTCACGTACTCAGTGTCTCTTTCCTTGATATCGAGTAATCAGGTGATAGCAATTTTTAACTTTCATATGGTAAGATGGCACTTTTGTTTCTCCTGTTCTCTCTTCCTTGTCTCCTGCCTGAAAGTACCGAACTCAAACAGAGTGAAGTACATTTGAGTTTAATCTGGTTATCATATTAAAGAATTTCCAAAGGTGTTGAGATTACTTGTAATATGAGTGGATATATATATATGCGGGGAACGGTACAATGTACTTAGTATAACGGGTAGTATCTCCAACAAAGCAGAGAGAGATTATGGGGTAAATATACAGACCACAGAGACGCATGATTCGAAGCAGAGCATAAATTACGAAGCCCGCGACACCATACTTCTCTGGACAGACAGTGTAGGTAAATCTGAAAAAAAAAACTTAAACAAAAACTTAACGACGTGTTTTGGGCTGTCTTGGGTTCTCCTGACAAAAAAGAGAAACCTGAGAAAATTATTGGGGGAGATAGCGAACAGGATTCTCTCCACGATGTATTTTGTTTTATGTTTTGCGTCACATAAATGGCATCCAAAAGCGCACCGAACAATCCAAATGACGATCTGAACATTGTAAAAGACAATAAATGAGCACTGCCACTGATCGAGAGAGGATTGGTACTTTGTTTGGCCATGTTAATCCTGAATACGGAACTCTCTCTCTCTCATCGCATGACCCCGTCAGACTTTAGCCCATTGCCCTCTAATATATTGATGAATAAAGAATATGCGGGCCATACGTTGTCGGATTGTTGTACCTTACCAGCCTACGCGCGTGCCATGAAAGCTTGCAGTAGCAACTCCCAGTTGGCAAACCGAGATATGCCCGCAGGCCTTCCGTGGTCCACACGCGCTCGTAATCACAGGAACACGAGACCGCTACCTGGATCCAATCCTCCCATATCGGTCTCAATGTCATACCCCATGACGCACTGAGGGCCTTCTCTTAGTTTCGGGGAGCTCCCTAATCAAGAATGCCCATTCGAGGCATGACCGAGTCCGAATATGCTGGCGAGTCTCACGTCGCTGATCCACTCATTGCCACACCAATTGTCTCCGTAAGTCGCATCAGGTCCTGGCTCGCAGTGTGTTATTTGGGTGTGCACTGGAATTGGACGCTTCAAGTGACCTCCTATACAACAAGCCGCTCCTTCTGTCCCCTGCTCTCTCCGCTGGTCCAGACACCCGATTAATCCTCTGCTAATGACTTTGAACCACCTTTTTCACTCCGGATCTTCTGGTCCCGAAGCATTAGTGCATTTCTCGTTGCCTTACATATTCGCAGGGTGGAACGTCGACCAGAATCTCTGTTGGCTGCGGCTGCAGTCCTTCGTGAACATTCTCTCGAACCTGCTATTAAATATTCTGACAAGGACTTCGCCGTTGACATTATTGGAACCTCAGGAAATGGATTCAGTCTTTTTAACGTCAGTACTGCCGCTGGGATCACTGCTGATGCTGATGTGATGAAAGTCTGTCGTCATGCAGTCACTTCAATTCCATGTGCTGATATCAGAATCAGGAGTAAAGCTTCATCGTCTTCTTCAGGCTCAGCTGATTTTCTTGAGTCGCTGAATCTCTTTTTACTCCACCGTTACCTGGAACAGCTCTCCCGATCAGGCTTATTCCCTTCGCCTTCATTCTTGTACCTCATTGCCACTGCCAACTGGCACAGATTGCACCATACAGAAAAGAACTAGCATGCTTCCCTATGTTCAACGTCTTGGGTAATCGCGCAATCCCTTACAGAATGACCGTTTGGATCGCGGAAAGAGAGCTAGGCTATACTTTTTCACAATCGCTTCATCAAGGTGGTATGCAACGTGCTCTTGTCGTCTGTGGGTATGAGAAGATAGATGTGATCCCAAAGGTTTTGAGAGCCAAACGATGACCAAGTATGCTCACACTGGAAGACTTTGTACGGTACCGGCATAGCTTGAACAAAGTCGGTGGTGGAAGTCCAGAAGGAAACGCAGCAATGTGTATTTGGGTGGGTGCAGGAATTTTCAAAAGAAGGAACCCAGCTTGTACGTGAAAACATACTTCTGTAAAAGCCTAGGAAACCTTCAGAGATGAAGGAACAATGTTCGCGAGTAAAGTCATCCTTTTTCGCGTTTCATAATATCTACTTATCACGCTCCTGGAAGCTCAAAACTGGGTTTATCTACTCATATGCGGAGCTAACCGAAAGGATGAACAAAAATCTGATTGTGTGATCTTTATCAATTCAGTAGATGTCCCTCTCGACTTTCGGCATTCTCATCTTCTCTACCGCTGTTCCTAAGTCCTCCGTTGGATTAATTCCTTGTTTATCCTTGCTTGCCCATTCTACACACTTTTTTCATTATTTCCTGATGAGTTTTGGCACGTTCCTCGATCATTGTCGGCTTATTTCCCGGCCATCATCCAGTTGATACTCATTGTTTGTTTACTATTTACAGTTGTTGTTTTTTCATCGATGGCGTTCGCAGGTTTCAATTTTGTGTACTGCAATCGCTCACATGACAATGAACTTATGGAAGTCTCCCTTGATTGGGTTGTCAAACATCATCTATTTAACTACCATGTCTCGTCAGTGAGAGAATATAGACAATCCTGAAGCTGACGATGTGGACAGTTGATCTCTTTCACTAGCCCTCTGACTGGCTTGTCTCTGACCATGAGGTGCCTAAGAGTGCTGCACATAAGCGCGCTACGTTACAAACATCAACGTGAGTCCCCATCCTGAACAAGACGTTACCACGACACCAACTGTAAGCTCAGGTACCTCCCGGGAGTCCACTGATCCCAGTCCATCGGCAACTACTTCACTGCCAACTCCAACTTGTCAAGATGGTGAGGTCACAACTGCAGAGGTTTGCGCCTGAGAAGCATCAGGGTCGGCATAGGTGGAACAGCAGCTGGAGGCTTGGAAGGCGACGAAACTCTTGCAGCTGACAACGTCTGGGGTATTCGGGCAGGTGGTGAATATCCCGACCTCATCTATACTATCCTCTACAACCTCATGCACCACAGGCTCCCTTCAATTTATGCTCGTTATCTGCCCCCATTATCTCATGCCCTCACTCTGGAATTTTACCTCTGCCTCCATTAACTGTATGCGCACCCTACAGTCCTTATCCTCCGCCTCCTTCTCATCAAGCATCCCTTCTATCACCATCATCACCTCAACGCTACTCTGACTCAGGATGTATCCCCATGATGCTCCATCTGCTCTACAGCAGGTTCTTCTGTCTTATCTTCTGTATCTCTTTGGTAGCATCAGTACCGTTATCGGGAAGGGTGGTTGCAAATGGCTGTGCTAGTGTATGGTGACGTGAAGCTTGGCGAATGGGCCAGTAGAGCGTGAAGAGGGCGGAGATTAGCAACTGGGACAGAAACAACGCTTAGACGTCGTCATGGGTTCGAGTTGCTCAGTTACTCTTCTATCGCAAACTGGATATATTTAAAAATTGTATTGCCTAGGATAAGATTTATCCTCATTGAGCATACCATTTGGAATGCGATGCATATCCGACATTGTATTCAAATCTGTCCTGAAAGCCTATCGGATACCTGCTCCGCGCTGGTTCTCATTCCGCAATGTGCTTTGGCCCGGTCGATCCAGAATCAATACTCCATTCATTCAACTTTATCCGAAAGCTTAGCTCAAATGTGTTGGTGAACCAAGTCGTTGATCGATGATGACATGGCATTCCTCTAGTTGTCGAGCAGACTTGATGCAATTCCAGGCAATTCTTAGGTCAATGAGATCCGGTCAGTCAGTTCTTTGTCCGGCTTTAGATCAAGTAACCGGATACAATGTTCCATATAGTGTGCCTGACAAAATGGTTTGGTTACCGACTCGCCCATAGTCCAAGTTTTGTGCCAGCTTGGTTGAGAACTGACTACGACTATGATCGTTGGTGCAGACAACGCGAAAACTTGTCTTCTCCGGAATCACCTTGACGACTATGACATAACCCCCTGAGAGGGCATCTGTAGTGACGATCGCAGGTTGCATATAATGACAGTACAGACTAAATGAAAACAGAACAAATATATTATTTTGAGTTTCATCGTCGCATATCACAAAAAAGAGCAAGCACATGCCGAAAAACCACAACCCCGAAGATTCCTACTCAGCAAACATCCCCTTCAAAAAACATCATTCACAACCGGCTCTCAATCCTTACAACACCAACCTCGTCTCAACATCAGCTCTCCACTCATTCTAATTACCTCACCCAAACTCCTGGTCAATTTCAACCTTCCGCTGCATGTTAACAGGCGAAGGGGAGCAGATGGCGAAAGATATGTTAAAGGGACGGGTACGTCACTGTAAGGTGTAGCTATTCAATCAGTCGTTCCTTGATTTTTGATCGGCGTCAAGTTGAGTCTGGGATTTTGTGAGGAACGTTTTGCCACAAATAACAGAATGATGATGTTGATGAGTTGGGTCGAGCTGCATAGTATATTTGAGCGGAGTTATTAATGAAAAGGATGAGAGTGCATACATCCTGATGCCACCATTATCAACGTTCCCTTAGGGGACGCTTTCTCCATTCCCTGATGCCCATCTTCCTCCCCTCGGTGCCAGATTGCATAGTGTCAATCTTTCTCTTAGTTCGGCGAACTGCTTCACGTTGGTCATCGTCGTCCAATTCACTCGTGGAACTGTTATTGGCGGACTAGATGCAGTTGGATTACTAATACATCTTTGGAGGGTCGCTTTGCGTTGATAGCTGTGAATTGTTGACATAGTTGACATAAGAACTCTTTCTCTTGCTGAGACAGGGACTCGTCTACGGCGAAAACTATTTTCTTTGATACCTCAGATATGGAGGTCTCGAGGACTATGTCAGCAGAAAGGGACAAACAGATGTTGACATCTGGATTGTTGAACACGGCTCAATGATTGCAGTATACTGGTGGACTGGATTGACAGACTGCATTGCGTGACAGACTGCATTGCGTGACGGCTGAGACTGTGGAAGCAAGTGAGGGAAGGAATGTTGAGCTGAAACAGAATCTCGATGATCACTTCTATGGAGAGCTTATCGAGCTGACTAGTGGCAAAACCGGTGGAGATGGAAAACGGGTCGACCATTGTTGAGCGAGCAGCGTTTTTCGAGTGGCGCATTGTCTGGGGCTAAGGCTGCGTCCTGCATAGATGTTGCGCGAAATCGAATAAATCATTCGTAGAGACATTCTGAGACCAAGCGGAGGCGAAAATCTCAGCTTATGATGGCACGTATACTTGTGGTCGAAACTGTTCTCACGAACTGATTCTCGACATTCTGTTATAGTGTGATAGTCACATTTATGCACTCCCTGCAGACTGCGCCCATCGACCATGATGGCAATATTTTCAAATCCTCCATCAATGTTATTTATTTTTTCCAAATAAGAGATTAGATTCTGAAAAGGTATGTAAGAATGGGGTGTCGAGCGTTACACTAAAAACAGGTAATGTTTCTGATATTGGTAGCTACGTTACATGATGAAGACATAAGTATATAAATAGTGTAGTTACCTTGTATTGGCTATCCGTTTGTAACCTACCCTACTTGTTTGTACCCTCCCCGCTTGTATTTCAACATGGGGATCATATAGAATCGTCAGACAAATTGCGTGCCTTTTCGATGAACAAGTATTTGGCGAGTGATGGTTGTTGCAATCGTGGCTATCAAGATTGTTACCTATGCTGGCATCAGCGTACAATTTCCCAAAATAAAGAAAGATACCTACCCCACTGAACGTCACGGGCCTTATCCAAGGAAAAGTTTTTCCAAGGAGCGCTCCATCGACTGGGTTTCCCATCAGAGCTCCAAGAGAAGCTACTGCAAAGGCAATCCCAAACCGAACTCTAACAATCGCTACATCAGCCTCTGAAAGAACACACAAGAAATGAAACCAACTTACCCTACTTCACTTGGGTCTTTGGATAGGACAGCCAAGACAGGGGCAACCAGTACAGCAGCTACCGTTTACATCAAAGTCCTGAGGGGATTATACCATGGAATATGGTACATACCAGCACCCGACATGAATCCATAGAGGATAGCAAAAATAACCATACCAGCAACAGTTCTTACGGCAGTCATTGAGAAAACGAGTACCGCGGAAGATAAAATGCAGGGAATTGCGAGATTATAAACGCCGAAACGATCAGCTAACATATTTGGAATGATCCGTCCAGCAAATGCAGATGCATTCAGAATCGTGATCTGTGAGCCAACGATGAGATTGAAATGAAGGTAGAAAAGGGACACTTACACAATAGAATGCAATCTGAGGGTCTATTCCATGAAGGATAGAGAACAATTGCAAGTAAAAATCTACGAAAACGGATAATTTTCGGATATATGTACATTCAAGTAATCAAAAAAAACGCACACGGAAAATAGATACCCCCGTTTGCCATGAAGACTCTGATGTAGTATGATTGAAGTAATCAAAACAATATTTAGATATCCAACTCACGAGAAGACAGTAATCAAGTAGGGTATATCAGTCATGATTTGTCTAAGATTGACCTTGGGACGTTCAGTGGTCGAAGCATGTGGCCTGGGTTTCATCAGCAGATTGGCGAACAACAACACGCCAAGAACCAAGAAGGCAGAAGCGCGTACTCCCCACTGGAAGCCAGCAGAGCTCTTGAATAAGTGATTGAGCATGATCGGGAAGATGATGCCGCCAACGGCAGTACCTGGCCATGATGAAAATGGATATAATTATGCACATTCGGATCATGGGATGATGATATTTTAAGTGGTGAGATGAATGGAATGATGAAGCAGACAGACCGGAGGCAACAATTCCCATAGCAAGGCTTCTACGAGAGCACCAGTGATGTGCCTGAACGGCGACACTGGGAGCATAGAGAAGACCGGCACCAATTCCCATGCCCAGTCCCTGTGCAAGATATAATTGGTAGAATTTGTCTTCGTGACATATAGATAACATGAACATTCTGAGATGGTGAGGGGAAGGGGAACCAATGAAAGAGAGTGGGCTCACGAAAAAACATAGATTATGGATCCAACGATAGTAGTGAGGCGAAAGTAGCCCATATCAAGAAGTTTTCCAGCGGGAAGTGCCATAGCAAAAATGAAGAACATCTGTGTGGCGCCGATCCAGCTAATGGCGGATGCAGAGGCAGTATTGGAACGGGTGTAGAGATCCTGGTATACACCAAAACTATTGGTATAGCCAAATGTAACTGCCACGGTCAAGAGACTGGATGAATTGAGACAGAGAATGGATGAGACTAACTGATGGACTCACCCGCCAATGACGGTAGACCATGCCAGGAGACCACCATCGAGAGGTTTTTCTTGTTCCATGATGGGGACTAGGATAAAAATTGGGCTATATAAGCATATATGTCATGATGGAAATGAGCCTGTCATTGAAGCTCATAACATGAACTGATGATATCCAACTGCTTGTACATATGAGTCACAACACCTTCGATTAACACTCCCACTCCTCTCATATATCAGTAAACTTCGCCTTACTCCCTCTTCCGCCTCACTCCCTCTTCCACCTTACTCCCTCTTCCACCTTACTCCCTCTTCCACCTCACTCCCTCTTCCGCCTTACTCCCCCTTCCTGTATACACACGCCCCGGACATTTGGCCCTGTGTATTTCTCCGCGTGTTACTAGATTACTTGTTGGGGGAAACAAAGAGTCACGTGACTTGTAATAAGCTCGACGTGCAGGGGAATTTTGGATAAGACAGCCAAACGATGGGGATACGTTCATGCGGCATCTCATCCTCCTGCTGTCTGTCTATGAGGTAGGCTCAAAGTTTTCCCCTGTCTGAATGGTCCTCTCACCTGGCAATTCGTGCCGTCGTCGGCCTTGGTCGCCGTCTTTGGGAAG
>Ga0154006_1000856_pt1 | contig 10480 bp, 6 predicted proteins | sample TSFL090MetaG_FD_104747 | JGI IMG/M metagenome (GOLD analysis project Ga0154006, IMG submission 104747) | Attine ant fungus gardens microbial communities from Florida, USA - TSFL090 MetaG | ecosystem: Host-associated > Fungi > Mycelium > Unclassified | place: USA: Florida, Wakulla State Forest... | reverse complement strand
GCCCGTCAGCGAAAACATCTGCACGCTCGTCGCGGCCGACAGGTTCGTCAGCCGCGCGATGCCCAGCGCACCGGCGAGACACACGCCGCAGGTCAGCTGAAACAGGAAATCGATGCGCTGCGCGCGCGTGGCCAGGAAGATCTGCGACAGCGGCACGTAGATCAGTTGCAGCGCGAACAGCGGCATCAGGCTGTGATAGAACCCGACCGAGCCGTGCCAGCTTGCGCCGAAGAACAGGTCGACGAGCGGCGCGAACAGCAGCAGCCCGCCGGCCATGTACACGACCGCGAGGCCCGCGAGCGCGCGCGCGTAGGCCCGGTACACGCGCGGCACCGTCGAGCTCGCGTCCGGGCGCGCCATCGCACCGATCGCATCGCGGCGGAACACGCCGCCGACGCTCTGCGCGATCAGCGACACCGGAAAGAACCCGAGCCGGTAGGCCGCCGCGAAGTAGCCGGCGCTCTGCGCGTCGAACCAATGCGGAATCGCGATCGCCAACGCATAGGTCAGCACCGACGCGCACAGCGTCGACGGCAGGATATACAGCGCGAATCGGCGGTTCCGGACAAAAAATTCGCGCGACAGCCTGAACGAATACCCGGCGCGATAGCCGGAGAACAGGATCGCCGCCGCCATCACGACCGAGACCGCCGCGGTCACCCACGCGTACAGCGCGAACACGTCGACGTTCCCGCACGCGAAACAGGCGAGCGACAGCACGAGGCCCGCGAGGAACCCGCCGTTGACCGCCACGCGCGACAGCGCGATCCATCCGTAGCGCCGGAGGCTGTTCAGGTAGGAACCGGCCGCCAGCTGCACGAACGTTGCCAGCGCATAGACGGCGACGAGATGGAGGTCTGCGCGTCCGGCCACGGCGATCAGGATCCCGAACACTGCGATCACGGCCACGCTCAGCGCCGTCACGTTGACGAACGCGTTGAACGACTTGCCGGGCGAGTCGTCGACGCATGCGAGTTCGTAGCGGAACGCGAGCAGCGTGCCGGCGAAGGTCGCCAGCGCGAGCAGATAGTTGAAGTGACCGAGCGACTCCGGCCCGAACCGCCGCCCGATCACGAAGATGCAGACGAACAGCGCGATCTGCCCGACCACGACGCCGGCGAGCGACACGATCGAATCCCGCGGATTGATCATCTCGCCTCCGTGCGCCGTGCGCAGGCGCAGCTGCGCGCATCACGCATCTTGCGCCCCGTATTCGTAGGCGACATAGCGGTAGCCGCCGTATTTCGACCCGTACCCGTACTGGCCGAGCCGCGGATTGACGCCGTTGAAGATCACGCCGTTCAGGTGGATGCCGTTCTGCGCGAAGCGCTTCGCGGATTCGCCGATCTCGCCGAGCTTGGTCTTGCCCGCCAACGTGACGAGCAGCGAGGTGCCGGCGAACGCGCCGAGAATGCCGGTATCCGGCACGGCGAGCACCGGCGCCGAGTCGATCACGACGATGTCATACCGCTTCGACAGCTCGGCGGTCAGCGCCGCGAGATTGCGGTTCAGCAGCAGTTCCGCGGGATTTTTCGGCATCGTGCCGGTCGAGATGAAGTCGAGACCGTCGATCACCTCGCGGTGAATCACGTCCTCCACCCGCGCGCTGCCGGCGATCAGTTCCGTGAAGCCACGGTCGCGCGGGAAGCCGAGATAGTCGTGCAACCGGCCCTTGCGGATGTCGCCGTCGATCAGCAGCACGCGCTTGCCGGCGCTCGCCATCACGACCGCCAGGTTCGACGAGAGGAAGGTCTTGCCGACGCCCGGCGCGGGACCGGCGATCAGCACGATGTTGTTCTTCGCCTCGAGCATCGCGAACTGCAACGCGGTGCGCAGGCTGCGCAGGCACTCGACGGCCGGCTCGTTCGGGAAATCGATCGACAGGATCGACTTGTGACCGCTCTTGCGCGCGGCCTCCTCGGCCAGGTCGCGCTGATGATCGCTGATCGGCACCGTCGCATATACCGCGAGGCCGAGACGGCGCTCGATCTCGTTGTGATCGGAGATCCCATGGAACAGCATCGAGCGGACGATCGCGGTGCCGCAGCCGGCGAGCAGCCCGAGCAGCAGCGATGCCAGCGCGACCAGCACCTTCTTCGGCCGCACCGCCACTTCCGGCACCGCCGCCGTGTCGACGAGCCGCACGTTGCCGGTCTTGCCCGCCTGCACGAGCTGCAGCTGCTGCATGTTGTTCAGCAGCGCCGTGTAGAGATCGGTGTTGACCTTCACGTCGAGCATCAGCCGCACCAGTTCCTGCTGCAGGTCCGGCAGGCGCCGGATTTGCTGCTCGGCCGTATTCCGGTAGCCGCTCAATGTGGCGATCTGCTCGTCGATCACGGCGACGCTCGGATGCCGCTCGGTGAAGCGCGACAGCAGCTCCTGCCGCTTCTGCTGCAGCTCGAGCACGCGCGTCTTCGCGTCCGCCGTCTGGGCCAGCGCGAGCTTCGCCTCCTCGGTGAGGTCGACCGTGCCGTGCTCGTTGCGCACTTTCGTCAAACGCGCTTCGGAATCGGTCAGCTGTTGCTTGAGTTGCGGCAGTTGCGCGGTCAGGAACTGGAGCGACTGCGCGGCCTCCGCCGATTTCCGCTCGATGTTCTGCCGCACGTATTGACGGCCGATCTCGTTCATCGTGTCGCTGACCCATTTCGGATCGTCGTCCTGCAGGCTGGCGACGACGACATCCGATTGCTTCACGCGCTCCTGCACGTTGAGGCGGTCGCGGATATCCTCGATCGTCTTCAGCCGCGAGTTGCGCACCAGCACGAACGCGGCGCCGGGCTTCGCGGCGATCGCGTCGACCTGCAGCGTGATCGGCCCGCGCGGCGAGCGGAACGTTTCAAGCGTGCCGACCGTGCCCTCGACCGCGGCATCGAGATCGTCGCCTTCGAGCCGATAGCGCTGGCCGCCCAGGCTCGTCAGCGTGAACGCGTCGCCTTCGTTCTTGCGCGGCACGTCGAAGCGCGCCACGTCGATGTGCTCGCGGCCCCATGTGTAACCGCCGAACCCGGCGAGGCCGGGATCGGACAAGCCGTCGCTATGGCGCGCGATCCAGTCGCCGATCAGCGGAAAGCGCTTCGGCCCCGCGTCGATGAACAGGTTGAGCTTGTCGACCGCGCGCTCGACGACGAGTCGCGACGCGAGGATCTGCTGTTCGGCGGCGGCCGACGACTTGACGTCGAACAGCGACGACACATCGCCGAGCAACGACTTGGCGGCCGAGGTGTCGGGGCTGTCCTCGACCTGGACCATGATGTTCGCTTCGAACACGGGCTTGCCGAGAATCGCATAGGCAAGGCCGGCGGCCAGGATCACGCAGGTGATGGTCGCGATCAGCCAGCGACTTTCCAGCAGGATGTCGAGCACCGCGACGAAATCGGTCTCGCTGCCGTCTTCGGCGGGTTGCTGCGGCGGGGCGGAGGGTTGGGTCATGGCAACGTTATGAGGCGTATTGGGTTCCAGTGGGGCATCGACCGGCGGCCGCGTCAGACGATCCGAAGGCGCTTCGACCACTCGGACACGCCGAGTTCGATCAGTCGCGCGCAGCGTTCGAACACGAATCTGGGCTGGCGGTACGGGTCGTGCACGTCGAAATCCGTGTACTCGCCGAGACGGAACACGCGTCCCCGCACGAACGGGAACTGGTTCTCGAGCGACGTGCGCTGCCGGCGGTCCATCACGAGGATCAGCTCGGCGTCGGTACACAGCTCGCGGCCGACCTGCTGCGCGCGATGCGCCGACACGTCGAAGCCGCGCATGCGCATCACCTCCTGCGCATACGGCGCGGCCGGCATGCCGGCCAGCGCGTTCAGGCCGGCGGACGCGACGCGCCGCCCGGGCATGGCCTCACGCAGCATCGCTTCGGCCATGGGGCTGCGGCAGATGTTGCCCTCGCAGACGATCAGGATCGATTCCATCATTTGGTCGCGATCGCCGCGGTCAGGCCGGCGTTGATGGCCGGCAGCAACAGGCTGAGCACGCGGCTGAAGCGCACGAGCCCGTTGCCGTCGACGTACACGACGTCCTTCGGCTTCAACTGGAACTGATTGGCCAGCACCATCGCGACCGGCGAGCGCGCATCGAGGTGATAGACCTGCGGCTGTTCGTCCTGCATGCCGCGCACCACGTAGAGCTGCGCGGCGTCCGCCGTGCTCGCGTTCAGGCTGCCGGCCTGCGCGATCGCTTCGCTCAGCGTCAGCCGGCCGTTGCGCATCGGCAGCGCGGTGACGGGCTTGTTGACCTCGCCCATCACGAACACGCCGCTCTCGTCGCGCGGCAGCACGCGCACGAGATCGCCGTTGCGCAGCACGATCTTCGACGGATTGCGCCCCTGCTCGGCCATCTCGGTCAGGTCGATCCGGCGCTCGACGCCGTCGCGCACCAGCACGATGCGGCTCTGGTCGGCCGCCGCCGAAAATCCGCCGGCCCGCCCGATCGCGTCGTACAGCGTCATCGGGATGTCGTTCACCGGCTGCGAGCCCGGCGTATGCACCTCGCCCTCGATATACACCTGCTTCGCGCGGAACGACGCGATGCGCACCGTAACCTGCGGATTCCTGAAGGTCTTGTCGAGACGGCGCGTGAGCTGCGTCTGCACCTGCTCGGCCGTGAGGCCGTCGACCGCGAGCCGGCCCGCGTACGGAAACTGCAGCGTGCCGTCCTGGTCGACGACGAAACCCGGCGGCGCATCCGCCGCGCGCGGCGCGGACTGCGCCGGCGCGCCGAGCGCCGCCGCGAGCTCGGGATGATCCCAGACGGTGATCTGCAACACGTCGCCGCGGCCGATGGTGTATGCATCGGGCGACGCGACGATGTCGCGGGCTTCGCCGCGCGTATCGCGCTCGGTCTCGCGCATGCGCCGGATCAACGACAGGTCGATGTTCGTGACCGGTACCGGCAGCGCGGCACTGTCGGCCGGCGTGGGGCCGCTTTGCAGCGGGATCGATGCCGGCTGCTGCATGCGCATGCCCGGCGCGATCCCGCACGCGCCCAGCAACGCACACAGCGGAACGATCATCACGAGCGGCCTGGCACGCGATGGCCGGCGCGGCGCGCCCGCGCGCGCCGGCTCCATTTGAAGCAACTTCTGCATTACAACCTCGCACTTGTTTTAATTTGAAATTGCTCCGGCCGCCTCGCATCATGTCGACCGCGAGTACAGCACCCCTGTCGAGACCGGATATGCCTGCTGCCACCTCGAACCGCTGCGCGCGGCGCCGCGCATCACGCGCGGCATACGCGCGACAGCGGCTAATACGCACCCGAACCGCGCACCACCACGTTGATCGTCCTGAAGAGAATGCCGATGTCGCGCCGCAGCGACCATTCGCGAACGTAGGACACGTCGAGCGACACGCGCGTCGAATAGTCGGTGTCGTTGCGGCCGCTGACCTGCCAGAGGCCGGTCATGCCGGGTTTGGCCATCAGGTAGTAGCGCACGTCGGCGCCATAGCGTTCGAGTTCGGCTTCGACGATCGGGCGCGGCCCGACCAGGCTCATCTCGCCCCTCAGCACGTTCAGCAGCTGCGGCAACTCGTCGAGACTCGTCTTGCGCAGAAAGCGGCCGATCGGCGTGATGCGGACATCGTTCTTCAGCTTGAATTCGCGATCCCACTCCGCGCGGGCGTCGGCGTCGCGCGCCAGCAGCGCCTTGAGCACCGCATCGGCATTCGTCACCATCGAGCGGAATTTCAGGCACTTGAACCGCCGGCCGTTGCGGCCGACCCGCTCGTGCCCGAAGATCGCCGGGCCGCCGTCGCGCCGCACCGTCCACGCGATGCCCAGCAGCGCCGGCGCCAGCATGACGAGCAACAACGACGCGCCGGCCAGGTCGAAGCCGCGCTTGACCATCCGCTTGACGCGCCCGACCGTCCGATGGCCGATGTCGAGCGACCCGCGCAGATCCGCGTGGGCGATCGCCGCTGCCCGCACCTGGCCGCCGGCACGCTCGATCATCCCGAAGATCGCGAGCGTCAGCGCGCGAAATGCGATCAGGCCGATCCCGCTCGCAAGCGTCCAGTACACGAACCACACGCTCGACAGCACGTGCGCGCGATGCAACACGTAGAGCAGCGCGGTGCTCATGCCCTGCACGACGATCCACGCGAGCACCGTGCGGCCGAGCACGTGCAGTGCCGAGCGCGTGCGCGCCGCCTCGTAGATGCCGCAGGCGGGAAAGACCGACAAGGCCAGCGCGGCCGCAAAGGCGACCAGCGCGCCGTCGAACAGGGTCCCGCGCGCACCGCCGGTGACGCCGATCAGCGCCGGAATGAACGCGCCCAGCACGATCAGTCCGACATCGGTCACTCGATTGATCAACGAATTCATTGATATGAACTCCTAATTCATCTTCCAACACCCGTTCGCGCGGCGCCGTGGTGCATCACGTCCGTCGCGCGGGTCGCCCGGGGTGTACGTTCGATCTCGCCGTGGCGGCCTGCCGGAGCGGCGTCGCATCGCGATCCGGCCGGATGCAATGCGCGTTCAATGCGGCGCGCGCGTCGCAACGCCGTTGCTTCGATGTTTCCGCAGCGCATCATATTCGTCGCGACACGCGCTTTTATCGCCGGCGTCCGAATTCGCCTTGTTGATGGCGGAACACATCAAGGCCGATTTTTCGAGTGAATTCATCGATTGATTTCAGGTATCGGACGATACATTTTCCCTGCACGAATAACGTGCACGCACAACAATCGATATTCGAATTTCAGCCAATTTCAGCGAACGGATAGCGCGCTATTTCAATGGTGTTTCGTGATGTTCGTCGCCGGCCACCGCCGGCGCAGCGGGCAACGCACGCATTGCGCGGTGCCGCCCGCAACCTGCAAGCGAGCATCGGCGTAACGACGACGCCGAATGCTGGCTCGATGAATAAAAAGGCCTGCACGGTGCGCTTACGACGCCACGGCAGGCAAAATTCCGAGGAGTGCCGGGGTGCCGCCTCCTCGAAAGGCCAGTCGATAACTTAATGCATTGGGAATAGGTTTCGAGCGAACAGTGTCGGACCGCGACACGATTGTGGCCGAATCCGCCTTCGTCGCATGGAGACTGGCTTATATCCGGCATTTTTCAGACTCGAATAACGGCACTGTCATTCGGACGAAACTTCAATATCCGGATATCGATTGAAGTTCGCGCAATGGAATTCCGCCGATTGGCGATCGGTCATTGGCGCAGGACGATTGGCTGCACCCGGCGAATCGCCAGCTAGGATGGCGTGCCGCTCATCCAGTCGCCCAGGTCCGATGCGTACAGCATTTCCGTCGACGCATCGCCAACTTTGCGCGCGGCAGCCCGATATTCGGTCGGTGACGTCTGCAAATGCTGGCGAAACAGCTTGGCCATCCGGTCGCCGCTGCCGAGACCGGTGCGGCGTGCGACCTTGTCCGCCGGAAGATCGGTTTCGATCAACATGCGGCACGCCTTTTCGAGGCGGATTTTCAATACGAACTCGGTCGGCGTGACGCCGATTTCATTCTTGAAGCGCCGCAGGAAATTACGCTCGCTCATCGCGGCGGCCTGCGCCGCATCGGCGATGGAAATCCGGTTCTCGCTATTCACGCGCAGGTGATGCGCGGCCATCCTGATCAGCGTGCTGGCGCTCGCGATCCGTGCGCCGAACAGCACGTCCGTCAGTTTCCGGTTCGCGCCGCACACCATGCACGTCACGATTTCCTGCGCGATTTCGTAGCCCATGTCCACCCGGACGATCGACAACGCATCCGAGAACGGCCCGTCGTCTTCGTCGCCGGCCGCTTCGCCGTCGTCGCGGCCGGCGGACGACGCGACGCCTCCCTCCGCGGCCGGCGCAGCCTGTTCGACCTCCTTCTGCGGCAGATGGATCTGCGTCAGCAATTTGCGCCCGCCATGGCTGCCCCGGACGACGCGCGCGCGCTGGTGAGCATGCCGCAGCCACGCGATCAGTTGTTCGTCGAGCGCGTCGATCCCGTCCTGGCCGCTCAACACAAACATCGCGTGCACCGTGCTGGCCTCGAGCGTGCGGACCGCTTCGGTCCAGATGCTGACGCCCGACGACGAGCGCACCGGCCCGCCATGCACGGAATACAGCCGCAATTCGTAGCGATCGACGAACGCGCCGTCGGCACGTCCGAGCTGATTGGCGAGTTCGAAGACAGCGGCCAGCTTGCCCATCTGCATGATGGAAAAACCCTCGAGCAACAGTACGATTACGCTGGCTCGTTGATGCCCCTCGCGGGTGCTTCTACCACGATTCACGCTTAACCCCGTCGATGAATGATTCGACACTGTTTGCATCATTACGGCCCTTTAACAATTTCTTACATTCTTGTTTTCTGCGCCGCATCATAGGGGCGGCCCTCGCCCGCCGATTTGCCAATGTCTGTTTTCGCCGTGTTGTTGTCGGAATCAATCAAGCCACTGGTGCGGCACTATTTATTGAGGTTCGTCACGTTTAGTCGCAATACATTCATACAAATTCTGAAACAATTGACGTGCGTCAACGTCCCGGAATTTGAATCGGGATAAAGCGCACGGCCTATCTCCAGATGAATGAAGAGAAACCGGAATCGGTTGAATGTGTCGTCCATTCCTGCTGGCACTGCCGGAACGAACGAGCGGACAGTATCGCAACGACAATGCGTGGACACTGCCCGGTCGGGTTAATCGTGCATGTCGAAGTCGCTCTGGTTCGAATCAAAGCCGGCCGGTAAATGGCATGCGGACCACACGCTGGCGCGCCGCCAGGCCCGGATCCGGGCCGCTACGTCGATTGATCGTGCATTACGTCTGAATGTTTAAATCGAAGCCGGATGTTGCGGCTTTAAACGTCACGCGGGCAGCAGTCGATCGCTGAATGCGAATCGATGATGCCGCATTTGCATCGTACACGTTTCGATTTCATACAAACGCCCGACATGGAGATTTCAGCCAGAAGTTAATGAAAAGCCGGGCAATCTGTCGCTTCGTATCGACAGTGCAATACCGGTGTCACCGTCGGCTCTTCCGATATGGCGGCGCGCAAACGTTGTCGCCGGGACTGATTTACCGGTGAACGAATACACCGTATTACTCATCATTACCCTGGGTTACCCGGGAATCGTGTGTTATGAATCGCCCGGGATTTACCGGACTTGCCGGTACGCATTCGTCATATCAGATCCTGTCCGCGCACACTCACTTGGCATCGCATCCGGATCGAATCGTTTTCATGACCGTTGAGTTTCGGTCGAATTGGGGAACGGGGCTGACGCGGGTATGCGCGGCGCGGTACGCCTGGCAGCGGCACCCGCCATGATCCGCATGCCGCTCGTCGCAAGTGCGGCAAGGGTCGCGCATCCAGCTGTCGCCGCGAAACACGTTGAACGCATCGCTGTCGTACCCGATCTCCTTCAGCGAGCGATCGCGCACGTTCGGCGCCGCGTACCGGTTCGGCCCTGTCACCGCGAAGGCGTCGTTCGTGAGCTACGAGGTCGGCGGCTCGTTCAGCACCAACGTGGATGGCGACGGCCTCGACTACCAGGCAACACCGGCCGTCGACCTGAACGGCGGCGTGTGGTTCAGCAACGATCGCAACGATACGGCCAACCATTCGTTGCTTGCGGCCGTCACCTGCAGCCTGTCGAAGGCGACCGCGTTGTATGCGCAGGTCGCGATGGTCAACAACCACGGCGCGATGAACACCGGCCTCGGGATCAACAACGCGCTTTACGCGGTCACCGGGACGACCGTCGGCGCGAACGTCGGGATCCACCACATGTTCTGATGCACGGGCGGCGATTGAGGCAACGAACCAATACCCTAATACATTCGCAATCCGAATTATATTTATCCGAATCCGATATGCCGCAATGCATCCGGATTCGGCACATCGCCCGTCGCGTGCGAATTCGCATACAACGCCCCTCACGCTCGCACGGTACGCGACCTGCCACATCCGTGTACGCGTCGGACCCGGTATAGACAACCATCGACCCAACCCGTACCGCCATACCGCCGTACCACCGCACACCTGTCGGCCGCATTGCGCGGCGACTTGCCCACCCGCGCCATCCGTGTCGTTTACGACCGATTTCCGGGCGCATGACCGATAGTCTGCGCGCTCCGTTTCTCTACACTGCTTCACACCAACACACACTTGCCGGGTATCGCGTGCCGCGCGCCGCGCCACCGACATCACGGCGCCCCCGAGACAACCGCCTTCGTCCCCGACGATGCCGCGCCTGACCGCCGCGCGTCCGTTCGCGCCCGGCGAAGGCTCTTCCAGGAGCGTTCATTGAGTTCATCGCACGCGTACCTCGCGAAAGCACGGTCTTCGCGCAAGGCCCTCAAGCTGGACGACATCACGATCGTCGACCCTGCCGTCCTGAAGCGCGCGGTCGGCGCGATGGCGTTCGGCAACGCGATGGAATGGTTCGACTTCGGCGTCTACAGCTACATCGCCGTCACGCTCGGCAAGGTGTTCTTCCCGTCCAGCAGCCCGTCCGCGCAGCTGCTCGCGACCTTC
>Ga0154006_1000854_pt1 | contig 10499 bp, 10 predicted proteins | sample TSFL090MetaG_FD_104747 | JGI IMG/M metagenome (GOLD analysis project Ga0154006, IMG submission 104747) | Attine ant fungus gardens microbial communities from Florida, USA - TSFL090 MetaG | ecosystem: Host-associated > Fungi > Mycelium > Unclassified | place: USA: Florida, Wakulla State Forest... | reverse complement strand
GACCGCATCAATATCGGCTTCGCGCAGTTGCAGATGAAGCATGACCTCGGTTTCAGCGACGCAGTGTACGGTCTCGGCGCAGCGGTCTTCTACATCGGCTACGTGCTGTGCGAAGTGCCGAGCAATCTGTTGCTCGCGCGCTTCGGCGCACGCCGTACCTTCACGCGGATCATGCTGCTGTGGGGCATTGCGTCGACCGGGATGATGTTCGTGTCGCAGCCGTCGCATTTCTACGTGCTGCGCTTCATGCTCGGCGTGTTCGAGGCCGGTTTCTTCCCCGGCATCGTGCTGTACCTGACCTACTGGTTCCCGGCGAACCGGCGCGCGGCGGCGATCTCGGTGTTCTTCGCGGGCGTCGCGGTCGCGGGCGTGCTCGGCGGGCTGATGTCGGGCTGGATCATGCGCGACATGAGCGGCCTGCTCGGGCTGCACGGCTGGCAGTGGATGTTCGCGATCGAAGGCGCGCCGGCGATCGTGCTCGCGTTTTTCGCGTTCACGTATCTGGTCGACCGTCCGCAGGACGCCACCTGGCTCACGTCCGACGACAAGGCGCGCGTCGCCGCGCTGTGCAGCGACAGCCGGCCGCACGGCGCCGCGCATGGCATGCACGACAAACGCAGCCTGGTTGACGCACTCGCGAACCCGCGTGTCTACCTGTTCGCGTTCATCTACTTTTCGCTGACCTGCGCATCGCTGACGCTCAATTTCTGGATGCCGCTGATGATCCGCGACTTCGGCGTGACCGACGTCGTGGCCGTGAGCCTCTACACGGTCGTGCCGAATGCGGTCGGCGCGGTCGGGCTGATCCTGATCGCGCGCCATTCGGATCGCACCGGCGAGCGCCGCAAGCACTTCGCGTGCTGCACGATCGGCGGCGGGCTCGCACTCGCGGCGTTGACGCTGCACCTGCACAGCTTCGCGGCGATGCTCGCGTGCCTGTCGATCGCGGCGACGCTGATCTTCGCTGCACTGCCGATCTTCTGGGCCGTGCCGACGCGCTATCTGTCGGGTAACGCGGCCGCGGCCGGGATTGCGCTGATCAGCAGCATCGGGATCACGAGCGGCATCGTCAGCCCGTGGGTGATCGGGATGATCCGCACGCGCACCGGCAGCATGGATCTCGCCGTGTACTTGCTGGCCGCGCTGCTCGCGCTGAGCGGCGCCGCGTTGATGCTCGGCGTGAAGGGCGAAGCCGCACAGCGCGCCTGAGCCACGCCCGGTCGTTGCCGGCGGGCGGCGGCGACCGGCGTTGCATTTCGTGCCCGTCCGTTACTTGCATCCGTCGAGGAGACGATCGATGTCAGCCCATCTTCAAGCGGACGCCGCGCAGGCGGTCACGTCCGGTTCCCGTGAGTCGGCGTCGGACAACGACGCGCTGTACCGCCGCATCGGCGCGCGGATCGTGCCGTTCCTGTTCATCTGCTACATCGTGTCGATCCTCGACCGCAGCAACATCGGCTTCGCGCAGTTGCAGATGCGGCAGGATCTCGGCCTGACCGATGCGATGTACAGCCTTGGCGCGGTGCTGTTCTTTGTCGGCTATGTGTTCTGCGAAGTTACGAACATGACTTGTTATGTAGTCATGCAAATTGACCATTTTTTTAGCATGATCCGTGAACAAAGCCTCTGCACGAAAACCAGCCTGAGAGAGTGTCGACACGCGTAAGCCGCTCGTCTACCGCTATTCCCGTTTCAGCGATCCGCGTCAACGCGAGGGGAACTCGGCCAGCCGGCATATCGAGTACGCGGCGCGATGGGCGGAACGCAACGGCGGGCAGAGGTCGCGCGCCGCCGCACAACCCGGCAGCAGGTGCGGGGCAGACACCGGCATCGCAGCAACGAAGCGCCTCGCGTGGACTACTCCCGACGCGGGGCGTTTCCGTTTCTGGTAGTCCGAATGTTATTGAGACGAGCCGATTCGCGGTGCGCTTAGGATTGACCTTTTCGAGAGGGTCAATCAATGAATAGACGCATTGCGGTTGTTGGCGATAGCCTTTCAAGTGGCGGGACAATTCAGCCATACAGCGGACCACCGTTCCTTGTTCATGGGCATCAAGCAGCACTGATTGGCGGAAGCGCATTCTGTGATGCATGCAAAAGCACCGGTGCCATTGCAAAAGCAGGCGGTCCGTATCGGCTCAAGTTTCAGGGAGAGGTCGCACTAGACCAAGACATTGTGCTGTGCGGTTGTTCGACGCCACCACATATCATGGCAACACTTGCCGGCGAAGCATGGTGCAGTGACGGGCTAACGGGTCTTGGGGAAGTCGTTTCGAGCCGCACGGCAACAGGCGGTGTTGCATCGATCAAGAAGGGCGCGTATGACGAGCGCGTGAAGGCAACCGAGCATGCGACGGAGGGGATGCCGTACTACATCGAAACTTCGGATGGTCGCGTGCAGTACGGGCGCCTTGATACGAGCGGCCAGCTTCCCCGTATCTATACCGGTGACAATCCCGACGAATACACCGTCTATTGGGGCGACGACGCCCTCGGAAAACAATACGGGGAATAACGCATGCCACACCCTAAGCCTACGAAGGTCCGTTCGAACAACACGCAAGGTTCGGAAAAAGAGGTGCCGCTAACAGTGGTCACGTTCAAAGAGCTTTGGGATAATTTCCCCTCGGGAAAGCCATATGACAACCCCGCCTACACAAATCAATGCGCCATTCGGATGAGCGTCACATTGCATCGCGTTGGTGTTGGTATGAAGTCATTCAACTCGAAGACGGTAAAGCCCATGTCGGGCGCAAAGACCATCGGCCGAATTTTGCTCGATGGTAGACCGACCGCAACGCGCGCCGAAGAGATGGGAAAATGGTTGCAGTTGCAACCCTTCTCTGGTCTTCCCAAAGTAAAAGACATCACTGGGCCTGACTGGGAGTCGAAGGTCAAAGGGCGCACCGGTATCATACAGTTCTCGAGGTATTGGACACGCGGCGGCGAATCGACCACAAATGCGAGCGGTGGTCACATAGATTTGTGGAACGGCTCGCGAATGACGGTCAGTAGTGTGCCTGGTGTTATATCAACGTTCGGCAGAGTTTTCGGCGTGCATGAACTTCTGCCCGACACTGATTTCGGTTGGTCAGACCTACGCAACGCCAAGCAGATACTCTTTTGGGAAATCAAGTAATGCGCCGTTTCTTTGGGACCGTAGGATTCGGGTTTGCTGGCGTCGCTAGTGTTGTCATATGGACGCTGATTGACAGCTATTTGTGCTCGGTCTTTTCGAGCCTCTGCACCCCGCGCGTGGGCGAGTGTGGTGGCGGCGTGGACGCTTGCGCCATAACGATACAGAGCACAATCAAACTGTTCTCATACGTCTTTGTCCCGATGATTCTCTTTGCGGCGCTAGGTTTCCACCTGTTTGCACGACGCAGCCCGCCGCTCGTCATTGCCGGATATCTAGTTGGCGTGGTCGCTGCCCATTGGTTGTTGGCGTTCCTGTGCGTGCGCATAGTGCACATCTGATCTGAAATTAAGTGTATAGATTTCGCTGCTCTAGGTGTTGTGTGGGGGATTCCGTTGCAACCGTGAATGCTCCGCAAACGCTGGCCGAGCCGCGCACCTATCTGTTCGCGTTCAGCCGCGACGCGGCGTCCGGCTAGCCCCCGTACACCTCGATCCGGTTGCGGCCGCGCTCCTTCGCGACATACAGCGCCTTGTCGGCGCGCGACAGCGCCTGGTATGCGCCGAAGTCCGACGTCCGCATCGCGTCGATCCCGATGCTGACGGTCAGCGCGAGCGGCTGATCCTCGTGCACGAGTTGCGTGTCGGCCGCGCGCTGCTGTACGCGCTGCGCCAGCGCATGCGCCGCGTCGATCGCCGTGTGCGGCAGCACGATCGCGAATTCCTCGCCGCCGACGCGCCCGACGATGCCGTCCGGCCCGATCTCCGCGAGCAGCAGCCGCGCGAAATGCCGGAGCGCGCGGTCGCCGAGCGGATGGCCCCAGCGGTCGTTCAGCGCCTTGAAGTGATCGAGGTCGAGCATCAGCACCGCCGCATCGCGGCCGGTCGCACGCACGTCGCGCAACGCGGCCTCGCTCTGCCGCATGAATGCATGGCGGTTCGACAGCTGAGTCAGGTGATCGGTCGTCGCCATCCGCTGCAGTTCGGTTTCGATGTGCTTGCGCTCGGTCGCGTCCGTGATGAAACCGTGCCATACCGTGCCGCCGTCCGGCGTGCGTTGCGGGCGCGCGTCGCCTTCACGCCAGCGCATGCCCTGGCGCGGCAGCAGCACGCGGTATTCGAGCCGCCACGGCGCCAGTCGCTCCGCCGATGCCAGCAGCGACTGACGGTACGCGGCCAGATCGGCTGGATGAATCCGGGTTTCGACCGCATCCGCGTCGCGGGCGATCTGCCCGGGCGTCAGTTCGTAGATGTCGCGTACGCCTGCGCTCGCATAGGAAAAGTACCGGCGCCCGTTCGCCGTCTGCCGCAGCTGGAACACGAGGCCGGGAACCTGGTCGGTCAGGTTCGTGACGAGCGCGGCGGAGTCGCTCAGCCGGCCGGCCAGCTCGCGCAGCGCGGTGATGTCCGTGGTCGTGCCGACCATGCGCAGCGCGCGCCCGTTGCTGTCGCGCGCGATGACCTTGCCGCGGCTGCAGATCCATTTGTACGTGCCGTTCTTGCAGCGGATCCGGTGTTCGACCGCATAGCTGTCGGTGCGCCCCTCGAAATGCGCGAGCATCGACGCTTTCACGTCGGCGACGTCGTCCGGATGCAGCCGTTCGTATGCATCCTCGATCCGGCTCGTCAGCTCGTGCGGCGCGTAGCCGAGCAGCGCCTTCCAGGCCGCCGAGTAATGGATCTCGCCGGTTTCGACGTTGCGATCCCACATGCCGGTGCCGCTTTCGGTCAGCGCCAGCGTGGTCAGCGCGCTGTGTTCCTCGACCGCACGGAGTCGTTCGTTCAGCGCGGCCTGGGCGGTCGCCCGGCCGATCGCCTGTTCCGCCAGCGTGGCCAGGTCGTGCAGGAAAGCGCGTTGCGCGGCGTCGAGTGTCACGCCCGTCCTGCCGACGAGGCATAGCGCGCCGAGCGCCGTGCCGTCGGGGGCGCTCAGTTCGCAGGCCGCGACGACATGCGGAGCATCGAGCGGGAGACTGCCCGCGTCAGGCGTGACGAACCGGCGGCCGGCCGCCGGAGCGCGCTCGATTCGCTGACGAAATAACGCGGAAGGAAACGTGGCGGGCAGCGTGCCGTCGGACGCCATCACGTGCTGCGCGCCGGCCTGCGCATGCGCGATGAACACGCCGGCCGTGCCGACATGCGTGCGGGCGAGACGGCACACGGTCTCGAGTTCGGGCAATGGCCCGAGCGCCGGTCGAGGTTCGGCGGGGATGCGAGAGAAGCCGGGCGTGTCGCCGGCACCGGTGGTGAACATACGGAACCGCATGGTCGAATTCCGCGATGGTCGATTGCGCCGATGATCGGACGAATGCCGGGTGGCTGGCGCTGCTTCGGGAGCTGCAAATGAAGAAAATCTTATCGTCGCGGAAAATGCGTGGCAAGCGAGTCGAAACGGGGTTCGGGTCTGACGAAACGAAGTGACCGGCATGCATCATGGTGGCGACCTGCGACCTGCGACCTGCGACCTGCGATTCCGGCGCCACCGACACGATTCAATTCGATCGCGCCGCACCCCGGCATCGCGGGCGCGGCGCGGATACGGCCCGACTAGCGCGTAACCGCATAGCGCGGCGCCGGCGCATCCGTCGACAAATGCGGCGCCATCGTGCGGCGCGCGGCCTCATACGCGTCCCATTCGTCAGCCGCGTGCAGCGACGGAATCGTCACGAGCTCGCCGCGCTCGAAGCCGACCAGCGCCGCGTCGACCAGGTCCGACGCCGGCATCACGATTTCCTTCGGCAGATGTTCGAGCGGCAGGCCGCCGGTCTGCCAGAAGTCGGTGGCCGTCGCGCCGGGCAGCACGGCCTGCACCTGCACGCCGTGGCCCGCGAGTTCGTGGTGCAGCGACTGGCTGAACGCGAGCACGAACGCCTTGCTGCCGCCATAGACGCCATTGAGCGTTTCCGGCGAGATCGCGACGATCGACGAGATGTTGATCACGGCGCCGCGGCCGCGCGCGACGAAACCGGGCACGGCCGCATAGGTCAGCCGCGTGAGCGCGGTCACGTTCAGGTCGATCATCCGCGTCATCGCGTCGACGTCGCTGTCGAGCAGCGGCGCGTGCGTGCCGACGCCCGCGTTGTTGACGAGCAGCGTGATGCTCGCGTCCTGCTTCAGCTTCGCCTCGACCGCGGCGAGCGCCGCGCGATCGTTGAGGTCCGCGCCGACGATCTCGACGCTGCGCTGCGTGTCGTTCGTGATGCGCTCGGCGAGGGCGAGCAGCCGGTCGCGGTTGCGCGCGACCAGGATCAGGTCGTAGCCGCGGCGCGCGAGCCGGTCCGCATAGATGGCGCCGATGCCGGACGATGCGCCGGTAATGACGGCGGTACCGCGATGTGCTTCAGTCATGATGTCGCTCCGTGTCGAGAAAAGGGTGAGTGCGTGAACCCATTCTGGCTTCGAATCGCTGCGACACAAATGACGTAGATGGGTATGATTTCGGACATCGGGCCAATCGCGACGATCAGGACGATCGCGGCACCCGGCAACGGAGGTACGCATGCACCGAATCGGTTTTCTGGTCAGCGATGGTTTCCAGATCATGGCGCTCGCCGCGCAGTCGGTGTTCGAGTACGCGAACCTGGGCGCGGGCGAGCCCTTTTACGTGATGGACAATTACTCCGTCGACGGCGGCGACGTACGCTCGTCGCTCGGGCTGCCGGTTGCGACGCGGGCGTTGCGCGGACGCAAAATCGACATCGATACGTGGATCGTCGCGGGCGTCAACGATCCGCTCGCGTCGCCGCCGCCGGCCGGCGTCGTCGCATTCCTGCGCCGCGCGAGTGTGCGCGCACGGCGAATCGCCGGCATCTGCACGGGCGCGTTCGTGCTCGCCGAGGCCGGGCTGCTCGCGCAGCGCCGCGCGACGACGCACTGGGCATACGGCCGCGACATGCAGCAGCATTTTCCGGACATTCGTGTCGAGGAAGACCGGATTTATATCGTCGACGGGCCGGTCTGGACGTCGGCGGGAATGACGGCCGGCCTCGATCTTGCCCTCGCGATGGTGGAAAAGGACCTCGGCGCGGACGCCGCGCGCTCGGTCGCGCACAAGCTCGTGATGCACCAGCGCCGCGCGGGCGGGCAGTCGCAGCATTCGGAGATGCTGGATCTCGCGCCGAAATCGGACCGGATCCAGAGCGCGCTGAACTATGCGCGGCAGAATCTTGGCCGTGCGCTGACCGTCGAGGACCTGGCCGACGCGGTCCACCTGAGTCCGCGCCAGTTCAGTCGCGTGTTCACGCTCGAAACCGGCCAGTCGCCGGCGAAGGCGATCGAGAGGCTGCGGCTCGAGGCGGCGCGGCTGATGATCGAGCAGAGCCGGCATTCACTCGACGTGATTGCGAAGGAGAACGGTTTCCGTGACCGGCGGCACCTGCGCGACGCGTTCGTGCGCGGTTTCGGCGTGCCGCCGCAGGCGATTCGGCGCGATGCGCGGGGGGATCAGCGACGGGATCAGCGGGAAACGGGCCGATCCCGCTAGCGGTCAGCGCGTGACGAACGCCGTGGCGTCTTGCGGTGCCGTGCGCGCATGCTTGCGCTGGCGCAGCAGCGCGACGCGGCAATTCTCGCGCGCGGTCTCGCGGCCGTCGTCGTCGAGCAGCACCAGGTCGCCGCGCATCACGTTGAGCGTGATCACGTCGTCGCCCGGCGCGCCGAGCGTTTCCGGCGTATGCACCGAGCCGGCCGGCTCCAGCACCGTCGAGCCGGCGTGTGCGACCCACTCGTACTCGCGGTAGCGCCACGCACCCCGCAGCGTATGGACGAACACCTCACCGTCATGACGGTGGCGCGGCAGCGTGCCGCCGGCCGGCATCTTCAGCAGCGCGGTCAGCGTGTCTTCCGCCGCATTGATGTGCAGATACTTGATCGCAAGCCCCGGCAGGTCGGCGCTCATCGGCAGCCACGGCAGCGCGTCGCCGGGCAGGCAGGATATCGGCGGCAGGTCGGTGGAGAGCGGGGCGGACGGCTGCGTCATGGCGGAAGGCGGAGCGGAAACGGGAAGTCGGCATTATCGCAGAGCCGGATCGGGCGGTAGAACGGGGGCGGACGCCCGGCCATGCCGCGCGATCGGTGAAGCGTGCTTCACGCACCGACATCTACAGTAAAACTGTACAGTTTTACTGTAGATATGCTATCTTGAATTCATGAACACGCCATCTTCGTCCCCCGACGCGCCGCACCTGGCCGGTCTTGCCGGCGAACTCCGCATCTCGGTCGCCAAGCTGATGCGGCGGATGCGCGAGCAAACCCGCCCGAACGACCTCACGTCCTCGCAGAAATCGGTGTTGCTGCGGCTCGATCGCGACGGCCCCGCGACCGTGTCCGCGCTCGCGCGCGCCGAAAGCGTGCGCCCGCAGTCGATGCGCATGACGGTGGCGACGCTCGAAGCGATGGGCGCCGTCAGCGGCGCGCCCGATCCGACCGACGGCCGGCAGACGCTGATCGCGCTCACGCCCGCATTCCGCAAGCGGCTGCAGGCGAACCGCGCGGCCAAGGACGACTGGCTGTTCCGCGCGCTGCATGCGCAGTTGTCGGCGCGGGAGCAGGCCGAACTCACGTCGGCCGTGCAGTTGCTGCAGCGGCTCGCCGAATTCCAGGACGCCGCGCGCCCGGAGCGGCCATGAGCGTGCCGGCCGCGGGCGTGTTCCGCTCGCTCCGCAGTTTCAACTATCGCGTGTGGGCAGCCGGCGCGCTGGTGTCCAACGTCGGCACTTGGATCCAGCGCACCGCGCAGGACTGGCTGGTGCTCACGCAGCTCACGCATCACGATGCGTCGGCGGTCGGCATCGTGATGTCGCTGCAGTTCGGCCCGCAGTTGCTGCTGCTGCCGTGGACGGGCTATGCGGCCGACCGCTTCGACCAGCGCCGGCTGCTGATGACCACGCAGGCGCTGATGGGCGGCCTCGCGCTCGCGCTGGGGCTGCTGACGGTCACGGGCGTCGTGCAGCTGTGGCACGTCTATCTGTTCGCGTTCCTGTTCGGCTGCGCGTCGGCGTTCGATGCGCCGGTGCGGCAGACCTTCGTCGCGGAACTGGTCGGCGACCGCGAGCTCGCGAACGCGGTCGCGCTCAATTCGACGTCGTTCAATGCGGCGCGCATGATCGGGCCGGCGGCGGCCGGCTTCATCATCGCGTCGGTCGGCACCGGCTGGGCGTTCCTGCTCAACGGCGTGAGCTTCGTCGCGGTGCTCGCGTCGCTGACGCTGCTGCGCGCCGACGAGCTGCGCGAGAACGCGCGCGCCGGCCATACGCGGGGGAGCCTGCTCGACGGCTTCCGCTATGTCTGGCATCGCGCCGACCTGAAGGCGATGCTCGCGATGCTGTTCCTGATCGGCACGTTCGGGCTGAATTTCCCGCTGTTCATCTCGACGATGGCGGCCGGCGTATTCCACGTCGATGCGCGCGGCTTCGGCATCCTGTCGTCGATGATGGCGGTCGGCACGATCACGGGCGCACTGCTCGCGGCACGCCGCGAGAGGCCGCTGTTCCGGCACTTGTGGATCGGCGCGGCGGTGTTCGGCGTCGGCTGCACGCTCGGCGCGATCGCGCCGAGCTACTGGCTGTTCGCGGCGGCGCTGGTGTTGACCGGGATCGCCGCGATGACGTTCACCACGTCGACCAATGCGCTGATGCAACTGTCGACCGAGCCGGCGATGCGCGGCCGCGTGATGGCGCTACGCCTCGCGGTCGCGTTCGGCGGCACGCCGATCGGCGCGCCGGTCGCGGGGTGGGTGGCGAACCACCTCGGCCCGCGCTGGGCGCTCGGTGTCGGTGCGGCATCCGGGTTCGCAGCCGCGCTGGTCGCCGTGTATTTCCGGATGCGGATGCAGCGCCAGTCGCAATCCGACGGCGCTGCCGGCGAACGCTGAGCCGAGCGCTAAGTCGAGCCGCTAAGCGTCACCGTCGGCGCTGCCCGGTCGTGCCGCCGCATGCGCGGCTTCAAGGCACGACTGGAACAGCAGCGCCGCCCGCGACGGCCTGGGCGAGCGCCGCAGCAGGCTCACGAACCGGCAGCGGTAGTTGAACCGGTGCGGCGCGATCGGCTGCATCAGCCCCTTGTTTTCGAAACTCTCCGCGTAATGGTCGGGCAGAAAACCGAGATAGCGGCCCGACAGGATCAGCGTCGCGATCGATTCCTGGTCGGACGCGGTCGCGCTGCGCGTGAGCTTCGCGCGATGGCTCAGTTCCATGTTCGGCGAATGGAAGCCGAGCCCGGCGAACGCGTGGTTGCGGATCGTCGTCCACGTGAGCTTGCCGTGCGGCGCGTCGAACAGCGGATGCTGGCGGCCGCAATACAGCAGCATCCGCTCGTCGAACAGCTCCGAATACACGAGGCTGCCCGAGCTGCGGTGCGCGGGAATG
>Ga0154006_1000852_pt1 | contig 10509 bp, 9 predicted proteins | sample TSFL090MetaG_FD_104747 | JGI IMG/M metagenome (GOLD analysis project Ga0154006, IMG submission 104747) | Attine ant fungus gardens microbial communities from Florida, USA - TSFL090 MetaG | ecosystem: Host-associated > Fungi > Mycelium > Unclassified | place: USA: Florida, Wakulla State Forest... | reverse complement strand
TCATCCATTTGTACCCTTCCATGTTTCAACATATTCCACTTCTTCATCATTACTAACATTCCCTCCAGACTAGCTGTAAAACCACAGGACTGGAGAGCAACATCTCTTATTTCACTTAGTAGTGTGTTCCTCATTCTGACTCTGTCCTTTGCATTACTTTCTGGAAACTGGAGTGCACTTTCCACAGTATATTCACAGTAATTTCATAGTATATTCACAGCCTTTCCATGCTACTCCCCATATTCCTGACATGGGATCACTTTAAGATCTCACCTCACTCTGATGCCCCCTCTCTTGTGGAGGCAATGAGGACCCTCTATGGTCCCAACCTACCTCAGGAACCATCTTCAGATGTGGAGATGGTAGTTGATGAACCACCAGTAGTGGAGGAAGCTCCCTTTACTTCTGTGACTAACAAGAAGTGCAAGGGCAAGGGAAAAGTCCTTCCTCCTACTAACTCTTCTGCACCTCCCCAGACTCTACCCTTGGCTTAAAAGCAAGGGTAAAGTATACCTTTGAGGATAGAGTATAACTCTTTTAATGAGATGATGACTAGAAGGTTCTTCTTGCATACTTACTAGAAGAGAAGATATATAAAATTATTGCTCTCAGAAGTGACTTCTATGTTATTATCTTCCAGAACACCTTGAGTGGCTATGCAGTACCCTGAAAGTGGTCAAAACCACTGCAAGGGATAGTATATCGGGGACTGTGGGTAATATAAGTGAGTCCTATCAATCGAAGAAGGCTTTGATTGGAATGGCTCTTCCCTCAGGTTGATAGTCTCTCTCTTACCCACCCAAATTCATGGGCTTCAGGCAAGCAGCTGTTCTAGCACCCGTCTCCTTCTTTCTAGGTGAGAATTTACTTCACAATATAACTGGGATTGCTACTTATCAATGTTCCGCCCTATGTCATCTGCTTTGTTGTATGTTGCTCAATAGGTGTCTTGTTCATCTCCTTTAATGTTGATCATCGGATCTTATGGGGAGCTGCAGGCTTGACTGAAGAAGTAGTCATGGACGGATTTCAGTTCTATGCCACGTTTTTCAATGCTCCACCTGCAATCAAGGTACAAGAGAACCAGCGAATTCTTGCGGTGGTTGACCTTTGTGTTCCTGTCACCCAGGCTCTCCTTCATGGAATGATCGGTATAGGCCTCATCGGCACACTTTCCAAGCTACACAAATGGGATGAGAGTGCTGTGTTCTTTGATGGGTCAAGTCTTGGTACGATACCATGACACGTCGCTCTGAATCGTGTGCTCTGTGCTCATGTTATGTTGATGTTGGCATCCTTCATTTTGATCGACAGTTGCTTATGTCTTCAGCATTGTGCTCTACGTAACGGTTACAATCCCATCACTGCGAACAGTCGTGACTCCACTTCAGGAGGAGACGAAACAAAACCAAGTACAAGCTTTGTGCGTCCTTTGCGCAGGAAATGTGATCATCATAGTTTGCCTGCTGGCCGTGTTGGCACTTCAGGTACAACCTATTGCCGCTTTCTCTCGGTTATTTATTTAGTTGGTTTTCCATTCTTACACTTGTCTCCAGGCCGGGCAGGAGTATGCACATCGACAAGACGTCCGTCAGTTTGCCAGGATGGAGAAGGGCACAAAAGCTGGTCTCAAGAAGGATCAATAATAACACTTTCCGGTAGCTCTGGTTCTGCTCCTATCTACTACTGTCGTGAAAAATCTTGGATATATTCTTGCGATTTACTAATCTATCTCAACGTCATTAGACAGATAAACATGACATAAAAACCTAGTGAAGCAGCTGGTCTCAAATGGGGCGACTGGCATCACTTGGTGATTCGACTTGCTCACCGTGTCAATGAATATAGGATTTCCTTCGCTGGGCACCCATCATTCCCTCTTGTCCGCCACTACTGTGGAATCGTCAGCCAATTATCTAGCGCCACAAAATCCGAAACCTTGCTCTTAAGGCCCCAAGAAAATCAAACAATATTTTACAGACATCCACGGTTCTATTCTTGTGTATCTACTAAACCAGTGGATCAAACATCAGAGATTGTGCCATCTCTAGCGATGATGATTCGTGAAGTGATTTCTTCTGGTCTATGAAACATCTCAGGACCGACTGCCACTAGGTTGGAATGCACCTCCGTGTTTAGCCATTCATAATACAGCTTTTAGTGTTCGGTCGTTTCATCAGACATTCTGTTGACAAATACCAGCGTGCAGATTGCACATTGCAACGCTATAAGCAACATTAGTGTACACTGCATATCACATTATCCATTCTTATAGACGCCCAGTGGAAGTATTCATATCTTATCTGTTGAGTACTACTGTTAGTCAAAACAAGCAAACATTTGGGCAGTATGGCTAACAAGTACTGGTTAGCCACTAGTCATAGTTAGCCACTGAAAGTAGGAGATCCTCAGAAAATTGAATAATGTAATGGAAAAGAATTTAGTAAAAATAAAATAAGATAGAGAAAATTGGATCTCTATTAGAACATTAGAAGACCATTGGAAATGGTATATGACACATTTATCCCTGCCTTTTTTCTAATATGTAGCAAACCATATCAACTTTCTTGTTTCTCCCTCGAGCTACTAATCATCATTATGACCTCTATCCCCTCGAACAAGTAGTCATCAGCTAAAAAGGGACCACAGTTTACATCAGCACTAGATCAGTGTTGTAGTAAGGGTAGACAATAAGAGTATCTTGGTCATGGTTCCAAAAAGCTGATAACGTACCAGGCAGGAACAGTCAAAGGGATCTTTACAGTCATCTGTAACATTTAAACCAATGCAAAGATGGAGTCAGATCAAGTTGTCTCAGATTGGCGCAGGATCCACCACTGCCAAAATGCAGGGAAAGAATTGGGTGTCAGCAACAAAAAGATACCCAAGGGTATAGTTGAAAGATGCACTATTCTATTGCATGTGCTGCAACTGAGGCAGGATCATCATTGACTATATGACCATGGCACTCCATGGCACAGATGCTGACCTGGCGCACCCATTGCGAACCTAGTGAAATGATGACCCACCGCAAGTCCCTAGATTTATTTTTGTTTCAGCGAAAATTGATGAGATGCAGTGAGATTGAGCCAATATGAAAAAGGATTATTGGAATCAGCAGTCCAGCAAATCGATAAGAATGGAAAATTAGCGCTTACAGAAAGGCTCGTCTCTTTATATTTGGTACTCATGTCTGCCGCCGTAAGCTGCATTGCCTCGATAGCTTCGTCAAGAGTAACGCTATGAATCCCGAGGCTTGCTATAGCAAGCTGAGCGGCCGTGACTGCTTTCACAGCTGTTTTCACCAATGACGATACAAATCAAAGGTAGAGTTCCAGGGACCATCGGGTCAAATAGTTCGGCCGCAATTTGAAAATCAGAAGCCAATATTCCACGAGAGAACCATGTGAGGTATATAAAAGGTAAGAAGGTAACAGAAACAACAGATTCAGCGGGACAAGAACACATGTCGTTGTTCAAGAAGCAAGGTTGCAAGGTTGCAATAAAGACCACAGTGAGCTCCATGGAAGTAGCACTAAGAAACGTCTACTTGCCTCCCAAACTGTTTCTTTCCTAAGGCCCCACCGAAAACCATAGCCCATGTCCATTCATGCGACATCCATCGACGAAGATTGAATCATGCACCACATTAAAGAACATCCCGAGAGCATGCAGTTTGGTGTGTAACGCCGGTAAATGCATTCAGATAGATACAGAACCAATGGGAACCACGTAGAAAATTGTGGAAATACAGTCAAATTCAGCATCTACCAAGGAAAGGAATCACGCACTATACAAGGCACCTGGACTAGTCCATCTATAGGGTCGCAAGTGAGACCGAGATTGTGTTCTAAGTATGACGGGGGTAGAAATGTAAGGTTCGTGGACCAGGTTGGTAACCCGATTACCGGACAAAAGTATGAGACCGAGGAAAAGGTTATTGTTACCCGTGGGTCCAAGGGGCAGGTTGATATAGGTCGTCCAATGTTACATTGTATGAGTGCATAGGCGCGGATACGAGATAGGGAGTTCCAGTTAGTTCAAGTAAAGATGAACACTAATAGGTATACTCACCTATCCCGATTTCAGCCGCCTGAGTGAAGAACAATCGTTGCAATTCAGCTATCTCTGGAATAATAAAACTCGTGGGATGAACCTACCTGAAGCACCGTCTCTGGCGAGGCTGTATAAGTGGCAACATGATTGAGTCAATATTCAGCACAAATTTTTGAAGGTGCGTACCACCCATACAAGCAGCAAATCCCGCACTGGCCATGGAACAGGCAACTATTCACCCAGACAGCACAGTCAAGATCAAGATACCGGAAATAACGAAAATGACCCACCGCCAACTTCTGCCTGACAGCCGCCCTCTGCAGCAGAGATAGTACTTCCTCGCTTAAACAGCATCCCAATGGCCTTTATAAGATGGAAGAAAACAAGGTATCAGAAACATGCTCCAACATCAAAACTCCATCAGTTGGAAATAACAGTATGACTGGTCATATCAAACCGTCTAGCTGGAAACAGAACAGAGGCACATGGATTACCGACACCCAGGATCCAGGCAGGAGAGAGGAAGGGAGCATGAGGCAGGAAGGAGCTGGGGATGCCGTGAAAAGATATAGGTGCCGCGCATGAATGAACCGACATAACAACGATACATTCAAAAGAACCGAAAGGAAGAGAAGTCCACTTACAGCGGCCGTCAACAAGAATGTCTCAATACTCCTGATAGGGTCATCACTGGCAAACTTGGAACGACCAGCCACCCAATCAATCACGGATCGATCAGATGAAAATGGCGGAGGCAATTATGATTCAGCCGGAAACACATAAGCGCCACAATAACATATCGGTCGTCCAAGTGCAGTCAAAACCACGAGCATAAAATGACGAGTTTTCCGATACAAGACACCAATCAGCACATCCTGTGCGTCGAGTCACAGACGGAGCTACGCACCTCGACGATGTATTTCAGAACGGCAGGTATAACCCCCGCAGCACCGTTCGTCGGAGAAGTGACAATTCTCCCTCCGGAAGCGTTAACTTCATTGACCGCAATAGCGTAACATGACAAAAAATCCATAGCCGGAATAACTGTCTTTCTCTAGAATGATGAATTTGGATGTTGTTCCGGTACCGAGCGACGAGAGTGTAAGAGAACAGTTCGAGGTATTTAAGAACAATTGTTGAGGAAGCAGTGAAGAGAGGAATGTCCAGGATCATCAGATATCAATGAATGTAACCCGATAACATAACATCAGCGAGTGAGTGACCAAAATGTAAAACCGGTCGGTAATGATGGTGAAGTGAAACAGCATAGATAGGATACTTAACAACAAGCCGAAGACAGCGCAATGCAAAAGCACAAAATGACTCACGGGAGGCATAGGTATGATAGCATGATTCACAGACCCAACAATCTTGGGTACGCGTTTTAACTTCGCAAAATTTGCTGTTCTCATTGCAGCTTGACTTTCTGCTCGACTCCGTTCCGTCTCAAGATTGGTGAAAGACAAATCTTGCTCTTCATCAAGCTCATAAAAACTCTTATGGGTTTCCTCTGAGACTGCTGTAGACGTCGTTGATGGTGTTGGCAGCTTGGGATCAAAGCGTAGGCCGGAGAAAGCATCAGCCACCAGACCATATCCTGGACCTATAGCCGGTATATCGGACGAGGAAGTAACTCCAGGATAAAATCTATACCAATATAGGGATTGGTCAGCGTGTGTCATAACAAGAACACGTCATGAGCTGCAATGAGAAAGCATGGAAAGACAGAAAAAATGATCAGTGATCATCAGCGTCCAAGAGCCTGCACAGGAACATTCAAGACTCAGGGCTCAGGTGAGTAAAGAGCAAAGGACAAAGGACAAGGTGACGCATTTCATTGTCATCATCATCAGTTCGTAGATGCATCTAAACACTTTTTGATACGACTATTAGGGCAGGAGAAGTGTGGCAGGAAGAATGGTCAAATGTCTTCAGGTGCGGGAGAGAAGTATCTCGATCAGAGTTCTGAAAAAAAAGCAGGAAAAAAGCATAATCCGTATAAAACAATATTTGACAATAAATATTGTTGAGAAACCAGAGCCAAGATTTGGCAGAGGAGAATGTCTGAATCACAGTGCGGAGAAGAAAGATGAACCAGAAAAACAGGAAGTAGAAATGGATATGGTGCTCGTTGAAGCTTACAGCTTGATGAATGAACCAGTCGTGCAGCAAGAAGGGTTCGGGTGGAAAAAATAGACAGGACTCAGAATAGAATATACTATACTCACCCACGCATCAATCTTCTATACAGTACTGGTGCTCTTCTTCTTAATTTAAGTCGTCCAGGAAGTATACGTTCTGTCGAGGAAACACCTGCTCGAATACATCCATCCATGATTTGCCAGATTTTCATCAGCTATTCAAGAACAGGGCATCTGATTAAGTCCTGATATTATGAGATGCATACATACTTTCTTGTGAACCTCTTCCTCTGTATAACCAAAAAATTTCTGTGGATCAAATAACATCAGCATACCTCATATGTACATGTTTGGTGCTAGTGCGTGCAAATTTCATATTCTACGACTCACCTCATTGTCGTGCACGATCTGCGCTATGCTTAGCTATTCAGAGAGTCAAGAATAAATTTGAGCAAAGGGTTTATGTCAGCAAAGTGACCTGATTAAGTTTCAATACTTTACTCACATTATATTTCTCAGTGAGAGCGAGAAGACTGGCACCTGTATCGAATGGGTATGGCGGTTCTAGGTTGTTGGCATACTGTATATTGTCTTCTATAATTGGTTTAGAGACCCCACTATTGGTCTATATCATTTGAGAACCGTATTGAGGTTTGGACATCGGAGAAGGTAAAACTAGAGGGACACACTGCTGATGTTAATGTTGTAGCCTTGGATTTTATGCGATCAGAAAAGTACCCAATGAAGAATCGCTAGGCAAATGACTTTGGTGTAACCTAGCTCCGTGAACAGTTTTCTTGTCAACCCCTTTATAGAACAGATTCTCGTCGACTATATGCACAAGCCCAGAATCAATCAGAAATTAAGTTCCTCACTTACTCGCATAAACCCACCTTCAGTCTTCTCATTAACGACAAATCCACCTCCGACGCTAAAATACTCATTTGTAGCCAATAGACCCCCACTTTCATCAAACACACTGAATCTCATTCCATTAGGATGAGTTTTCAATACGATATCGTAGCGCCACAGCATATCTCGGTCCATATCGTAGTGAATCCTGTGAGTACCGCCTAGCATCAATTTTTTAGTTTGGAGGATGTCGGTGTATCGTGACGGAATAGTTCCTGTATCTACCGTTTCTGGATCGGAACCTGCGGATGGTGACATATTTTTAGGGGCGGCAGGATGGTCAGACCGGTACTTATCGCGTGATCCGGAAGTGATGGATTCACCTTCAAGACCTAAGAGGATGGCCTGTGGAGTATGATGCCTATATAGAACGGGGTGAGAAGGGGCATGGTATGTATGTTACGGAAAGCAATGCACACCCTTTTCCTGTTTTGCGTTGGCACAAGTCCAACATGTTAATAAAACAGAGATTTCGTTCAAAATCAATCCTTTCGAGTCTTAACAATATAGTTAAGGAAGTTTTACCAGTCGCAGCTAATGATCCATATCTGCAGTCAGAGACCGTGTCAGCAAGGAAACCAGATACTATGAAAGGTGACTAACAGGTTTATCTTGACAGTGGCCACCTTTCAACCAGTTCACTGTTCAATGTATTATCAGGACTCAGGGAGTGAGTACAGATACCTTTGCCAGCAGATTGAGTTCTTTCAAGTCCATGATGAAAATCCTGGCAGCACGCATAGGACCGACAGTATGCGACGAGGATGGACCGACTATATCATAAGCTTCAATCTCTCAGTAATATCGAATATAGAGAGTGAGGCAAACCTCCAATGCTAAATAAATCAAACGTCGAAATGACGGCATGCTCAGGGGCGATTTTCTGCTGCTGAACCTCGTTGCGGGATTCTTGACGGAGATCCATACTAAGGCATCTCCTGGCTATAGGAGAAAATGTTGCCAAAATTCCATTGCTGCCACTGGCGCTTGGAAAATGAGTAAAAGAATTTAGTGGTAGTGGACGTCTTGATGATGGTGACATAACAAGTGACTTGAAGACTTTGACAAGCATAGCCAATAAGTAAATACGGGAGCTCAAAATGAAAGAGAAAAACAGGGCGAGTAAGAACTGTGAAAGACGCCTGAGGTGGAAGATAGTCCAAAAGTAATGTATATAAGAGAGGAGTCAAGATAAGGATATTAGCGGAATGTCACGTGTTAGATATGATGGGGTGTTGTCAGCAGATTTAATTGCAATTTGGTTCTATATGGCCTCAGCCACACCCTCCCGCGAAAAAGACAAATTTCCCCAGATGGCTAGTCATAAAGACAAAAAAGGCTCCCACAGACCCTTCACCTCTGCGTCGGACTCCCAGTCCAGTTTTCAGACAACGGGATCTACTTCTCTTTCATCTTCTCAGGTCATCTCAGTCGATGTCCTACTCAGAAACCACGAAGCTGCCCAAGATCCCAAAAGTGCTGCACTGGATCAGGCCGTCAACGACAGAAATAATTCTGTCTCTCAGAATGCTCAGCTATGGAAGATCATTGAAAAGCAGCGGTCGGGCTACAACCAGATTCTCAAGGAACTTGAGAGGGTCAGAGCAGAACGTGACTCGTACAAGAACAAGGTGCTCGCTCTTGAAGGGATCACAGACACGCTTGTGAAGTCCAGCGATCGGACCGTAACATCCATCATCGATGCAGCCGATGCCTCGACAAATACACGATTCACAGTTTCACGCCACCATTCATCAGACGATAATGGTTAGCTCCTCGTGCCTTTCCAGATTATTAGTTGACTCTATATGCAGAAAAACCACGATTGCAGTTATTTAATTCGCGCACTTCTCACCCCCACGAGCCACTGTCTCAACGGACCATTGACAATTCACTCCAAAGTAACGCTAGCTTAGCCTCTATGTCAACCCCTCATGCGAATGCGCCTCCTTTTGTTGCTTCACCTGGCTCTCCCATCACTTCAAAGCGTCAAAAGCCAACTCTCACTTGCCTTATCGTTTCACAACGCCCGGAATCTCAGTCCATGCCGGTAACAGTCTCTTCAAGGACACTTAGTCCAGAGGAATCAGCCTCCGTTGCTGTAGATACACATTATCACAACCCCATCGAGAGTAGCAGCAGCGTTTCATCGGGTAATCCCATCCCCATGGTCTCCATAGACCACTACAATCCACCTCAGCAGCCAAGTGCGCCTGCTGTGTTGTCTGATACCATATCATCTGCCGTACCAGAAATTACTGCTTTACAGTCGCAAGCTCCCAGTTCGCCAGTTGTTTCTGAATCTCAGGCTGATTCTCATGTCTCCCGGATAGCACTACCAGATGAAGCCAGCAGATATATCGTCAACCCAGTTGGTTCACCTATTCCTAGTCCTAGACATGACGCTACATTCGTAACCTCCACTGTGGGCCCGAAACCTCGAATTTCTTCAAATCTTGTCCCCCAACGACGACGTATGGGCGAATTTTCGTATCCTGGCAGCGAAGGTGATGGCGGTGATGACGAGGTGAAAGAAGACTCAGAAAGAGATGAGGATGGAAATTTGTTGTATGACGAGGATGAAGATGAGACGGACCTTGGATCCGTTCAAGAACAGACTAAATTATTTGAATTTGGTAGACTCAATTCATTCATTTTGACTAACAGTAATTCTAGTACCACCGCCCCTTTGGTTTCAGACCACCAATCCCTATCTGGCCTTTCCTCCCATAATAGTCCATCCTCCGATCTTAGGCGGCAGATACAAATACCCGAGACATCTTCCTACTCTCAAATGCAGCAAAAATCGACTTTGAAAGAGGGTTTAGTTGGAATAGTTGGCGTTGATAGTGGTGGTCAAGTTTCACCTGGGATCCGATCTCATCAATCGTCGTTGATCAACAAGGATTCTACATTATCTCCGTCCTCACAGCACCCTTCCGCCAGACTTCAGTCTCATATGCAGCCTCAAATGCAGCCTCAAATGCAATTATTTCAGCACCAGCAACAGCACCCACAAGCACAGCAGCGAGGAGTTGTGCCTATACTTGCACAGACGCCACCTGGTGGCGAGTTCTCGCTATCAAATCCTGCAGATGTGTCGAGTAGCACTCTCTCCTCTTTTACCGATATACATATCCTCCAACAGCGTGACCCACAATATCGGGCTTTGCCCCTCCTATCCTCCGATCTCCCGACGACGTTCATCCAAGTCTCTCAATCCCTCGTACGTCCGAACGACCGAGGCAAAGAAGTATTATCCTTCGTTATAATTGTTCACCCTGATCCTGCTAATCCGACAAAAGAATCTTGGAAGGTGGAAAAGATGTATTCAGATGTCGTTGCACTTGATGCGAGAGTAAGAGGAACTGTCGGGAAAGCCATCGCCAAAAAGATTGTG
>Ga0154006_1000851_pt1 | contig 10516 bp, 11 predicted proteins | sample TSFL090MetaG_FD_104747 | JGI IMG/M metagenome (GOLD analysis project Ga0154006, IMG submission 104747) | Attine ant fungus gardens microbial communities from Florida, USA - TSFL090 MetaG | ecosystem: Host-associated > Fungi > Mycelium > Unclassified | place: USA: Florida, Wakulla State Forest... | reverse complement strand
GCCCTACTTATACTACTACTACAGTGGCTGTACCCTAAAGTCCCATGATCACATGTTCTTTCCAGAATGTTCTATGATCACCTGACCTTATCATGTGATTTTGACTCACTGAGTCCCCACCCCTTTTTATATCCTTACTCCATTGTATGCTTTGAGGTTTTGGATTAAGTGTTCAAATGCAGGGGAAACCTTTTCCTGTTTGGGGCTCTCATAACATATTGGTGAATAACTTAAAGGGATCTTCATTGTTTGGTATTCTTAGGACTGAAGCCATAGTAAAGGCCTTTTTCAGTGTCTCAAAAGCATTCTGTTGCTCTATACCCCAAGTCCAGGTACTATTCTTCTTGGTCAAGTCAGAAAGTAGCTTTGATATCTTGGCAAAGTTCTCAATGAACCTATGATAGAAACTTACAAAGCCTAAGAATGCTTGTACTTGTTTGACTTTTATTAATACTGGCTACTCTAGAACTCCTGAAAGTTTTTCCTTATCCATCTGTACTTTATTTTCCAAAATAATTATGCCCAAATACTTGATACTACTTTGCTCAAAGAAACACTTTTTTGCTTTAGCATAGAGATCATTAAATTGGAGCCTTTTCAGTACTTCCTTGACCAATTGCCTGTATTTCTTCAAACATGTCCCAAATATTAGAATATCATCTAAATACACTATTACTAGTTGTATACAAATCAAGTCTCCCAATATGTCATTCATCATGCTTTGGAAGGTTGCTAGTGCATTGGAAAAACCAAAATACATGATGGTTGCCTCAAAAAGGCCTTGTCTTGTAATAAATACTGTTTTCCATTTATCCCCTTCTCTAATGCAAATATTGTTGTATCCCTACCTCAAGTCAATTTTGGTAAAGATTGAGACTTTACTAAGTGATTCAATCAAGTTAGCTATTCTAAGGATTGAATAGCAATTTTTGATAGTAATTCCATTAAGGACTCTGTAGTCTATAATGGATTGTAAGCTTCCATCATGCTTCTTTACAAAGAAGAATGAAGTTGCTATTGGGCTAGTAGATGGTTAGATATATCCCTTTCTGAGTTTCTCATTGATCCACATGTTAAGAGAGTTTCTTTCTGCTGGAGAGAGAGAATAGACCTTGGCTAGTTTGGGAAGCGTTACATCTTCTACAAAGTCAATCGCATAGTCATAGAGTTTCCATATTGGCATTCTCTCTGACTTATTCTTTGAAAACACATTCCCATACTTGTGTAGCCACTCTGGCACATGAGCCTTCCAGGTCTTTGTATTCTTACAATCTGAGTTTCCATATTGGTCTCAATTGTTGAGTATAGCTACAATCATCATTATCTGTTGATAACTGCCTGGGTTAGTCATGTCTGCCCAGCTAAGAATATAGTTGCCAGAGTCCTTATCTCCTATGTTGTCCAATGAGGGAGATCCACTAACATCCAGTTCAAAGTAAAGTTTATTAGCTCCTACTTCTATATCTCGTATTTTATGGGCTTTACTAGCATATATATCCAGGTACCTGGTAAACTTCTATTGATCTTTTCACCAATTGATATTTGGATTATGCTTATACAAGTATGAATACCCAATTATCCCCTAAGTTGGTAATAAAGAGATGCTGGGTTGTTTTGTATAATCTAATTTCTACATAAGCTTAGACATACTTAGTTATCTGTCCTGTCTTGTTGGGAGTGCCATTCGCATTGATTACATGATATAGATTTGCCAGTTTATAAGTTACCAGGTTATTATTTTCCATAATGACTTTGTCAACAAAGTTCATAGTAGCTTCTGAATCAACTAAAGTCTTAGTCTGTACTTTCTTTCCATATACCCAAAGTGTAACTGGAATTTTAAAGAAGGTAGTCTTGTTGCATGCTATATTATTACAAGATTCCAGTACTACTTCCAACTTTTGTAAGCTAATAGAGGGTATACTTTCCTCTGACCATAGATCACAGACATTATACTCTACAGTCCCAAGGGAAAATCCAATTTGGGTATCTCCTTTCCCTTTTCACTTGGGAGAACAGGATCAGGGATTTTCTCAATTGACACGCTATTAATTTTGACATTCTCAAAAGAGGAATCTGGGTCACTACTATCTTCCTCCAACATCTTTATCAGCTGTACTCTAAACAACTGATTTTTATTCTTGCTTGGACCCAGTGGAGATAGTTTCTGAGAAGAGGTCTTATAAGGATGCTTGTCCTTATTACTGGGCTTGTCATAACAGTCTATTGTATTATATGTCTTTGACTTATTCTTAAAGTCTTTTCCAGTACATATCTGATAGTATTGTAAGCTCTTCTCTTCCTTTCTCTGAATCTTATTTATTTTCATTACATTCAGGTTCTTCTTTTCTTTACTCTTCTCTCCAATTGCCTCTGGACTGAATATTGTGCCCTGGGCCTTGTCTAGATATAAGGCCTTATATGCTTGCATCAATAATTTGAGGTAGTCATTCTATGTTTTTGGAGATTGATTTGTTATTTTGTAGATGACAAGTGCATTTCATAGCTCATCAGGGATAATCTCCTTTATTTTGTTGATATGAACTTCATTACTATAGTTGACAATTCTTGCTAATGTCCTGTATTGTTCTGCATACTTAACAAAGTTCTTTTTTGCTAGGTCCTTGTTGACCTAGAGTACTGTTAATTTCTTTTTTACTCCCTTCTTATTATCTCATTGTCTATAAATATTTTTGAGTTCTTGGGCAAAGTTGCTCCAAGAACCAACACTTAATCCTGTCTAAACCTTGTTATAATATGATTTCATATATGTGCTGGCAGAAACATGTAAACAGGTAAAGACATATATGATTTTTTGATCATCTGATATAATACTGGATGCTGAATAATAGAGAGTAATCTGGCTCAACCAATCATACAAATGTATCTTATTTTCAGAGTCTGCAAATGTTAGTGGTTCTGGCACCTTGGTTTTGGAGATAATATTTTCTCTAGGAAGCCTTGTCAGCTCTCTCCAAAAATAAATAACTTTTGCCTCCAAAGTTGCAATCCTATTGTATACAGTGGTCAAGGCACCATTATAATAGTTGATTACTCCATTGAGCACCTGGTCAATGTAGTTCTTAAGAAGGAGAGAAGTTTCTTGATATGCATTTCACAACATCTGTATCTTAGTCTCATCCTAGGGCATGTACTCAGTACTTATACTATCTTTGACAAGTGTATTCCAATTCTCAGCACTGAAATCAGAAAAGGAAACAGTAGTGGTAAAGTTGTTAAAAGTCAATATATCTAATTTAAGTAATTAATTACAGTTCTTGAGTATGTTTTCAAGGGGGTAAAAGGAAAAAACACCCAAATTTAACCTCTTAATGCCACAGTTATACAGCAGTACTATTCTAGATTTATATCTAGGGAATGTAAATGTTTAACTCTAGGAGAGTTTGACAAATTTCTAATACTCTAGTTATTGGTTCTGATAAATCTACACTCCTTAGGTGCTTACAAGTACCTTTTAGTAGTCTCTACTCTTTGGTGGTTATTATATAATCCTTCTTCTCTACTTTCAATACTTTATTCTCTAACCTTCTAAACCAGTTCCATACAGGACTATACTGTTGATTCTCCTTCCTAACTCTTTTTCTTATTTCATTTAAAAATGGTAGTATATGGTCTAGGGTTGGTTTTAAAATTCCTTTGAAGTCTCTTGTTTGGAAAAAGAGTGGTTTAATTGGAATAGATAGAGGTGGTGAAGAAAAGCAGGGTTCTATCTATAGCTTGAGTGGTAATAGTAGTAGAGGATCAGGAATCTTATTAAGAAGTTCCTTTACCTTGAGTAATTTGATGTAACAATGCTTGTCTAGTAGTATATTTTTTATGTTTTTCCACTAATACCCTTGATTCTTCTTTTAATAGAATATGAGGTTTAGGGGGTAGAATAGGCATAGGTATAACTGTTCTCCTTCTCTTTCCAATATCTTTGAACTTTTTATGACTTTCTAGAGTGAGATAAAGTGTTTCTCTAACACCAGTTTCAGTATTTGTGAAGGTGACAATATTGCTGTTTTTTCTGATGGTGGGCATGGCTTGGAGACAAAAGTGAGCATAACATCTCTATTTCAGCAGATAAAATGTGATGGGCAGAAACTATACTACAACTATACTAAAAGTGTTCTTCCAATGACATAGGTTCTGTCTTGAGAGGAGAGTTTGACATCATGTTTAGTTTTTCACACTGGCTCATAGAGAAGGAATAGGGGTCTTAGAGTGGTTCCAGCCATCTACAAGGGTTTTTTGGAAATGTTTATATAAATCCAAAGTCTTTCAGGACCAGCTGTGATGCACAAGCTAGCCTACTTCCAATAGTTTGAGAAACAGACCTTCCCCTTTATACCTGAGGTCTAGCCTACTATAGAGATAGGTCCTTGACAGAAACCCACTCTAAGCCCTCAGTAAGTCATCTGTCCTGTAACAAAAACAGAGACTCTCCTATAGAGATAGGTTTTTAACAGAAATCTACTCTAAGCCCTCAGTCAGTCATTTATCCTATAACAGAAATAGAAACACCTTCAGGAAAGTCATCTTATTCTGTAACAGAGACAAAGAGACTCTCTTATAACCCCCTAGACCCACATCTGGAATGAACACAACCCCATGTTCTTTGCAGAGACAATGGAGACAGAAAACAGTAGACTTAACAAACTATCACAAATGGCCACTTACTAATTTGTGAGTTGATGATTTAATAATCAAAAGGCTCAAAAAAGCAAAGTTTAGACAGTAGCAAAAGATGTTGTTAAGTCTGAGGTTTATTCTTAGACATACAGTCTTTAAATATATGATTGTAGTGATCTGTGCATTAGAACAGCCTACCATATGATCACTACCTATTGTTCTACATATAGGAGTGCTATTGTTCTTGAAATAAAGATAACCTAACTGTCTTAGGGCAGTCCTTTGTTCTATTCAAGAACAGATAATAATCTATAGATAAAGATTAGTGTTATGTACAAACTATCACAAACTTCATTTGGACCATAACTCCAGGAATACTTGACTGATTTCAATGATCTAAATGGCCACCAAAAGCCCTTAAGAAGACCTTTCAAATGGTACCAAAAACATCTCAAGACAATCAGTATTTACCAAGTTATCAGCAGATTAGTCAGTGATTACTAAGTTACCAGACACTAAATTACTGATATCTCAGGAACCGCTTGATGTAATCATTCACTTCAATGACCACCATGAAGCTCTCTTCAATGCACTTCTTTCGGCTATAAATAGATCCTGAGGCAATAAGATCCCATGGAGATACAAGATCCTCAATGTTTGTATATGATACTGATCTTTACCCATAGATTATCATCTGTCCTTGAATAGAACAAAGGACTACCCTAAGATAGTTAGGTTATCTTTATTTCAAGAACAATAGTACTTCTATATGTAGAACAATAGGTAGTGATCATGTGGTAGGCTGTTCTGGTGCACAGACTACCACAATCATGTATTTAAGAACTGTATGTCTGAGGATAAATCTTAGACTTAACAACATCTTTTGCTGCTTGTCTAACTTTGTTTTTTTGAACACTTTGATTATCAAATCAACCAATCACAAATCAGTAAGTGGCCATTTGTGATACAAACATTGAGGACCTTGTATCTCCATGGGATCTTATTGTCTTGGGGTCTATTTATAGCCAAAAGAAGCACATTGAAGAAAGCTTCATGGTGGTCATTGAAGTGAATGGTTACATCAAGCAGTTCCTGAGATATCAGTGATTTAGTGTCTGGTAACTTAGTAATCACTGACTAATCTACTGATAACTTGGTAAATACTGATTGTCTTGAGATGTTTTTGGTACCATTTGAAAGATCTTCTTAAGGGCTTTTGGTGGCCATTTAGATCATTGAAATCAGTCAAGTATTCCTGGAGTTTTGGTCTAAATGAAGCTTGTGACATATTGTTTTTATTTTCATCCTCTTCTTCAATTGGACCTATTTCTTTTGTTTTATTGTTTCAGAACTATTTGTCAGCAGTTTTATTGTTCTACTATACAAAGGTAGTAGTCTGGCCACTGTAGCTACAGAGTATTTAAGAGTCTTCTATAACAGAAATCAGGTAGTGAAATATAGATGCTGTTATGCTTGCAAACTACTTACCAACAATAAACTACCTCATTATTACTTTACTACTACTTCTGATGGTAATCAATGAATATTTTCAAGTACTGCTCTAGTTTCTGGTTCATGTAAAGGGACAAGTCTTAGTCACACTAGAAAAGCTTAGTAATGCATCAGTATAGATGAGTAGTATCTAGCTTGCTCTACAATCTGTGTAGCCACTTTTCATATAAACTCTTTTCTCTTGTTCTTATTATCCTATCAGTACTAGATAGCCTTATAAGATAACATAGTTATTAATGTACAAGTCATGTATTTCCTTGGCAATATGCACAGACCAGCTAGTGTAAATATATATACTAGTGGATGTATGGTAGAATACCTTATCCCAACATTGATTAGAACTCCTGGGCTATTCATTGTTCCAACTCTAAGTCTGCTCTCTTTACTAATACTAGAATAGTTAGGGACTATACTATCCTCTTACAGTTCATTTTTTCTATCTGACTATTTGTTTGTGGATAGTAAGCTGTTGACAATTTGGTGTTGATCTCCAACATCTAATTCAACTCCCTTATCATTCCTGCTATAAACTATGCTCCCCTATCTGTTATAATACTTTCTAGTAATCCATGTAATTTCCAGACATTATCTCAGAATAGTCTTGCCACTTTCTCTGCTAAAGTTCTTTTTGTAGTAGGCACAAAGTATGGCATTTTTGTCATTCTGTTACATACTACCAAGATTGCATCATATCTCTGTACTAGTGGTAACTTTGTAATAAAGTCTGCTATTATATGACTCTAGAGTTTTTCTAGTACTGCATTAGGCATTAATTTTTCTGCTAGTGCCTCTGTGCAATTCTTGTTCCTTTGGTATATATTACAAGATTCTATATACTTTTTGATCTCCTTCATTACTTCTAGCCACCAAAAGTTTCTAGTGACCAATTCCACCATCTTTCACTATCTTCCATGTCCTCCTACTAGTGTATTATAGTGTAGCCAAATTACTTCTGCCCTCAACTTCTCATCTTGTGGTATATATACCTTCCTATCTTTTAGCATTAGACCATTCTCTTCTCTTCATTCTTCATCTCTTAACATCTTCACCCCTGCTTGCTTTATCTTCTCTACTACTTTTATTACTTCATTATCTTTTGCATCTAACTTTCTGATTTCTTCTAGTAAATCTACTTTTTCAATTACTACCTCTGTCATCTGTATTGCTTTTACTTCTAACAACTTCTTTTTTACTAACACTCTATCCTTATTATCTCTCTTTACACTAATTTGCCAGTCTAGCTATTTACTTAGGCTATTTACTTATTCCATACTATTTCCTAGCACATGTTTCAAGTAAAAGTCAAATCTTGATAGATATAGAGTCTATTGTGCTTGTCTCTTGTTTAACTTTTGGTTATTCATGAAATATTCAAGGTTTTTATGATTGCTCCAGATCTCAAATCTGTTTCATGCACCTTCCAGTAAATGCCTTCACTCTTCTAGACATCTGATGATCACCAACATCTCTCTATTATAAATTTCATAATTTCTTTCTGCTTTGTTCAATGATTTTGAGATAAAGGCTACTAGCCTCTACTTTTTATTCTCATACTTTATCAACAATACTCCTCCTGTTGCATACTCTGATATATCTGCTTTTACTCTTATCTCCTTGTCCAAATCAGGTACTACTAGCACTGGTCCTATTGTAAATACTCTTTTTAACTCCTTGAACATTGCTTTCTGTTCCTCTTCCCAATTCCACTTTTTATCTTTCTAAACCAATTTATGCAATAGTTTGGCTAACTTAGCAAAATCTTTTACAAATCACCTATAGTAATTTGCCAATCCCAGGAACTTCTATACCTCTTTGACCATCTTAGGTCTAGGCCATTTAAGAATTCCTGTTACTTTCTCCTCTTGCATTTTAATTCCTTCTGTCTCTATTACTAGTCCAAGGAAGTCAATCTCTTTAACTTTCCAAACACATTTCTCTGGCTTTATACAGAGGTTATTTTTCTTTATTCTCCTCAATACTTCTTCTACTATCTCATTATGCTTCTTTTCATTTTCTGTTTCTACCAATATATTGTCTATAAATGCTGCTATATCTCCAGTATCAATTAAATCTCTAAGAATATCATTCATTATTGCCTGGAAGGTTACTAGTGAGTTTGTAAGACCAAAAAACATAACTGTGGGTTTATACACCCCTAGATATATAGTGAATATAGCCTTCTATTCATCTTCTTCCTTTATCAATACATTGTTGTACCTCCATCTCAGATTCATCTTTGTAAACACTTTCTTTATGCCCATAGTGTTAATTAAGTCCAAAATTAATGATAATGGATAGTTATCCTTGACTGTTTATTTATTCAGATATTGGTAATTCTGTACCATTCTTTTCTTTCTGTCCTTTTTTTCCACAAAGAATACTGACAAAGTCTGGGATAACTTTGAGGGTCTAATATACCCCTTTCTCAGTTGTTCCTCTACAAATTCTCTTATCTTCTCTTTCTCTTCTCTCAATATTAAATATGTTTTTTCTTTCCTTAGCACAAAATCTTCTCTCAGATTTATTACATGGTCCCAAGGTTTTCTCACTGGCATTCTTTTTGACTCTGCTTTCTTGAATATCTTAAGCTACTTGTGAAATCTCTGTGGCACTATCTTTCTTACCTTTTCCTTATCTTATTTAACTTCATCATCAAATTTTTCTTTCATTGATATCTTTCATTTATTTTTATCTGATTTTCCTATTGCTCTGATTCTCCTCTCTACTTTTTTCCTTTTCTCTGTCTCCTTTTTTGCTGCTATACTCCTCCTACAGATTGGTAGGTATCTTTTCATTTTGACTTTCTCTGTCTCCCAATTTATCTTAGGGTTGTGCACTTGCAACTATGGTATACTCAGTATAACATCTGTTCTCCCCAAATTACATATATCCATTCTCATTTTTTTAATATGACTTTTGTAGTACATATTTACCTCCATCTGGTATATAATTACTTCTCTGCTATTATTTGTACTATCCATATTTCTTACTACCACAGATCTTTCTAACTTCTGTAGCTTAAATCTATTCCTTGCTGCTATCTTCCTGTCTATAAATATCTCCATTGTACTACTATTCAAGAGTGCTTTTACTGTTATGCCTTCATGCATATCCACTTTTTCTACCCCAATGTTCAGCTATACTTTTTTTAATATTTTGAATATTCTTCTAATATCTCTTTGCTTGTTCTTCTCTTTTACTACACTTTTCAGAACTTCTACCCATGTACCACCCTACTGTGCCTTTCCCTCTATGGGGTGCACTGCCACTTTTCAGTTCTACCATGGTTTCCTGTTCTGTATTCTGAATATAGGATCTCACTTCTTTTTTATTCCAGCACTCTTCCTTCTATTGTATTCTTTCTTTCATACTTCATACACTGCACCCTTGTTATCTCCCCTCTCCTTGCTTCTTTCTCTCTCCAGTTCCATGCTTCCTGGAAAAGGTCACATCACATATTTTTCACCTTTTTTTTAAGGAAAAACTCTTATCTTTGATTTTTATAGGTTTGAACCCCTTTGTCTAATTGTATCCTTAGTAAAGCAAAAGCTTACTTTTCTTTGAGCATATTGCTCAATAGGTTGTTATATTGTTGTTGAGACATAGTATTAATGCCTCAAGGTCAAAGTAAAAGGTTTTGATCTTACTTAAGTTATATTTGCTAGAGCACAAGATCTTTACCCAGCCAGACATCTACTGTTTTACTAACTACTATTCTAGTACTAGAGTTACACTATCACCTCTAAGAAGAGGATCTCTACTCTAAGCAGCTTCTTAGAGATACACTGCTATTCCTCTATACATATGGATTACAATGGACCCCTAGTACAAGGTTGATAAAGTAAAAGAGTACAAGTAGTCTACTAAACATCACCCAATTGCAAGGTCAAATCTTGGATATAATACCTGGGTTTAGTACCACACTACTACTAGCAGTCCCTAACTGACTACCAAGTCCTCTTAAGTCAAGGGTCCAGCTATATATAGAGATAACTAGTGATCATGATGATCACCAGTTGAGAGTCAAAATAATATAAGAGTAATAGAGTAAATAAGGCTCGAAGTGAATAGTGTCTAAGAAGTGGTATTGAGTTCTTCTATTGTATGACTCAAGTATCTTTTAAGTTGTGTCTCTCTCTGTGCTTATCTACTCTGGATTAAGAGAAGCTGTTATATTCTAGAGGAAAAAAAAGGAAACTAGGACAAAGAAAAATAGACTTAGTAGATAACAAAGCTAAGAAGGAACTAACTAGTTTAGCTATTTATAATATAGTTCTAGTTGTGAGAATGAGTTATATTAATAGAAGTTCAGCTATAATGCATTATTATATACCAAATTTTTGGTTATATTTTATTATTCTTTTCTTTT
>Ga0154006_1000848_pt1 | contig 10531 bp, 13 predicted proteins | sample TSFL090MetaG_FD_104747 | JGI IMG/M metagenome (GOLD analysis project Ga0154006, IMG submission 104747) | Attine ant fungus gardens microbial communities from Florida, USA - TSFL090 MetaG | ecosystem: Host-associated > Fungi > Mycelium > Unclassified | place: USA: Florida, Wakulla State Forest... | reverse complement strand
TATGCATAACGACTTCGAATCTGCGCTGGGTCAGAGAATGTTATAGGTATTTGCTGTGGCAAGTCTTCACGCGTGCTGGTCATGTATACCGTAGGCGTCTGGTGAGGAAAGTCAGGATAGCAGATTCCAGCGTATTGAAGTCTTACAATAGACGAATATATCATCCTATATGAATGTCAATATTTGAAGTAGCAGAGGTGCCAAATTAACCGACCTTTCATTGTCAGGAGAGAGATTGGCATCCGTGATGGTCCAGCGACCAGCTCTTCCTTGTATAGTCCTCGAGACCTTGAGGGTTGTTCTCATACCATCATCCGCATTGTAGTGGCGTCGCTGAGGAGTAATCGGCTGAGGAGGAGCAGCTGTATCGAAAATGTGCAAGCGAAAATCTTAAAGTGATTTTTGAGTTTGTAATATGCTGATATGCCTGCATCCTTACCTTGGGCGCAAGTGTAATAGAAGGAAGAATCTGGAGTACAATATCAGAATAATGATGATGGCATTATTAAGAACATTCGTTCACCAGCGGAGAATTGGCCAGTATAGATGTTGGAAGTATATTCTGTCACAGTAGTGCCATTTGAATTAGGTACCATGTCCTATCAACACTAAGGAAATGTAGGTCTCGCAAGTGTTGCAAACATACAGAAATGAGCTCCTCTCGATAAGTCTCCGGAATTGCAACAGAGCTCTGAGATAGAATCTGTCTGGCAATGTTTACGACCTTCCGTCGGCTCCGAGATTTAGGACCAATTCTTCCAAAATCTCCACTATACAGAAGTTCGACACCTTCTTCAACCGGTTCCTTGATTTCCTCGTGCCAGGTTGGCCGAGTGATTTGACGAGGTTCATAAAGCGAATAATCATCTTCATCATCTTCATACAATTCGTCGTCGTCGCCGTCATCATTGTCAGGCTCAAAGTAGAAGCCGGGTCCGTCGTCGGCAGAGGCAGCTCTGAGCAATCGTGCCAGACTGTGGAGGTTGATGCTCCTGAAGCTTAATGACCTCGTCCCCCCAGAGGGACTGGACGATTGCATCAAGAATAGGTCTTTGATTTAGATATTAATGAGAGAACTTGATAGCAAGGATAGAGACAGACCATTCAATATGTCCTGAACATCACCCGTCACAGGTTGAATAGCCTCATCGTCATCGTATGAGGGACCAGAATGAGTACGGTCTGGTTGCATGAGAGAAGGAGGAAAATTGTGTCTTAAGCAGCTTACTCAGGCAATCACTCTGCCACGGTCAATATCGCGGGGACGGAGATACTAATCGTGAGATCACCGGAAACAGACACACCAAACGCACGCATACAACATCTTCAGCCTTGCACTCGCATGGATACTCCTCCATTATGCATAACGGCAGATGAAATCAATTGCCTCATATACTCATACTTCAAGGATTCTGGTGAGTACAAATCCGTTTCAAGCCTCGTGCTATGTCGATCAGTCCCATCAGGTTTTACACATTCTGCATTTACCTTGTGTAGTGAAAGTGCATTGCAGAACTCCCCGTGGTTCTGTAAACACATACCTCGTGGAGAACTCATCGAGCTGCTTAGCAAAGCCTTGTTGTATATTGAAGTTGAATCTCATTGGCGTGGCAATGAACTAATGACAGGTTGCAAGAATAAGTTCTCATTGCTGGAACATCATGTTTGTTCTTCCGACGCCTTTTCTATTGTTTCACCCAAGTCTCCTGCTTCTTCTTCAGCTTCTCGTCCTGCACCTCCGAAGGCCCCTACAGACAAGACACCTGACGAGGACATATCTACGTCTTTGGAAGGACAGGCTCATCATACTTCCACTGAACCATCATATGATATCACCTCTGCTGCCAAGACGAATGGCACCTTGATTTCCAACGATATTTCTATGAAGCGCAAAATTTCTCCCCATCGAACTGATGGTCCTGCTGAAAAACGAGCCAAGCGTGAGCCTGACGACGTGGACATGGGGGTTCCAATAAAAATGGGTTTCCGTGACGCAAATTCATCACAAACCCCTTCAGATTCAATTTCACCTGTTGCAATTTTCGCGAGCAGAAGTCAGGACACGGATGCTGCCGAATGTGTGCACACACGAACCGATCAGACTCACTCCTCAAACGAGTCTCTGAATGATAAGGCAATTTTGATGCTTCCCGGACATCGGACAGAAGTTTTTGTGTGCTCATTCAACCCTCAAAGATATACACAGCTCGCAACCGGGTATGCTTATAATTTTACACTGATCTTCCTGATTTACGTGTTTACGTATGAGTAGATCCAAGGATGCTGTAGTTAATTTTTGGAATCTCCCTGATCCTTCAGCGCCTGAGTCAGAATTTATGGTCTGGAATGGTCATCCAACGACTATAGACAATCACGTCGATGGAATACCAGGTGACATGACTGCATTAACATGGAATGCAGAAGGGACATTACTGGCTATTGGGTCTTATGATACAGTCCTCAGAATGTTTACCTCTGACGGTGACCCGTACTTCATACATCATCAACACCGGGTAAGATTGATTGGCAATTTGTTAGCAACCGACTCACAACGAACTTCTAGGGATCCATCTTTTCTGTGCGATTCTCTCCCAACGGAAGATGGCTTTTGTCTGCCAGTTTGGATGCAACTGTATGTCTTTTTGACGTCAAGGAGAAACGACTTGTCCGGCAGTATCGGTGTCATCAGGGTATACCTACCAGACGGACTTCTGAGAGCTTGAACTTAATCATCATCTTGTAGACCGCTGTCTGGATGTCGAATGGCTGGATGATGCAACGTTCGTGACGGCTGGTGCGGATGGCAATATCCATGTGATGAAGACTGATGGGTGTGAGCCTATCAAAAGAATCAGGTCTGCGTTTTTTATTACCCAATTCTGGGGGCTAATCATGTTATCAGTGGCCATACAGATGAGATCAACCAACTCAAGTGCAATCCTTCGCGGACATGCCTCGCAACATGTTCTGATGACCATACAGCACGAGTCTGGAATGTTGAAAAGATACAACCCGATTCAGACGAATCCATCCCTGGGCTCATAACTACTAATCAAACCCTTGTATCTATTGTCCTCTCGGGTCATACGAGTCCCGTCACTACGATGGGGTGGATGCCAGAGCAAAATTCTAGCAGAAGGGATATATTGGCTACGTCATCATTTGATTGCACTGTGCGAATATGGGACTCTGCTACAGGCAAATGTATGAAACTTCTAACCGATCATCAGCGGCCAGTCTATACGTTGACATTCAGTCCGGATGGTAAATGGTTAGCGACTGGAAGCGGAGACGGTTGGGTGCATGTATATTGGGTTAAAGTATGTTTGTGAGCATTTGTGTGGTCTCTCCTGCTGACCAAAGGGAACAGACATGGGAGAAACGGTGGTCCTGGTCTACGAGTCACAACAAACGTGGCGTATTTGAGATTGCGTGGCAAATGGTGCAAGGAATTAACCGGTTAGCAGTGGCGCTCGAAAGCCATATGGTTGCAATTGTCGATGCCTCGAAAATACCTGCCCTCCAGGATCCAGATGAAATGGTAACGTGACACAGGAATTTATGTATTGTATCGATAATTCTATTTTTGTATCAAGCTTGCCGAGTTGCCGCCTTAGTGACGTTGCTTGAGCGGCACCAGTCAGGTTATATAAACAGGTCAAAAGCAGTGCTCCAGTTTCTCAATGTTACAATTATCGACGTTCGCTGTGTCTTCGACTCTACGGACTGCATTGTTACATGCTCATCCAGGGCAGCAAGCGTTCACTGCAAGCAAGCTATGTGCTCGGAATTACAGCAATTTCAGGAAATCTCCATCCGTCTTGGAAGCTCTTCGATTGCGTTCAGTGAAAAGTTGGACACGATCTGAATTCCTCAAGCGATCGAGGTTCTTCAGTTCAGAAAGCGACAGTATGTATAAAGGGAAAGAATCCTCAATTTCATGGAGACGGCTTGGCACTACGGCGGTGGGTGGTTCCTTTACGATGCTTTGTTACTTTTTATATTTGCATAGGCTGGAGTCGCTGTTGCGGTAGTTGTTCTTGAAGGAACCCTGAACAGGGATACACGGGATCCTTTAAGTGCAGGGGAACGTTCGTATCTCAATGACAGCTTCAAGTACACAGCTGGTGGCCTGCTTGTCACCGCAGCTGCTGCGAGGCAGATCTTCAGGTCAGGTTTTGTATTTCGATTGATGTCGGCTAATCCTTGTGAGTACCTGACCCTATCTACCCAGCTGTAATCTAACTTTGCTTAAGGGGTGGTCTTGGGTGTCAGTCTGGTCGGGAGCATTTCAACCATGGCGGCTACGATGTATACACCACCGGATAGACCTATCCAGAAGCACCTCTTTTGGTTGGTATGTGGCAAACCCTTTTTCATCTCAAACGAGGCTTCAGCTACATATGACACTGTTATTGTTAGGCTTTTAATGCTTGCCAAGCAGCTACCTTGAGTCCTTTGTTCTTTTTGAGTCCTGCCATTCTGTCCCGTGCAGCACTTTACACCGTCGGAGTCGTTGGATCCATATCCTATGTAGGGGCAACAGCCACGTATGTTCCTCCAGGTTTGGACGCAGACAGTTTCTGATCTCTTTTCAGCAATGACAAATATCTGCATCTTGGGGGCCCATTGCTTGCCGGTGTCACCGTCGTCGCCTTGAGCTCTCTTGCGCCGATGGTTCTGCCTATGGGACTCCGTAGTCTCGCTTTGGCTGAATCAGTTTCTTTGTATGGTGGTCTGGCCGTGTTTGGTGGTTTTGTTCTTTACGAGTGGGTATTTGTTTTCTCTCTTTTTGCGTGACATTTACACCCATCTTTCTTCCAGTACTCAAAAGATTTTGCAACATGCTAGGATGGCTGAAATGGGTACATACACTCCAGACCCTCTCAACGAGTCCATTTCCCTCGAACTGGACATGCTCAACATATTGTAAGCAATGGCCATCCTCGTTGGAACGTAATCACTCATTTTCTGGTAGCATTCGAATTGTGCAGATCCTCTCTCGTCAGGGTAACAGGAAATAGAGGGAATCTTCGTCTTTACACAAATATGTAATCATCACTCCATCCTAGTGTACTCTAATATGCGATATTGTATATGGCACCCTATGACCGTGACTTGCCCAGTTCCTCGAGTGTACGAATGAAACCTCCTGGGTCAATAATGTCCGTTCCTCCATAAACGATACTCCTGTTGTTCTTCCCCGCCCATTCCTCAAGATTTCCAAATTCTACATATCCAATACCGCCCACAACGAATACCATACCCTCTGCAAAAACCATGCGTTTGGGTCTCATATTACTACTTCCTACGTTACCAGGCAAGCCAGTATTCACGCTACGAGGAGCGCGAGGATCAATGAAGATGTAATCGTCAGTCTCTTGCAAGGACTGATTGGAGGCAGCAGATGAATCCATGAGAGCCTCAACAAGACGAGTGACAGGAAGGAGTTTGTTCGCAGGCAGAAAGTTTTTAACTCCGGAAATCAAGCCTTCAAATGCTCCTTCTTTCAGGCGATCGGAAAGCTATGAAACAAATGAGATATCGCGACGTGAAACTGTGAACAAGTGACCTTATTTCCGACAAAGGCACTAAAACCCTTCAGCAATTCGCCTCCTTGACCAGCTACACCCCCGAGATTAGGGGTGGATGTCCCTGTGTTGGCTCCGAACTGGCCTGACATCATGCGCGAAATTTCCCTTGTTCGTCGAACATATTCAAATGCAGCGATATCAGCACCAGAAGATCTGAGCTCTTTCTCAAGTTCAGTGATGTCATCCTTGCTGATGACATGGTCTGGCGCTGATAGATAAAAGACAATAACGAGGCGTAGTTTATCCTGAGGTGTAAAATCACCGTCCGGACGGCTTGTGCGAAGAAGTTCGAGGATTGAGGCAGTCGTCTTTTGATAGAGTAGACAGTATCAGTAGTGGATTGGACTCATGAAACGAATGATGCTCACTTGTTTCGAAATAGTTTCTTCGGTGCTAAATAGCTCATCCAAACCACGTTTCTTGATTTGTTCAAGCAGTGCAGTGGCAATATGCACATGGGTATCAAGTGTCGCTTTCCTTGCGGTCAACTCTGGTAGTTGTGTGATAGCAGTTTTGAGGTGGGTGGCGTTGGCAGAAAGGTCTCTGAAAGAGACTTTATTAGTGAAAAGCGGATGCATGGATGCATTCGCACCCACAGTTTTGAGATATCGTCTACATCGCTGACACCAGTACTTCTGGTAATCTCGGCAGCATCCTGTTTATATTTATTCAATTCCAACTCAATCTCCTCTGCCACCTGAGGGAATGGACTAGCAGAATTACGACCCCAGAAAAAATCTTTGTTATCGAGATCATAGCGTTGATTTTTCTGGCCTTCGGACACAATTACACGATTGAGTTTCATGGAAAAACAGTCCGAGAGAAGAGCTTGATACGTCCAACCATGGGAGATAACGGAAGTCAAGTCGATATTGCGGTCAAGGATCAGCAGGACTGCTTTGGCAATGAGATACCTGGCAATATGGAAGTATACATTGCAACCTACGTGGCCGCTGAAGACTTGATAAACCCGAGGAATCAGGAGCGAAAAGAGCATCTGAAGGGTTTGTAGACCGCGAAGCAGTAAGGATAGCGTCTCGAATCTTGACTTCGACTTTCTTGGCCACCATTTCTGCTGCATTTCCTCTGGGTGCTCGGATAAAGGGGACAAGACCTGAGAAGATAGTGAATATTAGAAAGAGAAGATCCGTTTATACAACATACCAAGGGTAGCTACGACACTGAACAGCCCGTTAGCTACTCTTTCGATCTCCTCCTCGATTTGCTGTTCAGTTGAAGAAGGTGAGTTCAAAATAGTGTAGGATGTAGGCGGATGAGCAGGAATTGAGTTTGCTGAGCCAGAGGTGGCAGAATCATTCTCTGGTGCAGGCGGAGGGAGCAGGGAGAACAGGGAAGGTGAAGGAGCAACAAAAGACAGGTATTGGTCGACGATCTAGCTAATCAGTCATTTAACGTAAGGAAAGTTATAAACTTACTTGTTCCACTAGCTCACTTGTCCCATCTTGCGCAACAGATGCCGCAAGCTCTTCGAGAAGAGAACGAGGAAGAGGCTCGACGAAATTGAGGTGGAAAGAGTCATATAGACCTTTCTGCAGATCCTGTGCTATACGATGAATGTTGGAGAGTGTTGGCGAGACGAAATAGACGGCAGGTACATCTGGAAGGGCAGGTCGAGCTGCATGAAGTTGGCTGTGAATTTGATGATCAGATATCATCTTTCTTTTAGTACCTGACCGAGTTTCCATACACATGGAGGGTTACACCAACGTCCCGTAAATCTTGAACCCGTAGGACTGTGGCCAGAATATCCTTCGTTTGTTGATCGAGCACAAGAATTTTCCAGACAAGTGGACCAGTAATTGGTGGTGTTTGTAGCCCGAGGGCTTGTTTGTTGGAGACTAGTGACGAGGTGGACGTTTCTGGAGGTTGGTTCAAGTTCAAGAGAGTAAGCAGTGCTCGCGTCTGAGCTTGCTGCAGCGTCGTAGCCTATATGATACATATGAGTATCGCTCTTTCATCTACCCAGGACCCTTACTTGTTTGGTACCGTTCAACATGAGCGCTCCAGGCTAGTAATTGGGAACTTTGTTATTAGGTATGTGCACGTGACCTGTACGCCGAGGCTTGTCAGGACCAAATTCACTTTTCGATGAGTAGTGTAGAAGATTTGTCACAAGTTATACTGGACAAAATTTTACATGGAACACGAAAGATTGTTTCATCAGGTCGATCAGGTTGCTGTCATCACAACAACATCACCATCACTCAATCATTGAAAAGCCACAGCCCGGAACAAATGGGATCCTTGCGGTCTCCTCTGTACTACCAGGTGAGCCCTTTCTCTCTCTCCTACTTCTCTGAACTTCACTATTTTTCAGAATGGGTTGCATCCCTAGCAAACACTCGATACACACAGATGGTGGAATGCATCCGGAAAAGGTGCAAGTGAAGAAGGCAACAAAATATAAGAACCCAACGCGTGCACAAGTCCCTTCACCATCTCGAGCTTCTATTTCATCTCTCCCTCCATGGGTCAATCGACATGACCGAGTCCACTCAGAGGACATTAATGGTTTGGCACCCAGCTAAGACACTTGGTACATCTACCCTCTTGACCCATGTTCTCATGTCCACTATCCCTGTGGGACTCGTGGTTATTTCTACCAAACGAGAAAAACTATTGTACACCATGGCCAGCAGAATATTTTTTTGTCGGACCCACCTTATCCGGGGGAGTTCTAAATGGTTGAAAATTGATACTTGATGTGGAAGAACGCTAATTCCTGGGAGACAGCTCCAATTTTGTGAGCTTTAGACAATGTTTGTGTAGTCACTTGTCAGTTCTCGATCAATACATCAACCATTCAAGTTTGATTACCATATTTGGATTCTCGTTGGTTCGAATTGTGACCTTTCACTCAGTCTTTTTTTTCTCTCATTGAAAAGCTGGACCCTGTGGACTCATGGTTTATTTTGATGATGTCTCAGCAACATTACGTCGAGCATTATTTGCATTACGACATCGACGACCTAGACAACAAAACAGCCCTCTTCCACTCGACGTTCCTCCAAACCCTGCTCCGACTCCTTCGCCGTTACCTGCCGAACCCCCCCCACTCTCAACGCCAACGCCGAGTGTGTTCCCGTCTCAAAACTTAGATCCTCAGTTGCTTTCGAGCATATCGCCTCCGATCACTACTTCATCCTTCCCAAATACTAATGTTGATGTTACGACTTTCACGACGATGTATCCTATCACAACCACTCTTCAAAACACTGTAACCTTGACTATTATTACTGAGTCTGTTGTATTCTCTACCCTTCCACCCTCTACGACTTCCGCCCCCTCTCCTCAAATTTCCTCAACAACAAACCTCTTGTCTGCCTCGCCAAGTGGATCATCTTCGCCGAACAATGAAATCTCTATCAAGGATGTAGTAAAACCGAGCGGAGTATGCCTCGGGCACGGTATTGATGCAGTCTCTGAAGGAGTTCTGGCCACTGTCATTGTCTCGAGCGTACTAGGTCTGTCTCTTTGGGTGAGTTATCCAGATTTTGTTCTTTGTGCAACCAATACAGACAACATGAATAGCTCACTTTTGCGTTTGTACGACCAAAGTTTCGTCAAGTATATGGTCTCCGAGAGTGGTTCGTTCCATCCGAGTAAGTACGTCGTTGCAATGAGCATGGGGGTAGCCTCTCATATCTCTCAGAGTTCAACCCAAGCCTCTTGCTTCGAGTTTATTTTCTTTTTTGAGTCCCCCAGTACCTCTCGTTCCACCCATTCCAGATGATATCAATGATGCCGGTCGTTCAGCTGGCAGAGATGCACAACTATTCCCTTCCGATGAACAACTCAGTCAACGAACGCTTTGGGTAACCTTCCTGGTTGTTCTAGGATGGTCAGTTCTCGCCCTCGGAGGCGCACTTCCAATCTATCTGGTTAATATACCATGTAATTCCCAGCTTCCTGGTCATGCCCTTTTCACGGGGGGGTTCTCTTCCCTTCAAGATCTCAGCTTGCTTCGACTATTGCGGGTGATTGATGACCAAGCAATAGACCTCAACGTTCTCTCACAGCGAGCTCTTATTGGTGATGAAAGTGATCCTCAAAATCTGCGCCTTCGCATCATCATTCTTACCATTATCATGTTGGTTCTGGGGCTCTTGCCTGCGCTTTGGAAGATCCTGCGAGAGTATAATACTGTAGCAACCCACCGAAAGCGGTGGTTACAGATCAAATGCGAGGGGAAGGATCTCGGCTGGCTTAGTGGGAAGGACGCTCCTGGTTTTCAGAACTGGGGAGAAAAGCGATTTAAGAAGTTCATAAAGAAGATTGGCCTCACCTCTGGTATGGATGGTGATGAACAGAGCAAACAAAATGCTAGGCGGACGAGTGGTTTTCCCAGAAGCGGGTTCAGCAGACCAAGCAGAGACGAAGAGCTTCCCCTGAATGGCCTAGATAACAATGTCGAGGTTGACATTCAAAGCCTTTTCTCTATTTCGTACGTACATATGGGTTTTTATTCCTGTCCCGAACCGATATTTGAAACCGATATTTGGTAGTGATACTCAACACATTGCATTACTTATTGATCAGCGCGACGAAATTCTAGAAAATCTTGAGATAGCCGAGACACGGTATATCAGCTCTTTCCAAGTCACCACACCTGATCCTTCCATTGCCGATTACGAACCACTGCCACTGCCACCTCCTCCCGATCCTACCCGACCATACATCAGCCGACCGCTTCCCCTCGGTAGAACTGCACTTCAGTACCCCCGAAGAAGACGTGCTGTCAACCGTGCATATGGTACTTCATCACTCGCGCCTACGTCATTTGTTGCGCCTTCCTCCTTCTATAAGTTGAGAGGCGTGACTGGGCTCAGTGGAGGCCGGTTGACTGATTATGGACCTAATGGTAGCTTTGGAGAATCATTCAACTCTCGCATTGTCGGCAGCAGATTCTTAGAAAT
>Ga0154006_1000844_pt1 | contig 10552 bp, 5 predicted proteins | sample TSFL090MetaG_FD_104747 | JGI IMG/M metagenome (GOLD analysis project Ga0154006, IMG submission 104747) | Attine ant fungus gardens microbial communities from Florida, USA - TSFL090 MetaG | ecosystem: Host-associated > Fungi > Mycelium > Unclassified | place: USA: Florida, Wakulla State Forest... | reverse complement strand
GCCCTACGTGGCGCTGCTGCCGGTGCTGGTGGTCATGGTGGCGTTTGCCATTGGCCTGGGTATCACTGTGGGTGTGCTCAATGTCTTTTTCCGCGATGTTGGGCAATTCTTTGGCATTTTCCTAACCTTCTGGTTCTGGGGCACGCCCATTGTGTACCCGGCCAACATTCTGCCCGCCATGGTCCAATCCTTGATGCGCTTGAATCCCATGGCGGACCTGATCCAAGCCTTCCAGGCCATACTCATGCAGAAACAATGGCCCGAGTGGGAGACGCTGTGGTTCCCGCTGGTGCTGGCGGTGGTGTTTTGTGTGTTAGGCCTCAGACTTTTCCGCAAACACGCCGGTGAAATGGTGGATGAACTCTGATGGGCACCATTACCGTCACCAATCTCGGCAAGGCTTACAAGCAATATGCCAATCGGTGGGCGCGCCTGGCCGAATGGCTGAGCCCGTTCCATCGTCCGCGCCACAGGCTCCATTGGGTGCTGCAAGACCTGAACTTCAGTGTCAACCGAGGCGAGGCTGTTGGCATCATCGGCATTAATGGCGCGGGCAAGAGCACGCTGCTGAAAATGATTACCGGCACGACCCAACCCACCACCGGCAGCGTGCAGATCAGCGGCCGCGTGGCGGCGCTGCTGGAGCTCGGCATGGGGTTCCATACCGAATTCACCGGCCGGCAGAACGCCATCATGGCGGGCCAGCTATTGGGCTACGGCGTGGAAGAAATTACCTCGCTCATGCCCGAGATCGAGGCCTTTGCCGAGATCGGCGAGTACATCGACCAACCCGTGCGGGTGTACTCCAGCGGCATGCAGGTGCGATTGGCGTTCAGCGTGGCAACCGCCATCCGGCCGGACGTCCTGATCATCGACGAGGCCCTGTCGGTTGGCGACAGTTATTTCCAGCACAAAAGTTTTGACCGCATCCGTGAGTTCCGCAAGGCTGGGACGACGCTGCTGATCGTGTCTCACGATAAACAGGCGATCCAGTCCATCTGCGACCGGGCCATTCTTCTCAATGCCGGCAAGCTGGCTATGGAAGGGGATCCTGAGGCAGTGATGGACTACTACAACGCCATGCTAGCCGACCATCAAAGTCAAAATATCACCCAGGAATTGCTGGCTAACGGCAAGGTGCAGACCATATCAGGTACGGGTGAAGCGACGGTGTCGAGCATCGCCCTGCTGGATGCGCGGGGACGGCCTGTCGAGGTCGTGGACGTGGGGCAGCAAGTGACTCTGCGTCTCGAAGTGCAGACCCGTGCTTTCATCAAGAGGCTGGTGGTCGGCTACGGAATCCGGGACAGGCTGGGGCAGGTTGTGTATGGCACCAACACGGCCTTAAAAAACCAACCTATCGACGATGTACCGGCTGACAGTCAGATATCTTTCGAGGCGCAATTTCCCGCGAACCTGGGGCCCGGGGCCTATTCCGTACAAGTATCGCTGGCGAGCTCGGAGACGCACGTCGCAAATAATTATGAATGGCGTGAACTGGCGCTGATTTTCAGCGTAACTAACGCAGCCAAACCCCAGTTTGCCGGGGTAGCCTGGATCGATCCAACAATTTCGATAAAACATGGACGATAACTTTTACCGCGCATTCGAAGACAAATATCGCGGTTCGCGTGAACTGATAACGAGCCGGCTGGAGGTATACCTGCCGTTCGTGCGGCCTTTGCTCGAACATTATCCCCACGCGAAATCGCTGGATCTGGGCTGCGGCCGGGGCGAGTGGCTTGGCTTGTTGTCGTCTGCAGGGTTCGATGCCAAGGGCGTGGATCTCGACGAAGGCATGCTCGAAGCCTGCTATCGCCTGGGCCTCAACGCAGAAAAGGGTGATGCGCTGACTGCGCTGCGAGCGTTACCTGATGCCAGTACGGCTGTCGTATCGGCATTCCATCTGGTGGAGCATATCCCCTTCGAGCAATTGCAGGTTCTCGTGGGTGAGGCGCTGCGAGTGTTGGCGCCGGGTGGGCTGTTGATCATGGAGACGCCCAATCCGGAAAACATCGTGGTTGCGGGCTGCGATTTCTATACCGACCCGAGCCACATGAAACCGATTCCGCCGCAGCTATTGAGCTTCGTCGCCGAGCACGTGGGTTACGAGCGCGTGAAAGTACTACGGCTCCAGGAAGCGAGCGAACTGCGCGATGCCCAGCGTCCTCTGAACTTGGGTACGGTGCTCGACAGTGTCAGCCCGGACTATGCCGTGGTTGCCCAAAAGGCGGGCAGTCAGGCAGTGTTGGAATGCAATGCCATGGCGTTCCAGCGCGAATATGGCGTGACCTTGCGAGATCTGGCGGATCGCTACAACCTGCAGAGGGACGCCCAGCTTAATAAGGCGCTGGCCAAAGCCCAGCAGGCATTGGCGAAAGCCCAGCAGGCAGAGATGAAGTCCGTGCAAGCGGAGGCTGCGGCTGCCCGGGCGGCGGAGATACTGGATACGGTTCTTACCAGCAGATCGTGGCGTATCACCGCGCCGCTGCGGCAGATTATGGCCCTGCTCAGAGGTGATGACCTCCGCAATGCAAAGCAGGGTGTCAAGCGGCAGCTGAGCCGTGTTGCCCGCTATGGGGCCCGCAAAGCCTGGATCCGGCGCCCGGTTCTTTTGGTGTTGAATAGGCTTCCCGGCCTGAAGAGTCGATTGGCGCGGATTGCTGCCAGCGAGCGCCAGGATGTGGCGCCTGAGGCCCGGGTGGACCATTTGTCACCACACGCTCATCAAGTTTATGTAAGTTTAAAGAGCAGGATTTCCAGGAAAAAACCGAACGAGGATGGTTGATGCGCATCGTCATCGACATGCAGGGAGCACAGACCGCGAGTCGCTATCGCGGGATTGGGCGTTATACGTTGGGCTTCGTGCATGGTGTGGTGCGCCACCGTGGGCAGCATGAGATCATTCTTGCCCTGAATGGCCTGTTTCCCGACAGCATTGCCCCAATTCGCAAAGCATTCGAAGGCTTGCTTCCACCGGAAAATATCCGTGTCTGGAACGCTCCTGGGCCGGTTGCGGAAAGCCGGTCTGAGGGTGAAAAATGGCGGGAGACGGCCGAACTGATCAGGGAAGCATTCCTGGCCAGTTTGCGGCCGGATGTCGTCCATGTCACCAGTCTCTTTGAAGGCTATGTCGACGATGGCGTAACCAGCATCGGCCGGTTTGACAACTCGACCTCTGTGAGCGTTTCGCTCTACGACCTCATTCCCTTATTGAATCCGAAGCAGTATCTCGACGGAAATCCCGAGCATGCTCGCTATTACCGGAGAAAGGTCGAGCAGCTCAAGCACGCGGCGGTACTGCTGGCGATTTCCGAGTCTTCTCGCCAGGAGGTGATCGAGCAGCTGCAAATGCCCTCAGGGCAGGTCTTCAACGTCTCGTCGGCAGTGGAGCCGCGTTTCCGCGTCCTCGAGATGAGCGCCGATGCGGTGGCCGAATTGCGCCAGAAGTTTGGTCTGGGCGAAACGTTCATTCTTTATACCGGCGGTGCCGACGAGCGTAAGAACCTTGCTTGCCTGATCAGGGCCTACGCTGGGCTTGCGCCGGCGATGCGGGCGAGCACGCAATTGGTTTTCGTCGGGCACCTGGCACCCGAAGAAATCAGCCGCTTGCGTGACGAGGCCGAGAAGGCGGGGCTGTCTCCTGACGAATTGAACCTGACGGGGTATGTGAGCGACGACGAGCTCGTGCAGTTGTACAACCTGTGCCGCTTGTTCGTTTTCCCGTCCTGGCATGAAGGGTTCGGTCTTCCTGTGCTGGAGGCGATGCGTTGCGGGGCTCCGGTGCTGTGCGCCAATTCCAGCAGCTTGCCCGAAGTCATGGACTGCCCGCAGGCTATGTTCGATCCGATGAATGTGGCGCAGCTTACCGAAGAAATGACAAGCGTCCTGGCCGGCGAGGCTACCCGGCTGAGTCTGCGCGAGCACGGCCTGCGGCGCAGTCAGTTGTTCACCTGGGACGAAACTGCCAAGCGCGCGCTGTCTGCTTGGGAATCCCTGTCGACGGTCCGACAAAAACAGTTGCGTACCGAGCCGCCGATGGGACGCAAGCCCAGATTGGCCTTTGTTTCGCCACTGCCACCTGAGCGTAGCGGAATTTCGACCTATAGCGCCGAGTTGCTGCCCGCGTTGGCGGCCCATTACGACATTGAGATCGTGGTGGCACAGCAAGACGTGGAAGACGACTGGATCAGGCAGAACCTTCCGGTGCGAGACGTTTCGTGGCTGCGCGCCCATGCCGGTGAAATGGACCGGGTGCTCTATCAAATGGGCAACTCGCCATTCCACCAGCATATGCTGCCATTGATGCGGGGAATTCCCGGTGTCGTGGTGTTGCACGACTTCTACCTCAGTGGCCTGATCAGTTGGCTGGAGCTCGAAGGCAACGCCGGCAAGGTATGGACTGAAGCGCTTTACTCTGCCCATGGATACGACGCTGTAATCGAGCGATACCGCGACTGGATGAAAGCCCGATTTGACTACCCCGTCAATCTCGAGATTTTCCAGCTTGCGCAGGGCGTGATCTTCCACGCCGAGCATGCGCGCGATCTGGCCAGGCAGTGGGTCGGTGCTCGTGCTGCCGGCGCGGCGGAAACAGTGCCCCTGTTGCGCAAGCCAGTGGCGGCGATCAGCAAGGCCGACGCGCGGAACCGACTTGGTATTGCTCCAGATGCCTTCGTCGTGTGCAGCTTCGGTTTTCTCGCCGATACCAAGCTGAATGACCGGATACTCGGGAGCTGGCTGGCAAGCGATCTTTCGAACGACGCGCATGGCGAATTGATCTTCGTGGGTGAGAATCACGGCGGAGATTACGGCACGCTGATGACCAACATGATCCAGGAATATGGACAGGAAGGTCGCATCCGCATTACGGGTTACGCCTCGCCGGAAACCTATGGCCTGTACCTGGCTGCTGCCGACATTGCCGTCCAGTTGCGCGCCAAGTCCCGGGGTGAAACCTCGGCGGCTGTGTTGGACTGCATGAATTACGGCTTGCCGGTGATTGCCAATGCACACGGCTCCATGGCGGAGCTCGACACCGATGCTGTGGTGATGCTGCCGGACAATTTCGACGATACGGAGTTGGTCTCGGCTCTGGAGTCTTTGTGGAACTCTCCGCAAAAACGACAGGCCCTGGGCAGCCGCGCGCGCCAGGTCATCCACGAGTTGCATGCTCCCGAGGTTTGCGCTGCGCGTTATGCGCAGGCGATCGAACGTTTTCATGCCGAGGCCCAGGCCGCCAACATAGTACCGGCTATGTTCGACGCCATCGCCGGGCAGGCCTCGTTCGCACCCGACGAGGCAGACCTTTGTCGGGTCGCTAGCGCGATAGCCGTCACCTGGCCGCTACCTTGCCCCCAGAAGCGCCTGCTCCTGGACGTATCGGCCACCTGCCGGCATGACCTGAAGACCGGTATCGAGCGCGTTGCTCGGGCATTGCTGCTGGCTCTGTACGAGGCCGCTCCGGCCGGCTATCGCGTCGAGCCGGTGTATCTCGACAATACGACCGGCCGTTGGCAATACCGTGCTGCGCGCCGGTACATGGTGTCGCTTTTGCAAGGCCCGCCGGATGTGCTCGACGATGAGACGATCGAGCCTGAGCGTGGCGATATTCTCCTCACGCTGGATCTATCCGGAGGAGCGCTCGTCCAGGCTGTAGAACAAGGGTTGTACACGGAGTATCGCGGTCGAGGCGTTGCCTTGCATGCAATGGTCTACGATCTGCTGCCGGTCCGCATGCCCCATGTGTTTCCCCAGGGCGCGGCGGAAAGCCATGCACAATGGCTGCGCGCAATTTCCGGCTTCGATGGTGCCGTCTGTATTTCGGCGGCGGTGGGCAAAGACTTGGCCGAATGGCGGGACGAGGACGGCATCAAGGACGTTTCGTATGCACCCTATCGCATCAGCTGGTTGCATCTTGGCGCCGACGTCGCCAATTCGGTGCCGAGCAGCGGTTTACCGAAAAATGCCGAGCAGATCCTGCAATCGCTGCAGGTACGCCCCAGTTTCCTGATGGTAGGCACCATCGAGCCCCGGAAGGGCTACGACCAAGCGCTCGATGCCTTTGACCAGCTATGGCGGCAAGGTGTGGACGCCAATCTTGTGATCGTGGGCAAGGAGGGTTGGACGGGCCTGCCGAATGAAATGCGCCGCGGTATCCCTGAGACAACCAAGCGCCTGCGCCAGCATCCGGAACGCAATAAACGCCTGTTTTGGCTGGAAGGCATCAGCGATGAATATCTGGAGAAAGTCTATGCGGCCGGAGCTTGCCTGCTTGCTGCATCCTGGGGTGAAGGGTTTGGCCTGCCGCTGATCGAAGCTGCACAGCACGGGCTGCCTCTCATCGTGCGCGATATCCCCGTGTTTCGTGAAGTCGCCCGGAACCAGGCTTTCTATTTCAAGGCGGCAAACGGCGATGAGTTGGCCCAGGCCATCCGGATCTGGCTGGGTGAGCGACTTGAAAAGAACGTACCCGACTCGAACGGATTGAAGTCCATGAGCTGGGAGGCGTGTGCCGGTAAGCTGCTCCAAGTGTTGCTTCCTGGCAGTAATGGCTCGACCGATGCCGACGTGGCATCCGTGGCCGTACGCAAGAAGGCGATGGATGAACATCTGGAATTGATCCACCGCTCGCGGATCGAGTTGATCAGCAATGAGCTGCCGCCGGGCGACATCATCCTCGATCTGGGTGGGGCCAATTGTCCGCTGTACAAAATGGGCTATCCGCATCAGTTCAAGAAGCTCTATCTCATCGATCTGCCACCCGCGGACCGACATGATATGTACAAAGAAATCGCGATCGATTCGGATTGCGAGAGCGGGGAGGTCGTGATCCGCTACGGCGACATGACCGAGCTGGAAGATTTTGCCGACGAAAGCGTGGATTTCGTCTGGTCGGGCCAGAGCATCGAGCACATACCGCAGGACAAGGGCGTGAAAATGTGCGAGGCGGCCTACCGGGTTCTGAAGAAGGGCGGAGCTTTCTGCCTGGACACTCCCAATCGGTTGCTCACGGAAATACACACCCGCGATATCGGCGGTGGATTCATCCATCCCGAGCACTACCTCGAGTATCAGCCCGAGCAGTTGCGGGCCATGCTCGAGGATGTCGGTTTTGAGGTACAGGCAGTGTGGGGTGTATGCGAGATGGGCCGCACGGTCGCGACCGACACCTTCTGCTATGAAGACTTTCTCTTGGGACGACCCCTGACTCCCGACGTCGACAAAGCTTATATCCAGTACTTCCATTGCAAGAAGCCATGAAACTAATAATTCAAATACCCTGCTACAACGAAGCAGGCACCCTGGCCATCGCGTTGGCCTGTCTTCCCCGGGAAGTCCCGGGCTTTGACAAGGTCGAGTGGCTCATCATCGACGACGGCAGCGAAGACGATACGGTCAAGGTCGCTCGCGAAAACGGCGTTGACCATATCGTCCAACACAACCGCAACCAGGGGTTGGCGCGTGGGTTCATGACGGGGTTGGATGCTTGCCTACGCCTGGGCGCCGATGTGATCGTCAATACCGACGCCGACAATCAGTATCATGCCGGTGACATCCCGGCCCTAGTTGTGCCTATCCTCGAGCGTCGTGCCGACATCGTCGTTGGTGCCCGGCCCATCGAGTCGATCGAACACTTTTCGCCCGTCAAGAAGCTGCTGCAGAAGTTTGGCAGCTGGGTGGTCCGCGTCGCCAGCAACACCTCGGTGCCCGACGCACCCAGTGGCTTTCGCGCGATGAGTCGCCAGGCCGCGCAGCAACTCATGGTGTTCAACGATTACACCTATACGTTGGAAACCATCATCCAGGCGGGCCAGAAAAACATGGCCATCGTCTCGGTGCCCGTACGCGTCAATGGCGATTTGCGGCCATCACGACTGGTCAAGAGCATTGCTTCTTACGTCAAGCGCAGCATCGTCACCATCGTCCGCATCTTCATCATCTATCGTCCTTTCCGGTTCTTCGGCGCTATTGGCGCCGTGTTGTTCGGGGCGGGGGTGCTCATAGGCCTGCGCTTTCTAGTCTTTTATTTCCAGGACGAAGGTGATGGGTACATCCAGTCGCTGATCCTGGCGGCTTTATTGATGGGTATGGGTTTCCAGGCGTTCCTGGCCGCTTTCATCGCGGATCTGCTGGCTGCCAATAGAAAGCTGCTTGAGAACGTTCGCTTTCAGTTGGCGCAGATCAAGGAAGCGCAGAAACAAGGCGGAGGTCCGAATGAGTAACAATCCTGAGAAGATTGAAATTGTTGGCGGTGCCACGGAAGACGGCATCGTCGTCGGCAACGCCTACGACAAATACGGGTCCAAGAATCCAATCGTGCAGCGCATTATGAGCGGCTTCCATCAGGCGCTGTCGGACCTGGTGCGCAAGGCTGCACCGAAGTCGATACACGAAGTCGGCTGTGGAGAAGGCTACTGGACCTTGCGGTGGGCGCAGGAGGGCATAGCCACGCGAGGTTGCGACTTTTCGCGCACGGCCATCGACCTCGCGCGCAAGAATGCCGTCGATCGTGGCGTGAACGCATCCTTGTTCGATGTCAAGAGCATCTACGACTTGCGCAGCGGCACCGACAACGCAGACCTGATCGTCTGCTGCGAGGTACTGGAGCATCTTGAATTTCCGGAAAAGGCTCTGCAGGCGCTGCAAGGTGTGGTCGACGGGCATCTGATTCTCAGCGTGCCCCGCGAGCCTCTGTGGCGGGCCTTGAATATGGTCCGGGGCAAATACCTGGGTGCGCTGGGCAATACGCCGGGTCACATTCAGCATTGGTCGAGCGCAGGATTCGTCACGTTGGTCTCGAAGTATTTCGACGTAATAGAAGTCAAACAGCCGCTGCCATGGGTGATGCTGCTGTGCCGCCCGCGCGCCAGCCAGTCGAGGTGAGCCGGACATGTGCGGCATTTGCGGGATTTTTGGTCTGGGCAAACTGGACGGCGATTTTCTGGGGCGGATGGCGGAAAGCATCCATCACCGAGGCCCTGATCACACAGGTGTTCTAGTCGAGTCTCCGGTCGCGCTGGCGATGAACCGGCTGTCGATCATCGACCTCGAAGGCGGCGTCCAGCCCATGCATTCGCCGGACGGCCGCGTGTCGATGGTGTTCAACGGCGAGATCTACAACTTCCGAGAACTGCGCAAGGAGATTGAGCCACATATTGCCTTCCGCACGCGTTCCGATACCGAGGTCATTCTCAACGGCTACATGCTGTGGGGAACCGATATCTTCCGTCGCTTGAACGGTATGTTTGCCGTTGCCCTGTGGGACCGGGCGGAAAAAACGCTGCTGCTGGTGCGCGACCCCATGGGGATCAAGCCGCTCTATTACATGAAGCGCGGCGGACAGACGTTCTTTTCCTCCGAGATCAAGACCTTCACCCAGTTAGGCCTGGCGAATCGGGGCAACCCGAGGGCGATCGCCCAGTTCCTGACGTCCTGCTACGTGTTCCATCCTGAAACCGCTATCGAGGGCGTGATGCAGGTGGAACCGGGCACCTGGCTGGCGCTGAGGCAGGACGGCGGCGAGTCGGCGCACATTTACCGTCTGCCTGGACAGGCAGGCGCATCGGTTGCCACCAGCAAGGGCGAGGCAGAAGACCAGGTGGCCGAGACGCTGCACGAGGCCGTCATTCGTCAGACAGTGGCCGATGTGCCCTACGGTTTGCTGCTGTCCTCCGGCGTCGACTCGATGGCCGTGGTTGCCTCGCTGTACAAGGCTGGAATGACCGATCATCTCCGGACCTACACCTTGTTCTTTCCGGACGACGACGGGTTCTCGGAAGACCGCCCGGTTCGCAAGGTGGCCGAGCAGCTTGGGCTGGACAGCACCTTTCTGCCTTTCCAGGCAAGTGATCTGAAGCAGAACTGGGATGCGATCTGTACGACGTTCGACAACCTCGACCTTCTGCCCACCGCAGCGCTCATTTTCCTGCTGAGCCGCGAGGCCGCCCGCGACCGCCGTATGGTGCTCGCAGGCAACGGCGGAGACGAAATGTTTTCGGGTTACCCGACCTATGTGGCTTCGCAATGGGCGCGCCGCTTGAAAGGGTTTTCTCCTCTGCTTGGCGCGACGCTGCCTTTCGCGGCCAAGACGCTGCCTGTATCGTCCGACTATCTCAGCACTTCCGAGAAAATACGGCGGTTTTGCTTAGGATATGCCGCCGATCCCGCGACTGCGCATGCGCGTTGGCGCTACGTGTTCACATTGGATGAATTAGGTGGTCTTCTGTCGCCGGGATTCGCGCGAGCCGAGCTGTCGTCGCACTATGCGCCGCAGACGCGTTTTCACGACGAGGCGCGCGCTTTGGGCTACGACGCCATCACCGCCGACCAGTGGATGGATTTGCGCGGCTGGATGGTCGATAGCGGTTTGATGATGTGGGACAAGGCGGGCATGGCGTCCTCGCTCGAGATACGCGTCCCGGTCATTGATCTCGATCTCGTAGACCTGGCTTTGGCGCTTCCTGCCGAGACTCGCAACGGCGGCCACTTGGGCAAGAAGGGTTTGCTGCGCAAGATTGTCGCCAGGGACTTGCCGCCGAGCATCGCTGCG
>Ga0154006_1000840_pt1 | contig 10578 bp, 10 predicted proteins | sample TSFL090MetaG_FD_104747 | JGI IMG/M metagenome (GOLD analysis project Ga0154006, IMG submission 104747) | Attine ant fungus gardens microbial communities from Florida, USA - TSFL090 MetaG | ecosystem: Host-associated > Fungi > Mycelium > Unclassified | place: USA: Florida, Wakulla State Forest... | reverse complement strand
GACCCAGCCGGTGATCCCCACCGACAGCCCCATCGCCAGACAGGCCTCCAGCTCGTCGCGCGTGCCGGTAAAGCAGTGCACCACCGCACCCGGCAGCTTTGGCAGCCAGGGCGCCAGCACCGCCGCAAAGCGGTCGTGCGCTTCGCGACAGTGAAGGAAGACCGGCATATTCAGCTCGGCAGCCAGCGCCAGCTGCGCGTCGAAGGCATACTCCTGCTGCTCGTGCGCGGCGAGGTTGCGGTTGAAATCGAGGCCGCATTCGCCAATCGCCACCACCTGCGGGCGCTCCGCCAGACGTCGCAGCGTATTGGCCGTCTCATTCGACCATTCGCTGGCGTGATGCGGATGCACGCCGGCCGTCGACCAGCAGAAATCGGGCTGACGCTCCGCCAGCCGCTGCGCCTGCTGGCTCTCCAGCGCATTGGTCCCGGTGATTAGCATGCCGGTGACGCCCGCTTCGCTCGCACGCTTTACCACCTTGTCGCGGTCGGAGGCGAACTGCGTGCTGGTCAGGTTTACACCGATATCAAACATAATCTTTCCCATAGCTTATTAAACAAAAACCGCCCAGATGGGCGGTTCGGTAACAGGGTCTACCCGCCTGGCACGGGAAACGTACTGATAACGGGTCAGGAATCGGTATGCTGTTCCTCTTCCTGCGCCCGCCGTCCCTTCCCGACGTAGTAACGGGAAAAGAATACGCCGACTTCAAACAGGCAGTACATCGGAATAGCGAGCAAAGTTTGCGAGAAAACGTCCGGCGGTGTGAGCAGCATCCCAACAACGAACGCGCCGACCAGAATATAGGGGCGTTTCTTTTTCAGATCTTCCGGCGTAGTGATGCCGGTCCAGCAGAGCAGCACGATCGCCACCGGCACCTCAAACGCCACGCCAAACGCCATAAACAGCGTCATAACGAAGTCGAGGTAGTTGGTGATATCGGTGGCGATAGTCACGCCCTGCGGCGCGGTTTTGGCGAAGAAGCCGAACGCCAGCGGAAAGACGATAAAGTAAGCGAAGGCGACGCCGACGTAAAACAGCAGGGTGCTGGAGAACAGCAGCGGCATCACCAGTCTGCGTTCGTGGCGGTAGAGCGCTGGCGCAACGAAAGCCCACACCTGATAGAGGATCACCGGCACCGCGAGAAAGACCGACACGATAATAGTGAGTTTAATCGGCGTGAAAAAAGGCGAGGCGACGTCGGTAGCAATCATACTGGCGCCGGCTGGCATCTGGCTGATCAGCGGCGAAGCGACCATGTGATAGATGTCATTGGCGAAATAGATCAGCGCCATGAAAATCACAAGCACTGAGACAATGCAGTACAGCAGACGCTTACGCAGCTCAATCAGATGGCTGATAAGCGGTTGGGTATCTTCAACGGCCATGGTTATCGTTCATCACTTGCAGAAGAGGTCGTTGCCGGACTGCGCGGCGCGGCCGGCGCGGGATTAACAACCGTCGCTTGTGGATTGACATCGGTTTTAGCGGTTTCAGCGGCATCCGGCGACTGCGCCGGCGCGCTGGCCTGGGTGTGCGCCGTCGCTGGCGTCACGGACTCCGCCGCGCGCTGCTGAGGCGCATGAATGGTATTGGCTTCATCCTCGGCTTTTTCGATATCGATGCTCTGCTGCACCGAACGCTTCATCGAATCGGCGGTTTTGCGCAGCTCTTCCATCGACTCTTTCAGCTCTGGCGACAGAGTACCGCGGCTCGCCTCTTCCACCTTTTTCAGGCTGTCCTGCAGCTCCTGCAGTTTCAGCTCCTGCGCCAGCTCGTGCTGCACGTTGGCAGCCAGCGAGCGAATCGCCCGGATCCAGCCTACTACGGTTTTTACCGCAACCGGCAGCCTTTGCGGGCCGAGAACAATTAGCCCGATCACGAACACCAGTACCAGTTCACTAAAACCAATGTCGAACACGGTTTACACCTGCTTGTCGTTTTTGACGTCTTCTTTGTTAGCCGAAGTTTGCTGTTTATCCGCCAGCGTTTTGGCATTGAAATCAGCGTCCTGCTGGTTTACCTGGTCCTTTTTCTCATCCTCGTCGCTCATGGCTTTTTTAAAGCCCTTGATAGAGGAGCCGATATCGGAACCAAGGTTTTTTAACTTATTGGTCCCAAACAGAAGAACAACGATGACAGCAATAATTAACAATTGCCAGATACTGATACCGCCCATGAGATAGTGCCTCTGATGTTGCGAGAGATTGAGAAGAGTAACGTCAGCCAAAAGCCCTGATGACGCCAGGCTTAAGGCTGCGACATTACCGCGATTCAGCCGTGGCTGACAATTAGTTTGTCTTACGCCAGCCGATTAGCCAGGTGACGAATCCCGCCGCCATGAGCAGGGCAGGAAAGAAATCCCACTCTGGGCGACTCAGCAATACGGCGGTGCCGCTAAGCAGCAGGGTCGCGCCGACACCGAACAGATAGCGCGCTTTGTGATGCTGCGTCCGCTGGGCGTGCATGTCCTTAGTCAGCTTATCGACGCTGTGCTGCAAAAGTTTATGGTGCCGCATGCTTTCATAAAACAGCTCCGGCAGCTCCGGCAGCTTCTCCGCCCAGAAAGGCGCTTTTTCTTTTACCGCACGCAGGATTGCCGGCAGGCCGATCTGGTCTTTGATCCACTCCTCCAGGAACGGCTTGGCGGTTTTCCACAGGTCGAGCTGCGGATAGAGCTGTCGGCCGATGCCTTCGACGTAGAGCAGCGTTTTTTGCAATAGCACCAGCTGCGGCTGCACTTCCATATTGAAACGGCGCGCGGTGCTGAACAGGTTGAGCAGCACATGGCCGAAAGAGATCTCTGCCAGCGGCTTCTCGAAGATAGGTTCGCAGACGGTACGGATAGCGAACTCGAAATCTTCGACGTTGGTATCGGGCGGCACCCAGCCTGAATCAACGTGCAGCTCCGCGACTTTGCGGTAGTCGCGGTTGAAGAAGGCAATGAAGTTTTCCGCCAGATAGCGCTTATCTTCTTTGTTCAGCGAGCCAACGATGCCGCAGTCGATGCCGATATATTGCGGATCTTCCGGATGGTCGTAGCTGACGAAGATATTGCCGGGATGCATATCCGCATGGAAGAAGCTGTCGCGGAACACCTGCGTAAAGAAGACCTGCACGCCGCGCTCGGCCAGCAGCTTCATATTGACGCCGTGCTGCTCCAGCGTGACCACGTCGGAGATGGGGATGCCGTAGATGCGCTCCATCACCAGCATGGTTTCGCTGCAGTAGTCCGAATAGACCTCTGGCACGTAAAGCATCGGGCTGCCTTCGAAGTTCCGACGCAGCTGAATAGCGTTGGCCGCCTCGCGCAGCAGGTTCAGCTCGTCGATCAGGGTCTTCTCGTAGTCGCGCACCACTTCCATCGGGCGCAGACGACGCCCGTCCGGCAGCAGACGCGGTACCCAGCGCGCCAGGCGATAGATCAGCTTCATATCCGCGCGGATCACCGGCAGGATGTCCGGACGAATCACCTTGATCACCACCTTCTTGCCGGTAGATTTCAGGGTGGCGGTATGCACCTGCGCAATGGAGGCCGACGCCAGCGGTTTGATATCGAAATCATCGAACCAGGTTTCGACCGGGCCGCCGATCGATTTTTCGATCTGCTCTTTAGCCTTTACGCCGTCGAAGGGCGCGACGCGATCCTGCAGGATGGCGAGCTGGTCGGCGATCACCGGCGGAAAAAGGTCGCGCCGCGTGGAGAGCATCTGCCCGAACTTAATCCAGACAGGGCCGAGCTGCTCCATCGCCAGGCGCATACGCACGCCGATCTCTTCATCTTTATGCCGGTTAGGCAGCCAGAAAATCGTGCGGCGCCAGAGGCGCAGCGGAATAGTAAGACGCATGCGGGGGATCAGTTCATCAAGACCGTAGGTCAAAAAGATCCTGATGATGAAATATAAACGGCGAATCTCTCCAAACGTCATTTCGCCTCCAGCTGCGCTAAACGCGCAGCGAGCGCATCAAGCGAACGTTCCATCGCATCTACCTCTTCAGAAAACCACGCCAGTTCAAGCGCGCCTGGCGCGACGCGCCACTCTTCGGTTAATGCCTGTCCCAGATAGTCCTGACGGCGCGCAACCTCACCGCGTAGCAGTCGGAAGGCGCGCTGCGCCGCCTGGCTGACGCCCTGCGCGGCGATATCGCCAATCCAGGGCGCAAGGTATTCGGCCGGGTCCAGCTCCGCCAGATCGATCAGGGCGGAAAAGCGCTGCACCACCTGCAGATCGCCTTCAACCTGCAGCTCGCCGCTGCGGATCAGGCTGGTCAGCTGCTGGCGATCGCGCAGTTTAGGCAGGGTTTTCAGCTGCGTAATCACGGTGCAGTCGCTGCTGTCCTGCCAGTCGCTCAGCACGTCGAGCTGCTGCTCGCTGAACACCAGCACCAGCGGATGGGAAAGCTCCTCGAGTCGCAGCGTCAGCACCTGTCCCACCAGTCGCTGGCGCGCGGCTTTCAGGCTGCGATCGCGATAGAGCATGCGGTTTAGCGCGGTCTCAAGACCGGCGGTAATCAAGGGCGTCAAGCGCATCACCATATCCGGTTAAAACTTAAATCCACGATGCAGCGCGACGATGCCGCCGGTCATGTTGTAATAAGTGGTGTTCTCGAATCCGGCATCGTTCATCATCGCCTTCAGGGTCTCCTGATCGGGATGCATGCGGATCGATTCCGCCAGATAGCGATAGCTTTCTGCATCATGCGCCACCAGCTGACCGACGCGCGGCAGAATATGAAACGAGTAGGCGTCGTACGCCTTACTAAGCGGATCGAGTACCGGTTTGGAGAACTCCAGCACCAGCAGGCGTCCGCCCGGCTTCAGCACGCGGAACATCGACGCCAGCGCCTTCTCTTTGTCGGTCACGTTGCGCAGGCCGAAGGAGATGGTGATGCAGTCGAAATAGTTATCCGGAAAGGGCAGCGCTTCGGCGTTAGCCTGTACGTAGCTGACGTTGCCGACCACGCCAAGATTGCGCAGCTTGTCGCGGCCCATCTTCAGCATTGAGCTGTTAATGTCTGCCAGCACCACCTGGCCATTATCGCCGACCAGACGGGAAAACTTCGCCGTCAAATCGCCGGTGCCGCCCGCCAGATCCAGCACGCGCTGTCCGCGACGTACGCCGCTGCTGTCGATGGTAAAACGCTTCCAGATGCGATGGATGCCAAAGGACATCAGATCGTTCATCAGGTCATATTTCGCCGCTACAGAGTGAAATACGTCTGCGACTTTGTCAGCTTTTTCGCTTTTGGCGACCGTCTGAAAGCCAAAATGGGTAGTTTCCTGCTGTGATTCATCTGCCATCGGTTTTACCTGCTCCACAAACAATACTTCCCGAAGTGTATCAGAGTCAGGGTAGTCAGGCACGCGACGACCCGCTTATTCGTGGAGCCGCCTCACGCGCGCCTCCAGAGTTTCAGCGACGTCGTCAGGCGCCTCCTCATCGTCCCATGCCTTTTCCGGCATCGCCTGCTCGACTAACTGCGGATTAATAGAGCGTTTTACTTCAACGCCCAGGGATTTAAACGCCTCGCTCTGCGCAATCAGATTGCCGCGTCCCTCCGCCAGCTTTTTCATCGCCTCGCGGTAGCTGTTGTGCGCTTTATCCAGGCTATGCCCGATGCCGCTCATATCATCGACGAACAGCCGCATCTTATCGTAGAGGCGCGCGGCGCGATCGGCGATGCGCTGCGCGTTGCGGCTCTGATGCTCGTAGCGCCACAGGTTGTTGATGGTGCGCAGCGCCACCAGCAGCGTCGTCGGGCTCACCAGCATAATATTCTGCTGCAGCGCCTCGCTAATCAGCTCAGGCTGGCGGTCGATCGCCAGTAGAAATGCCGGCTCGACCGGAATAAACATCAACACATAATCGAGCGAGCGTAAACCGGCCAGTTGTTGATAATCTTTGCGGCCCAGCAGGCGAATATGGCTGCGCACCGCGGCGACATGTTCCTGAAGCGCCTGCTCGCGCGTGACCTCATCCTCGGCGTTGAAGTAGCGCTCGTAGGCCACCAGCGTCATCTTGGCGTCGACCACCACATCTTTGCCCTGCGGCAGACGCACGATCACATCCGGTTGCATTCTGCCCTGCTGTTCCGACTGCAAACTAACCTGAGTCTGGTATTCATGGCCTTCGCGCAGGCCTGACGCCTCCAGCACGCGGCTCAGCACCACTTCGCCCCAGTTGCCCTGGATCTTGTTGTCGCCTTTCAGCGCTTTGGTGAGGTTGATCGCCTCCTGCGCCATCTGCGCATTCAGCTGCTGCAGCTGGCGGATTTCGTGCGCCAGCGTGTGACGCTCGCGCGCCTCCTGGCCAAAGCTGTCGTGCACCTGGCGGCGAAAGCCGTCCAGCTGCTCGCGCAGCGGCCCAATCAGGCTGTTCAGGCTCTGGCGGTTCTGCTCGTCGACGCGGCGGCCGCTGTTTTCAAAGATGCGGTTGGCAAGATTTTCGAACTGCGCGCTAAGGCGCTGCTCGCTGCTGGTGAGCAGGCGCTGCTTCTCCTCGGCGGCGAAGCGCGTCTCTTCAAGGCGGATGGTCACCTCGCGCAGCTCGGCTTCCTGCGCGCTGTTGACCTCTAGCTGGTTGCGCAGCTCGCGGTTAAGCTGTTCACATTCGCCGCGCCAGTAGTCGAGCTGTTGCAGCCGCTCCTGCGCGCCGCTCAGCGCGCCGTGCAGCTGGCGTAATTCCTGTTCGCGCTGCTGCAGCTGTTGCTGAAGCTGTTCAAGCTGCTGCTGCTGACGCTGCTGCGCCTCCTGCTGCAAACGGCGCTCGGTGGCAAAGCTGGCGGCCTGGTGACCGGCGCGCAGCTGCGCCAGTATCCAGCCGATACCCAGTCCGGCGAGCGCCAGACAGGCGCTGATAATAATCTGCTGATCCATGATTCCCTCGCGACGCGCATTGCTCGGGAAAAGGTAAAGTCGGCCTGTATGAATGTCCAGACTATTTTCGGCTGGGTTGCGGGTTGCAGCCCAGCGCAGGCGCTAAAGCGCTTTGACCTGCAGCTCGCCCGCTTTCCAGGCGTCGGTGAGGAAAAACGGCATCGGCATCAGCCATTCGCTGCCTTTCACCCGCGCCGGATAAACAAAGACGTTGCCGCCCCAGGTGAGCTCCACCGGCTGCGTCTCGCCCTCTTTTACCGTCGCCTTGCCCGTCATGCTGGCGAAGCCGGCGTTGCTGCCGACGTGGAAGTTGTCCATGCGCCAGCGCACCGGCGCGTGCGGCGGCCAGGGCTGCGCCTGATGAAAATGGAAAATCTCATCGTGGCTCAGCAGGCTTTCGCGCACCGTGGGCCACAGCGTTGCCTTCAGGAAATATTGATCGGTAAAGCGCGCGTTGCCGGTGTAGCGGGCGATAAAGTCACGCATCGCCTGCGCCATATTGCTGAAGACGCCGTTGCAGCCGCCCCACATGCCCGCCAGCAGCAGCTCGGTATGGGAAAAGTAGTCGCGCATATGGTGGAACCAGTACGGCGAGGCGAGCCAGGCGTCAACCGCCGCCGCTTCGCGCTCCGACAGCAGCGAGTCAGCGTCGCGAATAATAAAGCGTTTAACGCCGGGATCGTCCATAACCAGAAAACGCCACAGCGTTGGATAGATGGCCGTTTCCTGCGACATATCGACCAGCTCGACGTGCGGCTGGTTAAGACGCTGCCACACGTGCTGCGGCACGCTCTGATCCAGATAAATGCGGCAGCGCCAGCCAGGATAGAGCTCCTGCGCCACCTCGACATTTTTAATCAGGGTTTCGCAGTAGCGCGGCTGGCCGCCGTAGAGGCTGAAGGCGATCACGTTCTGTTCGGGTTTCGTCAGATCGATCGGTTCCGGCCGCGCCGCAGGAAAGGAGTAACGCTGGCCCTCGCGGAAACGCGCATCCGCGCCGTTGAGCGCTTCCAGACCATATTTCGCCAGCTCTTGTTGCTTGCCCATCCAGCCGCACAGCTCCGCCAGTCCATCCAGCCAGGTCTCTGAAGCCGTCGCGCGCACCGCGGGCGGCGCCTGATAGATTTTCTGATACACCCGGTAAGATTTGCTGTAGTGGCCGAGCCGCAGCAGACAGAGCGCGTAGTCGCTCAGCACCTGCATCTGATTGGGCATGGCGCGCAGCACCTCTTCACAGCAGCTGGCGGCAGCGGCGTAATCCTGCTGCGCCATATGCTGGCGAAAGCGCGCGGCGGCATGTTCAAGGCGCGCCTGCATGGCGGCAGGAGAAGCGGTTAAGGGGGATTTCTGTCGTGGCGGCGTCTGGCGCATCGGGCGATCCTCGCTTTGCGGTAAAGAGCAGAGGCAGCGCGCAGATGCGCTGCCTGAAAGCGTTATAACAAACGGCGCGCCGCTTCGACCACAATTTTTACCGCGTCGCTCTCTGTCTGCTTCATAGCAGCCGCATCCGGGATCTCTTTCTGGGTACGGTTAACGATCACGCCCGCAACCATGCCCGCGCGCAGCCCCTGGCTGGCGCACATCGTCAGCAGCGTGGCGGACTCCATCTCATAGTTGAGCACGCCCATCTGCTGCCACTCTTTCATCGAGCCCTGGAAGCGGCTGACCACGCGGCCGGAGAAGGTGTCATAACGCTCCTGGCCTGGATAGAAGGTGTCGGACGATGCGGTAACGCCAATATGGGTAGTCGCGCCGCTCGCTTCCGCCGCCGCGACCAGCGCGGTGGTGCAGGCGAAGTCCGCGACCGCCGGAAACTCCAGCGGCGCGAAGTGTTGGCTGGCGCCGTCAAGGCGCACCGCGCCGGTGGTCACCAGCACGTCGCCAACGTTAATGTGCGGCTGAATGGCGCCGGTGGTGCCGACGCGCAGAAAGGTGCGCACGCCAAGCTGCGCCAGCTCTTCTACCGCGATGGAGGTCGACGGGCCGCCGATGCCGGTGGAGCAGACCACCACAGGCTTGCCGTCCAGCTTCGCCAGCCAGGAGGTGAATTCCCGGTGCGACGCCAGCGGCTGGGCGTCCGCCATCAGTCCGGCAATTTTCTTTACGCGCTCCGGATCGCCGGGAACGATAGCCAGGGTCGCGCCCTGTAGATCGGCTTTGGTCAGGCCAAGGTGGAAAACGTCAGACATAGCAAACTCCTGAAAAGGGAAGTGAAGCGCGCCACTCTACGTTAGCGCAGCGCAAATTTGTGTGATAACAGTCACCATCAAAAATGAATATTACATTTTACAAAGACAATAATGAGATATAAGTCACATAAATAAGCCATTCAGAACGCCATTGCTACAAGCTGTGTGCGTCAGGCTTCAGAGCAATGTTAAAGAGGAGAGTGTTTTTGCTTGCTCCCTACTCTGTTCCCGGTCTCTGGTCCAGACGTCATCTGGCCAGGCTATAGTTACGTGATTGCGCTACTGCCAGCACGGAGAAAAAAATGAAAACCGAAGACAATATGGCACAAAAATCATCGACGGGCGGCTTTGCACCTGCAGTACAGCCGACCGCCTCAACCACGATTCATACCGATAGCCCAGATATTCAGGCAGGCGAAACCTCGGTGCCGAGCCAGGGCGAAAACATGCCTGCTTATTACGCCCGTCCCAAAGAAGCAAACGGCCCGCTGCCGGTAGTGCTGGTGGTGCAGGAGATCTTTGGCGTACACGAGCATATTCGCGATATCTGCCGTCGGCTGGCGCTGGAGGGCTATCTGGCCGTGGCGCCGGAGCTCTATTTCCGCGAAGGCGACCCGAACGATTACAACGATATCCCTACCCTGTTCAGCGAGCTGGTCAGCAAAGTGCCGGACAGCCAGGTGCTTTCCGATCTTGACCACGTCGCCAACTGGGCCGGCCGCAACGGCGGCGATATTCGCCGTATGGGCATCACCGGCTTCTGCTGGGGCGGCCGCATCAGCTGGCTTTACGCCGCGCATAATCCGCAGCTGCGCGCCGCCGTTGCCTGGTACGGTCGCCTGATCGGCGAGAAAACCATGAAGCAGCAGAAGCATCCGATCGATATCGCCGTGGATTTAGGCGCGCCGGTGCTGGGCCTCTACGGCGGCCAGGACGACGGCATTCCGCTGGAGAGCGTAGAGCAGATGCGTCAGGCGCTGCACGCCGCTAACGCTAAAGCGGAGATCGTGGTCTATCCCGACGCGGGCCACGCCTTCAACGCCGACTATCGTCCGAGCTATCACGCCGAATCGGCGCAGGATGGCTGGGCGCGCATGCTGACGTGGTTTAAGCAGTTCGGCGTCGTCTGATTACGCACGCAATAAAAAAGGGGCGCCGCAGCGCCCCATCCTCAACGACAACACTCCAAACTCAGGCGTTTTCGCCGCGCAGTTTCTTCGCCGCCTCCACCATGTTCGCCAGCGCCTGACGGGTTTCCGTCCAGCCGCGCGTTTTCAGGCCGCAGTCCGGGTTGACCCACAGACGCGCTTCCGGGATGCGCTGCGCCGCTTTACGCAGCAGATTCTCTATCCACTCAACGCTCGGCACGTTCGGCGAGTGAATATCGTAAACGCCGGGGCCGATTTCGTTCGGATACTCAAATGCCTTAAAGGCTTCCAGCAGATCCATATCGGAACGCGAGGTTTCGATGGTGATGACGTCGGCATCTAGCGCCGCGATCGACGCCATGAT
>Ga0154006_1000836_pt1 | contig 10594 bp, 9 predicted proteins | sample TSFL090MetaG_FD_104747 | JGI IMG/M metagenome (GOLD analysis project Ga0154006, IMG submission 104747) | Attine ant fungus gardens microbial communities from Florida, USA - TSFL090 MetaG | ecosystem: Host-associated > Fungi > Mycelium > Unclassified | place: USA: Florida, Wakulla State Forest... | reverse complement strand
GGGCAGTCCTTTGTTCTATTCAAGGACAGATGATAATCTATGGGTAAAGATCAGTGTCATGTGCAAACATTGAGGACCTTGTATCTCCATGGGATCTTATTGCCTCTGGATCTATTTATAGCCAAAAGAAGCGCATTGAAGAGAGCTTCACAATGGTCATTGAAGCAAACAATTATGTTAAGCAGTTCCTGAGATATTGGCAATTTAGTGTCTGGTAACTTGGTGATCACTGACTGATCTGCTGATAACTTGGTGAATACTGATTGCTTTGAGACATTTTTGGTACCGTTTGAAAGGTCTTCTTAAGGGCTTTTGGTGGCCATTTAGATTGTTGAAATCGGTCAAGTATTCCTGGAGTTATGGTCCAAATGAAGTTTGTAACAATAGGGTCATTCTAGAAGGTCAGTCTAAAGTTTCAGGGGTGGCATTGGTAGGGTTCCCTTATATCTGGTATCTAGTAAGAATGGAGTTTACTGAGTTGTAGCATGGACATGATTGTTATACTAAAACTCAGCTAAGAGAAGAAGATCGTACTAGTTGTCCTATCTTTCATTGACAAAAACTTAGAAGTACTGGTCCAGCTTCTGGTTAACATGTTCCTTCTGTCTATTTGTCTACAGATGCTATGCCATGGAGGATGCTAGTCATATGCCCAACAACCTATAGAGCTCCTTGGTAAATAGGATAACAAACTAGGGTCCATGGTCTGAGACAACTTGCTAAGGGAGGCTGTAAAGCTTCTAGACATAATAGAGAAACAGTCTTACCACTCTTTTTGCAGTCACAGTTGTATAAGTTAGAACAAAGTGGGCTCTTTTTGATACTGAATCTACTACTGTTATAACTGTATTGCATCTGGAGGATTTAGGAAGCTCTACTATGAAGTTAACACTAATCATATTCTACTATGCTTCCAGGACTGGGAGAAAGTGTAGCTCATCTACCAGAGTATTGTATAGGTTTGGTACACAGGCAGAGATCACAAGTACTAACATACTGTTTTATATACCTCAATATCAAGGGCTACTAGTAGTTCCAGGACACTAGCTCTAATGTTTTCCAGTGTTTGGGGTATTTAGCTACTCTGGAGTCATAGCACAGGAAGACAGTCTATCTACATAAATCTGGATTCTAGGGAACATAGATTTTTCCTCTGAAATGGAACAGTCTATCAATGTTAGACCACTTCAAGGAGTGTACTATTTTGCTGGCAGAGCATTGCAGCTCTTGAGCAGCCTTTGCAATGGGTTCTTCTAGGTCTTTTTTATGGTTGCCTTAATAGATTTCAGAAAGCAGCTTCTGTTTGGCTTCTACAAGTTTGACTCCTTCAAGGGCTTGGACAGTAAAGAACTCAGGATAGAGGAGTATGAGGCCTTCATTGTCTCTGGCCCCATTGCCATGGTCTGGTCTCCATGATAAGGCATCAGGCTTTCCTATTGATCATCCAGGGCAGTGATATAGGGTAAAGTCAAAGCAAGCCAGGTAGAGGGACCAACAAGCTTGACAATAGTTGAGCTTTTTAGCTGTCATGAAATATTCAAGGTTCTTGTGGTCCATCTAGATTTCTACTTGGTGAGTTGCTCCTTTGAGAAAGTATCTCTACTCTTTCAGAGCTCAGATGATAGCAAGCATCTTGTCATGGATCTTGTAGTTCTGTTTGACTAGGGATAAAGACTTACTGTAAAAGGCTACTGGATGCTATTTTCTGTCTCTAGGTAACTGTTGTAATAAGACCACCCCTATGGCAAAGTCAGAGCTGTTGGTCTTGACCCTAAAGGGGTCCAAGTCCTATGGAAATATTAGTACCAGGGCAGATGTTACTGCTATCTTGAGGGTATCAAAGGCCTTCCATTCCTTTTCACTTCATGTCCAGATCTAGTCTGAGTGGATGAGATCAAAGAGAGGACATACCATGGTTGAAAAGTCCTTTATAAACTGCCTATAGAAATTGACAAACTATAAGGGGACCCTACTAACACCATCTCTGGAACTTTAGACTGACCTCCCAGAGTAACCCTGTATCTAATTAAATATTACTATATAATATTTAATTGTCTTAGCTTAACTTGACAACTCCTGACCCTGCTGGATAGGACCATAGGATCAAGGACATATTGCTGTAGCAGTATATATATTGTAGAGTATACTTCCAGGAGCCTTACCCCAAACTCTAAGGATTCTTCTAGAGGTAAGTTGTAACGTACTTAGGAGCTATAATATTACTAAAGATTCTCCTGGAGTCCACTCCACTCCAGCTACCCTTACAGTAGTTAAGATCTCCAAAATGGAACCTTGAAAGAATATAGTAGATAGTAGACAGTCTTCTACTGGACACTTTCCCTTGCCCTTAGCTAACTCTCTGTGATTTCTGCTTTAAGCAAATGTTGTATGTGAACACCCTCTAGGGTATAGCTGATGCCCTGGCATATCTACAACACCATTTGCATAGAGTCTCCAAGCAATAAAACAACTTAGAAACAAATATAAACAATGCTCTCTCCACTCTTACTGCTCAGCTGCAATAACTCATATAGCTGATCTCCAATCCCCAGTCTTCAGCTCTAGCCACACCCCACTCCCTAGTATCTGTACCACTATCCCCCTCTCCAGTAGCCACAAGGTTGTGAGCTTATCCAAAACTCTTGTTCCTTTCTGACTTCTACAGAAAACAGAACTCTAGTTAGGCCTTTTTTAACTCTTGTGCTCTATACATACAACTGGCCCCAGAGCAATTTAACTACAAGAAAGAAAAGATCCTATGGGCATTGATGTTCTTCAAAGGAGGTCAGGCTGCAAAGTGGTCTGAAAACCTCTTTCAACAGAAAGTAGATACTAGAATCTTCTCTATTTAGAGCTAGGCTGACTTCAATTAGCACTTCCACATCTAGTTCTTTCTAGTAAATATGGAGGCCAATACAATCAATATCTTGGAGGGAGCATTCTATTATCAAGAAAATTGGACAGTGGACGACTATCTAGACAGTTTTCAAGCTCTAGTCTCCAATGCTGGCTATATAGATCCCTGGACCCTGGTGGTAAAGTTTTGATGAGAATTCCAGACCAACATCTAGAGTCAAATTGCTACCATGCCATATAGGAGACCCATAGATACTAACTCCAAAGCATGGTATTGTATGGCCCAAAGGATTGACCAAGCCAGGCTGGTCAATAAAGTCTTCTAGTCCTCTTAATACTCAATACCTTTGTTTTCCTTGAGACTCTCCACTCTGCACCTGGTCCTCCTGTTTATGGTTTGCACCTTTCTAGCTCTCCTCATACCAACTCCTCCAAAGCCTCCACTTTTGCTATTCCCTCTATCTCTTGGAATCTCCATAGATGTTGATGCAGCACAAAAAACCCAGCCCCTCCCTCTGCACAACTACTACTACTATAGAGAAATGGGCCATCTGGTGAAAGATTGCCCATACCAGCTTGACATATGATAGTTAACAGCAGAGTAGAAAGAAAAGCTAATCAAAGATCTGATGGTCTTAAAGAATACAATTACAGTAGAAGGAATAGAGTCCTTCTCTGAAGAGGATTTTGTTTAGAGTGACTGGTAAAAGATACGTTCTGGCTGCTCCCTATAAATAGGTTTATTGTACTCAATATAGAAGAAATTAATACAAATAACAGTGAACTAGCAGACACATCCTTTTCTTTCTCCACTTCTATGGTCAACATGACTCTCCAGAAACCAAAATAGGAGAAACAATTGCCCAAACAACTCTTTGCCAATGTTCTAAATGCACATGGAACATTCTTGGTCCTACTAGTGAAAATCAGCACAACTAACACTAGCAAACTCCACTCCATTAAGGCACTCCTAGACTGTGGAGCTACCAGCAACTTTATAGATTGTAACTTTATCCACTCCAAGGGAATTAACACTTGAACCATCTCTCAGCCTATACTGGTCTTCAATATTAATGGTTCTCCCAATGAGGCAGAGCAAATATTGGAAGTAGTAGATGTAGTCCTCCACTACAAGACTCATTCAGAGCAAATGCTCCTAGCTGTCTCCAGTCTAGGAAAGTAGAATCTGATTCTTGGCTATATCTGACTGAAAGATCACAATCCAGAAGTCGACTGGAAAAAAGAAGAGGTCCTTATGACTAGATACCTATTCTACTGCAAAGGATATTGAATAATATGAAAGGAATAGGCCTTGAAAAGGAGACAAGAGGTCCAAGCTCTGCTATACTGTTAAACTGGACCTACTCCCCTTTTGGACAGCAATGAAAAGGACTCCAAAATCCCATATGGAACTGATAGATAGAACTAGAAGCTTGGAAACAGGTCATTCATAACCAGACTGCTCCCTGAGCTATGTAAAGAGACCATATGGGCTTCTGTGACCACTTTCCAAAGGTTGGCAGAAAGAGCACATTAGAGTATGAAAACACTAGCTACTATGATCCCACTGCCCCCATATACTAGAGAATTTGAGTCTATGTTTGCCCAAGAAGATTTCAATGTTCTTCTAGAGCATTGCTACTGGAATCATGCCATAGAACTCCTGCCAGGTTCCAAACCAAAGTCAACCAAGGTATATCTCTTGTTTTTGATCAAGTAGAAGGAGCTGAACACCTTTCTAGAGGAGAACTTACATACTAGACAGATTTGCCTATCCAAATCTCCCATGGCCACACCAGTCTTCTTTATTAAAAAGAAGAATAGTTCCCTCTAGTTGGTACAGGACTATCAAGCTCTTAATTTTGTAACAGTGAAAAATAAGTACCTATTATCCTTCATCTCTAAGCTTGTGTCTCAACTCTACAGAGCTAAGTACTTTACCAAATTAGATATCCACTGGAGTTTCAACAACATATGCATCAAGCCCAGAAACAAGTAGAAAGCCACTTTTTGCATTAACTATGGTCTATTCAAACCTCTGGTGATATTCTTTGAGATAACTAACAGTCTAGCTACCTTCTAGATAATGATGAACAATATATTCTGAGATCTTATTGTGGAAGGCATTGTAGTGGTATACTTAGATGACATCTTGATCTTTACTAAGACTGTTGAACAGCATGCTAGGGCTGTCCAGAGAGTGTTGAAAATTCTTGCAGAGTACAAGCTGTGTTTTTATCCAAAGAAGTATGAGTTCTAGAAGAAGCATATCAAGTATCTGGGTCTGGTTATATTGGAAAACAAAGTCTCTATAGACCCTGTTAAGGTTACTAGAGTCCAAGAGTGGCCTATTCTAGAGTCACAGACTGATGTCCAGGCCTTCCTAGAGTTTATTAATTTCTACAGGTATTTTATACAGGACTTCTCTACTATTGTTTGGTTCCTCTTTGACCTCATATACTCCAATAGAGTATAGAAATGGAAGAACAAGAAACTGACTACTACTCTAGTACTGGTCTCACCACAAGACTTGAAGCCCTTTTGTGTTGAGGTAGATAGCTTAGACTTTGCCATGGATGCTGTCTTATCCCAGCAATCTATGATGGATAGCAAATGGAGACCAGTAGCATTTTATAGCAAATCCCTGTCCCTGGTGGAAAGAAACTACAAGATCCACAATAAGAAAATACTGGCTATCATCTGTACACTGGAAGAGTGGATACACTTTCTTGAAGGAGCACCCAACCTGGTAGGGATCTGGACTGACCACAAAAATCTGGAGTATTTCATAACAGTGAGGAAACTGAACTGGAAACAAGTACACTGGTCTCTCTATCTAGCCTGCTTTGACTTTACATTGTATTACTATCTGAAATGGTCTATGGGTAAGCCTGACATGCTTTCTCAAAGGCCTGACTATGGTAACAGAGTCTTGGATAACAAAAACATTGTTTTGCTACATCTGGAACTCCTAGCAGTCCAAGTCCTGGAGGGGTTGGAGCTGACAGAGTTGAATGTACCATCCTAGCCAAAGTCTATAAGGGCAACTGCTCCAAAGATCAGAAAAAGCTACTAGCCAAGGCTGTTCTAGAACTATAGAAGTCCTCCACTAGAATGGTACACTCCTCAGAGTGAATAAATATCAATGGACTGCTCTGTTTTAGAGGGAAGATCTACATTCCCTAGACTCTGGACTTGTGCAAAAAGATCGTTGCTCTCTGTCATGATATAAAAATTGCTAGACATTCTAGATGGTGGAAGACACTAGAGTTGGTATCTCACAACTACTGGTGGCCTCGAATGTCTAGGTACATTGGACAGTATGTCAGCACTTACAATCTATATCTCTATACAAAGACAACACAACACCCTCTGATTGGAGAGCTGCACTCTTTTCCAGTGTCCAAGACAAGATGGGACATGCTTAGTGTTGACTTCATAGTAGAGCTTTCCAAATTCTCTGGATATGACACTGTCATGACTGTAGTCAACTCTGTGTCAAAAAGAGCTCACTTTATTCTAATACACATGATAGTAACTGTGGAAGGGGCTGCTAGACTATTTCTCCATAACATATAGAAGCTCCACAGTGTTATGAGAGCCCCAAACAGGAAAAGGTTTCCTACACATTTGAACACTTAATCCAAAACCTCAAAACATACAATGAAGTAAGGATATAAATAGGGTGGGGACTCAGTAAGTCAAATCATGTGACAAGGTCAGGTGATCATAGAACATTCTGGAAAGAACATGTGATTGCAGAACTCTAGGGTACAGCCACTGTAGTAGTAGTATAAGTAGGGCTGAAATCCAGCAAAGAACTCTATCGAGTTCTTCTTGAACATCCACCTAAGGTGATCACTAAGGACATTCACTGTCTATTGATAACACACAGACTGCTCCAATGTGTAATTTTAGACCATGGACCCCAGTTTATGGTACTCTTCACCAGGGAACTCTACCAACTGCTAGGAGTGCAGCTAGCTTCCTTCACTACTTGGCATCCACAGACTAATGGACAGATGGAGTACATCAACCAAGAACTAGATCAGTACCTGCAACTCTTTGTCAATGAGAGGCAGGACAATTGGTACAATTTGCTGTCCATGGCAGAGTTCCAGCACAACAATCATATACATGTATCTACCTAGCAGACTCTATTCCTGCTCAACACTGGATGCACTCCTTATATGGGCTTTGAACCTAGGCAGCAATCCTCCAGACTAAAAACAGTAAATAAGTTTACAGAATGAATGAAAGCAGTGGTTGAAGAGACCAAGTCTGCAATTTAGAAGGTGCAAGAGGATATAATGAGGTACTACAACCAAAGAAGATCTCCAACTCCAGTGTTTTACCCTAGAGACTGAGTATTTCTTAACATATCCAATATCAAGACTACTTGTCCATCTCCAAAACTATCTCATTGTTGTCTCAGATCATTCATAGTAGAACACCAAGTAGAACTTCTAGTCTATTGACTCAAGCTATCACATACAATGAAGAAACTCCACCCTATATTCAATATAGTGAAACTATCTGTCACTCTGGATGATCCCATACCAGGACAAAGATTGGACCCTCCACTACTACCAGTTATCATTGATGGAGAGAAAGAATGGAAAGTAGAGGAAATCCTGGACAATCACTAGCATTGGAGAAGATTTCAGTTTTTGGTGAAATAGAAGGGATATAGTAGAGAGTACAACTCTTGGGAAGCAGTCTCCAACATTTCAGTCCTAGACCTCATAGTAGAATACTATTGCAAATATCCTATAGTCTCCAGATATATCTGCCAGATGGACTTTAATATGATTTTCAAATCCAGAGTGATTGCTTCAAGACATAGCAATCTTAAAGAGAGGGTGAGTATAAGGGAACTCTACCAATGCCATCTCTAGAACTTTAGACTGATCTCCCAGAATAACCCTATACCTAATTAAATATTACTATGTAATATTTAATTGCCTTAGCTTAACTTGGTAATTCCTGACCCTGCTAGATAGAACTATAGGATTAGAAATACATTACTATAGCAGTATATATATTGTAGAGTATGCTTCCAGAAACTTTATCCCAAGCTCTAAGAATTCTCCTAGAGGTAAGTTGTAATATGCTTAGGAGCTGTAATATTACTAAGGATACTTCTGGAGTCCACTTCACTCTGGTTGCCCTTACATAAACCCCAGAAATACTTGAATGTTGTTATACCACCAATGAATTTTCTATAGAAATATAACATGGAATATACTTTGTACCCTTGAATTTAGTATCTGAGTTCATCCTAGAAACCTCCTACAAGCTCTTAGATATATAAAAGACTACCAAAGGTCACTCCTATCAAATGGTTATCAAGCTGTTACTTGCTTAATAGCACATACCTCAGAAGGCAAGACTGATAAGCTAGTATTAGGTTTTAGAGACAGACTATCAATGTTAATGCTCTACAACTTAGAAACTCTGGAACACCTTTGGAATGCTATAGATTTTCAATCTAGAACAGACTTAGATGAATATGATGCCAAAACAACAAATCAAAAGTTTATCAATGACTTGTGATCTCATTACTGCTAGACTCAACCAAGAAGCAGATATAGTATACAATGATATTGTAAGCTGGGACACTCACATATGTTAAAGCTAGTTTCTAGACTGTACTTGGATAGGAAGTAGCTGGTTGGGAGGTCAGGAGATGTTGATAGGAAGTAGTAGTATAGAGGTAGAGCAGGAGTACAAGGTAGTGATAGGCTGGCATGGTAGGATAGGAGGCAATGTTGGACATATCTACATGGTGCAGTTGTGAAGAAGAGAAGTGAGAGAGACTAGAAGAAGAAGCATTTTTCTTTTCTATTCATTTTTTTATTGAGTCTTATCAATTTGTAATTTTAATATAACACTCAGGGAGCCAGCAAGAGAGGGCATGTAATCTTGACACCTGCCACCATCTCAAGGGCTCTAGAGTTATCTTATGGCACTTGTATGAGTTCTAAGTAAAGTGGTTGGGTGGTTGAGGTAAATTCACTCTATACCCTTACTCTTTCTGGAGACAAGACTATCTTAAATAGCTACTTACTGATTTGTGAGTTGATGATTTAATAATAAAAAGGCTCAAAAAAGCAAAGTTTAGACAGTAGCAAAAGATGTTGTTAAGTCTGAAGTTTATTCTCAGACATATAGTCTTTAAATACATAATTGTAGTGGTCTGTGTACTAGAACAGCCTACCACATGATCACTACCTATTGTTCTATATATAGGAGTGTTATTGTTCTTGAAATAGAGATAACCTAACTGTCTTAGGGCAGTCCTTTGTTCTATTCAAGAACAGATGATAATCTATAGGTAAAGATCAATATCATGTACAAACATTGAGGACCTTGTATCTCCATGGGATCTTATTGTCTTGGGGTCTACTCATAGCTGAAAGAAGCACATTGAAGAGAGCTTCACAATAGTTATTGAAGCAAACAATTACATCAAGCAGTTCCTGAGATATTAGCAATTTAGTGTCTAGTGACTTGGTAATTGCTAACTGATCTGCTAATAACTCAGCAAATACTGATTGCCTTGAAACACTTTTGGTACCATTTGAAAGGTCTTCTTAAGGGCTTTCAGTATCCATTTAGATTGTTGAAATTGATCAAGTACTCCTGGAGTTATGGTCCAAATGAAGTTTGTAACAGACAACCTTCTCTAAGATAGCAGACTTGAAAAGCCTAGCCAGCCATCAACTCAGATCATATCATACCCATAAGATCCGGTGTTGGAAGTGCAGATAAAGGCTTGGTTGAGTATAGTAAGGCCCAGGAGTGGTTTATTAACTACTTTGATAGTGAGCTTGTTACAGTGCATAAAAGTTGGTACCTTAGGGATCCTATATGAGATGGATCTAGATTGAGCTTATACTCTTTTTGAACACTTTTACCTTACTTTACTGTACTAAGTTTCTATATTATCTTTTTAATACCTTCATTCTTGATTTATCCCCACAAACTCTTTAGTATGTAATTAGGACCTGATACTACATATTTAGTGTTATGAGAGCCCCAAAAAGGAAACAGTTTCCTATGTATTCAAACACTTCATCCAAAATCTCAAGTTGTACAATGGGGTTAAGGAATAAATAGTATAGGAGCTTAGACAATCAAATTATATGACAAGATCAGGTAACCATAGAACATTCTGGAAGATCATATGACTGTGGACTAGTAGTAGTACAGCCACTATAAAATAGTATAAGTAGTAGTCCAATCTAACAAAGAACTCTATCGAGTTCTTCTTGAACATCCACCTAGGGTGATTACTAAGAGCATTCACTACCTATTGATAACACAAGAACTCAATACCACATCCAAGCACTGTTCACCTTGAACCCTGCTCAAAATCACTTAAAGGTGTAGTTGGCTTCATACCAGCCCTGCGAGTGATTTCCCCCTACCACACTTATTCTACACTCTTTCTTGCTAGGAAGCACAGTGCTCCCAAGCCTCTTGGATAGCAGGCCCTAGCTGTAAAGGGGACTTCACTATCAGTTAGGAACAGTGGATAGATGGCCTGGACAAAGCTCATGTTCCTGTCCAAGACCTGACCTCTATATCGAGTGGGCTTGTAATTAGCTCTTCACTATCAGCTCCATGCTACCAATCTATTGTGATTGGTCTATGCAGAGGAATGACAGGAACCTCTTAAAGGCCCATCTAGCTTAGAGATTCCCTTCTTAGGGATAATATTGTTTCACCCTTC
>Ga0154006_1000833_pt1 | contig 10618 bp, 7 predicted proteins | sample TSFL090MetaG_FD_104747 | JGI IMG/M metagenome (GOLD analysis project Ga0154006, IMG submission 104747) | Attine ant fungus gardens microbial communities from Florida, USA - TSFL090 MetaG | ecosystem: Host-associated > Fungi > Mycelium > Unclassified | place: USA: Florida, Wakulla State Forest... | reverse complement strand
CCGTATGGCCGGAGAGTTTGGTGGAGATGTCTCCGATGACCTCGCCGACATAGACTCTGAGGCCGAAATCGATGATCTAGTCAAAGTCGTCAATATTGCTATTGATAGTGGGACAATGGCTGTACCATTAGCGGTGCCATATGATGCTGGTAGCTGGTTTGTTCAACGCCGAGAAAAAGCTCGAGTCTGTCGAGATCTTTTGAACGGTGCTCTCACTGGAGGCAATAGCAATGTTATTCCTGGTACAGCAGTAGCATCGAATATGGTTCAAAGTACAAGTATCGGGCATTCGACGACGTATAAATAGGAACAATTCCTTACATCTTGAACCGTCTTTTCTCCACCGTACTTTTCAGTAGTAACTTATCTAATAATACCTGAGATTCCCTCTATTTAACTTCTCTCTACGTCTACTCAGAAAACGGATGTGCAGACATGGAGTGAAGGGATCAATGAGTATCACTTCAAACGCATTATCAAGCCCAAGTTATCTACTATACTACCTTCGCGTCACAACACCTTGCTGCTCTGTAGCTTCTAATGCTACAATGATCTAGTCAATGGGCTCCGAAAGGATACTTCAACTGTGATCCCCTTCAGTTGTCTGCGAGAGACGGAGATGACCTCAACAAAAATTTATTGCAATTGATACAAATGATGATAGAGTTCATCCTGAGCTCAAGACAAGCTCATGACGAGCCCTTCTCCCAAAATATTATTCATCTCCCAAGTTTTCTAGGCGTCTGAACTTCTCATAACTCATACTCAAACTATGTTTTCTCCTGATCGCTACCAATATCCTCAGAGTTGACTGTATATGCCTTTGACTACAGCGCTAGCATTTTGCCAATCTAGTTCGGCAAAGAGGTTTAGGGATAGAAGGATTTGTATGCTGTATTAGTATGCATTACTATTTAGAATGCACGGTTTTCAAAGTCAGAGGAAAACTGATGATGGTGATACTATCAGAAAGCAAACCGCGGTAAATACACACCGCTCATGATTTATTCAGTATTATATATACCAACTACTGTACATAACCCATTGTTTTAATACAATAAAATTCCAAAACACAAGAATCCATTGTGTGAAACCAGTATCAGCCCGGGCTGTCGCTCGAAATACAAGGACATTCCTCAACAACTGAACAATGTGAAATGATGAGAGCATGAACTAATGGTGATGAGGCACGATGGTAGCTAAGTAATCCAGAAATCTAACCTTGCTGATTTGTACTCTTCCTCTTTCGTAAAAATTATTGTGTGCGGGGGCATGATTCTCTCACGAACATCTTGAGCGGCTGCTGTCGGTCATGATAAATAGCCTGAGCGCCATAATCGCCGCATTTGAGATTTGGCCATCACTTCGGGTACATTTGCCGTAAGTTTGAGATAATGACTAGGATTCTTGACCCAGAGTGCCTTCACAAAGTCTGTGCTCGTTCTTCTTTGTTTTGGAAGATAGGCCAACATATGGTTGATCACCGACTGCATCTTCGTTGGAACGCAGTTCAATTCTTGGGAAGAACAATGTCGACGCATATTCGATATTGTATACCAATCAACCTTTCTCTGGGTTGGAAAGCGCTGCAAGATAGGTAGACTTCCTGAATAGATCTAAGACAAACATTGTTGACAAACATCGAGATATAACAAGTATGGCTCTACCTGTACAGCAAGGCAGCCAAAAGCAAAAAGATCGCTTTCCTTTGTGAATTCGCCATTATAGTCTCTCCAACCGTCAATTACGGCATGATATATGACTTCGGGGTTGATTAACTCGGGCGCCAACCAAGGCTCCGAAAGGAGGCGTTCCTTTGTAGGTGTTCGAGTGGGAGAGAAACAGCCAAGGTAACCTTTACCACCTGATTTCATGAAAATGTTGTCCTATGCGCGGTCAGAGGTCGGGCACAAGAAAGGAATTCAAGATAACTCACTGCTCGAATATCACCATGGACGAAATTGTGTTGATGCAGAAAATCAAGTCCCATCAATAAGTCATGTAACTGGTGATAGTGCCACAATTCAAGTAACTCAGTGGGGTAGAGTATGAAGTACACCCACGAGAACAAATCGATCGCAGTCAGGGTTACTGGCAATATAGTCCAGCACATTACCATCATGTTTCTCAGTAAATATTGTGAGTCGAGAATCGATTGGGTCGAGGTACAATGTGTAAAATTGTAGCAAGCGAGCGCGAGGATTGAGCTGATTTTGGACCCAAAACTCGAGCCTCTGTAGGAGGATCAGACGACGGACACTGTGGGCTTTTAGCAGGGCTCACTGAAACACAAGACATGAACGTGGGTTTGGTTAAATATACAACACGAACTCGTCCCTTGTCTGGTTCAGACAGCTGCCTTTGAATTAGAAGATACATCACAGATTCATTGGGGCTAAACTGACTTCATTTGTTGCAGTAGGTTTCTCGAGATCATCCAAGGCAAGGGCAGTCTGGTAGAGCTTGATGCCCTTGGTCAGGAGATCACATAGGCTGTTTGAGGGGCTGGGCATGGTTGGTGTATGTGAAGTCTTAGATCTAGGTAAATTATATCTATCATGACACAGCAGGTGGACAAAGCCGCTGCTTAATTATCTCCAACATTGGACTGGATAGCACAGCGTCTTAAGCCAAAGGTGCTGTGCTAGAGCGCGTGAGAAACGGAGGTTGTCCACGTCCACAGCCATATATACTTGGACTTTTTTTTCTCCGCCGGGATGCGTCTGCTTGTTGTACTGGCTATTGCAGTGGCAGCAAACGCTCTCCACTTTTACCTTGATACCAATCAAAAACGCTGTTTTATTGAGGAGCTCCCAACAGACACTGTCGTTGAAGGCATGCTTTTTCCCTCAGGCTAGCTCCTTCAGAGTCTGATTGCCAGAATGCAGGCAAATACCGCGCTTTGGAATGGTCACATCAACAACAAAAGTATGCTGAAAATCCAGACCTGGGAATAAATGTAGAGGTTCAGGTGGGTCTGTTCTGCGATCATCCTTTGAACTCGGGTTTGATACAATTGACTTCAGGAAGAACCTTCGGGTCATGTTGTCGTGAAGACAAGAGGACCAAGTGACAGCATCTTTACGTTCACCTCTCATGAGGCGGGTGATCATTCCATTTGTCTCTCAACCAATTACACATCCTGGTTCAGCCACACTCACATTCGACTCTACCTTGATATCGTTGTTGGTTCAACACGACCTAACGTCGAGCAGGACCGTTCACATGTATCAGAGCTCTCTAGCAAACTGCGCAATCTCAACCAAAAACTCGAGGATATTCGCCGGGAACAACAATATCAGCGAGAACGTGAGGCCGATTACCGAGACCTAAGCGAAGCCACAAATGCCAGAGCTGTGTGGTACAGCATAGCTCAGATAGTCATTTTGCTTGGCACATGTGCTTGGCAACTAAGACATTTGAAGGTATAGATGCCCTCTCCAATCCAATGCTAATTATCATGCTCATGTTTGGCACAGCGCTTTTTTGAGGATAGGAAGATGCGATAATGACTGTATCAGAGAGTTTATATATGTCCATGATTGACGACACTTGACGTCCTCGCTAATCGTCGAATTTGATAAGCACCTTCTTGCCATATGAGCCCTCCGCAAGTTTCTGAAATATTTCCCTTATTCTGCCGGTTGCCTCACTATCAGTGTCTTGTCCATCAATGGAAATGATCTCGTGCTCCGGCTCCTGCAACTACAAAAACGTCAGTGTCACATCATGCATAAACCACAGCACTTACCTTGCCCTCCTTCACCAAGTTCGTGAGATCCATCAATAGCTTCTGCCTTTGGGCTATGGAGTGATCAAGATACCAACGGCTTTGCCAAAAGCCGTGGGCAGTCAAGTTCTTGAAGATAAAAGCCGACGTAGGTAGCGTAAGTGGCTGCCTGGACATAGCTCCATAAGATACAAGATGCCCGTCTTTGCCGATGTACTTGATCATGGCTGCAGTTGCCTTTCCCCCTGGGAACTGATCAGCAAACGTAGGCTGTTGGCTAGAATTCTCCCATATTCACCGACGCAGTTAAGAGCCAAGCGAATTTCCTATAGGATTTATGTAAGACATTTCAAAGTCCCACTTGGTCGGATTCACCTTTCCATCGAGCCAAGTTTTTATTTTGTTACGAAGTCTCTGGTCGTCTAGATCTTCGTAAGTGAGCACCTGAGTCGCTCCGATATTTTGCAAGTGCTCTTTTAGCTTCGAGATGTCATTCCTGAGATGAAACAATGGAGTCAGAAATGTAAGATGGGCAAGTGGTGAAACATACCGGCCTCGCACGAAATTTAATGTCCTCAGCCCTCGTGCAGCAGCAATCTGAATGAGGACTTGGCCTACCTGTTTGTTCTCAGCCGCTGTCGGACCTTGATGTGGTCAATACACGAACCGCACTATTGGCTCCGTTTTGCATTATCCAATCCCCTTCTTTTAGTTCCACGTAATCCTTGAGCATATTGTATGCCGTAGCAGGATTGACCTGAGGTAATTATTCGTGCGCACGAAGACAATGTGGATCTCCGATTCAACTCACAGTGATAGTTGCAGCATGAACCTCTGAAAGACCTTGGTGATCAGGGATTTTGATCACATCCTGAGCTCCGACGTTTCGACTTGTCGACCAAGTTCCGGACTGTTGTTTGACCATCACGACCCAGTCACCAACAGTCAAATTATTCACATTCTCGCCAAGAGATGTAACCTGTGCAAGGCCTTCATTCCCACCCACGTAAACAGGTTCATCCTTGCTTCCCTTGCCCGACTCTGCTAGGTGGCTGATGAGTAAGGGTTTGTTTGGGTATATACCTTCCACTGTATTCAAATCCGCAGGGTTAACAACAGAAAACAAGGAACGGATATTCACTGTCCCAGGAGTCGGAGGGGAAAGTGAAGGATAGGTCAACACACTCAGAACCTCGGCTGGGGCTCCGTTCTTTGAATATACTATGGCTCTATTGGTCCTCGCTGGAGAGGATGCTGAGAACGGACGTGTTTTGAGTAGAGAATGACGGGCAGCCCGCGTAAATAAGACGCAAGAAGTTCGTGGTAAGAAAGAGATCATGAAAATGATGGAACTCCTGACCCTGGACAATCCTCACAGACCACTCTTTTCACAAAATTCCATACACACATACTTCTACCATTACCTGAGATACAATAGAATGCTAGATACATAAGTAACCCTTCATACATGTACACCATGACTGTACCCGCCTCAGTGATGAAGAGTATGTTGGAATATCAAACCCTGTAAGGGGACTGCACTAATTCCACACTAGTTGCAGTCCGTGGCATCTACAATAGGTATCTACTTAAATAAGAGGAGGGAAAGGAGAGAGGGGATTTTGATAGGTTTCATGCGTAAGGGAAGGAGGAACATGTGTAGCACATAATAAAATGTATATACTAATAAGTTAGGCTGAGGAGGCACTACGAGATGTTGTCTTGAAATAAAAAGGCCTTAGGGTTGAATTCAAGGAACATGATAATGTCATTGATGGAGCTGTGGAGGGGGTTGTTGTAAATGAGGCTGTTAATGATTTCTTCGTCTCCAAATCCTCATTTATTTTTCTTTATTGATTATCTAATTCTTCAGGCAATTAGTAAGCACATAGTTGTGCCACATAGTGTGAGTTAGAAACCTCAGTTCAACACTTACAGGAACTGAGGTATATTTTATTTTCCTTATGCAATATATATAAGGGTGACCAGAGCAGAGCAACTCCAGGAGAAACCTCAGTCTATAAATATACTCTAGAATACATTACAACTTACCTCCAGGAGAAACCTCAAAGAATAGGATAAGGCTCCTAAAGGGTAATCTACACTATATATACAAGTCCCCTAGTTATGGAACATCTCAGCAGTCAGGGACAGAAATGCAGAAGGAGGCAACTAATTAAATATGAAGTAATTGTTATTTAATTAATTGTAGAGTCACTCTGGTGCACTACCACTAGTACATCAGAAGTAGACTTTGGTATGGTTCCCTTACATTTACCCCTCTTCTGGAATTGCTATATCTTGAAACAATAGGTCTAGATCAAAAAATAGTATTAAAATCCACTCTACAGATGTATCTCAGGACTACCAGATGCTTGTAGTAGAACTCTACTACCAGGTCAGGTGCTGAAATATCAGAGACAGACTCCCAAGAGTTGTGCTCTCTGCTATATCCCTTCTACTTGACCAGAAATTGAAACCTCCTCCAATACCAACAACTGTTGGATATCTTCTCTACTTTCCACTCTTTCTCTTTGTTTACTATAACTGGTAAAGGTGGAGGATTTGGTCTCTATCCTGGAATTGGTGTTATAATACAGCCAAAATGGCTAAGTCATTATTTATATTTCTTTTCTTTTCTTTTCTTTTTGTATTCAGACTTACTATACAAGAAAGAAGTATAGAAAAGTATTATATGATATGTTATATGTTATGTATTATAGATTAAGGTAACATCACATAATGAAGTCATGATGGATGTAGGAAATTAATACACAGACCATATAGTAGATGTATAAGTAGTATATAGAAGTTGAATGAGAACTCCATCAAGTTCTTCTTGTTAACTCAGACTAGAAGTGGTTTTAAGATGTTTTAGTCTAAGTTCTTATAATTGAATTAGTTGGAGTAGCAGAGAGCTTCACCATATTGAACACTGGATGAAGTTTCTTCATTATAAGAGGTAACTTTAGTCTATAGGCTATAAGTCCCATTCATTGTTCTATTGTGAAAGGTCCAAGTCTCTGATGCAATAGCTTGGTAGAGGATCATGTAGTCTTGATGTCTGAGGCATCCAGGAATACTCTATCTCTAGGGTAAATACAGGAGCAAAAGTTTTCCTCTGGTTGTAGTAGTATGCTATATCTTCTTGTACTTTCCAGATTATAGACTTCACTTCTTTGATGGCTATTCTTATCCACTCTATAAACTCATTGACAGTTTCCAGTCTGGAGGGCTATTGCTTTGGCTCAAAGTCCATTCATAGGTTCCAGCCTATGTCAAGCAAAAAAGATATCTGTTGAGTTAAGGTATAGATATAGTTGTTATGTTAGAACTCAGCCAGAGGTATATCAGGTAAGTGGAGATAGCAACATGGGAAGACTAGAATATACTATAAATTACTATAAATATACCATGAATGCAAACTCTGGGTTCTAGAAAATAATGCAAAGAGTGAAGTTGGAGAGTAAAATATACTACTAGGTAAAATGTGAAATGTTGCTCTCTAGTCTCATAGTTTTACAGCTGGTCTAGAAGAAACACAACAATGACATAGGAATGGAACAACCTTGGCCTCAGCTCATGCACTGTGTCTCAATCTTCTGTCATATATATAGTTGCTTATTTCAGAGTAGTGAAATATAATTCAAAAGAAAGGTAAATTCAGAAGTAAGGAGTTATATAGCAGAGGAAAAGGTACTATAAGAATATAGAGAAAGTGACTTTATGACTTTAATTTATAAACTGGGTTGTTACTATATATTTACTCTATATATATACTAGAATAAAAAAAAGCCAGTCTGAAATATAATACTCCTACCAGTCTGAAACGTGATACTTTTACTTCTAACTAAGTAGAAGATAAATAATAATAAAGAAAATGAATATAAATATTAATTTATACTGAATTTCTGGTATATAACAAAATAAGAGATTGTACTAGTCATTCTATTGTTTTTTAATAAAAAATTTGAAAGTACTGGTCCAGCTCCTGGTTGATATATTCTATCTGTTTATCTATTTATGGGTACTAGGCTGTAGAGGAGGTCAACCATATACCTAATAACCTATAAAGTTCTCTAGTAAACAGAGCTATAAATTGAGGTCTACAGTCTGAGACAATACATTGAGGGAACCTATACAGCTTCTAGACATAGTAGAGAAACAGTTATGCTGCTCCTTCCACAATTACTGTTGTGTATGTTGAAATGAAGTGTGTTCTCTTTGATACCAAGTCTGCTACTGTCATAACTGTATCACAGCTAGAGGATTTAGAGAGCTCTATGATAAAGTCAATACTGAATGTATCCTACCACATTCCAGAAACTGGAAGAGGGTACAACTCACCTACTAAAGAATGTCTTATAGACTTAGTATACAACCACAGGTTACAGGTGCTGACATATTAGTCTATATACCTTAACATCTGAGACTACTAGTAATTTTATAACACAAGCTCCAGCATTTTCCAACATCTAGGATATTTGGCTATTTTGGAGTCATAATACAACAAGACAATCTGCTATTGTAATTCTGGGTTCTAGAGTACATAGATTTTGTTTTAGAATTAGAGTAAGCTATTTATATTAGACTACTCTAAGAAATGTAATAACTTGTTGGCAAACTGTTGTAGTTCTAGGACAGCCTTTATGACTAGCTCCTCTAAGTCTCTATCTTGATTACTATATCAGATATTAGAAAGCACCTTTTGTTTGATTCCAGCAAGCTCAGCTTCTTCTAGTACTCAAATGGTAAAGAATTCCAGTTGGAGGAGCATGATATCTTTGTTATTGTTAGCTCCAGTTCTGTAGTCAGACCTTTATAACAGGATATCAGACTTTTCTGTAGATTATCTAGAGCAATAGTAGAGAGCAAAATCAAAACAAGTAAGATATAAAGACCAACAAGCTTGACAATAGTTAAGCTTTTTGGCCATCATAAAATACTCAAAGTTCTTGTAGTCTATCTAGATTTCTACTAAATAGGCCATTCCTTCAAGAAAATACCTCCACTCTTCTAGGGTATAGATAATAGCTAGTATTTTCTTGTTGTAGATCTTGTAATTCTACTCTACAAGGAACAAGGATTTGCTATAGAAGGCCACTAGGTATTACTTTCCATCTGTGGGTGACTGTTGTAATAGGACTACTCTGGTGGTAAAGTCAAAACTATTGATCTCAACCCTGAAGATATCTAAGTTTTGCAGTGACACTAGTACTGGAACAGAGGTTACTGTCAGCTTAAGGGCATCAAAAGCTTTTTGCTTCTTGTTAGTCCAAATCCATGGTTGGTCAGCTTGGGTAAGATTGAAAAGAGACCAAGAAATCTCATATAAATCTTTTGTAAAAGTTGACAAAGCCTAAGAATGCCTAGACATCAGTCTAGTTCTTTGTGGTTGGCCACTCATAGACTCTTGCAACCTTGATGGGATTCATAGATACCTTGTTTTCTGAGATAACCAGGCCTAAGTACTTAATCTGTTCCTTTTGAAACTTACACTTCTCTGGACAAAAGAATAACTTGTATTCTGCTAAGACCTCAAGTACTCTCCAAACAGCTTTTGCATATTCTTTTATAGTCCTGGTAAAGGTAAGGATATTGTCTAGGTAGACAACTACAATACCTTCTACTATGAGATCCTGGAAGATGTTGTTTATTATTATTTAGAATGTGACTGGACTACTAGTCATGCTGAAAAACATTACCAGTAGTTCAAATAGTCCATGATTAGTATAGAATGCTACCTTCTATTTATCTCTGGGTTTGATATACATATTAATAAAAAATACTGGGGCAGCCATAGAGGATATAAGGAGACTGTACCAAAGTCCACTTCTAATGCACTAGTAGTAGTATACTGGAGCAACCCTGCAACTAATTAAATAACAATTATCTCATATTTAATTAGTTGCCCACTCCTACATTCTTGTCCCTAACTGCTAGGATATTCCATAACTAGAGAGCTTGTATATATAATATAGATTACCTTATAAGAACCTCATTCTATTCTCTAAGAAATCTCCTGGAGATGAATTGTAACATATTCTGGACTTGTATATATACTGAGGAATCTCCTAGAGTCATTCCACTCTAGTTATCCTTACAGGAAACTTGAAGGGCTAGATCTGTCCAGTGTACAAGTTTTCTTCAAGAAAAGTGTCTAGTTCTTTTTATACTATAAAGAACAAAGGGTACATCTTGGACAACTTGGGCTCTGATCCAGGGAGGAGTTTAATTGCATAATCCCAGTAACAATGCTCTAAAAGAACATCAAAGTTCTTCTTTGTAAATATGACTTTGAATCCCTGAGCATAGTTAGATATAGGACTAGAGTATCATAAATGGCCACTTACTGATTTGTAATTGGTTGATTTGATAATCAAAGTGCTCAAAAAAGCAAAGTTAGACAAGCAGCAAAAGATGTTGTTAAGTCTGAGGTTTATTCTTAGACATATAGTTCTTAAATATATGATTATGGTGGTCTATATACTAGGACAGCCTGCCACATGATCACTACCTATTGTTCTATATATACAAGTGTTATTGATCTTGAAATAGAGATAACCTAACTGTCTTAGAGTAGTCTTTTGTTCTATTCAAGGACAGATAATAATTTATAGATAAAAATCAATGTCATATATAAACATTGAGGACCTTGTATCTCCATAGAATCTTATTGCCTTAGGATCTATTTATAGCTGAAAGAAGAGCATTGAAGAGAGCTTCACAATGGTCATTGAAGCAAACAATTATGTTAAGCAGTTCCCAAGATATCAGCGATTTAGTATTTGGTAACTTGGTGATCACTGACCGATTTGCTAATAACTCAGTGAATACTGATTGCTTTGAGACATTTTTGGTACCATTTGAAAGGTCTTCTTAAGGGCT
>Ga0154006_1000832_pt1 | contig 10620 bp, 11 predicted proteins | sample TSFL090MetaG_FD_104747 | JGI IMG/M metagenome (GOLD analysis project Ga0154006, IMG submission 104747) | Attine ant fungus gardens microbial communities from Florida, USA - TSFL090 MetaG | ecosystem: Host-associated > Fungi > Mycelium > Unclassified | place: USA: Florida, Wakulla State Forest... | reverse complement strand
GGGCAGTCCTTTGTTCTATTCAAGGACAGATGATAATCTATGGGTAAAGATCAGTATTATGTGCAAACATTGAGGACCTTGTATCTCCATGGGATCTTATTGCCTTGGGATCTATTTATAGCCGAAAGAAGCGCATTGAAGAGAGCTTCACGATGGTCATTGAAGCAAACAATTATGTTAAGTGGCTCCCGAGATATCGGGGATTTAGTGTCTGGTGACTTGATGATCACTGACTGATCTGTTGATAACTTGGTGAATACTGACCGCCTTGAGACATTTTTGGTACTGTTTGAAAGGTCTTCTTAAGGGCTTTTGGTGGCCATTTAGATCGTTGAAATCAGTCAAGTATCTCTGGAGTTATGGTCCAAATGAAGTTTATGACATGAACTCTACTGGTATTTCTATAGTGCTTTGTGTTTTCTGGAAACACATGTCCTTTTTAGTAGAATTCTTGTTTGGTCAGTAGTTGGTTTGGGTTGTGAGAGGCCTGTTGCTTAGTTGTTTCCAATTCAAAGTCAACATTCAGGATATTGGGTCTAGTTAGAAGGGTGGTTTATGTTTTGTCTTTTTTCTCTTTTACAGTAAATACACATTGTTTCAGAGGATAGGTCATAGTAGGTCTTCATATTGTCTACTATAGTTGGTTGGCTAGGTCTAGGGTACTCCAATTCTGGGTGCTTGTCACCACAAACTCTATAGCATAGTTCAGGGGCTTGGTATCTAGGTGTTCTATGACTAAATTCCTAGCATTTACTGCATTGGATAAGTAGGGGCCTGTCTGACCATCCATCCTTGGGTCTTTGTTATCACACCAAAGATTGAGAGTATCTTGTGTTTTGTAAGGAAGGACTGGTAGATCTCCTGTAAGTCTATTGTAAAAACAACTAACAAGTAGTTCTGTTGGGATAATTCAGTAGCTAAGCATACCTATTTGGGTTTTAGTACTATATGATAGGCAATTACCATATATTCAGGGTTGGAGTAGTGAAGGTTATTGTAAATAAAATCTAAAGAGTATATTTCTTCACTGTTGTTATTTTAGGTTCCTGTTTGTATATTGTTGATCTCAATTTTGAACTATTTTTTGTCTTCTCTGATCATACCTGTTACTTCTGGAATAATAATGTTAGTGATACCCTCTGTATATGGGAAAATGTCTGCTATTGTCAGATCTGAGCATGTGATAACAATACAGTTACTCCAGTGGTTCCATTTGACTACTATAATAGCTAGTTTGTCTGGGGCTCTATTTTCTTTGAGGCAATGGTTAATGTTGTTCACAGTGGTGAGATTGTCTTCCCTGGTTGTAGTATCTGTACCTGGTGAAAAGCACACTACAAAACAAGTTGGGTTATGTGCCCTGTTTAGATTGAAGGTTTTAGGGTTCTAGGAGGCTGGTGGGCTATTTGATGTGGACAAATTCTTGGGTACATTATTGGCTGTCTGGACATAGGATTTGGTCAATAGATGAAGTGTGTGTTTGCTGGCTTCTAGGCCTTCTATTGGTTCTCTATAGTTTAAGGTGACTTTCTTAGGTTCATTTACTTATTTGCTTAGTTTGTCTACTTTTTCTGTTAGCTTAGCCAGGGTCTCCAGTATTTGCTTATCTGATTGGGTCTCTTTATGGGAGGAGTTGATTGGGAGTTTTTCTGTAATGATGTTTAGTAGATCAAACACTTTATCTATAATAAAAAGTTCTGCAATAGAAGAGGTTTTGGTTAGCATTAATATATTTCAGACAGTTACTTTGGCCTCTGATATACTGCTGAGAAGGAGAGTTTTCAGTGATATAAGTATGTCCATTGGTTGAGAGGTGGGGTATGGTGTTCCACTCTGGTGATCAGGTATAGGAGTGATAGGTTAACCAGAAAATTCATCCTCATTTATCTCATTGGCCCAATTTTTAGAACAGTGTTCATGTTTGAGATGTTTTGAGTTTCTCTTTGAGGTGAATAGTAGTGAGTCATTTGGGTCTTCATAGATGTTGCTTCTGAGCACAAGGAAGACTGAGCAGTGTACTAGTAGGCTTAGTAAAGGTATTGAGGTTCTGATTCCTGGGGATCTAGGTATATTATGTAGGTTTTTCCACTGGATGTATCTCTAGTATTAAACACATCCATATCCTCACATGTAAACTTTTTGTGTTGGTAATGGTTCATGTAAGAGAAATATTATATAGTAAAAGATGTATAAGTAGCTTACATGAATTGAATAAGAACTCTATCAAGTTCTTCTTGTTAACTCAAACTAGGAGTAGTTCTAAGGCATTTCAGTCTAAGTTCTTACACCTGGGATGTACTCTACAGTATATATGCTACTACAGCTAAAGTGTCCTTGATCCTATAGTTGTAGTGACTTAGCCTAAGATAACTCAATTACATTCCTAGTCTGAGTTGATAAGGAGAACTTGATAGAGTTTCTATTTTATTGTAGAATACTACTTATATATATTCTGTATTTACTTCTATTTATAAGGTCCTATGCATCTCTTTTGAGTCATTCTCTCTTATGTGTCTGCCAATTACCTAATTAAATGAAAAAGAAAAGAAAAGAAATATAAATAATAACTTAGCCACTTTGGTCATGTTATGATACCATCCCTCTCTTAAGATTTCTTGTGCCAAGAATTTTTACAACTCATAGTAGGGGTCACAGATATTCCCCATTTCATTATTATCTTCCAAGTTTTCTTGCCCAATTTCTTCTTCTTCCTCTTTTATTATTTCTATTGTTTTTTGTTCTTTTACTTATTCTTCTTTTCATTGTCTCCAATTTCTTTTTTAGTCTTGTCTAATATTCTTTATCACACCTCTTATCTGACCATCTAAATAATTTTCTTACTATAAACCTTCCTGGTAATTCTCTTCTCCTGAATATTCTTTTTTTTTTTTCTTGTTTCCAAACATTCTTTATATCTCACTAATACTTTCTTTCAAACTCTTTAACCACTTCCTTTGCATTTTCCAGGTTTTCTTTTCCCTCCCAAGTATCCAATTCTACTGTAAATCCTTTTTACCATACTAAATACTTGTCTTTTTCTCTAACCCACTACTTATTTAGTATTCTCTCAACCTTCTATTTGTGAGGGTGACTGGAGTAGAGCTTCCAGGAGAATCCTCAGTTTACAATTATACTCTGGAGTATGTTACAACTCATCTTCTAGAAAAATCCTTAGAGAATAGAATAAGGCTCCTGGAAGGGTACTTTATACTATATATACAAGTTTCCCTAGCTATGGAATGTTCTGAGAATCAGAGTTAGGAATGCAGAAGTAGACAACTAATTAAAGGTTATGTAATTATTATATAATTAGTGCAGAGTCACTCTGGTGGGCTATTACTAGTACGTTAGGAGTGCAACTTAGTATAGTTTTCTTACAAATCTGCTCTGCTCTGGTCACCCTTACATATTGCACCTTCTACAAAGTCAATTGCATAGTTATACAGTTTCTGTATTGGCATTCTCTCTGACTTATTCTTTAAAAACACATTTTTATACTTATATAACTACTCTAGCACATGAGTCTTTTAGGTCTTTGTATCTTTGCAATCTAAGTTCCCATATTGGTCTCAATTGTTGAGTATAGTTGCAATCATTATTGTCTGTTGATAACTGTCTGGGTCAGTTGTGTCTGCCCAGCTAAGATTATGGTTGTTGGGGTTCTCATCTCCTATGTTGTCTAATAAGAGAAATCTGCTGACATCCAGTTTGAGGTAAAGTTCATTAGCTCTTGCTTCTATATCTTATGTTTTATAGGCTTTACTAGTACATATATCTGGGCACCTGGTGAACTCCCATTGATCTTTTTGCCAATCAATATTTGGATTATGCTTATACAAGTACAAATACCCAATCATCATCTCCTTATTCTCTAAGTTGGTAACAAAGAGGTACTGGATTGTCTTGTACAATCCAATTTCTACATAAGCTCAGACATACTCAGTTATATATCCTGCCTTGTTAGGAGTGCCATCCACATTGATTACACAATACAGATTTGCTAGTTTATGTATTACCAGGTTATGATTTTCTATAACAACTCTGTCGACAAAGTTTGTAGTAGCTCCCAAATCAACTAAAACCTTGGTCTACACTTTCTTTTCACATACCCAAAGTATAACTGGAATTTTAAAGGAGATAGTCTTATTGTATGCTATATTATTATATTACAAGATTCCAGTACTACTTCCGACTTTTATAAGCTAATAGAGAGTACACTTTCCTCCAACTATAGATCACAGACATTATACTCTATAGTTCCAAGAGAAAATCCAATTTGGGTATCCCTTTTCTCTTCCCACTTGGAAGAACAGGATCAGGGATTTCCTCAATTGACACACTATTAATTTTGATGTTCTTAGGAGAGGAATCTAGATCATCACTATCTTTCTTTAACATCTTTAACAGCCATGCTTTAAATAACTAATTCTTATTCTTGCTTGGACCCAGTAGAGATAGTTTCTGAAAAGAGGTCTTATGAGGATGCTTGTCCTCATTACCAGGCTTGTCATAACAGTCTACCATATTGTGTATTTTTGATTTATTCTTAAAGCCTTTTCCAGCATATATCTAATAGTATCATGAGCTCTTCCCTTCCTTTCTCTGAATCTTATCTATTTCTATTGCATCTAGGTTCTTTTTTTCTCTACTCTTCTTTCCAATTACCTCTGGACTGAATATTGCGCTCTGGGCCTTGTCTGGATATAAGATCTTGTATGCTTGCATTAACAACTTTAGATAGTCATCTTATGTTTTTGGAAATTGATTTGTAATTTCATAGATAATGAATACATTTTGCAGCTCATCAGGAACAATATAAGAACTTAGACTGTAATACCTTAGAACTACTTCTAGTCTGAGTTGACAAGAAGAACTTGATAAAGTTCCCATTTGATTGCTATACACTACTTATACATATTCTGTATTTACTTCTATTTATAAAGTCCCATACATCTCTTTGAGTCATTCCCTCTCACACATCTGTTGATTTCCTAATTAAATAAAAAGAAAAAGAAAAGAAATATAAATAATAACTTAGCTATTTGATTATGTCATGACACCATCTCCCTCTTAAGATTCCTCATCCTGAGGATTTTTACAACTCATAGTAGGGATCACAGATGTTCTCCATTTTATCATTATCTTCTTCTGTCCACTTCTTGATTCTCAAGTTTTCCTGCTCAATTTCCTTCTCTTGCTTTTTTATTATTTTCATTGTTTTTTGTTTCTTTGCTCTTTCTTCTTTCTATCTTCTCCAATTTCTTTCTAACCTTGCCCAGTATTTCTTGTTGTATCTTTTATCCAACCATCTAAATAATTTTCTCACTGTAAACCTTCCTGGTAATTCTCCTCTCCTAAATATCCTTTCTTTCTGTTCTTGTCTTTAAACATCCTCTATGTCCTGCCAATATTCTTTCTCAAATTCCTCAACTGCTTCTTTTGCATTTCCCAAGTTTTTCTTCCTTTCCTAGATATTGGATTCTACTGTGAACCCTTTCCACCATACCAAGTATTTGTTTTTCCCCCTTATTTGTTATTTGTTTAGGATCCTCTTAACCTCCCATTTCTTCTCTTTTTCAATTATAACTGGGGCTGGTTGTTTCTTTCTCTGCCCCTCTACTTGCTCTATGTATTTTTGTATTCTACTAATGTTGACTACTGGATGTATTTTTACTATACTAGGTAGTTCTAATTCTACTGCATTCAATGATACAATTTTCTTTATCTTGTAAGACCCTACAAACCTTTCTGTCAACTTTTCTGTCCTCCTCCCAACCATCTGATATTTCAGATCCTTAGTACCCAGTATCACTAAGTCTCCTACTTTATACTCATCAACTTCTGCCCTCTTCTTATCTATATACTTCTTCATTTCTTCTTGTGCCTTTCCTAGTGCTACTTTTGCTTCTTTCTGAATTTCCCTTATATTTGTCACAAATTTCTCAGCTCTCTTATATTTCCTCTTCCTTCTTGTTTCAAACCCTATTCTAGGATCTTGTCTGTAATTTGCCTTAAAAAATGATGTTTTAGTACTTGAGTATACTTTATTATTGTAGGTGAACTCTGTTGTTCCTAACCAATCAGGCCACTGTTCCTGCCTATGGTCAATAAACATTCTTAAGTACTGCTCTAGTTCTTGATTAACCCTCTTAGTCTATCTATCTGTTTGAGAGGGTAGAACACTATCAACAATTTACTTTTAATCTCTAATATCCTATTTAACTCTTACATTATCCCTGCCATGAACTGGGGTCCTTTGTCTGAAATGATACTCTCAGGTAACCCATGTAACTTCTACACATTGCCTCTAAACAATCTAGCTAGTCCTTCCACCAACATCTTTTCTGTAGTAGAAATAAAATATACCATTTTTGTCAATCTGTCAACTGCTACTAAAATTGAGTCATATTCTTGTACCAGCAGCAACTTAGTGATGAAATCTGCTGAGATATATGCCCAAGGTTTCTCTAGAATCAAATTTGGCATTAGTTTTTCTGCTGGTTGTTTTGTGTGGTTTTTATTATACTAGCAGGTGTCATATCCCTTCATATATTGCTTTACTTCTTTCATAACTCCTGGCCACCAAAAGTTCCTAGTGACCAATCCTACCATTTTTCACTATCTCCTGTGCCCTTCTACTGGCATATCATAATAAAACTGAATAATTTCTGTTCTCAGTTTCTTATCTTTTGGTACATATATCTTCTCTTCCTTATATATGATGCCATCAACTTCTCTCTACTCTTTATCTCTTAGTATTTTTACCTCTGCTCATTTCATTTCTTCCACTATTTTGATTACCTTGTCATCTTTGACTTTTGACTGCTTTACTTTTTCTAGTAAATCTACTCCTTTTACTATTACTTCCACTTTTTCTGTCTTTTTGACTTCCAACTATTCTGGCTTTACCAATGTTTTGTCCTTATTGTCCTTTTTTACTCCTATTTCCCAGTCCAGTCTCCTGCTTAAGCTGTCTGCCTTTCCTATCTTACTCTCTGGAACATATTTTAGTATAGAGTTAAATCTTGATAAATACAAGGCCCATCTGGCTTGTTTTCTACTCAATTTCTGCACTTTCATAAAATATTTGAGGTTCTTGTGATCTGTCCAAATCTTAAACTTTGTCATCATTCCTTCTAGGAAGTGCCTTCATGCCTCCAAATACCTGACTATAGCTAACATCTCTTTGTCATGTATCTCATAGTTCCTTTCAGTGTTGCCTAGAGATTTTGAGATAAAAGCCACTGGTCTCTATAAGTCATCCAAGCACTTCATTGAGAGTACTCCTCCAGTTGCATAATTCAAGACATCTGCTTTTACCCTAAATTCCTTGTCTAAATCTAGGGCTGCCAATACTGGCCTTGTTGTAAAGATCCTTTTGAGCTTGTCAAATGCTTGTTGTTGCTTGTCTCTCCACTGCCACTTTACATCTTTCCTCATTAGCACATTCATTGGTCTCACTACTCAAGCAAAGTTCTTGATAAACCTCCTATAGTAATTTGTAAGGCCTAAGAACTTTCTGATATCTTTTACATTTTTTGGTTCTAGCTAACTCAGTACTCTATTTACTTTCTTCTTCTTTATCTCTATCCCATTGGGTCCTATGATGACTCCAAGGAACCCAATCTTTCTCACTTTTCACATACACTTATCTGGCTTCACATAAAGATCATTCTCTTCTAGCCTTCTTAGTACTTCCTCTATGATTTCATTATGTCCTTCCTCTGTTTCAGTTCCTACCAATACATCATCTACAAATATAGTAACTTTGCCTTTGTTTACTAAGTCTCTCAGGATCTTGTTTATCATTGCCTAAAATATAGCTGGTAAGTTTGTTATTCCAAAAAATATCACAGTTGGCTTAAACAATCCTATATATGTTGTAAATGCTCTCTTTTACTTATCTCTTTCCTTTATCCTTATATTGTTAAAGCCCTACCACAAATCTATTTTTGTAAATACTCTTTTACTCCCCATATTGTCAATTAGGTCTGTTATCAATGGTAATAGGTAGTTGTTCTTTATAGTTTGTTTATTTAGGTTGCAGTAGTCTATAACCATCCTCTTACTCTTATCTTTCTTGCTCACAAAGAACACCAGCAATGTCTGAGGGGATTTAGATGGTCTGATATACCCCTTTCTCAACTGGTCATCTACAAAATTCTGGACCTCTTCTCTCTCATTTCTAGATAGAGGGTAAATCCTTCTCTTTTATAGTTTGAACATTTCTTTGAGGTCTATAGTGTAATTCCAGATTTTCCTTGTTGGCATCCTTTCTAATTCTACTTTTCCAAATACCTTTCTCCACTTTAAAAATTTCTGCAGCACTATTTCTTCAATCTTTCTATGGTCTGCTTCAACTTTTTCTTCTCTTCCCCAATCTTCTTAATTATTTACTGCCTATCTTACAGTCTTTTTCTCTTCCAGGATTACTACTCTCTTCCCTTTCTTTGCTCTCTTTTCTTCTTTCAACTTTGTATTCCTTCCACACAGTAGCAGATATCTTGTCATTTTAATCTCCCCTGTTTCCTAGTTGATTTCTGGATTATGGGCCCATAGCTATAGCATGCCCAATATGATATCTATTTTTCCTAAGTCACATACATCCATTTGCATTCTTTTTATGTAATTTTTGTAGTACATGTTTACTTCTACTTAGTATGTTATTACTTCTAGACTGTTATTTGTACCATTCACATTTCTTACTACTACTGGTCTTTTCAATTTCTGTAGCCTGAATCCATATTTAGCTGCTATCTTTCTATCCATAAACATTCCTATTGTGCCACTATCCAAGAGCACCTTTATAGTTACACTTTCATATATATCTATCTTTTCTACTCCAATATTTAGCCATACTTCTCTAAATATTTTAAATGTCCTTCTCAAGTCTCTCTACTTATCTCTCTCTTTTGCTGCACCTTTCAGACCCTCTATCTGTGTGCTGCTACTCCCCAGTTCCATCACTGTCTTTTTTTGTCTATTCTACATTTTGGGCATAATATCTCTCTTCTTTTCTATTTTGATATCTTTCTTATAATTGTATCTCTTCTTTCACACTTTACACATTTCACTCTTGTCATTTCTCCTCTTCTTGCTTTTCCTTCTCTCCAATTCCATGCTTTTTGGCACAAGTCACACCATACATTTCTTGATTGTTTCTTAAGGAGAAATTCTTGTCCTTGATTTTCATAGGTCTGCACTCCCTTGCCTTTGTACCCTCTACAGTCCATATATATCACCATTGTCTCCCTTGTTATCCATTCTCTCTCAAGTAAGAGTGTACCTTTTGGAGGCATATTCTACTTTTTACAGTACTCTTATACCTTTTTCTGTATAGGACATGCCAGCCTCCTCTGCTGCTGTATCTTTTGTGGTCTAGCTACATGCGCCACCTCTTCCTTCCTTCTTCTCTTCTTTCCAATCTCAATATTTGGGCATTTCCATTTGAGATGCCCATTACCCCAACATCTGAAACATCTCACTTCTTCTATCATCTCTTGCCTTCTTACTTTTACCTCTTCCCTTACTTTATATTGTATCACCCTACTTGCTATCACTGCAAATTTATTTTGGGAAATCAACTTCCCTTTCTTCTCTACCTTTTTACTCCTACAGTTACAGACCAGGTGCCCAAACCTTTTATACCCCCAATATACCCTTCTTTCTTTACCTTTTATTTCTGCCCTTAGCTTGGCAAGGGCATGCCATTGGTTGAGTATCCTACTCATGAGAGAGTTGTATTGCTCTAGAGACATGATGCTGTATCTCCAGAGAAGTCAAATGAGAAATGATCTTACTACTGTTACATCTACTAGAGCATAAGATTTTCACCCAGCTAGACACCTATTGTCTTACTTACTACTGCCCTAGTAATATGGTTATACTATCATCCCAAAGAGAGGATCTCTAATCTAAATGCCTTCCTAAAGATATAGCTTCTCTTCTCTGCATGTACAGCCCACAATAGGACTTCAGCACAAGGTTTCTACTAAGAATGGCACAAGTATACTACACAACACCACTCAATTGTGAGATCAGGTCTCAGACACAATATCTGAGCTTGGTACTGTGCTTCCACTAATAGTCTCTAACTGACTATCAAGTTCCCTTAAGCCTAGGGCCTGGCTATGTCATAGTGGTTCTAAGCTGTGCCATCTAGGTACCAAGGAGATAAGAGAATAAGTTGACAAGGCTCTGTGATGAACAGTGCTGGTAAAGGAATTGAGTTCTAGTATAAGAACTTTGTCACAAACTTTATTCAGATCATAACTCTGGGAATACTTGACCAATTTCAACAATCTAAATGGCTACCAAAAGCCCTTAAGAAGACCTTTTGAATGGTACCAAAAACATCTCAAAGCAATCAGTATTCACCGAGTTATTAGCAGATCAGTTGGTGATTACCAAGTTACCAGACACTAAATTGCTGATATCTCAGGAACTGCTTGATATAATTGTTTGCTTTAACAACCATTGTAAAGCTCTCTTCAATGCGCTTCTTTAGGCTATAAATAGAGCCCTAGGCAATAAGATCCCATGGAGATATAAGATCCCATAGAGATACAAGGTCCTCAATCTTTGCATATGATACTGATCTTTATCTATAGATTATTATCT
>Ga0154006_1000829_pt1 | contig 10632 bp, 10 predicted proteins | sample TSFL090MetaG_FD_104747 | JGI IMG/M metagenome (GOLD analysis project Ga0154006, IMG submission 104747) | Attine ant fungus gardens microbial communities from Florida, USA - TSFL090 MetaG | ecosystem: Host-associated > Fungi > Mycelium > Unclassified | place: USA: Florida, Wakulla State Forest... | reverse complement strand
GTCAACGCGGTGACGCTCGAAGTCACGCCCGACCAGGCCGAACGCCTCGACCTCGCGCGCAGCGTCGGCACGCTGTCGCTCGTGCTGCGCAACCAGGTCGACCAGAAGACGCTGACCACCGGCGGCGCGACCAAGATCACGCTGCTCGGCAAGGCCCCGGCACCCGAGGCGCCGGCACCCGCCCCCGAACGCGTGAAGACCGTGCGCGTACGGGTCGCGTCGCACGTCGCACCGGAAGCGCGCCGCGATTGCGTCGGCGTGCTGACCGGGGTGCACGGCAGCGTCGAATGTTTCTGAATTCATAGAACACATCCAGATAACCAGATCAATCAGATCGGCCGCCGTCAGGGCACGGCGGCCTTGGAAGTCGATAACCGGCGTCTCGCCGGCCACTCGGGGGATCAGACGAAATGAAGATCAATCCGCAACATTCAGGTACCGGCCCGATGCGCACGCGCATCGCACGGGGCACGATGATGGCCGCGATTCTCTGTATGGGAACGCTGACCGTGTACAGCGCACTGGCCCAGGAAGGCGCGGAGTCGGCTGCGCTGACGAAGGGCGGCGCCACCGCGCCGGCCGCCGTCGCCAAGGGGCCGATGCAGATGACGATCAGCATGGCGCCGGCACCGGCCGCCGCGCCCGCCGCATCGGCGGGGCCGCTGCGCGGACCGAACTGCGTGGGCGCGGTGCGCGAGTCGACCAGCGTCAGCGTGCCGCTCGGCAAGTCGCTGCTGGTGCCGATGCCGGAGCCGGTCCGCAACCGGACCATCGGCAACCCGGCCGTCGCGCAGGCGACGATGGTGTCGCCGCAGACGCTGTACATCCTCGGGCTGTCGGTCGGCACGACCAACATGATCGTGCAGGGTCGCAGCGGCGCGTGCCGCGTGATCGACGTGGCGGTCGGCGCGGATGCCGGCGGCCTGCAGGCGTCGCTGATGCAGCTGATGCCGAACGAACGCGACATTCATGTATCGACCGCCGCCGGCACGATCGTGCTGGCCGGCACCGTGTCGAACTCGCAGGCCGCGCAGCAAGCCGTGCAGATCGCCCGTGCGTATAGCGACAGCGCCGGTGAAGGCGGCGGCAGCCCCAAGGGCGGCGGCGTGCTGAACATGCTGGCCGTCACGTCGCCGCAGCAGGTGATGCTCGAGGTGAAGGTCGCCGAAGTGTCGAAGACGCTGATCAACCAGATGGGCAGCGCGTTCAACATCCAGGGCGGCTTCGGCTCGTGGAGCGGCGCGCTCGTCAGCAACCTGCTCGCGGGCGTCGCGAGCGGCGCGATCTTCAACAAGGCGAACAACAAGCCGTTCAGCATCGCGGCCGATGCGCAGAACACCGACAACCTCGTCAAGATCCTCGCGGAGCCGAACCTCGTGACGATCAGCGGCCAGGAGGCGACGTTCCTCGCCGGCGGCAAGATCTTCATTCCGGTTCCTCAGACCAGCGGCAACGGCACGTCGTCGATCACGTTGCAGGAAGAGGAGTTCGGCGTCGCGCTGAAGTTCACGCCGACGGTGCTCGCGAACGGCCGGATCAGCCTGAAGGTTGCGCCGGAAGTCTCGGAGCTGTCGCAGACGGGCGTCACGCTGAGCGCGTCCAACATCGGCGGCACGTCGATCCTGCCGCTGATCACGACCCGGCGCGCGTCGACGACGGTCCAGATGGGCGACGGCGAATCGTTCGCGATCGGCGGGCTGATCAAGGACAACGCCAGCGGCGCGCTGAAGGCGATCCCGGGCGTCGGCGAGGTGCCGGTGCTCGGCGCGCTGTTTCGCAGCACGTCGTTCCAGCAGGACCGCACCGAGCTGATCTTCCTGATCACGCCGCACCTGGTGAGGCCGCTGCAGACCGCCGACGTGCCGTTGCCGACCGACAGCTTCTCGAAGCCGAACGAAGCCGACGTATTTGCGACCGGCAACATGGAAGGCCGCAAGGGTGTCCGCAAGCAAGGTGCTCAGCCGGCGAACGGCGCATCGGATGCACCGCAGACGCCGGCTCCGGCGCCGCAATCGAACGCGCCGGCCGCGCCGGCCGCCGCATTGCCCGCGCCGCGCGCGCCGCGCGCGCCGCAGGCAGCCGTTGCACCGGCGCCGGTGCCGGCACGACCGGAGAAGGCCGCGGCTGCCGCGGCCGACGCGGCAGGGGCCGTGCGCGTCGAGCCGGTGCCGACCGCGCAGTCACGGTCGGAGCCGCTCATGCAGCCCCTTACGCAGCCGCAGGCCGATTCGGCCAGTGCGGCGCGGATCGCGCGCATCGAAGCCGCTGCCGCGCGCCTCGCGGCGGCTGGCTCCGCCACGCCGGCCCAACCCGCGCCGCATTCGAAGCACGGCTTGCCCGCCGCCCCCCGCGCGGAAATCGCGCGGGCGAACGCGGGCCCCGAATCCACCGATCGTTGAAGCCATCCAAGGGGACGCTCATGAACTCCGCCTACCTCGTATTCGTGCGCCGCGCGGCGCTCGCCGTACCGCTCGCGTTCGCGCTCGCCGGCTGCATGTCGTCGACGCCGGTGTGGGACAGCCGCTTCGGCGACTCGGTCCGCGCCGTCACGCAAGCCCAGATCATCGATCCGCATGCCGCCGACCACGCGGTTGCGCGACCGGGGGTCGACGGCGCGGCCGCCACGTCCGCGCTCGACAACTACGACAAGTCGTTCAAGCAGCCCGAGACGAAAACCAATGCCTTCGTGATCGGGATCGGCAAGTCAGGGCAGTAAGTCATACAGGCATGCTCAGGGAGAACGCCATGTCCAGCGCAGCTCGTCGTCCGACTCTCACGCGTCGCAGTCTCCGTCGTCAGCAAGGTGCCGTCGCGATCATCGTCGGCCTCGCACTGGCGGTGATGATCGGGTTCGTCGGTCTCGCGCTGGACCTTGGCAAGCTGTACGTCACGCGCAGCGAACTGCAGAACAGCGCCGACGCATGCGCGCTGTCCGCTGCGCGCGACCTGACGACGGCCATCAGCCTGCAGGTCGCGGAAGCGAACGGCATTGCCGCCGGGCATTCGAATTTCGCGTTCTTTCAGAAGAACGCGGTACAGATGCAGACGGATTCGAACGTCACGTTCAGCGATTCGCTGACCAATCCGTTCCTGACCAAATCCGCGGTCGCCACGCCGGCGAACATCAAGTACGTGAAGTGCACGGCGCAACTCAGCAACATCGCCCACTGGTTCATCGAGGTGCTCAATACGATCCCCGGCGTGCAGGTCGCGAACGCGGCGCAGGTCACGGCGAGTGCGATCGCGACGGTCGGCGCCGGCCAGACGACCTGCGCGATCCCGGTGTTCGTGTGCCAGGCGGCGTCCGGCGCGCCGTACAAGGTCGGCGACTGGATCTCGGCGCCGTCCGGTTCGTCGTCGACATACGGGCCCGGCAACTTCGGCTGGGCGGCGCTCGACGGTTCGACCGACGAACCGACCATCGCCAGCGAACTGTCGGGCAATACCTGCAACATCGTGTCGCCGCCCGACCTCGGGTCGACCGGCCTGAAGGCCGCGTCGCTGCGGGCCTGGAATACCCGCTTCGGCATCTATACGAACGGCGCCAACGGCTCGAGCGGCCAGCCGGACTTCACCGGCTACGCCTACGTCGGCCCGAATTACGGGCCGCCGGGAACGCCAGGCATCGTCGGCGATGCCTACAAGCAGTTCGTGCTCGATCGCGCGGGCTTCAAGTCCTACCAGGGCGACGACCCGCCGCCGGGCGGCAGCGGCATCGCGACCAACGGGACCTACCCGGCCGGCAACTACCAGACGTTCGGCGGCGACCGCCGGGTCGCGCTTGCCCCCGAGGGCGACTGCTCGACGCTGCAGGGGGCGAGCGCCAAGCTGCACGTCACGCAGTGGGACTGCGTGCTGATGCTCGATCCGCTGCCGTTCAGCCCGGGCGCCGGCGGGGTCGTCGCGCATCTCGAATACCTCGGCTCGACGGCATCCGGCACCACGCCCTGCGCGACGCACGGTTTGCCCGGCAGCGGCAGCTCGGCCGGCATCAAGGTGCCGATGCTCGTTCAATAGAGGAGACGCGATCATGAAAACGCTTCCGATTCGCCGGTCACGCATGCGTGGCGTCGCCGCGGTCGAATTCGCGCTCGTGCTGATGCCGATGATCGTGCTCGCGACGGGCGTGGCCGAGTTCGGCCGCGCGATCTACCAGTACGAGACGCTGACCAAGGCGACGCGCAACGCGGCGCGCTACCTGTCGGTCTATCTGCCGACCGACAGCGCGTATCCGCTCGCGGCGGCGCAGTGCCTCGTCGTCTACGGCAACACGACCTGCGGGACGGCCGGCACCGAGCTGCTGCCGGGTCTCAAGACGTCGATGGTGATCGTCTGCGACGCCCAGCATTCGACCGATTGCGGCGACGCATCCGATCCGCCGCAGTTCGCGAACCTGCCGACCTACGACTCGACCAACAACGCGCCAAGCGGCACGGCCACCGGCAGTATCAACGTCGTCGAGGTGAAGGTGAAGGGCTACGTGTACAAGCCGATTCCGGCCTACCCGGGGCTATCGTCGATCACCTTCGGCAACATCGTCACCGTGATGAGGCAAGTGTCATGAACGCGCGCCCCTTTTCGCCGTCGCGCCGTCGCGCCCAACGTGGCGCCACGATCGTCGAATTCGCGCTGGTCGCGTCGATGCTGATCATGCTGATGATCGGCATCCTCGAATTCGGGCGCGTGCTGTTCTACTGGAACACCGCGAGCGAGGCCTTGCGGCTCGGCGCACGCACCGCGATCGTCTGCGACGTGAATGCCGCCGGCGTCGTGAAGCGCGTGAAGTCGCTGCTGCCGATCCTGTCGAACGCGAATGTGGCGGTGTCCTACTCGCCGTCGGGCTGCGACGTGAGTTCATGTTCGTTCGTGACGGTCAGTATCACCAACGTCACCGTCAGGACGATGATTCCGATCGCGAAATTCGCGATCAAGATGCCGCCGTTCACCACCACGCTGACGCGGGAAAGCCTGAACTCCTCGACCGGCGGCACCGCCTGTCAATAACCGAATCGACGAGGCACCGTCATGATCAATATCCTCGTAGCTTCCGACGATACGGCCCGGCTCACGCAAATCGCGCGCCTCGTCAGCGACAGCGGACGCTATCGCGTGACCCGCGCGGCCGGGCGACCGTCGCAGATCGAGCACCGCACCGACGGGCTCGACGCATTCGACGTGCTGCTGATCGACGGCGCGACGACCGATGCGGCCGAGCTGTCCGCGATCGAGCGAATCTGCCGGCTGCACCCGGGCCTGACCGGCATCCTGGTGACCGCCGATGCGTCGCCGAACGTGCTGCTGGAGGCGATGCGCGCCGGCGCGCGCGACGTGCTGCAGTGGCCGATCGAACCGGCGGCGCTCGCCCGTGCGCTCGAACGTGCCGTCGCGCAAAGCACGCGGCGCGATGCCGACGACACGCGGTTCGTGTCGTTCATGTCGTGCAAGGGCGGCGCGGGCACGAGCTTCGCCGCGAGCAACGTCGCGTACGAGATCGCCGAAGGCCACAAGCGCCGCGTGCTGCTGGTCGATCTGAACCAGCAGTTCGCGGACGCCGCGTTTCTCGTCAGCGACGAGACGCCGCCGTCGACGCTGCCGCAGCTGTGCGCGCAGATCGAGCGGCTCGACGGTGCGTTTCTCGATGCGAGCGTCGCGCACGTGACGCCGACCTTTCACGTGCTCGCGGGCGCGGGCGATCCGGTCAGGGCCGCGGAGATGCGCGAGGATGCGCTCGAATGGATCCTCGGCGTCGCGGCGCCGCGCTACGACTTCGTGATTTTCGACCTCGGGGTGAGCATCAATCCGCTGTCGATGATCGCGCTGGATCGCAGCGACCAGGTCCAGCTCGTGCTGCAGCCCGCGATGCCGCACGTACGCGCGGGCCGCCGGCTGCTCGAGATTCTCGTGTCGCTCGGCTATCCGACGGACCAGTTGCGGCTCGTGGTGAACCGGATGACGCGCACGAGCGAGCGGTCCCGCACCGCGCTCGAGGAAGTGCTCGGCCTGCGCGCCAGCTGCACGATCCCCGACGATGCCGAGACCGTGCGCGAAGCGCTCGACCAGGGCCATCCGGCTTCGCGCGTCGCACGCGGCGCCGCGGTGACGCGTGCATTGCAGGCCTGCGCGAAGCAGATCGTCGAAGGCGACGTGCGCCACTCGCACGGCGCGGTCAGCAGCGAACCGTTGATGTCCCGGCTGTTCGGCCGCAAGGCCACGCCGAAGCTCAAGTCCATGTGAATCTCTCGGGGAAACCATCATGTCATTGCGCGAACAGATGTCCTTGTATCGGGCTCAGCCGCAGGCGGCTGGCAACGAACCGGTTGCGTCGACGCATTCGTCGGTACGCGATGCTTACCAGAAGCTGCGCCGTGAAATTCACCTGGCGGTGCTCGAGCGCGTCGAGCTGGAGCGCCTGTCGCGCCTGCCGCAGGATCAGGTCCGGCAGGAAATCGCCGCGCTGATCTCGCGCATTCTCGACGAGGACCGGATGCCCGCGAACGACATCGAGCGGCGCCAGCTCGCGGTCGACATCTACGACGAGATGTTCGGCTTCGGTCCGCTCGAACCGTTGCTGCGCGACCCCGGCATCTCGGACATTCTCGTGAACACCTGCCGGCAGGTCTATGTCGAGCGCAGCGGCCAGCTGGAGCTGACCGACGTGACGTTCTACGACGACGCGCACCTGATGAAGGTGATCGAGAAGATCGTGTCGCGGGTCGGGCGCCGCATCGACGAATCGACGCCGATGGTCGATGCGCGTCTGCCGGACGGCTCGCGCGTGAACGCGATCATCCCGCCGTCGGCGATCGACGGGCCGCTGATGTCGATTCGGCGCTTCGCGGTCAACCCGCTGAAGATGGACGACCTCGTCAGTTACCAGAGCCTCACGCCGCCGATGGCGGAACTGCTCGATGCGCTGGCCCGGGCGAAGGTGAACGTGCTCGTGTCGGGGGGCACGGGCAGCGGCAAGACGACGCTGCTCAACATCCTGTCCGGTTTCATTCCGCGCTCGGAGCGGATCGTGACGATCGAGGATGCGGCCGAACTGCAACTTCAGCAGCCGCACGTGCTGCGGCTCGAGACGCGCCCACCGAACATCGAGGGCAAGGGCGAGATCACGCAGCGCACGCTCGTGCGCAACGCGCTGCGGATGCGGCCCGACCGGATCATCCTCGGCGAAGTGCGCGGCGCGGAAGCGCTCGACATGCTCAATGCGATGAACACCGGCCATGAAGGCTCGCTCGCGACGATCCACGCGAACACGCCGCGCGATGCGCTCACGCGGCTCGAGAACATGATCAGCGTCGGCGGCTTGACGCTGCCGACGAAGACGATGCGCCAGCAGATCGCGTCGGCGATCTCGGTGGTCGTCCAGGCGACGCGGCTCACCGACGGCAAGCGCAAGATCGTCAGCATCCAGGAGCTGACCGGGATGGAAGGCGACATCATCAACATGCAGGAGATCTTCACGTTCAAGCGCACCGGCATGGATCGCGACGGCGCGGTGCGCGGGCACTTCTGCGCGACCGGCGTGCGGCCGAAGTTCGCCGAGCGGCTGCAGGCGTTCGGCATCAACCTGCCGGATGCGCTGTACGACCCGTCCCGGCACTACGAGACGAACTGACGGGCGGCCGCGGTCCGATCCCGGGGAGGCGACATGGACTCGATCTTTTACGGTTTTGTGATTCTCACCTTCGTCGCGGTCGTGCTCGCGATCGAAGGCGCCTATCAATGGTGGAACGCACGGCACGGCATCGCCGCGCGGCGGATCGAGTCGCGGCTGCGCGCGATGTCGGCCGGCGGCAACGTGCAGCAGGAGCGGCTGTCGATCCTCAAGAAGCGGATGCTCGACGAGTCGAAGCCGTTCGACCGGCTGCTGATGCACGTGCCGCGCGTACAGGCGCTTGACCTGTTTCTGCAGCAGTCGGGTCTCGACTGGACCGTCGCGAAGCTGGTGGCGCTGAGCGCTGCGTTTCCGGTGGGGGCCACGCTGATTCTGAGCCTCACCCCGTTGCCGATGCTCGTCGTGCTGCTCGCCGCGCTGCTGTCCGCATGCCTGCCGGCGCTGTACGTGATGCGTCATCGCAACCGGCGAATGGCCAAGCTGCAGCGGCAGCTGCCGGACATCTGCGACATGATCGCGCGCGCGTTGCGTTCCGGCCATTCGTTCACGAGCGCGCTCGGGATGGTCGGCGAGGAGTTTCCCGACCCGATGGGCGGCGAGTTCCGGATCACGTTCGACGAGATCAACTACGGCGTGTCGCTGCACGATGCGTTGGTGAACCTCGCGACGCGCGTACCGGCGCACGACCTGCGCTACTTCGTGATCGCGGTGCTGATCCAGCGCGAAACCGGCGGCAACCTGGCGGAATTGCTCGACAGCATCGCGTCGCTGGTGCGCGAACGCTTCAAGCTGTTCGACAAGGTCCGCGTACTGTCGGCCGAAGGGCGGCTGTCGGCCTGGATCCTCGGGTTGCTGCCGTTCGGCACCGCCGCCGTGATGGCGCTGGTGAACCGAGAGTTTCTGTCCGTGCTCTGGACGGACCCGGCGGGGATCAAGATGGTCGGCACCCTGATGGTGTCGATGGTCATCGGTCTTTTCTGGATTCGCCGCATCATCCGGATTCGCGTCTGACGCGCGTCACAGGCTTCACGAACCTTTCGAGGTTGTCATGCAAAACCTGAGCGTAGTACATACCGTGATGCTGGCCGGCCTGTTCATCTTCGTGGCCGGTGGCGCGCTCGTCGCGATGCTGCTGTTCGTGCCGCGCAACATGCAGCGCCGGATTCAGCAGGCCGGCGGGGCCACCGTGGGCGTCGGCATCGGTGCGGGCGACGGCGGCGAATCGACCCCGCGCTGGGTCGAGAAGCTCGTCGAGCTGTCCAGGCCGATTTCGAAGCTGTCGTTGCCGGAGGAGGGCTGGGAGAACTCGCCGTTGCGTATCCGGTTGATGAATGCCGGATGGCGCGATGCGAACGCAGCGGCATTGTATTTCACCGCGAAGACGCTGCTGGCGCTCGTGCTGCCATGCGCCGCGCTACTGGCGCTGATCTCCACGCGGCTCGCGGAACAACGCATGCTGCTGTCGTTCATCCTCGTCGTGCTGGCCGGGATCGGCTACTACGTGCCGAACTTGATCCTCTCGCGGCGGATCGCCGCGCGGCAGCGGTCGATCTTCGAAGACTTTCCGGATGCGCTCGATCTGCTGACGGTATGCGTCGAAGCGGGGCTCGGGCTCGATGCCGCGTTGATGAAGGTGAGCGAGGAACTGCGCTTTCGCAGCGAAGTGGTCGCGAACGAGTTCGACCTGCTGCTGCTCGAGATGCGTTCCGGGTTCACGAAGGAAACCGCGCTGCGCAATCTGGCGCTGCGGACCGGCGTCGAGGATATCGAGTCGTTCTGCGCGATGCTGATCCAGGCCGATCGCTTTGGCACGAGCATTGCCGAATCGCTGCGCGTGCTGTCGGACATGCTGCGCACGCGGCGCCGGATGCGGGCCGAGGAGCGGGCCGCGAAGATCGCGCTGAAGCTGCTGTTTCCGCTGATCTTCTGCATCTTCCCGGCGCTGATGTGCGTGTTGCTCGGTCCGGCGATGATCCACGTGTACCGTGTGCTGCTGCCGACCTTCGTCGGCATCGCGCAGTGAGCATCCCGCGCCGCCGCATGCAACGGACGTAACGGAAGCAACGGAAGCAACGGAATTCGCGTGCCGGCCAGGCAGCACCGCGTGGCCGGCACGACCACCATCTTCATGGGAGGCTCCTTCTCCCCCCCGGGCGGCGCCGCGAGACAGGTCGATCATAGCGGCGTCAACGCAACCCGGACCCATGGTCGACCCTGGACACAGCCGTAGTCCACTGCCCGCGCGGGTGGCCCCCTACGGCTATCAATGCAACCGCAGGCAAGCAGCCGACCGTGACGGAACGAGGCCCCGAACGGCCTCGTCTGCGTTACCGGCCGGCGTTGTCGCCGCCGCCGGGCGAGACCGGTTCCGCCACGCCCGATGCCTGCCGTCGACATCCCGCATGCAGCCCGGCACGCGCGTGCGCCCGCCGATAGTCGGTCGGCGTCGTGTCGAAGTGCCGCCGGAACAGGTGCGCGAGGGTGTCGCCGCTGCCGAGCCCGCAGCGCCGCGCGATCGAATCGACCGGCAGCGCGGTGCGCTCGAGCATCGTGCACGCGTGGGCGAGTCGCGCCTGCGTCAGATAAGCGCTCGGCGTCACGCCGATTTCCCGTGTGAAGTTGCGCAGCAGCGACCGCTCGCTCATCGCGACGAGCGCCGCGGCCTGTTGCATCCGGACGGGATTCGCGTAGCTGGACGCGATCCAGTCGGCCACGTGGCGCATCTTGTCGGGCATCGTCCACTCGTTCAACGGAATCCGGAGCGCAGCGGATTCGATCGGGCCGCCAGCGCGTGCGGCAGCGTCATTCGACGCGTGAACGGACACCGTGGTGTGGCACCGGACCGGCTCGCGCTCCGCGTCGTGTTTGTGTTGGGCGTTGCAGGCATGGCACGTCGAGCGTCGAGCGTCCGGGATGAATGGCATCGAGAAGAGCGTCCTGTCGTTGTCGAGTGGTGATTGTCGATGCCGGTTCGGACAATCCGTGTCCGGATGTCGAACGAGGATTTCGGC
>Ga0154006_1000827_pt1 | contig 10657 bp, 10 predicted proteins | sample TSFL090MetaG_FD_104747 | JGI IMG/M metagenome (GOLD analysis project Ga0154006, IMG submission 104747) | Attine ant fungus gardens microbial communities from Florida, USA - TSFL090 MetaG | ecosystem: Host-associated > Fungi > Mycelium > Unclassified | place: USA: Florida, Wakulla State Forest... | reverse complement strand
TACTAGAGAGTATTATTATAGATAAAGGAGTATAGTTTGCAGCAGGGATGATGAAGGAGCTAAACAATATCTTGGAGATTGACACAAAGTTGTCAACAGCCTATTATCTATAGATGGATGGGCAGACAGAAAGAATAAATCAGAACTTAGAACAATACCTGAGGATATTCATCAATCACAGGCAAGAACAATGGCCTGACTGGCTAGTAACAGCAGAGTTTGTATATAACAACAAAATGCAGACAAGTACAAAAGTGTCATTGTTCAAGGCAAATAATGAATGGGATCCATGTATGGGATTCAAGATGAGAAAGAAGGGAAAGTTTGAAAAGGCAGAGGAATTTGCAACAAGAATGAAGGAAGTACATAAGGAAGCAGAAGTGGCATTAAGGAAAAGTCAGGAGAAAATATAGAAGTATGCAGATAGAAAGAGGAGTGAACCAGAAGAGTATAAAGTAGAAGATTGGGTATTACTGAGTACAAAAGAACTCAAATATCAAATACAGGGAAAATTATTGAAAAAACTGACAGAACAATTTGTAAGACCTTACAAAGTCAAAAGAATAATTTCAACAAATACAATCAAACTGGAGTTGTTATGGAATTATATTGGGATTATGACTATAATCAGCCCTAGACTAATAATGAGTAGATAGTAGAAAAGATAATAGTAATAAGAGATAAGGAAAACAAAGATGATATAATAGATAATGTATTAGCATACCAAGATTAGGACTTCAGACTTGATTGGACTAATTATAGACATTGGACTAAAGGAGAAATATTGGATAAACCTTGGAGTAATTATAGACAAATCTTATTATAGTTATGAACTTTAGAATAAATGGGAAAACCTTGGACTAATCCATTTATAGACTCTGACTCAACTAGTCACTCACTGTTACTTACTAGTACTTAGGATAGTAGTTTCTATGGCATCACTAGTTAGGATAAATACAATCCAGAAAGAGAAGAGAATGGCAAGTTCTTTCTTTCTGTGGTTCATCTGAAAACCTACTTCTCTTGGAACTCTGTATTCTCTCCAGTCTTAGAACTAACTTGCAGAGTGCAACTAAAAATCTCAATATTCATCCTTTCAATATAACTCTTCTGAAAACCTTAACCAGACCCTTTGTAGAGGGGTAAAGAGATATCAAGTGTTAACATAGGCTCAAGGTTAAAGCATATATTCACTCTTGTAGTCTGGAGTCTTAACAGGAGTTACCAAGTAGCATTAAGATACATCTGGTAGTAAATATTAGCAGAGTACAAAAGTATAGAGATCAAGTAGAGGGTCAGAAAAAGAAGCATCCCTTACCAGTAATAATTGAGGAAGAAGAAGAATATAAAGTAGAAAAAATATTAAATAAAAGGAAGTTTAGGGTAAAAGATAGATATCTAGTATGATAGGAGGGATATACAGTGGAAAAAAACACTTGGGAACCAAGGGAGAATATAGAGAATGCACAGGAATTGGTAAATAGGTTTGAGGAAGAATATAGAGAAAGGACCAAGAGAATAAAGAAAATGAGCATGAAAGAAGATTGTAAAGAAGAATTACCAGAGAAATATACAGCAAAGCTACTATATAGATGGGATGACAGAAAATTTGATAAGGAATATTGGGGAAGACTGGAAAGGAATTGGAGACAATAGAGATTAGAACAAACAAAAGGAAGGGAAATATTAGAAATAATCTAGAAAAGAGATTGTAAAGGTGACCAAAACAGAGCTCCAGGAGAAACCTCAGTAAATAAATAGACTCTGGGATGTATTTATAACTCACCTCTAGAAGAAACCTCAGAGAATGAGATAAGGCTCCTAGAGGGTAATTTACACTATATATAACTCCCCTAGTTACAGAACATCTCAGCAGTCAGGGACAGGAATGCAGGGGAGGGCAACTAATTAAATATGAGGTAGTTATTATTTAATTAGTTGCAGGGTCACTCTGGTGTACTACTACTGGTGTATCAGGAGTGAGGTTTGGTATGGTCCCATTACAGAGATGAGGAAGAAGAAGAAGAAAACAAGAAGAGTGGGATAGAGAAATAGGACCAAGAAGATAAGATAGGTAATTTATGAGACCTATATGATAAGCTGTAAAATCCTCAGGACAAGGATCTTTAAGAGAGGGGTACTGTCATAAGTTACCTTGACTATAACAATAAACTATAAATAGAATAGACATGGACTGGAGTTGAACCAGTAGCTAATAGGCAGCTTGTGTTTAAACAAGGACAAATACTGTACTTGTATATAGTAGACTGCAATTAAGCAAGAACCCCATTGAGTTCTCTTCTAACCCTGAAGTATGACCTTGAGTTAAACTCTAGTTGTCACAAAAAAGTGATTACTAAATAGTGATATGGAGGTATAACAAAATACCTGTTCAAAGAACTACATAAATAGCTGGACCCTCATTAGCAAGTAGTCTTGCTAATGTTGCCCTTTTGGTGTAGTGGTAAACCATACAGTATGTGACTACTAGTCCATAGTACAACTGTGACACTAGTTTAAGATTCTTGAGTCAGTCACTGACAAAGTTCTTACAATGAGTCACCTCAACTATGATCAAGGACATGTATTTATAAAACAACAGACTAGAGATTTGAACCAGTGGTCTCTTGGCTGATTGTAAAGTAGATTAGTACAAAGAAGGGCAATCAGCATATCTATATAAGTAGCTAGCACAATTGATTGAGAACCCCATCAAGTTCTCTTTACAACCTTTACAAACTTAGTTTCTGAGTCAACCTGACTTGAGTTGCACAACACATGAGGTAGTGATCTAAGATTTTCAACTGAAGGTAATTTTTCTTTTTGTCACAAACTTTATTCAGACCATAACTCCAGGAATACTTGACTGATTTTGACAATCTAGATGGCCACCAAAAGCCCTTAAGAAGACCTTTCAAACAGTACCAAAAATGTCTCAAGACAATCAGTATTCACCAAGTTATCAGTAGATCAGTTGGCAATCACCAAGTTATCAAATACTAAATTGCTGATATCTCATAAACTGCTTGACATAATCATTTGCTTCAATGACCATCATGAGACTCTCTTCAATACACTTCTTTTGGCTATAAATAAACCCCAAGATGATAAGATCCCATGGAGATACAAGATCCTCAATGTTTGTACATAACACTGATCTATTACCCATAGATTATCATCTGTCCTTGGATAGAACAAGAACTGTCCTAAGACAGTTAGGTTATCTCTATTTCAAGAAAAATAGCACTCCTATATGTTAAACAATAGGTAATGATCATGTAGTAGACAGTCCTGGTACATAGACCACCACAATCATGTATTTAAGGATTGTATGTCTGAGGATAAACCTTATACTTAACAATATCTTTTGCTACTGTCTAAACTTCACTTTTTTGAGCCTTTTGATTATTAAATCATCAATTCATAAATTAGTAAGTGACCATTTATGATACTTTTTATATACCTCAAGTTGTTAAGAAAAGAGAGAATGTTACTATAGTAGGTAGCAATAATTAGTAATATATACTATCAGGGCTTCACAAGAAGCACAACAATAATTGTCAAAGAATAATAGAAATTTGAGGCTAAGGCAGATTATTAGTAAGATAAGTATTACATAATGATAAATGAATTATCAATACAGTAAGGCCTCTAGCCTGGATTATCACCTCTACTAATTCTTAATAGAGTTAAATGTGTTGAAGTTAGTATACTATACTCTTTTTCTCCAATGGTTTGTGAACAGTGGTAAGTAATATTGCTGTCTGTAAGAATTTGAGTTGTAGTTGTGAGGAGTTTGTAAGGGGACCACACTGTAAGAGAAACACTCAGGGGTAGTCACTCAATAAGCTAGGAGAAGGTCTGGAAGCTAGTATAATATTTGAGTAAAAATATATCTACCCATACAGACTGTTATATATACTACAACAGATGGTCTATGTGCAGTTACATGAACACTAACCAGTAATACCACAATGTCCTTATATAGTTAAACAGGTATTGCCATAACAACACAAGATAGAAGAAGTATAGAAGAGAGTGGGAACACAATATAGAAGATATACTTAGCCTATAGATACTGAGCTTACCTAATAACTAAGCATGTCCCTAGGGTGTCCCCTTACACATACCAAAGTCCACTCCTGACATACTAGTGGTAGTGCACCAGAGCAACCCTGTAACTAATTAAATAACAATTACCTTATATTTAATTAGTTGCTTCCTCCTACATTCCTGTCCCTGACTACTAAGATGTTCTGTAACTAGGGGAATTGTATATATAGTGTAGATTATCCTCCAGGAGCCTTATCCTATTCTTTAAGGTTTCTTCTAGAGATAAGTTATAATGTACTCTGGAGTATAGTTATAGACTGAGGTTTTTCCTAGAGTCACTCCACTCCAGTTGCTCTTACAGACTTGGCCCTAACCCACTCTAAGTTCTATAAGGTGTTATGAGATAACTCCCAAGAAGAAAACTATTTCTTGCATGTTCATCAACTTAATGGGAAATATCAAAGAATACAATGCAGGAAAGATATAAATAGTATAGGAAAGATTTTGTAAGATATAGATAGTTCTTAGTAATGGTCATGTGATTGCAGGAGACAGATGCACAGACCAACCAATATTTGTATAAGTACCTAGTAGAATTCAATAGGGAACTCTATCAAGTTCTTCCTGAACAACTATCTCATGCTAACATAAGAACTCAAGCCATAATTGTAAGGGAACTCTACCAATGCTATCTCTGAAGTACTAGACTAATCTCCCAGAGCAACTCTGCACCTAATTAAATATTACTATGTAATATTTAATTATCTTAGCTTGACTTGGTGACTCCTAACCCTAACTAACAGGACTATAGGATCAGAAATGTCTGGACTGTAGAAATATATATAGTATAGAATACACTTATAAGAGTCTTATCCTAATCTCTAAGAATTCTCCTGGAGGTAAGTTATAATATATCTTATAGACTATAATATAGCTGAAGATTTTTCTGGAGTTCACTGTTAATGCTAAGTCATAAGGACTTGAGGTTCACCCTAGATAGATGTTCAGGAAGAACTTGATAGAGTTCTCTGTTAAATTGCACTAGCTACTTATACAAATGTTTATTGGTCTGTGTACCTGTCTTCCATGATCACATGACCCTTACTAATAACCATACATATTTTACACAATCTTTCCTATGCTAATTACAGCTTCCCTGCATTATATTCCTGGATGTTTTCCATCAAATTGATAAATGCACAGGAAATAGTTTTTTCTTTAGGAGCTACCTCATAACAAAATTTATTAAAAATTAGAAAAAACTGTAGAAAATTGAAATAAAATAAAATAAAATTGGAAGAAACTGCACCAGTTCCCAAGTTTTTTTTCAGCATACTGTTTTTACTTAAAAATTCAAATAAATTCATTAAAAATGGAAAAAAAACTGTAGAAAATTAGAGAGCATTGTATACTGCAGATAAGACTACTGTAAATTATTGGAGGAAAGAAGTATAGTAGACTACAAACTGTTAGAGAAAAGGAGTATAGTAGACTGCAAACAATACTATTCACTTTGCATACTGCAGACAACACTACTACAAAGTATTAGAGGAAGAGAGTATAATGGACTACAGACAACATGACTAACAACACTACCTGCTATTACATGTACTGTTGTAGGAAGGGAGCATAGCATACTGACTTCAACACAATATCAACTCCACTATCATACCATACCCTTCTATCAGGCCATGACCTATAGTGACTGATGGTCACAAGGCCTGGAACTCTCCAAGCTCTGATCTAGTTCCTGTCTCACTATACAGTTCTTGTGGCCCCTAAATAACCAGTAATTCCTAGGGTAATTCTAGTTTTGTTCTCAACTAAGTTATCTATCTCTATTCCTGTCATCCTAGTCTTACCACAATCCAAAATCACATTATAGAGTCCATATAAAATTCCTTGCAAACCCAGGACTTAACACTCCACTCAGAATTAGTAGAGGGTTCAAGTTGGGCCAGAGGCCCAGATAAAAACCTCATATTATATACTACTAGAGTGTGGTGTTGATGTGAATGATAGGGGTAACTACTGAGATATTACATAATGAGATAAAAATAAATCCCTACTATTCATCAAAGGGCTGTGGAAGGCTACATGGGATATTTTGATAGAACCTTTTAGTGAGTCCTCTCCAAATCCAACATGCTTGCTGCATACTCTGAAAGGGCGGAGCCATTTTTTTGAACGATTTATCCATCGATGAACACTAAGAGACATTTTATCCATCAATTGTAGTAAAACTATGCTCAAACCCAAGTGAAGGGAGAAAGTCGTACAATTCGAATATACAGATATCAAAGAAAAGTTCTCCCTGTGTTAATCCAAATTATCCTTTCTCTTATTTAGTCGCGTGAGAGCCGGTATGATCAACCTTGGTAAAAAGATGAGTTTGCAATCGATGCTTGATCAGAGTGGTTCGAGACGTACGTCGTTTAGGTTCAATGCCACGGCAAGTGACATGAACTCTTGATCTGTAGGCTTGTCGATACCGGTGCAGACTGGAATATGAGGATGAGAGGAAAGAACGGTTTCATTTTCATGAGAAGAGCCAGACTGACTATCGATGACACGCTGTTCAGAAACGCCAATTTTGTTGGCAAGCGCGGCGTAGGAAAGACCTTAGGTTTAGCCACCAGATAAACAAGCTGAAGATGAGTGGAAAAGATTTTTACCGCTGCTCTTGAGAGCATTGTTGACAGCCGAGCACTTCGAGTCGGGAGACATGGATGATAAGATCAAAATCCGAGATAGGAGCTAGGAGCTCCATGTGTGAATTTTGTACTACTAAATACAGAACAAGCACCTCTGAGGCTAGGTCCTATTGAACTCGTATCACGTGTTTGTAGCTTATTTTTCTCGCTGTTCAGGATGTCGCTGCGCGTTGCCGTGAGGGTAGTGTGACTGTCAAGCTTCGCGCAACCGGCAGGACTGCTACCAAGGCTCCTGGCCCTGGAGCTCAGAGCCCTCTCAGTGGATTGGCTCGAGCTGAAACCAGCATTGGCGGTACTGAGGATGTGACCCCAATTCCACTAGGTGCAAGATGCCTGAGCTACTGAGACAACGTGACGACATAGTCTATCCACCCCTGAATTCCTCTTTTATCCTAACCACGACCTGACTCCCTGTTGACCCTGAGCTAGTTGCGGATGGAGTTGAAGATGGTCTATCGAGTCCTGCGCAAGCTCTCTGGATGGGTAATTTGGGGTTGGTATTCAGAGGTCTACATTGAAGGGACTGAGAATGTGTTGCAGGCGGGGCCGCTTATTGTGTATGTTTTGAGACTTGGGAATGATAGACTCTTACGATGTGACAGGGTGTCGACGCATCACAATGAGATGATTGACGTTGCAGCGCTGGGTGAGTTGAAGAGTAGTACTTGAGTGTTGGGTGCTGAGTGTTGGTTGTAGCGGCGACGATGCCGCACTCTTGGATGATACAGTTCTGGGCAAAATCGACCATGTTCAATAATCGAGTGTCCAAGTTTTTCATGGACAGTTGCTGCGCAATTCCGGTGGCACGCAATCCAAATTCCAATCACACGCTTGACACATCACCTCACGCGCTTCTTTTCGCTGACACCTCCCTTGCTCTTGCTCAACACAATGTCATTGCCATCTTCCCAGAAGGGACGTCCTATACTTTTCCTTCCATAGTCCAAATCCATCCGGGTGCTGCTTGGGCCGTTGTCGAGTACTTTCGGTATGCAAGGAAGCAGAAATTAGCAACCATGGCCACCGAAAGAGACAAATCCATCTATTTAGGTGGTAAAGGAAGACATGGAGAAAAAACTGAGTTGAAAGTATTGCCCGTTGGGATCGTGTATGACGACAAGAGCAAGTTCATGAGTAGAGTGAGTGTGGCTTTTCGCATTCAAATGCTGATGATCAACGCGACGTCAGATTCGTATTACGTGAGTCTTCATTGGTCAAGGTCTCCTCCGTTGGTCGCTCATAAGTTTAGCTATGGCAATCCCATTGACATGGATAGCTATCAAAGAGAGTTGTTCGACGAAAACCTGGACCCCGAGGTCGCTGCAAAGTCCGTTGTCCGGAAGCTCAATACCGAGATTGAGACGAGACTGCTTCTGATGTCTGTCAATGCGCCTGACTGGTAATGCACTTGCCACTGTATCCCACTCGCATGCCTCTTGACGTGACTGTAGGGAAACCTTCCATGCTGCTCACACAGCTATCAAGATACTCTGGACTGACGAGACCAATGTTCAGATGGAATTTTGGGTTCAAGTTTTTCAGAGGTATGTCAGGAATCCTTTAATATGGCAATGTCACCAATGGGGCCTTGCAGCCTCATCCGATATCTGTCCGCGAAATCTGATAAAGTCGATCAAGTCCGCAAAACTCTCATCCGGTACCACTCTCTGCTCTATTACACCGGTATAGATCACGCGATCCTAGAACAAGTTCTCCCGAATACAGCGACATCAGTAGACCTCTCATTTTCTCTTGTCATTAATGTATTTTCCAACCTTGTCACTGGTTTACCTTTCGCCTTTATTCGCTTCGCTATTTTTTTTCCTGCTTTCTTGTTTCACCTACCCGGATATGTTCTGAGCCAAGTTGCCCTCAAGGCATTCGATAGGGGGGAGGAGGAAGCCAAAGCGCAATTTAGTAGTGTTGGCTATGTAGTTGGAATTGGGCTGAGTGTGCTTTGGTTGGTGGCCAAATTTTGCAATTGGGGTATCGGTTTCAATCCCTTTGGACTCGTCGCTTTGGGTGTGATGGTATACTCAGCGACGTACATCCTAGTACAGTGGCATTTAATTCTGATTCGAGGTTTGTGACTTGTCTTTCTATTTTTCCTCTTTGTTGAACATAATGTGCAGGAAATTTGAACGAGTACGTCAATTGATCTCTATGTAGAGCGGTGTTCATATTGCACAGATTACGCCGCTGGATAGTCTTTGGAAAACTCGTTTTGGCAGTTCTCTTCCCAGTGAAGTTGACATCGCGTCAGCTGAAGGTTTACAGCACACCTCCATCGCCGCCCAACAATTGTTTCGTCAGGGGAAGGACGGCAACTATAAACGACAATAGCAACGACAATCATAATAATAATGGAAGATCCCAAACAATCAGGCACCCACCACAGATTCGGTCCTACAAACTAGTTGAGGAATTACTGCTTGCACGGATGCAAGCTTGCATTAGCCTTGGGAATCATATGAGGAACTCGGACGGTCAGGAGACGGCTTTCCTGGTCGGCCACGGTGGCCATGTTCCTAATGTAGTTGCATAAAGTCAGTCTCCAGGATTTATTACTTCTCACATATCATTATCCACTACACTGGTGATTCTAGTACACGTCTATCTTATGTTCATAATAAACTATAGCTGGATAATGAGAGAAATCAGGTACCTATTTGGCAATCAACACATGAAGCTTTGATTTAAAACCATGTTTGAATAGTAATCATGATTGTCTAGCAGAAGTAAGCATAAGTGAGTTATTGGAAATAGTGTAGGAATGACTGTCGGGCTGTGAGAAATTCACAATGATTTTTCTCCTGATTCTAAGAATAGCTATGGTATCGTTGAAAGTGTGTGAAGTATCTTGCCACAGTCAAACATGTAACAGATTTACACTTTCCCATGTTTGAAGACGACCTCCATCAGTAAATCACCATCATCAGTAAATTTTCATCTAGAGGGTCTTTTGTCACCCTAAAAGGTATAAGCAGGCTAACATAGTACTTTGGCTGCCAATCCACCTTAGAAATACTAGGATTCAGTGTTGGGAAGTGGAAACCATTGTATCTCAAATTTTTCATAAATCACGCAGAGTTTATGGCAGCAGTATAAGATCACTCAGTGAACAGGACAGGACAGTGTTCTGCAGCATAGTGTTTCACTGAGCATTGCTTTGTGAATTAGCATTACCCAGTTCATTATGATATTATGTTGAGTTGAGGTAGAACAAAAAAAGGGGAGTGAAATTTCACTGCAAACGCGCAACAAGCCTCACCTTTTTTATTCAGTTAATATCTCAGACGTCTCGGGATCGAGTAGATGGCTACCTTTCATTCAGTTAATATCTACAATTTACAGTAAGCAAAGATTGTAATACAAGAAGCATTGTCTCACCTCAGACGTCTTGGGATCGAGTAGACGGCTGAGGGAGGATAGTGAAATTGGACTCTATATAAGCCTGCTCTACATTCCTTGGTGTTAGCTTGTGGTCCCGGGTGACAGGCGGCGTCATATCAATGATGAGCCGGCTAGAGTGGTGGCGTCGGCAGAGTGGAGAGGCAATGGAAGAATGGTGATGTAAGTGGAATGGAGGAGTTGATAGAATGATAGAAGAGTCGATAGAACGATGTTTGAGCTTGGACATGTCTATTGCGTCAGTTCATCGCAATAACCCTTGACTGTCTCCATTCTACGAAAATGAAATATTTGATCATCAGGAGATGAAAACTAGCTTATCTTTTAGTGTTGCGCTCGGTATCCCAACAGTAGGATGTTTTATATTCACTGATGATAATAAGCCATTTATATAAAAATTGGTTTATGAATTTCCATTAATCTTCACTCTCTTAAACTACTATCATGGGGTTGCTGAGTACTGGTGGAAATAAAGCTCC
>Ga0154006_1000825_pt1 | contig 10675 bp, 9 predicted proteins | sample TSFL090MetaG_FD_104747 | JGI IMG/M metagenome (GOLD analysis project Ga0154006, IMG submission 104747) | Attine ant fungus gardens microbial communities from Florida, USA - TSFL090 MetaG | ecosystem: Host-associated > Fungi > Mycelium > Unclassified | place: USA: Florida, Wakulla State Forest... | reverse complement strand
CAGGAGAGCCAGGCCAGCAGCAGGATCACCAGCGCGCCTCCGGAGAGGCCAGCCAGCGTGCTGAACAGAGAAGTGCCGATTCTCGCCATCATGCGCCCGTGCATTTGCGGATTGAAGAACTGAAAGGGGAGCGCCGGAAAAATCCGGCGTTTGTCCGGTACAGGAATGACCGGCAAGACCCACGATACGGAGATTTCAGATAGAGGGATATCGAAGTTTTTCTAGTGAAAACATCAATCATCCTCTCAAGCAGGGGGCACCGATCGCGGGCACCATGGATCAGTCGTCGAAGGGCGCCTCGCCCAGCATCTGCACCACATGGTCGACAAAGCAGGTGATGCGCGAAGCCAGTGCGGTATTACGGTAGTACACGGCGCTGATCGGCTGGCGCTGGTCCAGCGTCTGCCGGGCAAACAGCGGCACGAGGCGGCCATGGCGGCGGTCGTCGCGTGTCATGAAATCCGACAGGCAGACGATGCCCAGGCCCGCCAGCGCCATCTGGCGCAGGGTTTCGCCACTGGAAGAGGCGATGGCCGGCTTGATGTGCACCGTGTTGCCGCCGGCGTCGCGCAACGGCCAGTCGTTCAGTGACGCCGGCTGGTTGAAGCCCAGCAGCACATGCTGCCCGAGCTGGGCCGGTTTGGTCGGCGCGCCGTGGCGTTCCAGGTAGGCCGGGCTGGCCAGCACGCGCACGCGGCTGCTGCCGATGGGGCGGGCATGCAGGGTGGAGTCCTTCATCGGCCCGATGCGGAAGGCCACGTCGGTGCGCCGCTCGATGAGGTCGATGATGCCTTCATTTGAATTCAGTTCCAGCTCGACCTCCGGATAGCGCGCGCGAAACCCCGCCAGCAGCGGCACCAGCACATGCAGCATGAACGGTGTGGCGGCGTCGATGCGCAGGCGCCCGACCGGGCGTGTGCGGCGCGCGGCCATCTGCGCCTCGGCGTCATCGACCGAGGCCAGGATGGCGCGGGCATGTTCCAGGAAATCTGCGCCTTCTTCCGTCAATTCCAGCTTGCGGGTAGTACGCCGCAGCAGCGTGGTATGCAGCTTTTCCTCCAGCCGGGTGAGGGTGCGGCTGGTGGCCGAGATGGTCAGCTCCAGTTGGCCGGCTGCGGCCGTGATGGAGCCGGTGTCCACCACGGCCACGAAAGCTTGCAATTCATCGAGTGTCGTTTTCATTATTGATTTTGAATCAAATGAATTTGACTTATATAGGGCTTTTTCTGCAAATGTAAAGCCGGCACACTGCGCTCCATTCTCCACATTCCCGGATCGCTCCCATGCCTCTTGCCCTGTTTGCCCTGACCATCGCGGCGTTTGCCATCGGCACCACCGAATTCGTCATTGTCGGCCTGATCCCGACCATCGCCGGCGACCTCGGCGTTTCCTTGCCCTCGGCCGGCCTGCTGGTCAGCCTGTACGCCCTGGGCGTGGCGGTCGGCGCACCCATCCTCACGGCGCTGACCAGCCGGGTGCGGCGCAAGACCTTGCTGGTCGGGCTGATGCTACTGTTCACCGCCGGCAACCTGGTGGCCTGGCTGGCGCCGGGCTATGCCACCCTGGTGGTGGCGCGGCTGCTGACCGGGCTGGCGCATGGCGTGTTCTTTTCGATCGGCTCCATTGTCGCCACCAGCCTGGTGCAGCGCGAGAAGGCGGCCAGCGCCATCGCCACCATGTTCAGTGGCATGACGGTGGCCTTTGTCACGGGCATCCCGCTGGGCACCTTCATTGGTCAGCATGCCGGCTGGCGCATCACTTTCCTGGTGGTGGCCGTGTTTGGTCTGGTGGCGCTGATCGGCGCGCTGGCCCTGGTGCCGTCGACTCTCCCGAATGCCGCGCCGACGCCCTTTGCCCGACAACTGCGCGTGCTGCGCGAGCCGCGCCTGCTGCTGGTCTACGCCATGACGGCGGTGGGTTATGGCGGTTCGCTGATCGCCTTCACTTTCCTGGCGCCGATCCTGCAAGACCTCGCCGGTTTCAGCCCGGACATGGTGAGCCTGGTGCTGCTGGCCTATGGCATATCGGTGGCCGTGGGCAATGTCTGGGGCGGCCGCCTGGCCGACCGTCGCGGGCCGGTGGCCGCGCTGACAATCATCTTCGCGTTGCTGGCCGCGGTGCTGCTGGTGCTGACATTCACCGCATCGAGCCAGTGGCTGGTGGTGTTGACCGTGCTGGCCTGGGGCGCGGTGGCTTTTGGCAATGTGCCGGCCTTGCAGGTGCATGTGGTGCGCCAGGCCGAGCAAGTGGCACCCGACGCCACCGACATCGCCTCCGGTTTCAACATTTCGGCCTTCAACCTCGGCGTGGCCGGCGGCTCCTGGGGCGGCGCGCAAGTGGTGGCCCATCTGGGGCTGGCCCATACCCCGTGGATCGCGGCGCTGGCGACCCTGGCCGCGCTGGGCCTGACAGTGCTGTCCGGCCGGCTGGAGCGCCATGCGGTGGCTGCCCCGATTACCCAGTCCGCCTGATCCATTTCTTATTCCATTTGATTTATCTACCAAGGAGTCCTGCATGCATATTCCCAATTTTGGCGTCGGTACGTTCCGTCTGACCGGCCAGAGCGTCATCGACTCGGTGCGCAATGGGCTCGAACTCGGCTATCGCGCCATCGATACCGCGCAGATCTACGGCAATGAGGCTGAAATCGGCCAGGCCATCGCCGACAGCGGCGTGGCGCGCACCGATCTGTTCCTCACCACCAAGATCTGGAGCGACAACTACGCCCGCGACAAGCTGGTGCCCAGCTTGCGCGAGAGTCTGTCGAAACTGCGCACCGAGCAGGTGGACCTGACCCTGATCCACTGGCCGGCGCCGGGCAACGGCGTGGAACTGGCCGAGTACATGGAGGCGTTGGCCGAAGCCAAGGCCCTGGGCCTGACCCGCATGATCGGTATTTCCAACTTCAATATCGCGCTGACCCGGCAAGCCATCGCCGCCGTCGGCAAGCATGAAATCGCCACTAACCAGATCGAACTGAGCCCCTACCTGCAAGGTCGCCAACTGACGGCTTTCCTCAAGGAGCAGGGCATCGCCGTGACCTCCTACATGACCCTGGCCTACGGCAAGGTGCTCAAAGACCCGCTGCTGGCCCGCATCGCCGGCAAGCACCAGGCCACCGTGGCGCAGGTGGCGCTGGCCTGGGCGCTGCAACTGGGGTATGCGGTGATTCCTTCCTCGACCCGGCGCGAGAACCTGGCCAGCAACCTCTTGGCCCGCCAATTGCAGTTGGATGCCGATGACATGGCGCTGATCGCCACGCTGGAGCGCAATGGCCGCGAGGTCGATCCGGAAGGCCTGGCGCCGGTGTGGGACTGAGCGTCACTAAACGTCACGCAGCGCCACTAGCGCGATCACATGCCGGGCCGGCATGCCCCATCTCTGCCCGGTACCTTTTTCCTGTTTCATTTTCATCTGGCCACCGGCCGTGGAGATTTGTCATGCCTGATATTCAAGATCCGCTGTTCCAACCGTATACCCTGGGCGGCCTCGACCTGCCCAACCGTATCGTGATGCCGCCGATGACGCGCTCGCGCGCCAGCCAGCCCGGCGACGTGCCCAATGCACTCATGGCCGAGTACTACGCACAACGCGCCAGCGCCGGCCTGATTGTCAGTGAAGGTACCTGGATTTCACCGCTGGGCAAGGGCTATGCCTGGACCCCCGGCATCCACAGCCCGGCGCAGGTGGCCGGCTGGCGGCAGGTGACCCAGGCCGTGCATGCGGCCGGCGGGCGCATGTTTGCCCAGCTCTGGCATGTCGGCCGCCTGAGCCACGTCAACCTGCTCGATGGTCGGGCGCCAGTGTCTTCGTCGGCGATCCAGGCGGAAGATGTGAAGGTGTTTGTCGCCGCACAGGACGGTACGCCCGGATTCGTGCAGGCTTCCCGGCCGCGCGCACTGAGCGTGGAAGATATCGCTGCCATTGTTGAAGAGTTCCGCCAGGCCGCGCGCAACGCCATGACCGCCGGTTTCGATGGCGTCGAGCTGCATGCGGCCAACGGCTATCTGATCAACCAGTTCATCGACTCCGGCGCCAATGATCGTACCGATGGCTACGGCGGCCCGGTGGAAAACCGTCTGCGTTTGCTGCGCGAGGTGGCGCAGGCCCTGATCGAAGGTACGGACGACAAGGCGCGCGTGGGCATCCGCCTGGCACCGCTGACCACGCTCAACGGCTGTGTCGATGCCGATCCGGAAACCACCTACTTGGCCGCGGCCAGGATGCTCGACGAGATCGGCGTGGGTTATCTGCACATCGCCGAGGCGGACTGGGACGACGCCCCGCACATGCCGGCCGGGTTCAAGCAAAGTCTGCGCGCGGCCTTCTCCGGCACGCTGATCTATGCCGGCAAGTACACCGCCGAACGCGCGCGCGAAGCCCTGACCGCCGGCTGGGCCGACCTGATCGCCTTCGGCCGCCCGTTTGTCGCCAATCCGGACTTGCCGCAGCGCCTGCGGCAGCATCTGCCGCTCAACGGACATGAGCGGGAAACGCTGTTCGGCGGCGGCGCCAAGGGGTTCACGGATTATCCGGTACTGGAGGCCGCGGCAGCTTGAAAGAGGAGAAATGTCAGAAATCGGCGGTGGCCGCCCACCGCAATTGGCTGAGATAGTCGTGGGTATCGGTGGCCATCCAGGAAGAGCGGTATTCCACCGGTTCCCCGCGCAGGTCGTAGCCGACGCGGATGGATAGCAAGACCGGATGGCCGGCCGGCAAGCCGAAATCCTTCGCCACCTTCTTCGGCAGCAGGCAGGCCCGCAAGCGGTCTTCCACGCGGCTCACCGAGATGCCGCATTGCTGCTCCAGGAAGGAATACACCAGATGCAGCGGAGCGCCATCCGCTCCCCATTCCTTCATGCCGACGCGGGCGTAGGGAAAGCTGATGGTTTCCAGCACCAGCGGCTTGCCCTCCAGGATCCGTCGCCGGCGCAGGCGGTAGACCATATCTTCATTCTTCAATTTGAGCGCGGCGCGCTCGTCGGCATCGGCCACCACACGTTCCTTGGACAGGATGGCGTCTTCCGGCAGCCGGCGTTGGCCGTCGCCACGGTCGGTCAGCCTGAAAAAACTGGTGAAGGCGCGTTCATTGGTGGCGCGTGTGACAAAGGTGCCGCGTCCCCGGTGGCGCGTGACCAGCCCCTGGCCGCTCAAGACGTCGAAGGCCTTGCGGACCGTGCCGACGCTGACCTTCATTTCCTGCGCCAGGGTTTCTTCACCGGGCAAGACCTGGCCGGGCAGCCATTCGCCGGCGGCAATGCGGTCATGGATGTAGCGGGCGAGCCGGACGAAGGCCGGGCTGAGATCGATGGGCGTCATTTCTTTATTCTATATAGAATAAAGAAGCAACACCATAGAATTTGATTCCCTGTGCCGGTGCGCGTGGCTATTCTTGCCGCTGTCGATGTCTTCGCGCCGGGGCAGCAGAGCAGGGCACAAGCCTGCCTCCCGCGATCCGTGACTAGCCGGACTGGCGCCGCCGCGCGGTGCCTGCGCGGGCATCGATATTTCTTCCTTTCATCTGTTGAGATATCGCCATGACCCAGCACATCCACCGTATCGAATCCGTCGAAGCCTTGCATGTCGGCCAGTTCCTGTATGCCCGCATCCGCACCGAAACCGGCCTGACCGGGTTCGGTGAAGCCGGCTCCTGGGGCCACATCGAAGCCGCCAAGGCCGCGCTGGAAAAATTCGGCCGCTACCTGGTCGGCAAGGACGCCAACCAGATCGAACATCACTGGAACGTGATGCAGCGCTTTTCGCATTTCCGCGGCACGGCCGTGAACGCGGCGGTCTCGGCGATCGACATCGCGCTGTGGGACTTGCTGGGCAAGCGCCTGCAAGCGCCTGTCTGGCAACTGCTGGGCGGCGGCTACCGCAAGAAGCTGCGGGTCTACGGCCACGTCTACGCCGAAACGCTGGATGACGTGCTGGCCGAATGCCGCCGCTTGCGCGAAGAGGGCTTTACCGCCGTCGGCCACATCAATCCTTTCCTGGATGAGCCGGAAGGACAGGAATACTTCCGCTCCCACGTCGGCAAGGTGCGCGACGCCAAGGAACGCGTGATGGCTTTTCGCGAAGCAGTCGGCCCGGATGTCGACCTGCTGATCGAGATGCACCGGCGCCTGAGTCCGGCCGAGGCGATCGCCATCGGCCAGGTGCTCGAACCGCTGACGCCGATGTGGCTGGAAGACCCGCTGCGTCCGGAGTTCCATGCACAGATGACGACCGTGGGCCATGCCATCCGGGTGCCGGTCGCCACCGGCGAACGCTTCTGCACCCCGGCCGAATTCCAGCAGCAACTGGCCGGCGGCGGCGTGCGCTATGCACGGGCATCGGTCTGCGTATGCGGCGGCATCACCGGCGCCAAGAAGATCGCGGCACTGGCCGAAGCCCAGAACGTCGACGTCGCCCCGCACAACCCGCTGTCGCCCATCAGCCTGGCCGCCTGCATGCAGGTGGGCGCGGCAATCCCCAATTTCGCGATCCAGGAATTCCCGACAGGTTTCGAAAACCTGGTCCTGAAGTCGGGCAAGACACTGCTGGGCTCCGAACTGGTCAAGGGCCATCCCGTGCCCGAAGCCGGCTTCATCACCGTGCCCGACGCGCCTGGCATCGGCGTCGAGCTGGTCGATGACGTCGAGCACAAGCGCGCGCCCCTGTACCGCCCGGTCTCGATGCGCCAGACCATCGACGGCGCGCCGCTGGATCAATAAGGGCAGGGCGCCTCACAGGGCGCCACTAGCGCTACCGAGAACAAGGAAAGAGGAGACAAACACATGCAACAGGAACTGAGTGTCGGCCTGAAAGGCGGGCTGGAGGTCGGACCGAACCGGTGGCTGATCATCCTGCCGATGGTCTTCATCGTCTACATGCTGTCGTACTTCGATCGCGTCAATATCGCGATGGCATTGCCCCACATGACCAAGGAACTGGGATTGACGCCCACCCAGGCCGGCTGGATCGGCGGCTCCTTCGCCTGGGGCTATGCTTTCACGCAACTGTTGGCCGGCTACCTGGCGATGAAATTCGGCGCACGGCGACTGGTTGCCATCTGCCTGCTGCTGTTCGGCGCCGCAGCCATGCTGACCGGCCTGACGACCAATTTCTGGCAGGTGCTGTGCGTGCGCATCCTGCTGGGCCTGGCCGAAGGCCCGGTCTATGCCGGTACCTCGATCCTGCTGGCGCAGTGGTTCATGAAGGCCGAACGCGGCCGCGCCTTCGGCATCTGGAACCTGGGCGCGCCGCTGGGCGCTTTCCTGGCGGGCCCGATCTCGGGCGCGATCATCGCCCATCACGACTGGCGCATCATGCTGATCGCCGAAGGTTTTCCGGCCTGGATCTTCTGCCTGGTCTGGTTCAAGGCGATTCCGAAGAGCCTGAACGCCGCCAACTGGCTGCCGGCCGCCGACCGTGGCCTGATCCAGGACAACCTGTCGGCCGAACAGGCCGCGCATAAAGAATCGGAAACCGATTCCTGGATGACCATCTTCAATGAACCGGCGGTCTGGCTCATGACCCTGGGTTTTGGTCTGAACACCATCCTGCTGTACGGTCTTACCTTGTGGCTGCCGACGGTGATGAAGTCCTATGGCCAACTGAGCGAGACGACGATCGGCTTCTTTTCCGGCGCACCGTTCGTCATGTCGATGCTCGGCATCTACTACATCAGCCGCCGCTCCGACAAGCACGGCCAGGAACGCCGCTGGCACGCCGCCATCCCGACCATACTGACCGGCCTGATGATGTGCGCGGCCGCCTTCATCCCGCTATCGTTGTTCTATCTCCAGATCGCCTTGTTCGTGCTGATCGGGTTCACTCTCAAGATGCTGATGCCACTGGTGTTCTCGCGTCTCACGGAAATCCTGCCATTGCGCAAGGCCATGCCGGCAGTCGCCTTCGTCAGCGGCGTGGGCAACCTGATCGGACAATTCCTGGGGCCGTTGCTGGTGGGCTATGTGCGCTCGATGTCGTCGGATTACACCATCTCGCTGCTGGTGCTGGGTATTTCGGCATTCCTGGGCGGGGTGGCGATTGCGGCGTCCAGGCCGCGCAGTGGAAGAGGGTGATGACCAAGTCGGTTTTATCAAATCACTGAAGATGGACAGGTGCCCGCAGATTGCGGGCATTTTTATTTCATCATGACTCCAGTACCGAACTTCGGGACACGCTGGTGCCCGGCTTCCTGTGCAAGATTACATCAGTCCATCGAACTGGAAGGCGGGGAATACGGCCGCCATCATCGGCGCGGTCGAACCGCCTGATGATGGCCACCGCCGTCTGCTCAATTACCTCCACGCGGGCCGCGGTGGAACCCGCCGTGCCCGTGGATTGGACGCTTTACTTCTGGGCTGGCGCGGTCTTGTCCAGGAACGCGCGGATGACCGGGATGATATCCCTGCCGTGCGTCTCCAAGGCGAAGTGGCCGGTGTCGTAGAAATGCACCTGCGCGTGAGGAATGTCGCGCTTCCACGCTTCGGCGCCCGCCGGCAGGAAGAACGGATCATGCTTTCCCCAGACCGCGAGCAACGGTGGCTGATACTTGCGGAAGTACGCCTGAAACTCGGGATATTTCTGGACATTCGACGCATAGTCCAGCAGCAGATCGAGCTGTATGTCGGCCATGCCCGGTTTGGAGATTTGCGCGCCTTCCAGCGTGTACCCGTCCGGCGAAACGAGGCTCACGTCGCTCACGCCCTCGACGTACTGCCACTTGATCGATTCCGGGGTTGGGAAGTCGCTCAAGGCCTTGCGGTTTTCCGCCGTCGGCTCCTTCCAGTACTTCTTGATGAGGTCCCAGCCCGCCGCGAGGCCCTCTTCATAGGCGTTTCCGTTCTGAGACACAATGGCCGTGACGCGAGAAGGATGCGTGACAGCCAGGCGCCAGGCGACCGGCGCGCCATAGTCATGGACCGCGATCGCGTAGCGGTCGAGCTTCAGTTGCGTGGTGAATTGATCGATCGTCTTCGTGATGTTGGCGAATGAATACTCGTACTTGCCGCGCTCTGGCGACTCGGTGAACCCGAACGCGGGCAGATCAGGCGCGATCACGTGATAGCTGTCGGCAAGCGCCGAAATGAGATCGCGCCACATGTACGACGATGCGGCGAAACCGTGCAACAACAGGACGGTCGGTGCCGTCGGATTGCCTGCTTCGCGGTAGAAGATCTTGACGTCGCCGACCTGCTCGTGGCGGTAATGAACTTGAGTTCTCTCGGACGCGGCTGCCTGTGTTCCGCCCGCGAGCAGTGCAGCAGTCACGCCAGCGGAAGCGGGAATCGACTTTGTGGATTTCATGGTTAAGCTCCTTGATGAGTGAATGGAGTTCCCGCGCCGCATGCGCAGGAATGTTTGATTTCAATAGGACGAAGCATCGGCCCCGCCGGAGCGGCTCGAAGAGGAAAGCCGCTCCGGGCGGCACTGCCTACTTGTGAAGCCGTATCGTCTTCGGCCGTGAGAACTTTCATTTCTTGCTTCAAATCAGAGAATTATTAGACCGGTCGTCTCAAAAAGAGGCGCAAAAAAAGTACCCCCCACGGAATGCCATGCACCTTCCCGATCAGGAGGAAAGGTGCAGGATCTGACGAGTCACCGTCATGGCCATCCCGAAGGGCTGGGGGGTGCGGACGATCTTCACCATCACACTGGCCCCCAGCCATAGCTGGTAGAGGCTCTGGGCAGCGTCATGGGGGGAGCCTTCTATGGACAACGAGCCTTCTGCCATGCCGGCTTCGATGGCGTCACCCAAGCGATCAATGATGCCAGCGGTCCCGCGCCGGAGCGCGAGGCGCATGGCTTCGGACAGGTCAACCACCTCAGTGCCCAGCTTCACGGTCAGGCACTTGCCTTGGCAGTCGTAGAACAGTTGGGTGTCCTGCCAGTGCTTCCAGTGGTTCATCAGGCGTTGCGCCATGGTCAGGCCCGGCGCGCTCAACGTGGCATCGAGTCCGGCCCAGTACTCCTCGAAGTAACTGTCGAGCAGGGCTTCGCCGAAGGCGTCCTTGGAACCGAAGTAGTGATAGAACGAACCCTTCGGAACGCCCGCGGCGACCAGAACCTCGTTGATGCCGACAGCGGAGAAGCCCTTGCCGGCGATGATGCGTCGCCCGTGAGCAAGAATGCTCTCGCGAACGTCGTTGTTTTCGGTAGTGCGGACAGTGTTCATGGCGTCAATATAACATTGATTAGACCGGTCGTCTATGGGTATTGAAGCATTTTCGCCGAAGTGCCTCCCGCCTTCAAAGACCAGGCCGAGGTGTCCTCAAGTTGACTTGCTGCTCGCCCACCCGTGGATCGAGTTCCCATCGGGCTTCTTTAAAGAATTATCGACGTTGGGGAGATCACTGGGTTGATGCGACACGGAAGCTCTCCGCATTGACAACGACTTCGCCGTCCTCCTTTGTGAATGCACCTTGCTGAGGATTCTCCAGAATGTCCAATACCAGTTCGGAGGGGCGACACAGCCTGGTTCCCTTGGACGTCACAACAAACGGTCTGTTGATCAGAATGGGGGCGGCCAGCATGGCGTCCAGTAGCTGGTCGTCGCTCAGAGAGAGGTTGTCCAGGCCCAACTCGGCGTAGGGCGTGCCTTTTTGACGAATGGCTTCGCGCACCGTCAGACCGGCATCCTGGATCATCTTGACCAGTCGTTCGCGGCTGGGCGGGTGCTGCAGGT
>Ga0154006_1000824_pt1 | contig 10677 bp, 11 predicted proteins | sample TSFL090MetaG_FD_104747 | JGI IMG/M metagenome (GOLD analysis project Ga0154006, IMG submission 104747) | Attine ant fungus gardens microbial communities from Florida, USA - TSFL090 MetaG | ecosystem: Host-associated > Fungi > Mycelium > Unclassified | place: USA: Florida, Wakulla State Forest... | reverse complement strand
TGATGAAATGTCCTTTGTCATCAACATCAACATAATGGGAAACGCATGGTTTTGACTGCGTTGACCTGATTGCATCAGCAATCTTGGACTTTTTCACTTGTGCAGCGGTCCAGTTCGGGTAACGCGACTGTGGGTAGTTTTGCCAGCAGTTGTCACAGTTTTCATGATCGCAAAGATCAGGAATGGGCGGCCCACCACCTTCCATGAGTTTAATCTGTTCTCGATTGAGATCTGAGTGTTTAGTCAGGGCACAGATGTATTACATTCAAAAATTCTACGTACTGTCATCAAGGTCGACCCAGGGCCAAGGAGCACAAGGAGCTGCATGGCGATAGGAGGCGGAAGGCATGTTTTTTCCGCCATTACCTTTCGTTTCCACGCGCGGGGAATGATTTTGGGGGGTATCACACATCAGATAGTTGGATGTCGGAGGAGAGGGGAACTAAAATGCCGATCGACAAGGGTGTTCTTATCTGTTTGTATAGACGCCAGCGGTCATAAGGACCCCTGGGGAGAATTGACTGATACTCACCCCGATAGTCCAGGTTTGATGATGTGCCGTTATTGGATACGTGTTCCAGGCGCCAGTCGAGGTACAGTTGCCTCGAGTCACCTGTATTATGGCGTGAGACTTGGAACCTGCTCAAGGACTTCCAGGAAATCAGCAATCACCCAGCACTGCAGCTGAAAGAAAGGGCAGCAGTACTACCGAAGTCGGTACAGAGACATGGTCCACCGAACTACCAATGTTAGGCAAGATGAGACACCTGACAAGGACCAGTGAGGATATGGCTACTGAAAGTGAGCACATATGTTGGATCACAACAAAACTTCTGCGAGATTAATTTCACCATAGCAATTTTTAGGTCATGAGCTCTGGGCTTGGCACAAAAATTACGTGGGAATATTTCATTTGATAGCCGCCATGATATATACCTAGGTTATGGAATTTTCGACAGACATGCTTTGATGTTAATAAGACCTTGATCATGTAGACACAGCGGATTCCAACTCAGCACTCATGAGGCAGCTCATGTCGGAACTTCCTCGTCGGTTCTCCAATTCAGCCGAAGTTCTAGGAACACGTGGCGCCCTTTAATGCGATGTCGGCAAGGTTTATTGCCGGAAGAGTTCCGTTGGCCACAGGACGATACAAAGGGGGTGTCAGTACTATGATTGTTAGGCAGTGCCATCTCAATTCTGGATATGCTACTACTCATTTGCCACGGATAAACGATAATTTTTCCTTGTTATACCATGTCGTTTTTGAGACAATATCAAAATTGGTGTAATGGTTGCCGTGTGATAGGGTTCTTTGAGTACGGTCAGCAAGTTTATCAAGCTCAACATCTCAATATTGTAAGAACTTGTCAACTGGTTGATACATAAACCTACTCTTCCTATAGACTATTGTCCACATCTCTTGATGTACTCAAATGGCCTTGCTTGTTTTCAGAACAAGTTAACAAAAGTCAGAGAACTTTTTTGAGAGGCTGGGGCAACAGAAGATGATATATGTGCGTTTTTTGTAAATTTGATTTCCTATGCAGGGAGGGAGTAATATTACTCTAACATTACTTGAATACTACCGTAAAACATTATTTTGATACTATATGAGTACTGAATGGAAAAAAGGATTAAAAATCAATTGAATCCCATAACCATCGGTAGCCGGGTATAGTAAATGCAGCTGTAGCAGCCACTCTACCCTAAAGCTCATGTATTACGCTATAAATTCCTAACATGGCTACGACTTAGTTGAAAGTTAGCTTCAACCAGATGATCTGTCAAGGCCTTTGTCATTAAAGAGGCATTAGAGATTGCACCATCAAAGAAATTTGCTATAGCAGCATAAACAAGTGACATTCATGTTAACATGTTACACAACAGAGCATAGTTATACAAAGTCTTCCTAGATACAATGCAGATTGCTCACAGCAGGCATCAAAAATTTAGATTGTACTTTCAAAGGCCACAACAGGTTGACCACAAACCATGTACCCACTTATCAAGGTTCGTTTTACCAAGAATTTCCGCGCAAAATATCATGATCTTTTGCTTGACATATTTGAAGAGCCCCTCCCATCAACACTGTCGTGCTGATTTGCCGAATCATAGGTATCATGGTCACCCTCAGGGTCTGGTGTTATCCAACCAAGCCCTTTCATTGTCAGTAGCACGGGCCACCCAAGGCGTTGGAAAAACGAATACTTCTGTGGAAGGCGATATCGTGATTGGAATGTCATGATGATCCAAATCGTCGGGAGTGTCAAAGCAAACGTAGCGCCAATGTAATGTTGGAGTGTACCGTTCGTGCCAGGGGCAATTTCTCTGATGTTCATTCCGAAGGCAGCCTGTTAATTTGCGTTAGCGAGAAGTCAGAGGGTAAAGATGTAAGGTTAACGTACGGCGACAAAGGAGGCCGGAAGGAAAATCATGGTAAGGAGCGCAATTTGTTTCATCTAAGGATATAGTAAGTCAGGTTAGGTTGGCTTTCTCATGACAGACAGCTACATACAACTGGAGCATAACATTGATGAATCAGGATTCGGTCATCCAGGAGGAAATCAAAGCATACCTCTACTATCTTCCATGGCAGCTGCAGTCATCTTTTTCATTTCCGAACTATCCTTGAAATTAACACGGCTAAATACCTTAATGGGTAGATTAGTTAACGATCTCTACTCAGAGCAATGAAAGTGAGTATACCAATGTTAGGACATTCTTCAATCTCCCGTCTTGCATACTTTTGCTTAATTCCAATCTTTTGATCTCATTGGAGAGCATGTGGCACTCCCGCTGCATTATTCTCCTGGTATGGTTCTTCTCCTCCACCACAGACTCCAGTGCAGGATTTTCGGTATCTCGAATGAACTCAACGGTCTCTGTGAACCTTTGCAACAGAGAACTGTAGTGTAATAGATGAGCCCGGATAGCGTGTACCTCTTTCATTAGATCTATGCGGCTCTTCTCAATAGCCTCTGCCTCCTGACCAAATGAGAATGTCAAGAGATCAGTCTGAGTAAACATGGTTGAAGCAGACGAACGAGGGTACATATATGAGCATACAAGTTCTCCAAGGATTCGTCCCAGGCATACAAAGCATGCCAAAGAAAAGTCAGTAGCACAAATGTCGGATCTGACATCTGCTTGAACACCTTGTGCCAGTAGACACTCCGACCTTTCCAAGATAAAAATCATCTCGCTGTGTAGTATTGATAGAAAAATGACTTACCAGCAAGCAGGATACGCCGATGAAGATCTTCTGCTGTCGTCGTCGGTTGGGGCAGACTAGGATGGTAAGAAATAATTGTACTGCCATTGATATTTCGAATAAGGTGTACAGAAAGGAGGTCAAGAACTAGAAGCCGTCCACCTGGCATAAAATTAATATTATCAAATTCTAGTAGGTCACCAAGGGTCACTGACTAGATGATAGGCGCAAGGGCGTCTGAGTATCAATCATCATTTGACCTATATAAAATCTCATGTTCATACCAGGAACGTGACGAAAAAAAGTATATACTCGATGTTGGTCCGTTTGAACCAAGAGCTGCGTCCATACAGACTGCGTCGGTGCCCTTTGGCATAGAGCGCAAAAATGTCAAACATATGGTAACGTCTGAAGCATAGCGGTGTTAATTTGTCCAAATCTTGGGGAAAATAGATAAAACTGACGATCGCCCTTGCCGACCTGGGGGTCTTCTTGGTAGCAAGTTGGGATCCAATTTAGTGACGAGGACCAGAAGAAGGGTTCTATATTATACCTACTTCATTGATCAGATACTGATAACAGCTTCTGAGAATTATGAACTACCCGTCCGAAGGTGGTCGAGGCAGTAACCTTTCCAAACAAAACGACTTACTTTGTTCCGAGCATTTGTAGGACGGGGCCTGACAGATTTTCGAGAAAGATTACCCTGACCATAAGCTCAGGGGATCGCTATCGCACGGTGGACATTCAATAGTCAAGTTTTCGGAGAGATAATAGTTCGAACACACCCCATCGGCCTTAACGACCTGCCAGCTCTGGTCAACCTCATTTTCCGTAATAACCGTCTTCCCCGCACGTCTGAATTTTCCCTGGTCATTGACATCTACATATAGTAACGTACACGATCGATGGGGGTCATAGCATTCTACCGCGTTGAGTATTTTGCTCTTCTTGACCTGTAATTCTGTCCAATTGGGGAAGCAAGATATAGGGTATCGCTTCCAACATGTGTTGCCACAATCTACATGGTCACATTCAGGGACCTGCTGAAGCTCTTGATCATGTTCGACTGGGTCTACCGCTGTGGTTTTCAGTCGATGTACAACTGGTAATGGAGTCGGGGAATACCGACCATCGCTTATATCTAGCCAGGGCCAGGGAGCAGAAGGCGCTGCATGACGATAAGAAGGATTTGGAATGCGGCCGTTATTGTCAAATGAAAGGTCCTCTGAGTGTGATGTTTCAGACATAGAGATGGATTAAAGATAAGATGGCATGAGAACAGCGCTTCAGCGCTTGTGCTAACTGCAATCATGTCGGCGTCTAACATCGGCACAGCGCAAAATTTTGTTTGTGTGTGGGTGATTTCAGTATTTATCAACCGCGTCAGGGGGCACCCAAGACGCGGCGAGCAATGTATATAGACAGACCCCAGGCACAAATGACTATCTACAGACCCCGGCTCAAGAGGTAAGATAGTCCAATGTCTTCGGCACTGTGTTATCGGCCTATTATCCCATTTTAGCCACTTTCAGGGTCCTGCATACTATCGGTGTTTTGGCCACTTTTGAAGATAACAACATTTGAAGCGCAGAAGTCACTTCTGAGAACGATGATTATATACATATACTCTATGGTGTATTCTACAGTTGAATATGTAAAAATACCTAGCAATTTGTGCTTCAGGACGACGATCTTGTACAATCCACTCTCATCACCCAATTTGGGCAGGGAGCTGACCAACGCCACGCTTTGCCACCGTGTCTGAGTTTCAGTTTCGTTGATCCCAATCAACACATCGAGTATGCCCCTGGCTCACTAGGCTCGACGCAAGTGACAGGCTACTGACACGGCGGGCATTTAACTATCCAGTCCCCATTTGGGTGCAACTGTCAAGTGACCTGTCAAGTCATCTGTTACCTGATCTGTCAAGTCAATCAAAAGTCACATGCGTGATATTTTTTAAATTCAACAATTTTTAACGCGGTGTGCGCACACAGTCCATAGTAGTCTACTGACTACGGAGGCTCAGTGCCTCTAATAAATACACAAAACAAGTCAAATGAAAGGGACAAACACAGAATAGAAGAGAAGCAGATGCCATCTTGCTGCCTGGCTGTACCTTGTTGAGTCGTGAAGCAACTTCACGTACACTCAAGTTCATTGATTTGATTATTGACTGCATTTTATGCTCTCCATTCCATTATTCTGTATCCTATGATATACAAACTGCCATGGCATCCATTTCAGTTGAACCAGAAATAATCTGCCTTCCAAAATGCTTATGACTACCAGGATGAATAAACACAACGAATCCCGACCAACGTACGCAAAAGGGGGGATAGCCATGGCTATCCCTTTTCAGTCACTCTAAACCATGCCCCTATTGGCGAGTATAGGGAAAGATTTCATCCCAAGAGCCAGTTGCATGCCCATGTGGCGAAGACCTCGAGACCAGAACTCATATACTTATAGAATGTCCAAGGTTTACTGAAAACCGAGTGACACTCTCCATGCGTAGGCGACCTCATTAAGTTTCTTACATCCAACCGCACAGCATCTGCTTTCACACTCCAGAGAGCTCCCATAGCCTCCAACATCAGTCAAAGACACTGGGAACGAACTCTCTCTTCGAACACAAACCCTGATGCATGGAACTCCATATGTGCTCACTTGACAATGCCCTGCTACCCACCTCGTCTCCAGCCCTGTGCTGCCTTACTTCCGCTTCTGTTCTGTTCTGTGTTTGTCTCTTTCATTTGACTTGTTTTGTGTATTTATTAGAGGCACTGAGCCTCCGTAGTCAGTAGACTACTATGGACTGTGTACGTACACCGTGTTAAAAGTTGTTGAAATTAAAGTTTTGAAAAATGTCATACATGTGACTTTTGATTGTCTTGACAGGTCACTTGCACCCAAATGGGGACTTAACAGTTAAATGCCTACCATGTGAAGACCCGGAATATGATTCAGGAGGCTATGAATGGTCTCTATAGAGTATCCGGGTAGTGGCAACTGCTCACAGCAGAAGAAGTGTATACTACAGCATACCACTATCACATGCATCTATATAGTTGTGTACTTGACTTGCTGCCTTCCGAGAAGGACTGATTTCATCGCTGTGTCGATTCTCATGGGGAGTTTGAGTTGCCTAAGCTGTTCCTTCCTAGGCATAACTGGATGTGACTGGCTAAAACCATCATATAGAATAGATTTCGGGGACTGGAAAGAATATCCCGGACTGGTAATTGGACTGGTATGAACAGCATATCGGATGGCGGATGTGAGGAGATAGATGGTCACAGCGGACAGCCCTTTTGCCAGCACCGGATTCCGGAATGGACATTCTCCAGGTTATATGTCATTCAGGTCATGTTTGGTATATTGCTGCTGACACAATGGCATTTTGCTCGCATCACTTGGCACATCATCTGACTCCCATGCCCCAGACATAGCCGAAATTGTGACGCAGCAAAATAATTTGCGCGCAGGGGAAGAGACAGAAAGACTTATTTACATTGCAACTACATTCCCATTTATATATGTAAATATCCGAAACAAATGCTCCGGCAAATGGAGTTTCCAAGACAACTCAATGTCACTTCATGACAATGACAAAATTCCGCGATAAGTTGGTGTTAATGACACGGCGGACAATCAGTTGACAGCATCACGAGTGGACAGCTGATTGTCCGCCGTGCATGAGGGTTACCTTCCTGATGCCCTCGCTCCGAGTGGCCGAAATCACGTGGTGTCAACTTTGTAGTCCACGATGATCATCGCTGTGTTGTGTGTTGTGTGCTGTGCATTTCTGGACTCTTATAAACCAGTGCTCGACATCCCTTTCTTAATGACGGACATCGACCGGCTTTCCATTGTGACGCTTGTGTTTTTCTTCCTGTCGACAGTTTTCGTTATTCAACCACTCAAAATTCCAATACGACTCCCCTATATACGACTCCCCTATCTTAGACAGCGACACGTTCCAATTGACCTCCATACCGCACCCATTCTCGCCATTGCCATCCTTTGGGCATCACAGTGTCTGGGTCCCCAGCAAATTCGTGATGGCATCATTGGTACAGGTATGAACTTGAATATCTGGTCTCTATGTTACCGACATTTTCATCATAGACGGGATCAAGCCTTACAACATCTTAATTCTTTTTATTTCCCTGGCATATATGGCGATAACTCTAGACATAACAGGAATACTCCAGGCCGCTGCCTTCTGGGTGAGCAATCGTGGCAGCAGCAACGGATACAAGCTCTACCTATATTTCTACATGATGCTTACCCTCATAAGCATGATTATTGGAAATGATCCGGTCATCCTTTCAGGGACCGTTTTTCTCGTATATTACACTGGCGCTACATGCTTGGAGCCTCTTCCATGGCTCATGTCCGAGTTTGCAGCAGCCAATACTGCTAGCATGGTGCTGTTCGTTGGGAACCCCACAAATGTTGTTATCTGCGAAGGTTTTGGCATCAATAACGCCGCTTTCACTGCCTACACGATCCTACCTTTTGTTGTTTGCAACATTTTCTGCTTCGTTGCCCTTGCACTCCAATTCAAGGATTCGAAGTATGTCCCGCGCAAACTCAATATCATAGGGCAACTCAATGTCCGTGAGGTCCTCCGAGATCCCGTTGGTGCAACTGTTGGAAGCATCATTCTTTGCAGTTGCTTAATCGTTGTTCTGGTTCTTAGCTTCCTCCATATTGACGTATGGAAGATTACTCTTCCGTTCGCTGGATTCAAGTTCTGCTTTGACATGGCCTGGGATTATTATCGGTATAGGAATGGGAAGTTATCAGGAGTTGCCGCAGCATCCGAGGAAGAGGCAGTGAAATATGCACTCAAACGTGTCACCTCGACTACAGGGTTGCCACATGACCAGGAGAGAGGAATTGCACTGGTCACAGATGTCCAAAAATCCCCGATTGACTCTTCATCCCCTATGAATACAGAATTCTTTAATACTCGCGGAACAGTGGAACCCCAGAACCAAAGCAGTTCGTCATCAGCACTTCATCTATACCTCTGAGACTCAACGAACTTCCTCAGCGTTAGGCTTACCCCCAGACGCCAATATGACTCAAAGATATAATTCTCTTACCAGACATTTTCCTACATTTTTCACCGCCCTCCCTCGGCTACCTCTCGGCCTTATACCTTTTGCGTTCTCGCAATTTATTCTTATCGAAGCATTGACAAGGAATGGATGGATAGAAATCTTTGGAAGGTGGTTAGCCATTGCTTCTGGTGGCAAAATGTTCCCTGCTATTTGGCTTGTAGGCATTATGGGAGTCATTCTATGTAACATTGCTGGAACAAACATCGGCGCCACCATCTTCTTGACCAAGATTATCCATCAAGCTGGTTTTGATGTCTCAACTGAAAGAGCTGCAGCAATAGCTCTTGCTGTTGCGAGTAATATTGGTGCTGTCAGCTTCACGTTTTCTTCCAGTCTCGCTGGACTACTATGGGTGACAATATTGAAACAAAAAAGCATTGGAGTGAAGCAGTGGGAATTTGCAAAGTGGAATTCGCTACCGTTGTTATTTATGACAGGAGTAGGATTGGCTATCGTTTCTGCGGAGGTGGCGGTACTGGATGACTGATGGATTTTGATGTAAAGGCAGACATAGACTGTTTAGATCTGATCCTTTATCCAAATAGAAGAATTTCATAATCAAGGGTCCCTAGGTCTGTGCTGCTTAGTCATCCATCAGTACTGGGATAAGTCTGGTTATTAGGCCAAATTCAATATTCCACTTTTTTTTTTGGGTCAACAATTTATTACACGGTGCTCGAACGCAGTCTAATGTTTAATTCACAAACAAATTTGACTCAAATAACACAACTATAGCCACAGCCTTCCCAGCTGACTGCCTCCCTCCTGAGGGTTATCTCGAGTTGCAAGAGACCCTATATGTGTCAAATAATGCATGGACTAAATCAAGAGGCTATACATTTACAACTCAATATGAGAGAAAAATGGCTTCTTAACTGTTTACTATGCATGCAATCAAAGCCACTGGCCTCCCAATATACTAGACAAGCCCCTATGTGTAGCAAATATTATACAATTGGCCATAAGATGACTTGGAGTGCATGCCCTTTACAATATTTCGTTGGTGAATTAAACTGGAATTTCGCGTTGGATTTGCAGACTTATCCCATTACTGACCAAGCGGCACCTGTGCGCCTAGTGGGAGCCTGCCATTTCTAGTTTAGCTTGTCCTGATGTAATCACACAGACCCGTGCGCCTGGTGGAGCCGCTTGGTGACAGGTACCTGCACTTAATATCTGCAGTCTATGCTTGAGAACAGAGGTCTATGGATAGATAACTGACAATGACCGAACATGGACAATAACCCTGGATTCAAGTTGCACTCAGTCACTGATGCTTAGTATTATAGAAGGTTCGCACTAAACAGGGGCCCAGAGTCCAAAGATCTAAAGATGCAGGGATCTTTAATCCTGCGTCTAGAGACTGAGTTTTTGACTGTATCTTGGCAGTGTTCTTCAGGAAATACATGAGTCATAAGGACGTCACTGGCCTGAGATATTTCAGTGTGACCCGTCATCAACATCGAAGGTAGTGGTTCACGATAGCAAACTTCGCCCACATGCCTCTTGTAGACACATCACGGGCTGACCTCCGCATCTGAGTACTAGTCTGCTTGTTGCGGAATAGAAATGCTGAACCCAAAAAAAACATGTGCCACAAGACAGATAGAATTGAAACAATATTTCGTGGCTGTGTAATCTGCTCGATTCGCTGACTCCGACCGCCATCACTGTTTCCCAAGGTTCGCACTTGTTACTTCCAAGATATTGTCGTTCTGGTGCTCATTGATTCTCCTGGCAGATGTCTACTCATAATAAGGAAGACCCGCGTGACTCCTCTCAAGAAGTCGCGCTCACTTTTCCAAAGACTTGGTATCAAGAGTCCAGTGGTTCGTCAACACCACTAACACCGATGATTATACTCCGACTCAAGCAAGTTATTCTTGCCAACAGATGGTTTGAATTCATCTGGAATGCTTTTCTCTGGTTTAATCATGGTGACTCGTAACCGGTATGTTGGGTTGTTTATCACATCTTCAGCTGGTGGATTGAGCTGTCTTTTCTCTTACTGCCCAGATTTCTTGCTTGGCCTGCTATCATGTTCTCTCTAAATTCCATGTTTAATCAACACCCCGTGCGCTCGAAAGGTGAAATCAGCATTTGGTCAAATCTCATGTATGTCTCCTAGTTGTTACGCTGATATTAGAAATTTCTTGTCTCACACACACAGATAGGTTGTGCATTTCTGCTCTACTTGCATCATATATTCCAATGGTAATCATCTCTAGAAGTCCTACTCCTGCTCCTGCCCCTTGAAATCATGGGTAAGAATCTGAATATACCTTCCAATTGGACACCACACAATGCCTCGCATCTAGCATCTAT
>Ga0154006_1000823_pt1 | contig 10682 bp, 12 predicted proteins | sample TSFL090MetaG_FD_104747 | JGI IMG/M metagenome (GOLD analysis project Ga0154006, IMG submission 104747) | Attine ant fungus gardens microbial communities from Florida, USA - TSFL090 MetaG | ecosystem: Host-associated > Fungi > Mycelium > Unclassified | place: USA: Florida, Wakulla State Forest... | reverse complement strand
TCGCGGTGACGTTCGTGGCGCTGTTCCAGGGCTACGAGGCGCAGCCGACGCCCGAAGGGGTGGCGCGCGCCACCACGCGGACCGTGGTGATCGCTTCGCTGATGGTGCTGGGTCTGGACTTCCTCCTGACCGCGCTGATGTTCAGCTGAGTCCGGTTGATGCAATGGCGGATGCCCGGCGCATCCGCAAATGAATAACAAAGGGTTGATCATGCAACGTAAATCACTGGACGCCTGGGTGGGCATTTTCGTGCTGCTGGGTGTGGCGGCGCTGGTGTTTCTCGCGATGAAAGCGGGTAACATGAGTTCATTGTCGTTCGGCCAGAAGACCTATGCCGTCACGGCCAGTTTCGACAATATCGGCGGCCTCAAGGCGCGCGCGGCGGTCAAGAGCGCCGGCGTGGTGGTCGGCCGGGTCGATGCGATCCGTTTCGACGACCAGACCTTCCGCGCCATCGTCACCCTGAACATGGACGACGGCTACAAGTTTCCCAAGGACAGTTCTGCCAAGATCCTGACCTCGGGCCTGCTCGGCGAGCAATATATCGGCATCGAGCCGGGGGGCGATACCGCCAACCTGGCGGCGGGCGACAAGATCACAATGACACAATCGGCCATTGTTCTGGAGAATCTGATCGGTCAGTTCCTCTACAGCAAGGCGGCAGAGGGAAAGGATGATTCCAAATGAAGTACGCAGCACGTATCGGCGCTTTCGCGCTGACCGCAGCCCTGACCGGCTGCGCCAGCACCGGCAACAACCCGAATGACCCGATGGAGGGTTTCAACCGGGCCATGTTCAGCTTCAACGACACGGTCGACAAGGTGGCTCTGAAGCCGGCTGCGCAGGCCTATGACGCCGTGGTGCCCGATCCGGTGCAGACCGGCGTGGGCAATTTCTTCGGCAACATCGGCGACCTCTGGTCCTCGATCAACCAGTTGCTGCAAGGCCGTGTGGAGCAGGGCGTCTCGACCTTCATGCGCGTGGCCATCAACACCACCTTCGGTCTGGGTGGCGTGCTCGATATCGCCACCGAGGCGCGCCTGCCGCGTGAAAAGTCCGATTTCGGCCAGACTCTGGGCAAGTGGGGCGTGGGCTCCGGTCCGTACTTGGTGCTGCCGTTCTTCGGCCCGTCCACGGTGCGTGACACCGCCGGCCTGCCGGTCGACCTGTACGGCGACCCGTGGACCTACAAGCGCCCGGTGCGCTGGCGTAACGTGGGGACGGTGGTGCGCGTCATCGACACCCGCGCGCAACTGCTGGATGCCTCGACCCTGCTGGAAGACGCCGCGTTGGACAAGTATGACTTCGTGCGCGATGCCTTCCTGCAACGCCGCCAGGGCCAGATCGATGGCGCCGGTGGTGGCGACGACGAAAGTCCGCAGGGCGCGGCCAAGCCCTGAGGCTTGAAATCGCGCCGGTGCGCCGCATTTGCTTGACCCGGGCGGCGTCGGCGCGTGACGGGAACCACCGGCACGGTGTGGTTTCGAACCTCTTCGGGTCGCGCAGGTGTCGCAAACACCGTTGCGGCCGCTGCCCATGATGAATTATTGGAATGGATAACCTATGAAGATGCTCACCAAATTCCTCGCCATTGCCGCCATTGCCGTTCCTGCCCTGGCTTTCAGCGGCGCCGCCGCAGCCCAGGAGGCGCCTGACGCGCTGGTCAAGCGCATCAGCGCCGACGTGCTGGATGCCGCCAGGAACGACAAGAGCATCCAGGCCGGCGACAACAGCCGCATCATGCAACTGGTCGAGCAGAAGATCCTGCCCTATGTCGATTTCGAGCGCATGACCCGCCTGGCGGCCGGCCGCTTCTGGCGCCAGGCCACGCCGGAACAGCAACAGAAGCTGACCGGTGAGTTCCGCAGCCTGCTGGTCTACACCTACTCGGGCGCGCTGTCGCAGGTGCGCGACCAGAAGATCGAATTCAAGCCGCTGCGCGCCGCGCCCGGCGACACCGAAGTGGAAGTCCACTCGCAGGTCATCGGCGCCCGTGGCGGCGAGCCCATCCAGCTGAGCTATCGCCTGGAAAAGGTGGGCGAAGGCTGGAAGCTGTATGACGTCAACGTGCTGGGCGCCTGGCTGGTGGAAGCCTACAAGGGCACCTTCGCCAATGAAATCAACAAGGGCGGCATCGACGGCCTGATCAAGACCCTGGCCGACAAGAACCAGCAACTGGCCGCGCGCGCCAAGAACGGCCGGAAATAAGCCGTTTGCCAACCTCAACCGAAAGACCGCCATGTTCAAGCCCGGCAACACACTGACCGCCCGCAATGCCACCGCCGTCCTGCGTGACGGCCTCGCGGCCATTGCCGGCGGCCAGGCCGGGATCGACCTGTCGGACGTCACGGTGGTGGATTCCTCGGCCGTGGCGACCTTGCTGGCCTGGCGGCGCGCCGCGCAGCAGCGGGGCATGGCGCTGGATTTCGGCGTCCTGCCGGCCAACCTGCACAGCCTGGCCGACCTCTACGGCGTGACCGCGCTGCTGCACGGCGACACCGCCGCACCGACCTCGGCCACCGACCGACATCACTGATTTCCCTCCTGTCCGGCATCCGGCCGGGGGCCTGTCGTGCTGTTGCCGGCCCCGAATATCGAATTCCCCTATAATCGACAGTTTTTCGAGCCATCCGGCCCGGTCAGCCTGCTTTCCCGTGTGAAACAGCGGCTGATCACCGGCTTGAGCCTCATTTCCATCTTGCATGCGCCGCAAGGCGCCGAACCAAAAGGCTGTACGGCATCATGGCCGCTCTTCACATCACTGACATCAAGAAGCGCTATCAGGCGCTGCAAGCGCTCGGCGGCGTTTCACTGGCGATCGAGGAAGGTGAATTCTTCGGTCTGCTGGGTCCCAACGGCGCCGGCAAGACCACGCTGATCTCGATCATCGCCGGCCTCAACCGCGCCGATTCCGGCAACGTCACCATCCATGGTCACGACGTGGTCAGCGACTACCGCGCCGCCCGCATGAAGCTGGGCGTGGTGCCGCAGGAACTGGTGTTCGACCCGTTTTTCACCGTGCGCGAGACCCTGCGCATGCAGTCGGGCTACTTCGGCCTGAAGAACAACGACAAGTGGATCGACGAGGTCATGGCCAACCTGGACCTGACCGGCAAGGCCGATACCAACATGCGCGCGCTGTCGGGCGGCATGAAGCGGCGCGTGCTGGTGGCCCAGGCCCTGGTGCACAAGCCGCCGGTGATCGTGCTCGACGAGCCTACCGCCGGGGTCGACGTCGAACTGCGCCAGACCCTGTGGAAATTCATCGGCCGCCTGAACCGCGAAGGCCATACCATCGTGCTGACCACGCACTACCTGGAAGAAGCCCAGGCCCTGTGTAACCGCATCGCCATGCTCAAGAGCGGCAAGGTGGTGGCGCTGGACTCGACCGAAGGCCTGATCCGTCACATTTCCGGTTCGCAACTGGTGCTGCGGCTGAAGCATGGCAGCCTGCCGGACGGCCTCAAGCCGCTGGTGTCGCATCCTGCGGAACTGGCGGACGGCAACCAGTACACGCTGCGCGTGACCGACTACACCCAGGTCGAACCGATCCTGGCCGCGCTGCGCGAGGCCGGCGTCGCGCTGGACGACATGCAATTGCAACAAGCCGACCTGGAAGACGTGTTCATCCAGATCATGGGAGGTGCGCAATGACCGGCTTCCAGACCCTGTTCTACAAGGAAATCCTGCGTTTCTGGAAGGTCGCCACGCAAACCGTGACCGCGCCCATCCTGACCGCGCTGCTGTACCTGCTGATCTTCGGCCATGTGCTGCAAGACCATGTGCAGGTGTATCCGGGCGTGCAGTACACTGGGTTCCTGGTGCCCGGCCTGGTGATGATGAGCGTGTTGCAGAATGCCTTCGCCAATAGCTCCTCGTCGCTGATCCAGTCCAAGATCACCGGCAATCTGGTGTTCGTGCTGCTCACGCCGCTGTCGCACTGGGAACTGTTCGCCGGCTATGTGCTGGCGGCGGTGGTGCGGGGCCTGATCGTGGGCGCGGGCGTGTTCGTGGTTACCGTCTGGTTCGGCCATCTCGATTTTGTGGCGCCGCTGTGGATCCTGGTGTTCGCGCTGATGGGCGCGGCCATCCTGGCCACGCTGGGCCTGATCGCCGGCATCTGGGCAGAGAAGTTCGACCAGCTGGCGGCGTTCCAGAATTTCCTGATCGTGCCCCTGACCTTCCTGGCCGGCGTGTTCTATTCGATACACTCGCTGCCCCCGTTCTGGCAGGCGGTGTCGCATTTCAACCCGTTTTTTTATATGATCGATGGCTTCCGCTATGGGTTTTTCGGCCAGTCCGACGTCAACCCCCTGACCAGCCTTGGCATCGTCGGCGTGTTCCTGGTGGTGCTGGCGACCCTGGCCGTGCGCATGTTGCGCAGCGGCTACAAGCTGCGCGCGGGTTCACATTGATCCCGTTGATCCATTGCCCCGGGCACCCGTGACCTGATACCCGCCACCGTTCCGATCCCCGTGCGCCTTCGGGCCACGGGCATCCCTGCATTCTAGTGAAGAGCTGAACCATGCTACCCACACCCGAACTCGTCAAAAGTTATATCGTCGCCGGCCTCGATTGCCAACACATCGAAGTCGAAGGCGATGGCCAGCATTTCACCGCCGTCATCGTCTCGGCCGCCTTCGCCGGCAAGCGCCCGATCCAGCGTCACCAGATCGTCTACGCCGCCCTGGGCGATCGCATGCGCGAGGAAATCCACGCGCTGTCGATGAAAACCCTGACTCCCGAAGAATTCCAGACTTAAGGCAATCCTCTCATGGACAAGCTCCTGATCCGCGGCGGCAAGCGCCTGGCCGGCGACATCACCATTTCCGGCGCCAAGAACGCGGCGCTGCCGATCCTGTGCGCCGGCCTGCTGACGGCCGATGACGTGCGCCTGACCAATGTGCCGCACTTGCAGGACGTGCTGACCATCACCCGCCTGATGCAGCAGATGGGCCTGCGCGTGACCGAGCAGGGCGACGAGATGGTGTTGAACGGCAACGACATCACCAGGCTCGAAGCGCCCTATGAACTGGTCAAGACCATGCGCGCCTCGATCCTGGTGCTGGGCCCGCTCTTGGCGCGCTTCGGCGAAGCCAAGGTATCGCTGCCGGGCGGCTGCGCCATCGGCTCGCGTCCGGTGGACCAGCACATCAAGGGCTTGCAGGCGATGGGGGCCGACATCCACATCGACGGCGGCTACATCTACGCCAAGGCCAAGCGCCTCAAGGGCGCGCGCATCGTGACCGACATGATCACCGTGACCGGCACCGAAAACCTGCTCATGGCAGCAGTGCTGGCCGATGGCGAAACCGTGCTGGAAAATGCCGCGCGCGAACCCGAAGTGGGCGATCTGGCCCAGTTGCTGGTGAAGATGGGCGCCAGGATCGAGGGCATCGGCACCGACCGCCTGGTGATCCAGGGCGTGGCCCGCCTGCATGGCGCGGCCCATGAGGTGATCGCCGACCGCATCGAGACCGGCACCTTCCTGTGCGCGGTGGCTGCCGCCGGTGGCGACGTCATCCTGCGCCGCACCCGCGCCGGCCTGCTCGACGCCGCGCTGGACAAGCTGCGCGACGCCGGCGCCATCCTCACCACGGGCGAAGACTGGATCCGCATCCAGATGGCCGCGCGGCCCAAGGCGGTGAGCTTCCGCACCACCGAATATCCGGGTTTTCCGACCGACATGCAGGCCCAGTTCATGGCCATGAACTGCCTCGCCGATGGCACCAGTCGCGTCACCGAAACCATTTTCGAAAACCGTTTCATGCACGTGCAGGAGCTGAACCGTCTGGGCGCGTCCATCGACATCGAAGGCAACACGGCCATCGTGCAGGGCGTGCAAGCCTTCACCGGCGCGCCGGTCATGGCCACCGACCTGCGCGCCTCGGCATCGCTGGTCATCGCCGGCCTGGCCGCGCATGGCGAAACCACCATCGAGCGCATCTACCACCTCGATCGCGGCTACGACCGCATGGAAGCCAAACTGTCTTCCGTGGGCGCCGATATCGAGCGCGTGAAATAAACCCTGGATTCTTCGCCGCAGACCCGAACCATCGAGACGCACATGACCCAACAACTGACCCTGGCGCTTTCCAAGGGCCGCATCTTCGAAGAAACGCTGCCGCTCCTGAAGGCCGCCGGCATCACCGTGGCCGAGGATCCGGAATCCTCGCGCAAGCTGATCCTGCCGACCAACGACCCGGCCGTGCGCGTGATCATCGTGCGCGCCTCCGACGTGCCGACCTATGTGCAATACGGCGCGGCCGACTTCGGCGTGGCCGGCAAGGATGTGCTGCTGGAGCATGGTGGCGAAGGTCTGTACCAGCCGATCGACCTGAACATCGCCAGGTGCCGTCTGTCGGTGGCGGTGCAGGAAGGTTTCGACTACGCCAGCGCGGTGCGCCAGGGCGCGCGCCTGCGGGTGGTGACCAAGTATGTCAAGACCGCGCGCGAGCACTTTGCCGCCAAGGGCGTGCACGTCGACCTGATCAAGCTGTACGGCTCGATGGAACTGGGCCCGCTGGTCGGACTGTCCGACGCCATCGTCGACCTGGTCAGCACCGGCGGCACCTTGCGCGCCAACAAGCTGGTGGAAGTCGAGCACATCATCGACATTTCTTCGCGGCTGGTGGTCAACCAGGCCGCGCTCAAGCTCAAGCGCGAGCGCCTGCAACCGATCCTGGAAGCCTTTGAACAGGCATCCCGTTTGACGTAAGGTTGCGCTGTTTCCCGGAGGAAGGTTCCAGGGCCTTCCGTTCGGCCTGAGTAGCCCGCAGGGCGTATCGAAGGATCACCGGTCGTACGCCTTCGATACGCTTGATACGCCGCGTGGCGGCTACTCAGGCCGAACGGCAAGTCCGTGGGCCGGATTCCTGCAAGTTGTTGTGATTGCGTCATCACCGAAAACCGAACGAAGTGACACCATGAGCATTGCCATCCGAAAACTCGATTCCGCCGCGGCCGGCTTCCGCGACAGGCTGGCCGCCGTGCTGGCCTTTGAAGCTAGCGAGGACGAAGCCATCGACCGCGCCGCGGCCACTATCCTGGCTGACGTCAAGGCGCGTGGCGACGCCGCCGTGCTGGAGTACACCTGGCGTTTCGACCGCCTGCCGGGCCAGGTGCCGGCTTCGCTGGCGGCGCTGGAAATCGGACAGGACGCCTTGCAAGCCGCGCTGGCCGGTTTGCCCGAGGCGCGCCGCGCCGCCTTGCAGACCGCCGCCGACCGCGTGCGTGCCTATCACGAGCGGCAAAAGAAGGAATGCGGTTCGGACGGTTTCCTGTATCGCGAAGCCGATGGCACCGAACTGGGCCAGAAGGTCACGCCGCTGGACCGCGTGGGTATCTATGTGCCGGGCGGCAAGGCCGCCTATCCCTCGTCGGTGCTGATGAATGCGATTCCGGCCAAGGTCGCCGGCGTGCAGGAAGTCATCATGGTGGTGCCCACCCCCGATGGCGTGCGCAATGAACTGGTGCTGGCGGCCGCCGCCATCGCCGGCGTCGATCGCGTCTTCACCATCGGCGGCGCGCAAGCCGTCGGCGCGCTGGCCTACGGTACCGCTTCCATCCCGCAGGTGGACAAGATCGTCGGTCCCGGCAACGCCTATGTGGCCGCCGCCAAGCGCCGCGTGTTCGGCATCGTCGGCATCGACATGATCGCCGGCCCGTCGGAAATCCTGGTGATCTGCGACGGCAGCACCGATCCCGACTGGATCGCCATGGATCTGTTTTCGCAAGCCGAGCACGACGAACTGGCGCAGTCGATCCTGCTGTGCCCGGATGCGGACTACATCGCCCGCGTCGAAGCCAGCATCAACCGGCAGCTCGACGCCATGCCGCGCCGCGACACCATCCGCACCTCGCTGACCGATCGCGGCGCGCTGGTGAAGGTGCGCGACATGGAAGAAGCCTGCGAGATCGCCAACCTGATCGCCGCCGAGCACCTCGAAATCTCGGCCGAAGAACCGCAGCAGTGGGCCGACCGCATCCGCCATGCCGGTGCCATGTTCCTCGGCCGTTTTTCCTCCGAATCACTGGGCGACTATTGCGCCGGCCCCAACCACGTGCTGCCGACCTCGCGCACCGCGCGTTTTTCGTCGCCGCTGGGCGTGTACGACTTCCAGAAGCGCTCCAGCCTGATCCGCGTGTCCGAAGCCGGCGCCCGGACGCTGGGTCGCGTGGCCGCCGAACTGGCCTATGGCGAGGGCTTGCAGGCCCACGCGCGGTCGGCCGAGTTGCGGCTGAAATGATGCCATGAGCGCCGTCCTGCCTGCGGGTGAAGACTGGCTCGATCGCGTGCATTGCGAGGATGCGCTGCATGGCTTGCGGCGCATTCCCGACGGCAGCATCGACCTGTTGATCGCCGATCCGCCCTACGGACTGGGCAAGGACTACGGTAACGATTCCGACAAGCTCGACACCGACGCCTACCTGGCCTGGACCGAGCGATGGATCGATGCGGCGCTGCCCAAGCTCAAGGCCAACGGCTGCCTCTACATCTTTTTGACCTGGCGCTATTCGCCGGAAATCTTCGTCATGCTCAAGCGCCTCATGACCATGTTGAACGAAATCGTCTGGGACCGCCGCGTGCCATCCATGGGCGGCAGTACCCGGCGCTACTCGTCGGTGCATGACACCATCGGCTTCTTTGCGCGTGCCAAGGACTACTTCTTCGACCTCGACGCCATCCGTATCCCGTATGACGAGCAGACCAAGAAGGCCCGCTCGCGCGCCATCTTCGTCGGCGCCAAGTGGCTGGAAATGGGCTATAACCCGAAGGATGTGTGGAGCATTTCGCGCCTGCACCGCGAGCACAAGGAACGCGCCGACCATCCCACGCAAAAGCCGCTGGAAGTGGTGGAGCGCATGGTCAAGGCATCCTGCCCGCCGGGCGGCGTGGTGTTCGACCCCTTCATGGGCAGTGGCACCACGGCGGTGGCCGCGCGTCGCTGCGGGCGGCATTTCGCCGGCTTTGAACTGAATCCCGATTACTGTGCCCTGATCGACCAGCGCCTGGCCGCGCTCAACCTGGTTGCCCCGCAAGATGAACAAGTCACCGGCTGACCCCGCTCTGCTCGAAGAATTGATCGAAACCGTCATCCGCGAGGATGTGCGCGTGCAGTCGTCCTATCACGTGCCCGATGCCGCCGGCTGCATCAAGCTCGACGCCATGGAAAACCCGTATCCGCTGCCGCAGCATTTGCAGGAAGCGCTGGGGCGCCAACTGGCCGGCGCGGCGCTGAACCGCTACCCGGTGCCGGCCTACCGCGCGCTGAAGGACGCCATTTGCGCCAGGCTGGGCGTGCCGGAAGGTTTCGACGTGCTGCTGGGCAATGGTTCTGATGAGCTCATTTCCATCATCGCCACCGCTTGCGCCGGCGAGGGCCGCAAGGTGCTGGCGCCGGAGCCGGGTTTCGTGATGTACGCGGTGTCGGCGCAACTGGCCGGGCTGGACTATGTGGGCGTGCCGTTGCGCGCCGATTTCACGCTCGACCTGCCGGCCATGCTGGCGGCCATCGAGCGGCACCGGCCGGCCGTGGTCTATCTGGCCTATCCCAACAATCCCACCGGCACGCTGTTTGACGAGGCCGATGTGCGGCGCATCGTCGAAGCCGCCGCGCCGCACGGCATGGTGGTGGTGGATGAGGCTTACCAGCCGTTTTCGCCGCGCAGCATGATGGCGGCATTGCCGTCTTTCAACAATCTGGTGGTGATGCGCACCGTCTCCAAGCTGGGGCTGGCCGGCATCCGCCTGGGCTACATGAGCGCCGCGCCGGGGCTGCTGCGGCAACTCGACAAGGTGCGCCCGCCCTACAATGTGAATGTGCTGACCGAAACGGCGGCGTTGTTCATGCTGGATCACCTCGAGGTGCTGCGCGAGCAGGCCGCCCGTCTGTGCGCCGCGCGCGAGGTGATGGCGGTCCGCCTGGCGGCGCTGCCGGGCGTGGAAGTGTTCCCGTCGGCTGCGAATTTCCTGCTGGTGCGGGTGCCGGACGGGGAGAAAGTCTTCGCCAGCCTGCTGGCACAGCGGGTACTTGTCAAAAATGCCGGTAGAATGCACGCCATGTTACCCAACTGTCTGCGCCTGACCATCGGCACGGATGAGGAAAACACCGCCTTGCTGGCCGCCTTCGGGGCGGCGCTGCAGGCGGCGTGAAGCCAGGCCAATCTTTCGTTGAACCTCGTCATACCCACATCATGTCCACACCGAGAACCGCGGAAGTCGTCCGCAATACCAACGAGACGCAAATCCGCGTAGCGATCAACCTCGACGGCACCGGCCAGCAAAAGCTCGACACCGGCGTGCCTTTCCTGGATCACATGCTCGACCAGATCGCCCGTCACGGCCTGATCGACCTCGACATCCATGCCAAGGGCGACTTACATATCGACGCGCACCACACGGTGGAAGACGTGGGCATCACCCTGGGCCAGGCATTTGCCAAGGCCATCGGCGACAAGAAGGGCATCCGCCGCTACGGCCACGCCTATGTGCCGCTGGACGAGGCCTTGTCGCGCGTGGTGATCGATTTCTCGGGCCGTCCGGGCCTGGAGTATCACATTCCCTTCACCCGTTCCATGATCGGCAATTTCGACGTCGACCTGACCAGCGAATTCTTCCACGGCTTCGTCAACCACGCCCAGGTGACGCTGCACATCGACAATCTGCGCGGCATCAACGC
>Ga0154006_1000820_pt1 | contig 10723 bp, 7 predicted proteins | sample TSFL090MetaG_FD_104747 | JGI IMG/M metagenome (GOLD analysis project Ga0154006, IMG submission 104747) | Attine ant fungus gardens microbial communities from Florida, USA - TSFL090 MetaG | ecosystem: Host-associated > Fungi > Mycelium > Unclassified | place: USA: Florida, Wakulla State Forest... | reverse complement strand
TGCCGATCGCGTCGGCATCACAAAAATGACCGTCAGCCGCTACCTGCGAAACCCCGATCAGGTCTCTGCGGCGCTGCGCGACAAAATCGCCGTCGCGCTGGATGAACTCGGCTATATCCCCAACCGTGCGCCCGACATGCTCTCTAACGCCACCAGCCGCGCGATTGGCGTGCTGCTACCCTCGCTCACCAACCAGGTGTTTGCCGACGTGCTGCGCGGCATTGAAACCGTGACCGATGAAGCGGGCTATCAGACGCTGGTGGCGCACTTCGGCTATAACCCGCACAAAGAGGAGCTGCAGCTGCGTTCGCTGCTGGGCTGGAACATTGACGGCGTCATTCTCACCGAGCGCACCCATACTCCCGCCACGCTGCGCATGCTGGAGGTGGCGGGTATTCCGGTGATTGAGATGATGGACAGCGTCTCACCGTGCCTCGATATGGCGGTAGGCTTCGATAACGTCGAGGCGGCGCGCCAGATGACGCACGCCATTCTGCGCAAAGGGCATCGCCATACGGTTTATCTCGGCGCGCGTCTCGATGAGCGCACCTTGCAAAAGCAGCAGGGCTACGAGAAAGCGATGCGCGAAGCGGGGCTGGAGCCGCGCAGCGTGATGATGGAAGAGGCCTCTTCCTTTAGCGCGGGCGGTATGCTGCTGTGCGAGGCGCAGCGTCGCTACCCGCAAACCGACAGCCTGTTCTGCACCAACGACGACCTGGCGGTCGGCGCGATGTTCGAATGTCAGCGTCAGGGATTAAAAGTCCCGTCGCAGATGGCGATTGCCGGCTTTCACGGCCATGATATTAGTCAGGTTGTGACGCCGCAGCTGGCGACCGTCCTGACGCCGCGCGAACGCATGGGACGTGAAGCGGCCGCCATGCTGCTGGCGCGTATCAGCGGCGATTCCAGCGTTTCCGCGCCGCTGGATATCGGCTTCGACATCAGCGAAGGCGGCAGCATCTGAATCTGGCATTTTTATGAGTCAGTTCACACTTTTGTGCTTTTCCGGCTAAACAGGGTTGCCAGCCTGTAAGGGGCTTAACACAATGGCAACCAACATTGTTATCGGTAACATTGGCGAATTTACCTGCCGGAGCAGAAAAATGACCACTCAATCTTCGTCGCATCACGTCTTTATTCTGATGGGCGTTTCAGGCAGCGGAAAGTCCGTTGTCGCTAACCAGGTTTCCCACCAGCTTCACACTGCCTTTCTCGACGGCGATTTTCTTCATCCGCGCGCCAACATTTTGAAAATGGCCGACGGTCATCCGCTGGACGATAACGATCGTCAGCCGTGGCTGCAGGCGCTTAACGACGCCGCTTTCGCCATGCAGCGTACCCAGGCGATCTCCATTATCGTCTGTTCCGCGCTGAAAAAGCGCTACCGCGACATTCTGCGTCAGGGCAACGACAACCTGCGCTTTATCTACCTCAAGGGCGATTTCGACACCATCGAGTCGCGCCTGAAGGCGCGTAAGGGCCACTTCTTTAAGCCGCAGATGCTGGTGACGCAGTTTGCCACGCTGGAAGAGCCGGGCGCAGACGAGCCGGACGTGCTGGCCATCGATACCAATCATTCAGTTGACGAGGTTGTTGCGGCTACGGTTGCGGCTATCGAGAAAGCCATCAACAAGGGTTAGTCATGAGTACCGCAACGCTGGTGTTAACCGCAGCAGGCTCTGTCCTGCTGCTGCTTTTTTTGGTGATGAAAGCGCGTATGCACGCCTTTGTCGCGCTGATGCTGGTGTCGATTGGCGCGGGTCTCTGTTCCGGCATGCCGCTGGACAAGATCGCGGAGACGATGCAGAAGGGCATGGGCGGCACGCTGGGCTTTCTCGCTATCGTCGTCGCGCTGGGCGCGATGTTTGGCAAAATCCTGCATGAGACGGGCGCGGTGGATCAGATCGCCATCCGCATGCTGAAAACCTTTGGCGAAAGCCGCGCCCACTACGCGATGGGCATTGCCGGCCTGATCTGCGCGCTGCCGCTCTTCTTTGAGGTGGCGGTGGTGCTGTTGATCAGCATCGCGTTTGCCGTGGCGCGCCGCACCCATGACAATCTGGTGAAGCTGGTGATCCCGCTGTTCGCCGGCGTGGCGGCATCGGCGGCCTTTCTGCTGCCGGGGCCGGCGCCGATGCTGCTCGCCTCGCAGATGCATGCCGATTTCGGCTGGATGATCCTGCTCGGCCTGTGCGCCGCTATTCCCGGCATGCTGATCGCCGGGCCGCTGTTCGGCTCGCTGATTGCGCGTCACGTGACCTTCAGCGCGCCGCCGGAGGATCATCAGCCGGACGTTGACGCGGCGAAGCTGCCGTCGTTTGGCTTCAGCCTGGCGCTGATCCTGTTTCCGCTGCTGCTGGTTGGGCTAAAGACCATCGGCGCGCGCTTTACCGAACAGGGTTCTTCGCTCTATGAGTGGCTGGAGTTTATCGGCCATCCCTTTACCGCCATCCTGCTTGCCTGTCTGGTGGCGATTTACGGCCTGGCTTACCGTCAGGGCATGGATAAAGAGAAGGTGATGCAGGTCTGCGGCAGCGCGCTGCAGCCGGCGGGCATTATTCTGCTGGTGATCGGCGCGGGCGGCGTATTCAAGCAGGTGCTGGTGGATTCGGGCGTCGGCCCGGTGCTGGGCCATGCGCTGACCGGCGCGGGCCTGCCAATCGCGCTGGCCTGCTTTATCCTCTCCGGCGCGGTACGCGTGATTCAGGGGTCGGCCACGGTCGCCTGCCTCACCACCGTCGGGCTGGTGATGCCGGTTATTGAACCGCTGCACTACAGCGGCGCGCAGCTGGCGGCGCTCTCTATCTGCATCGGCGGCGGCTCCATTATCATCAGCCACGTTAACGATGCCGGCTTCTGGCTGTTCGGCCGCTTTACCGGCGCGACCGAAGGAGAGACGCTGAAAACCTGGACGCTGATGGAGACGATTCTCGGCACCGTCGGCGCTATTGTCGGCATGATCGCTTTTCAGCTGCTGTCGTAAATAGAAGCCGTCACGCGCGCGTGACGGCTTTTTGCTTAACCCTCAAAAAACTCTACCTTACCGCCGGACAGATGGTACATGCTGCCGACGATTTTGATTTTTTTCTGCTCTTCCAGCTGCTTCAGCACCGGACTGTTGTTACGGATGTTTTCGATCGTCAGCTCGACGTTTTTCCGCGCCACCGCGTCGACAAAATCGTAGTTGCTGCCGCTACGCTCGCCGCTGTAGACGGTTTTCTCAATGGCTGGCTTAATCTCATCCAGCAGGCCGGTCAAATTACCCAGCTGCGCATTATCAATCGCGCCGCGCACCGCGCCGCAGCGCGTATGTCCCATTACCAGCACCACCTTCGCACCGGCAACGGCGCAGGCGAACTCCATGCTGCCCAGCATATCGCGGTTGCTGATATTGCCGGCGACGCGCGCGTTGAAGGTTTCGCCGATGCCGGCGTCCAGCACAATCTCGGCGGGCGCGCGCGAATCGATGCAGCTCAGGATCACCGCCGCCGGATACTGTCCGGCAATACTGTTGCGCTTCTGCGCCAGATAGTCATGTTTTACCGGGCGGTTTTCGCGAAAGCGCAGATTGCCCTGCTTAAAGTGGGCGATGACCGCGTCCGGCGTCATGGCGTCGCGCTCCTCTTTGCTCAGCGAGGCGGCGAAGGAGAGGGTCGGCAGGCCTAGCGCGCCGACGCCGGTGACGGAGAGCGCGGAAAGGGCGAGCGTTTTCTTTAGAATGGATCGGCGGCCGGGCTGGGCGGGTTGAGCGGTTTTCATGGTGTGGTCCTGGTGTGAGGTTAAAAGTTAAACGGCGCGATAATACGCAGCAAAACATTAATCAATCCAAAACCACACAAAAATAAAGGCTATCGACGGCGCTATAGCTTGAGGTAGACGCGAATACCGTCCAGGAACATCTGTGTCGCCAGCATAATCAAAATCAGCCCCATCAGGCGCTCCAGCGCGTTAACCCCTTTATCGCCCAGCAGGCGTAAAAACAGCCCTGACAGCAGCAGAATCGTCACCGTGACGCCCCAGGCGATCAGCAGCGCGCCGACAAGATGTCCCATCTGGTTAGGATACTGATGCGACAGCAGCATCAGCGTGGCGAGCAGCGACGGGCCGGCGACCAGCGGGATCGCCAGCGGCACCAGAAAGGGCTCTTCGCCCGCAGGCAGGCCGCTGCTGCTGCTTTCGTCCGAGGGGAAAATCATGCGGATGGCGATAAGAAACAGGATCACGCCGCCGGAAATCGAGACCGTTTCGGTGCGCAGATTAAGGAACGTCAGAATGCGTTCGCCCGCGAACAGAAACAGCAGCATCAGTACCAGCGCGATCAGCAGTTCGCGGATCAGCACCGCGCGCCGCCGCTTCGGCTCCAGATGCTTAAGCACCGACATAAAAATCGGCAGGTTGCCCAGCGGATCCATAATAAGCAGCAGTAAAATGGTCGCAGAAATCATTTCAGTCATTTTTTGTGGTTATTCCTTTCATCCCGACGCGGGGTTATTAGCCGCGCTGCTGAAAAAGTTGGCGCAATCGAATTAATTCACTTGCCAGAAAAGCTGCATTTTGTAGAGTTGTTGGTCACAGGTAAATCCATTTATGACGCAGAGCGGAGTGAAAACCCATTCCGTTCTTCCCTTCGGTAAGCAGGTCGGCCCTTATCGCTGACTGAGATGGACAGAAAATGAAGAATGTAGGTTTTATTGGTTGGCGCGGTATGGTCGGCTCCGTGCTGATGTCGCGCATGAGCGAAGAGCGTGATTTTGACGTAATCAATCCGGTCTTCTTCTCCACTTCGCAGCTGGGACAGGCGGCGCCGACGTTTGGCGGCAAGTCCACCGGTGCGCTGCAGGATGCCTTTGATATTGAGGCGCTCAAGGCGCTGGATATCATTATCACCTGTCAGGGCGGCGATTATACCAGTGAAGTCTACCCGAAGCTGCGCGCCAGCGGCTGGCAGGGCTACTGGATTGACGCCGCTTCGACGCTGCGCATGAAAGACGACGCCATCATTATTCTCGACCCGGTAAACCATCAGGTGATTCGCCAGGGCCTCGACAAAGGCATCAACACCTTTGTCGGCGGCAACTGCACCGTGAGCCTGATGCTGATGTCGCTGGGCGGCCTGTTTGCTCAGGACCTGGTGGAGTGGGCCTCCGTTGCTACCTATCAGGCAGCCTCCGGCGGCGGCGCGCGCCACATGCGTGAACTGCTGACCCAGATGGGCATGCTGCATAATCACGTTGCGACCTCGCTGCAGGATCCGGCGTCGGCCATTCTCGACATCGAGCGCAGCGTTACCGAGCTGACCCGCTCCGGCACGTTGCCGACCGATAACTTCGGCGTGCCGCTGGCCGGCAGCCTGATCCCCTGGATCGATAAGCAGCTCGACAACGGCCAGAGCCGCGAAGAGTGGAAAGGCCAGGCGGAAACCAACAAGATCCTCGGCACGCAGAAAACCATTCCGGTTGACGGCCTCTGCGTGCGCGTCGGCGCGCTGCGCTGCCACAGCCAGGCGTTTACCCTGAAGCTGAAAAAAGATGTGCCGCTGTCGGAGATCGAACAGCTGCTGGCATCGCACAACGAATGGGTTAAGGTCGTCCCCAACGACCGCGATCTGACCATGCGCGAGCTGACGCCCGCCGCGGTCACCGGCACGCTGACCACGCCGGTCGGCCGTCTGCGCAAGCTCAATATGGGCCCGGACTATCTCTCCGCCTTTACCGTGGGCGACCAGCTGCTGTGGGGCGCCGCCGAGCCGCTGCGCCGCATGCTGCGTCTGCTGGTCGACTAAAGCGAGACGCTACGCGAGGCCGGAAATTTTCCGGCCTTTTACCTGATTATTCTGAAATAAGTCAAACCGCTTACCGCCTGTAAGTGATCGGCTTCCCTTTTTTACGCCCCCGCTAATAATTTTTCGTTTTCCAGGCTAGCAACCTGCAAGCCCAAGCTATGATTTAACCATGATGTGCCGGTTGTTGACTGTTTTGCATTTCGCACTGAATAGTTGTTGTACACGGCAAAGTTATTTTCCCACGGAGCGGTTTCCTTTCTCTGCCGTTGTACGCATGGCTCAATGAAGAGCAGCGCACCTGATGTGTGGCCTAAGCCGCGCTCGTTTCGCCTGCCACATAATCACAGGAAGAAAGTCATGTCAGAGCTTCCCGATCGCCTGGCGATCAATGCCCTGTTTGCGGGTAACTATTCCGATCCTTTCGCTTTGCTGGGGATGCACCAGACAGCCAACGGGCTGGAAGTCAGGGCGCTGCTGCCCGACGCTTTGGAAGTATGGGTGATTGAAACCCATACCGGGCGCAAAGTCGCCCAGCTGAAATGCCTGGATTCGCGCGGGTTTTTTAGCGCGGTGGTGCCGCGCCGCAAGAAGATGTTTCGCTACCAGCTGGCGGTGAACTGGCACGGTCAGCAAAACCTGATCGACGACGCCTATCGCTTTGGTCCGCTGCTGCAGGAGATGGACGCCTGGCTGCTGGCGGAAGGCACTCACCTGCGCCCCTATGAAACTTTGGGCGCGCACGGCGCGGTCATTGACGACGTGCACGGCACGCGCTTTAGCGTCTGGGCGCCTAACGCGCAGCGCGTCTCCGTCGTGGGTGATTTCAATTTCTGGGATGGCCGTCGCCACCCCATGCGCTTTCGTCGCGAAATGGGCATCTGGGAGCTGTTTGTGCCCGGCGCGTATAACGGTCAGCTCTATAAATTCGAAATCGTCGACAATAGCGGCCAGCTGCGGATTAAGGCGGACCCTTACGCCTTTGAAGCGCAGATGCGCCCGCAAACCGCCTCCATGATTTGCGGCCTGCCGCCGAAGGTCGAGATGGCCGAAGAGCGTAAGGCGCGCAACGCATTCGACGCGCCGATCTCCGTGTACGAGGTGCACCTCGGCTCATGGCGTCGCCATACCGAGAACAACTTCTGGCTTAGCTACAAAGAGCTGGCGGAACAGCTGGTGCCCTACGTCAAAGAGATGGGCTTCACCCATATCGAGCTGCTGCCGATCAACGAGCATCCCTTTGACGGCAGCTGGGGCTATCAGCCGCTCGGCATGTATGCGCCGACGCGCCGCTTCGGCACGCGCGACGAATTCCTCTATTTCATCAACGCCGCGCATGAAGCGGGGCTGAACGTGCTGCTCGACTGGGTGCCCGGCCACTTCCCCAGCGACGATTTCGGCCTGGCAAAGTTCGACGGCACCGAGCTCTACGAGCACAGCGATCCGCGCGAAGGCTATCATCAGGACTGGAATACCCTGATCTATAACTTTGGCCGTCGCGAAGTCAGCAACTATCTGGCAGGCAACGCGCTCTACTGGCTGGAGCGCTACGGCATCGATGGTTTACGCGTCGATGCGGTGGCCTCGATGATCTACCGCGACTACAGCCGCGCCGAAGGCGAATGGGTGCCGAACCACTTCGGCGGCCGGGAAAACCTCGAAGCTATCGCCTTCCTGCGCTATACCAACCGCACGCTGGGACGCACCGCGCCGGGTACCGTCACCATCGCCGAAGAGTCCACCGACTTCGACGGCGTGTCGCGTCCGCCGGAGTCGGGCGGTCTCGGCTTCTGGTATAAATGGAACCTCGGCTGGATGCACGACACCCTCGACTACATGAAGCTCGACCCGATATATCGCTGCCACCATCACGATCTGATGAGCTTCGGCATGATGTACAACTACACCGAAAACTTCATGCTGCCGCTCTCCCATGACGAAGTGGTGCACGGCAAGAAGTCGCTGCTCGATCGTATGCCGGGCGACCCCTGGCAGAAGTTCGCCAACCTGCGCGCCTACTACGGCTGGATGTGGGCTTTCCCCGGCAAAAAACTGATGTTTATGGGCGGCGAGTTCGCGCAGGGCAAAGAGTGGAACCACGACGTCAGCCTTGACTGGCATCTGCTGGAGGGCGGCGATAACTGGCACCACGGCGTGCAGCGGCTGGTGCGCGACCTCAACCATACCTACCGCTACTACGCGCCGATGCATCAGCTTGATTTCGATCCGGCGGGCTTTGAGTGGCTGGTGGTCGACGATCGCGAAAATTCGGTCTTCGTCTTCGTGCGTCGCGACCGCGACGGCAACGAAATTATTGTCGCCAGCAACTTTACGCCGGTGCCGCGCCACAACTATCGCTTCGGCGTTAATCAGGCGGGGAACTGGCGCGAGGTGATCAATACCGATCAGCACAGCTACCACGGCAGCGATACGCGCAATCCGGTGACGCATACCGATGAGATCGCCAGCCACAACCGACCGCAGTCGCTGTCGCTGACGCTGCCGCCGCTTGCAACGATCTGGCTGGTGAAGGAGGCGGAATGACGCTGCTTCCGGGACGTGCTGAGCCGCCAGGCGCCAGTTACGACGGCAAGGGCGTCAACTTTACGCTCTTCTCCCGGCATGCCGCGCGCGTCGAGCTTTGCCTGTTCGACCAGGGCAAAGAGCGACGCTTCGATCTTCCGGCGCGCACCGGCGATATCTGGCACGGCTATGCGGCCGCGCTAAAGCCGGGTCAGCGCTACGGCTTCCGCGTTCACGGCCCCTGGGCGCCAGAACGCGGGCACCGCTTTAATCCCGCCAAGCTGCTGGTCGATCCCTGCGCCCGCGCGGTTGAGGGCGAGGTCACGGACGATTCGCGTCTCTACGGCGGTATTGAGCAGCCTGACGAGCAGGACAGCGCCGCCGTGGCGCCTAAATCGCTGGTGGTGGCGGAGGACTTTGACTGGGAAGGCGACGTCGCCCCGCGCACGCCCTGGGGCAACACGGTTATTTACGAGGCGCACGTGCGCGGATTAACGCAGCGACATCCGGAAATTCCGGAATCGCAGCGCGGGACTTACGCTGCGCTCGGCCATCCTGCTATGGTGAACTACCTGCGTCATCTCGGCGTCACCGCGCTGGAGCTGCTGCCGGTGGCCCATTTCGCCAGCGAGCCGCGCCTGCAGCGCCTCGGATTAAGCAACTACTGGGGTTACAACCCCTTTGCGCTCTGGGCCGTCGATCCGCGCTACGCCTCGCAGGCGAGCGCGTCGCCTTTGCAGGAGTTTCAGCAGGCGGTGAAGGATCTGCACGCGGCGGGCATCGAAGTGCTGCTGGACGTGGTGTTTAACCACACCGCCGAGCTTGAGGAAATCGGTCCGACGCTGTCGCTGCGCGGCGTCGATAACGCCAGCTACTACTGGCTTAGCCCGCAGGGCGAGTATGAAAACTGGACCGGATGCGGCAATACCCTGAATCTCAGCGATCCTGAGGTGATGAACTGGGCGCTGGAGGCGCTGCGCTACTGGGTGCGCGTCTGCCACGTCGACGGCTTTCGCTTCGATCTGGCGCCGGTGCTGGGGCGCACGCCCGATTTCTCCGCGCACGCGCCGCTGTTCGAGGCGATTAAAGCCTGTCCGCTGCTCTCGCAGGTCAAGCTGATCGCTGAACCCTGGGATATCGGGCCAGGCGGCTATCAGGTCGGCAACTTTCCGCCGCTTTTCGCCGAGTGGAACGACCATTTCCGCGACGATATGCGGCGCTTCTGGCTGCACCGCGACGTCAGTAACGGCGCGTTCGCCCGCCGCTTCGCCGCCTCCAGCGACCTGTTTCAGCGCGACGGCCGACTGCCGCACGCCGCGGTTAACCTGATCACCGCGCACGACGGCTTTACGCTGCGCGACGTGGTGAGCTTTAACCGCAAGCATAACCAGGCCAACGGCGAGGATAACCGCGACGGCAGCAACGGTAATTTTAGCTATAACCACGGCGTGGAAGGGCTGCGCGCCAGCTTCGACGTGATCGAGCGCCGCCGTCTGAGCACGCATGCGCTGCTGACGTCGCTGCTGCTGGCGCAGGGCACGCCGATGCTGCTGGCCGGCGACGAGCGTGGCCACAGCCAGCGCGGCAACAACAACGCCTACTGTCAGGATAATCTCCTGACCTGGCTCGACTGGCAGGAAGAGGAGAGCAGTCTGGTGGATTTTACCGCCGCCCTGATCCGTTTGCGTCAGCAGATTCCGGCGCTAACCGCCGACCGCTGGTGGCAAGAGGGCGACGGTAATGTGCAGTGGTTCAATGCCAGCGGCAGACCACTGCAGCGAGAGGAGTGGGAGCAGAAGGCGCACAGAATGCAGATCCTGCTCTCCGGCCGCTGGTTAATAACAATAAACGCCACGGATTCGGTGAGTGACATCGCCTTACCAGACGGAGAATGGCGTGCCGTTCCTCCTTTCGCCGGGGATGACAACCCCATTTTGTTAACTGTCTGGCATGGTCCCGCACACGGCGTGTGCGTGTTCCAAAAGCAATCATAAGGAGTCAGACATGGTTAAGTTAGATAGAACCGATCACCTGATGCTGGCCCGCCAGCTCCCTACACAGACGGTTGCGCTGATCCTCGCCGGGGGAAGAGGCACGCGCCTTAAAGACCTGACCGCTAAACGCGCCAAGCCGGCGGTGCATTTTGGCGGCAAGTTTCGCATCATCGATTTTGCCCTTTCGAACTGCGTGAACTCCGGTATCCGCCGGATTGGCGTGATAACGCAGTACCAGTCGCACACGCTAACGCAGCACGTTCAGCGCGGCTGGTCTATCTTCAACGAAGAGATGAATGAGTTTGTCGATTTGCTGCCGGCGCAGCAGCGAACGCTAACCGAACACTGGTATCGCGGCACAGCAGACGCCGTGACCCAGAACCTCGACATTATTCGCCGCTATCAGGCGCAGTACATTGTGATTCTG
>Ga0154006_1000819_pt1 | contig 10723 bp, 14 predicted proteins | sample TSFL090MetaG_FD_104747 | JGI IMG/M metagenome (GOLD analysis project Ga0154006, IMG submission 104747) | Attine ant fungus gardens microbial communities from Florida, USA - TSFL090 MetaG | ecosystem: Host-associated > Fungi > Mycelium > Unclassified | place: USA: Florida, Wakulla State Forest... | reverse complement strand
CGCTCTTCGCACTCCCTGTTGGACATCATCAATGAAGTGCTCGACTTTTCCAAGATCGAGTCGGAGCAGATGCAGCTGGAACACATCCACTTCGATATGGTCGATCTCATCGAGCAGATCATGTCGATCTTCGCGCCGCTTGCCGGCGATAAGGGGCTGGGCTGGTATTACCGGATTGCGCCGCAATTGCCGCGTTGCTATCTGGGCGATCCGACCCGCGTGCGGCAGATCGTGGTTAATCTGGTCAATAATGCAATGAAATTCACCGCGCGCGGCAAGGTGCACCTGGATCTGGATGCCGTGCCGGCGACCGATACCGAAGAGGCGGCCCTGATCCTGCGGGTGGTCGATACCGGGCGCGGCATTTCCGAAGAACGGCGCCAGCAGTTGTTCCAGCCATTCGAACAGGGGGATGCCTCGATCGCGCGCAAATATGGCGGCAGCGGCCTGGGCCTGGCGCTATGCAGCCGTCTGACTCACCTGATGAATGGCGCCATCGACGTGGAAAGCGTGCCGGGACAGGGGACGGTCTTTACCGTCAGGCTGCCCTTGCAGACGGCGTTGCAACCCGATGCGTTCGTGCCCGGCATGATGAGCGGGGAGGAGGGAGAGATCGGCGTGCTGTGCGCCTCCCCGGAATGGCGCTCGCACCTGTTCGGCCAGTTGCAGGCGTGGGGCGTCAAGTCCCGGCAACTGGAACGGGTGCAGGACTGGCACGGCAAGTCGGGAACGCTGATGCTGTTCGGCGCACGTCGCAACGGGGACGCCGAAGACGAAGAAGCGCTGATGGCCGATGGCCGGCGCATCATCGATTGCCGCGAGGATGGCCCACGCTCGCCGGTGTTTCAGGGCAACCGCATTTTGGTTTCTTGCTACTCGATGGCAGGCTTGCAGCGCGCTTTGTTGCTGGCGCAGGAGAGCCCGGCGGCTGGCGACGGCAATGCCGGATTGTGGCCAGCGTCATCGACGGTCATGGCGGTGGGCGGACAAATGACGGTGGAACAGGAGACGGTACGCGTGCTGGTGGTGGAGGATCACCCGGTCAATCGCGAACTGATCGGCGACCAGCTCCATCTGCTCGGCTACAGCGCCTGCCTTGCGGCCAATGCGGGCGAAGCCCTGCGCATGTATACCGACGGCGAGTTCGATATCGTGCTGACCGACTTGTCGATGCAGAATGTCGATGGCTACATGCTCACGCGCATGTTGCGCGCCCAAGGGGCGCGTTTGCCCATTGTCGCCCTCACGGCCTATGCCTCTCCGGAAGACCAGCAGCGTTGCCGGGAAGCGGGCATGGATGATGTGCTGCTCAAGCCGATATCGCTGCGCGCGATCGACAGACTCATGCGCCGCTACCTGAAGCTGATGCATCGGCGATCCGCCTCATCCATACCTGCGGATGCGAAACAGCATCCGCAGCCACAGAAAGCACTGTCGCCGCGGCTGTTGCAAGTCCTGCGCGACAGCACCGAGGCATCGATGGCGCAGATGCACGCCGCTTCCGGCACACGACGTCACGAAGTGGTACTGGCGCAATTGCATGCGATCAAGGGCGCGTTCGCCATGCAGCAGCAAGCGCTGGTCGTCAGTGCCTGCGCCGAACTGGAACGCGATTGCAGGCAAGTCATCCCCGCCAATTTCATGACGCGCCTGGACACCCTGCAAAGCCTGATCAGCCAAGCCTTGCAAGATATCGGACAAGCCACGGCGGGCGAGCGTCGATAACACCCGGATAGCGCACACCGCTCAACCGGCGCCGGCGTATCACCCAATTTGCGCTTTCGGACTAGTCATGGAAAAGCGCGGGTTCTTTTGATTCCCGTCATATTTCTGCGCTTCGGGAAATTCCCTAAACTGATTTTCATGTTATCCGTCGGACCGGCTCACCGCCGCGTCGGCGACGGGATGCTCTTGTCCGTATGCGATGCGTACACGCGCCATCATCGCGGCAGGGGGCTGGCAACGAAGATCATAAGGGGAATCAATCGTGACATCGTCCATCGAGACGGAAGGCCCGGATGCCAAGGCGGTTCTGCGGTTATTGAACGGGCCGCTGTGCGGCTGCGAATATCATCTGCGCGACGGCGCCACGCTGGTGGTTGCCGGCGCCGCGAACGATCTGTTGGGGTCGCCCGAGACGCAGGACGGCGAACATCCTGCCAGCATGCCGGTATTTCCCGAGCACACCATCGTGGTACCGATGGAAGGCGGCCGCAATTTCGAAGTCATCATCGACGATAACGCACGCGACGGTTTTCGCCTGCGCACGCTGGATCCCGAGGTGGAAGAAAGCGTGCAGGACTATCAAGAAATCTGTCACGTCGGCACGCTGGCATTCGCCGTGCGCCCGCCACACGAGGAATGGGCCGATGGCATCGTGAATGCCTTGCCGACACCTCCTATCGAGGAAAACGACCGGCGCAGACGCGTTATCTGGTTCGCCAAGATATTGGTCGGCGTCATCGCCGTGTTCGCGCTGACCGCGTCGGGCCTGTATCTATGGAACAAGTTCAAGAGCGACAAGCGGGTCGCCGATGCGGCCTCCGTCATTGCCGGCGCTACCGAGCAATATCGTGTGCTCAACGGCCGCGACGGCGCCATCTACATCTTCGCCAAAAACGAACGGGACGCCTCCTGGGCCCGACAGGCCATGAGCCGCCAGGGCATGATCGGATCGGCACGCATTTCCACCCTGCGCTTCGAAGAGGCCCGGATCAACCAACTGCTGCAGGCAAGCTTTCCGTCGCTCGCCTTCCATCGCCTGAAGCTGGGCGATCCGGAAAAACCGGTTCTGGTGCTCAGCCAGGAACGCGGCCAGATCAGCAGCCAGATGCGCAAGTCGCTCACGGCCAGCCTGAACGACTGGATGCCCTATGCGCAGAGCATCGACATCATCAGTTGGTCGGACGCCATGCTCGACGCACAGGCCAAGAGAGGACTGGACCAGATCGGCGTCGACTACGAACGCGTCGCCAACGCCGGCAGCGTGACCTACACCGTGCAAAAAGGCTTGAGCGACATCGATCTGGCGCGCCTGCAAGAGTTCACCGAAGGTTTCTACCGCGATTTCGGTACGCGCTTTATCTATTTTTCCGTTGCGCTCAAGGATGACCCCTTCAAAGGCAAGTCGTACAAATACGGCGGCCCGGGCTACATCAAGCTGACGCAGCACCACTGGTTTTTTCCACAAACCTTTAAATAGGAGGTAAAGATGGCAACAACGCCATATCAGGGCGGCGGCTTAATGATGAGCACCGCAAAGTCATTCGAGGACGGCGGGCAATTGCTGTTCGACCGCGAGAAGGAATTGCGCGCGAAACTGGCCGGCGACGGCACCGCTGGCAGCGGCAGCTCGGATCCGACCTTGCTGGCCGAATACCAGGCAGCGATTTCGGAAATCAGCATCCTGCGCAACGCCCAGTCTTCGACCATCAAGGCGTTCAAGGACATGGATGCGACCATTGTCGCCAACTTCCGTTAATGCAAAGGAGGGCGATTGCCGTGAATACACAAGCAATCGCCGGCATCCATTCGGGTGCCGGTCTCAAGGCGGCGGACATCACGCCTCAGGAAAGCGCGGTCACGTCCATCGACGACCGCCTGCGCGACGCGTTTTCATCCACGTCGGTAGCGGCGCAGACCGAATACGCCAACATCATGTCCAAGGCGAACGACGCCCAGTATCTGTCGACGCCGGGCGGTTTGTTCGAACTGCAAATGCGTCTTGGTGAATACAAACAGCAGGTGGAGACCATCAGTGCGTTGACGCGCAAGGGTGTCGCCGTCGCGGAAACCGTGTTGCGCGCATGAAAAAACTCGCGATCATGGCGGCGCTTTGCGTCGGCCTGGCCGGTTGCCGGGAGGAAGGACTGCTGCAAGGTCTGGATCAAAGCCAGGCCAACGAAGTCGTCGCGGTCCTGCACCGGCACAACATCGACGCAGGCAAGAAAGACAACGGCAAGAACGGCTACAGCGTCGACGTCGGCAAGCCCGACTTCGCCGCGGCGGTCGATATTCTCAAGTCCTATGATCTGCCCTCCGGCAAGGCGGTGCAGATTGCCGACATGTTCCCGGCCGATAGCCTGGTGGCTTCGCCGCGCGCCGAGAAGGCCCGGCTTTACTCGGCCATCGAGCAGCGCCTGGAACAGTCGCTGTACACCATTCCCGGAATCAGCACGGCACGCGTGCACGTCAGCTACGACCTGGATGCCGGCGAGGGCGGCCGCAAGGCACGCCCGGTGCATTTGTCGGCCCTGGCCAGCTACGAGGGCGACCTTGATCCGCCGACGTTGGTCAACGATATCAAGCGTTTCCTCAAGAACAGTTTCGCCGAGGTGGAGTACGACAATATCTCAGTGGTCCTGTCACGCCGCAGCGCCTTGCAGCACGAAACGCCAAGGCCGGTTGCCCCAACCGGTCGCGACATACCGGCAGGCATCCTGGCCGTGATCGCGGTCGCGCTCGGCGCGCTTGGCTGGCTTTGGTACCGGCATGGCCGGAAGAAAGGCCAGACGCTACTCAAGGGCACCCAGAACAAGGCGGCAGACAAACAGGGAAGCGACCTCGATGGCCATGCCGTTTGAGACAACCGGCTACATGACGACGGCGACGCGGGTGCTGTTCGATCCGCTGAGCTACGTCAATGCACAGCGGCTGCGCTTGCCGCGCGCCCTGGACACACCACGCCAGCGTGCCGTGGTCAATCGCCTGCTGCTCGGCACGCTGCCCGATGAGCGGCAGGCAATGTCGATACGCCGACATCCATTGTTAGCGCATTGGGAGCGGTTGCCGTACATTTGCGTGCTGATCGGCGCGCAACGCCTGAAGTCGCAACTGGCATGGGGTGGCCGCTCGCTACGCTTGCCGGCGGTGGTGCGCCGCTTCATGGTGGTGCCCCTGGCGCAGGCGGTTGCGCCAGAGCAGGGGGCGGCAGTATCGCGCCCCTGGGAAACAGCCGCCGGGCCACTGGCCAGAAAAGAGCTGTTGCTGGCTGTCCAGCACGCAGGCTTGTCGTGCCTGTTGGATTGGCAGCGACAAGCGCCGGCGCTGCTGCTCGATCGCCTACGTCTACTGTTCCCGCCTCAGCTGGATGGATGTTTCGAGGCCGATCGCCGGCCTCTGCAGACGACTGATTTATTCCTGATTTCGCAAGCGATTCACTATGCCCAAAATCATCCATACCATGTGTGACGTCTTGCCCGACGAAGCATTACGGGTGCGTAGCGCTTACCTGCGCAACGACATCCAGGCATCGTCCTTGGTCGCCGAAGCAAGACGCCGCGCCAGCGCGCTGGCGGTACAGGCGCAAGGCGAAGCCGAACAACTGTATCTCGCAGCAAAGGCCGAAGGCTATGCCGACGGCATATTGCTGGCCGCCCAGGCGCTGACAGACTATCTTGCCGAGCATGGCGCGCTGGCGGCGCGCTTGCAGGAAAAGTTGCAGCAGCGGGTCGCCACGCTCTTGCAGTATTGCGTCAACGAGCCTGACGTCGTCATGGCGGCCTTCGAGGAATGCCTGGCCGAGCAGGATCTCTCCGCCGCGACGCGGCTGGACCTGCTGCTGCCAGACAGCATGCGCGCCGGTCATCGCGGCTTGTTGGCGCGCCTGCAGCAACATGCCGGCGTGCAAGTCAATGTCGAATATCACAAGGACCAGCGTTTTCTTCTGCGCTTGGGCGATCAGGTGGCCGAATTCGCCCCTGGCGATTTCGTGGCGAATGCCAGCGCGCGCGCGATGGGCGACTTGCCCTCCATCCATGCCGCGAGCGCGCAAGCCGCGAAAAAATGCCGCGCGCAACTTTCCGCCTTGTTCGCCATTCCGCAAGAACAATCCGATTCAAGCCCGACACTGGAGAAAAAATGATCCAACAACTGGCAGACAGTTATCTGCGCATCCAACCCGGCAACACCACTCCGGCGCCGGTCAGCATTGACCAGCGCCTGGCGCCGCAAGCCGCCGGCGACAACGGCGACGAGAATATCGACCGTCTGTATGAAGAACTCAAAGCAATGTGGAAAGACGATCCCGACATGAGCAGCAGCGACATCATCGACTACCTGCGCAAGTTCGAAGCCGTAGATGGCAGCACGCCTTACAAGCCGATCCAGAGCCATACGTCGGCACTGACGCAGATCATGAGCAAAGTGAAGGAGGAGGGCGGGGAAGATCTGCCCATCTACGCCACCTTGAACCAGGCGGTTGGTTTTGCCGTGGTATCCAATGGCATCCTGAACAGCTTCATGGGTAAAATGCTGTCTCTCCCCGAGACCCCCGAAGAGTGGTAGCCTGAAGCGATACACTTATGGTGATGGGAAAGGAAGATATCTTCAGCGCCGCGCAACTCCTGCTTGGATTTTCCAAACTATCGAAAGGGGGGATCCGGCAGTTCACGACCGGTATGAATCAATATCTGTTCGCCTCGCCATCGGCGAGGCGGCAGATGATCAGGACATGGGAGGAGGAAATGCGTTCCTCGTCGACAAGAGAGACTGATAGAACAGACATGGAAAGGTAGTCATGCCCTACAAGATCAAGGTTGTCATTGCCGATGACCATCCGGCGGTCGTCGAGGGAATCAAGCAGGCGATCACCGTCAATACCATCGAGATCATGGATACGGCGCGCAACTCCACCCAGATCATCGAGCTTCTCGACAAGGGAATGGCGGATGTGCTCGTGACCGATTACGCCATGCCTGGTGGTGAATTTGGCGATGGCTTGCCCTTGTTCGAATTCATCCTGCGCCGTTATCCGGGCGTGAAGATCGTCGTCATGACCATGATGGATAATCCGGGGGTGCTGCGCACACTGATTTCCCTGGGGGTGCGCTGCATCATCAGCAAATCCGACGATGCCAGCCACCTGATTCCGGCGATCCATATCGCCAGTTCGGGAGCGCAGTATTTTTCGCCAACGGTGAATGCCATCGTGGAGGCCCTGGACAAACCACCTTCGGCGGGCGGCAAGGAAGTCAGCCTCTCCAAGCGCGAAGCGGAAGTCATCCGCCTGTACGTATCGGGCGCGAAGATCAACGACATCGCGGCGCAACTACATCGCAGCAAGCAAACCGTCAGCTCACAAAAAAACAGCGCGATGAAGAAAATCGGCGTGACCAGCGATGCCGATCTGTTCAAGTACGCATTGGAGGTCGGCCTGGTGCCGTCATCTTCCTCGCCACAAGAGTAATAGACGTTGATCTTCCTCCCTGTGTTCATGCAGCGGCCATGAGCAGGATGGCGTGCGCATGCCGCCTGCAATCCCTTCTCATCAGTTCTTTTTTAACCGAGCGACACCCCGGCGCGCATTAGCGCGCCAGTGCCAGCCTGATTCGCCGTTGCAAGGCCGGCAACACATCGCTCTCGAACCAGGGATTGCTCTTCATCCAGATCGTGCTGCGCCAGGAAGGGTGGGGCAGAGCAAACAGGCGACCTTCATGGTCGTTGAACATCCGGACATTGTCGGTCATCGCTTTAGCGGCGCCGGCGGAAAGATAGCTACGCTGCGCATAACTGCCGACCAGCAGGGTCAGACGGATATCGGGCATCAGATCCAGGATCTGCCGGTGCCATTGCGGCGCACATTCCGGCCGTGGCGGCAGATCGCCGCTTTTTCCCTTGCCGGGATAACAGAATCCCATCGGCATGAGCGCCGTGAGCACCGGGTCGTAGAACGCATCGCACGACAGCCCGATCCATTCGCGCAGGCGTTCGCCGCTCGGGTCGTCCCATGGGATACCGGTCTGGTGGACCTTGCTGCCGGGTGCCTGGCCGATGATCAGGATGCGGGAAGCATGGCTGAACTGAACCACCGGGCGCGGTCCGAGCGGCAACATCGGCGCGCACAATGTGCAGGCCAGGATGCGTTGATGCAGTTTCCGGTCGACGCCGGTGGGTGGGACGGAGGTGCGCATGTCCGGATTCTAGCGCTATTGGGGGAAAATGAAGGCGGCAGGGAAAATTGACGGCAAAACTTTTCCGCCTTCCGGATGGACCTGAACCGGCCAATTTCCAGGTGTCGGCGTCAGATCTTGCCTGATCTCGGCGAAAAGGACATATGGCGGACTCATGAGTCCTTCAATGCTTATCTGAGGAAAACTCTAAAAATACGGGTATTTCAAAGCCTCTTTTTATGCTCCAGCCATCCGTAATCTGGGCAAGATGAGGTCGGAAAAGGTAAAAATAATTTTCGTTCTGCCGCTTGCCACGAGCAACAGATCTGCCGCACGCCCATCAGTGAACAAATTCTGCCGGGATGCCGATTCATGATCGCATGCACGCACCGGCATTTCCTCTTCAAACACGAGAACACATGAGCAGGGTAATCAAGGGTGGTTGGCATGACGGCGCGAGCGCCAAAACAGTCACTTTCGATAACGGCACCTTGCGTGCAACTGCCGACAGCACCCCGGCATCGGTGCTGATCTACGGCTTCAGCGGCACCAGTCTCAACATCGGCGCTGGCGGCATGGTTCTGGATTCCAACGGTTTTCATACCATCTCTTCCAGTGTGATGTCAGGAGTGGGCGGCCTGACCAAGGAGGGTAACGGCACCTTCACAATGAATGCCGCCAATACCTATGGCGGCGCGACCCTGGTCAGCCAGGGGAGGCTGCAAGCCGGTATCGACAATGCCTTCAGCGCGACCTCCGTGCATACGGTGGCTGCCGGCGCCGCATTGGCCACGGGCGGCTTCAACCAGACCGTGGCCAGCCTGGCTAATGCCGGCTAATGCCGGCATGGTCACATTGCTGGGCAGCGCCTCCGGCAGCACACTGCGCGTGACCGGCAATTATGTCGGTCACAACGGCCTGCTGAACCTCGGCACCATGCTGGGCGACAGTAGCAGCATCAGCGACCGGCTGGTGGCCAGCGCCAGTGGCACGACGACTGTGCAGATCACGAACATGGGCGGACTGGGCGCGCGGACCAGCGGCGATGGCATCGAGGTGATCAGTGCCATAACGGCGCGACCACCACCGCTCAGACCACCAGAAACGCCTTCAGCCTGGCCAACGGTCATGTGGATGCGGGGGCTTACGAATACCGTCTGTATGCCGCCGATGCCAGCGGCAGTGGCGAGAACTGGTACCTGCGGTCGAGCCTGATATCGCCTCCCGCGTCTTCTCCGGTGGTCACCTACCGGATCGAAGTGCCATTGTTCGCGGCCTTGCCGGAACAGCTGCGCCAGAGCAACCTGGCCATGCTGGGCAATCTCCACCAACGGACAGGTGACGACGAGATCGGTCGCGGCCCCAGGCCCGCCGATGTCGCCGGCCGGCGCCAGGCATGGGGGCGCATCATCAGCATCGACCGCAAGATCAGCCAGAAAGGCACCGTCAGCCCCACCAGCGAAGGCCGTCTGACAGGATTCCAGACCGGCACCGACCTGTGGGCCGATGCCAACTGGCGCAACGGCATCTATGTCGGTCAAATTGGCCTCCGACGCGACGTGGCTGTTGAGCGACGGTATCAGCCTCTACGGCGAGTTCGGCAAGTTATGGGCCACCACCAACGACGAGCGCACGCGCAGCGGTATCAATGGCAACCTGGGGCTGAAGGTGCTTTGGTAGGCGACATCGTGCTATTTAGCCACGGATGGCGGGCAGGGGAGGCGGCAAGCCTTGGTGGCGACCTGAAAGGGCCCTGAAGTAAATCTTCCCGTATTCCTGAGTCATTGATTTTGATAGATCGCCGCAGCCAAACACGAGGCTCAAGATGCCTGGTCGCCGAGCAACACGGCTTTTCACTTCATGAGAATGTCAAATCCAAACCGAGCATCCTGGCAAGGGCGAAGGTAACGAGTCCCAGGCCCAGGAGCGACAGCACGAAGAGTGCGACCACCTTGCCGCTCGCGCGTAGCACCGCGCGCTTCTCTTTTTCTTTCCCCTTCTTCCCTTGATCGTAATGCCACTTGATGGCGAAAAACATGCCCGTGCCGAGCACGAGAAGCTTGAATGTAACGAGGACTACAGGGATCCAATCCATGATTTACCGAATGCAGATGAGAGAGGGGAAAACATCAGCAACTGCCATGCAAGGATGGTTTTGTTGCGCGCACTGAAGCATACTACTTGAAAGCAAGTTCCATACATTGAGACAAATTGTCCCAGTCGAGAACCATGTAAATGACAATCCGCCAATCTGGTTGCCGCGATTGCCCGTGCGCGGTGGCCCACGTTTCCGGCAGATTGCGGATGCGTTGCAGGCAGCGGTGGTCGACGGATCGCCGAAACCGGGTGGCCAGCGCGCGAAAGCCGGTCGGCGTCCACAACTGGCGCAACAGCAGGTTGTAGGCGATGCCGACGAAGGCCTGGTAGATCACCACCGCCGGATGAAGAGGAATCGTCCGTTGAAGCGAATGTGCCAACATCCTGCTGCATATGGCGTATGCGCACCGCGCAGCTTATGAGCAACAAAGGCCTCCGTCGTCTCAATCGCCTGTGGTGAACGGACGTCAACGGACGACAGCCGCTTGTGGCCTTCGGATTTCTTGATTCTGCCGGGCGCATTGCGCTGATTCTGGCCCCTCCTAAGGCTTGATTTTTTGCTTGCGTCCAGTCTGGCGAACGCTTCCACCGGGTTCACGAAAGGCCGCTGGCGAGATATCGGCCAGTTGTAACGCAATGAAGTCCACGAAAGCCCGGATTCGGTTGGACATCTGATGACGCTGGGAGTAGACCGCATAGATATCGGCATTGGGTGACTGCCAGCCGGGCAGTACCTG
>Ga0154006_1000818_pt1 | contig 10726 bp, 8 predicted proteins | sample TSFL090MetaG_FD_104747 | JGI IMG/M metagenome (GOLD analysis project Ga0154006, IMG submission 104747) | Attine ant fungus gardens microbial communities from Florida, USA - TSFL090 MetaG | ecosystem: Host-associated > Fungi > Mycelium > Unclassified | place: USA: Florida, Wakulla State Forest... | reverse complement strand
TTGCGCGCGGCAGGTTCGAGCAGGATCCGCGCCGGCGCGGCACGGCCGAGCACCTGCGCGGCGCTCATGACGCGATGCGGTTCACCGCATACCAGCAGCAGCGTGTCGCCGAGCGACGCGTTCGCGATGCCGTTCAGGCGGCGCGCCGTCGCCGACAGCGGCGATTCGTTCGAAGTGAGCTCGATCAGCTGTTTCGGATACTGCTCGCGCGAAAGCGGCCAGAGCCGCGTCCCCGAGCCGCCGGCGAGGATGACGGGCAGGATGCAGGGCAGCTCGGGTTCGGGAACGGGACGAAGGGTGGCGGTCATCGATTGACTCCGGTATCGGCGGACAGCCGGTTGTGCGTGCGGCTGTCGACCCGCGCGTCCTCGTTTCGCGGCCGCGGTGCCGAGACGGCCCGGAACAGCAACTGACGCAGCGCGCCGGATGCGCGGTCCGCCGGCCGGACGAGACCGACGAACGGCGCGCCCTGTTCGAGATAGGGGCCGTAGGCCTTGCGAAATCCGAAGCGCTTGTAGAACGCCTGTCGCTGCACCGGAACGTGCGTGCGCACGGCGACGTCCGGCCAGGCGGCTTGCGCGGCGGTGAGCGCGCGCCGCATCAACTGCTCGAGGGTGCGGTCGTCGCGGCACGCCTCGCTCGTCAGTACCTTGTCGATCACGACGTCGGGATCGGCGTCGTCGCCGGGCAGCACGCGCGCGTAGGCGACGACTTCCGCCGTGTCGCCGGTGTGCATGCGCGCATACACGTGCAGCGCGTGCGCATCCTTGCCGTCGATGTCGAGATGCGTGTGCGCATCCTCGACCACCAGCACCGCGTTGCGCGAGCGCAGGATTGCGTACAGATCGACGGCGCTCAGATGTTCGAATTCACAACAATGCCATTCCATGATGCGGTCCTCGTGCGAAGCCTTCAGCGCGCCGAGCCGCACGAAAGGGTTCGTTCGGTGCGGCCATGTTCATGATCGAGGATGCGTTGCGCGCCGGTCTGTTCGAAAGCGTACTCACGTGTCCCGTTTCGCGCGGCGGGGGCAAGCGACGATGGGGTTCCGGATGCCGGGAGCCGGTCAATGTGCGGTAGCACACATTGACCGCGGGGGAGCTTTCCCATAATTGAACCGTCGCGGCGGGCCGCGACGACGCGCGCACGCAACCGCGATTGGCATGCAGGCCCGGCATCGCGCTGCGACTGCGAAGGCCGGTGCATGCGGCAGACCGGTTCGTTACGACGTTGTAACGAACCGACCGGATTCGCACCGGTTTGCCGGATCATGCGGTTGTCGCGCGGGGCATGCCATTACCGCCGCGGCGAACAGGCTCGCCGGATTTTCGACGGAATTTCATCGAGAATCGCGAGCAATGGACGGCGTCCGACTTGCAGAAAAGTAGTATTTGCCACTGATTGACGGGAATGGTCATAGATAATCAAATCTGAGTGGCCAAACGTGCGCCGCCCGGGCCGGGGGCGCCGTAATCGGCTGAATCGATGTTTATCTTTTGGTAACAAGGCCATCTCGGTACGGGATGTAAATTCAGGAGCGGATGAAATGAGGCTGCCATTCCAGAACCGGGTTGGCGGCCATCCAGTTCGGCATCGAGCGCGACTGTCGTGTACGACGCGACGCAAGTGCAGACGGAATTTCCGTTTTCCGACGTGCCCCGCGTGATGGCGCGTCGCATCAAAGCCGGAACGCCGCGGCTTCGCGGCCGCGCGTTCCCTTCGAGTTCGATGACAACGAGGCCGGATGACATCCGGCTCGACCACCGGGGGCTCTCGCCGTGTGCAGTTTCGATCTTCGCCAAAGCTGCGGAAACGCAGCGCGGACAGGCGGCCATGCGCCGCCGTCCGCAGCGCACGCGAACGGTTCGCGGAGCGGAGAAAGTGATGGTTCGTTATGAATATGCCAATAACGCGCGATAAGAGTGCCGGCGGGGGAAGGACGACCGGGCAGCGTCCTCTGATTTACTGGACCCAGTCGCCGTCCGTCATGCTGCGCAAGGAACTCGCGCGACGCGACTGGAAAGTGGCGATCGTCGCGCACGCAAGCGAGCTGCGCGACACGTCCGGCGAAATCACCTGCGGCATCCTCGACCTGAGCGGTGGCCATGCCGACGCGATCGGCAGCATCGCGTCGACCTGCGCGTCGATGCGCGATGTCGTGTGGGTCGCGCTCGTCGAGGCCGGCCAGACCGCCTCTCCGAATGTGCGCGCGCTGTTGCGCGACTATTGCTTCGACTACATCACGTTGCCCGCGTCGCATCAGCGGATCGCCGATACGGTCGGCCATGCGTACGGGATGGAATGCCTGTTCGCGCGCGATCGCGAACGCCTCGAATCCGAGGAGCACGGCATCGTCGGCACCTGCAGCGCGATGCTGCGGCTGTTCGATACGGTGCGGCGTTTCGCGCGCACCGACGCACCGGTGTTCGTGTTCGGCGAGACGGGGACCGGCAAGGAGCTGACGGCCGTCGCGATCCATCGTCATTCGGAGCGGCGCAACGGCCCGTTCGTCGCGGTCAACTGCGGCGCGATTCCGCCGCACCTGCTGCAATCGGAACTGTTCGGCTATGAGCGCGGCGCGTTTACCGGCGCGAACGCGCGCAAGATCGGCTACGTCGAGGCCGCGAACGGCGGCACGCTATTGCTCGATGAAATCGGCGATCTTCCGCACGAGAGTCAGGCGAGCCTGCTGCGCTTCCTGCAGGAACGCGCGATCCACCGCCTCGGCGGCAGCGATCCGGTGCCGGTCGACGTGCGGATCGTCTCGGCGACGCACGTCGACTTGCGCGAGGCGATGGAAGAAGGGCGTTTCCGCGCGGACCTGTTCCACCGGCTCTGCGTGATGCGCATCGACCAGCCGCCGCTGCGCGCGCGCGGCAAGGACATCGAGCTGCTCGCGCACCACATGCTCGAACGTTTCCGCGGTGACGCGCGCCATCGCGTGCGCGGTTTCTCGACGGACGCGATCACGGCGCTCTACAAGCACGACTGGCCGGGCAACGTCCGGGAACTGATCAACCGCGTGCGCCGCGCGGTCGTGATGACGGAGGGGCGCCTGATCACCGCGCAGGATCTCGAGCTCGAGTACTGTCTCGATGCGGCGTCGCCGTCCGTCGCGGACATCCGCAAGTCGATCGAGCGCGAAGCGATCGAGACCGCGCTGCTGCGCACCCGCGGGCGCGTCGCGGCTTCCGCACGCGAACTCGGCGTGTCGCGCGCGACGCTCTATCGCTGGATGGAAGCGTACGGCATCGAGCGGCCGCGCGGCACGGGGTCGTCGGACTGACGGGGCGGCGTGACCGCATGAGCCCATGACCGTGCGCGCGGCCGCGGCCCGGTCGCGCTACCCGGCCGGCGCCGCGCGCACTGTTCGTGCAGCGTTGACCGCGCGGATCTCGACGGTCGGCGGCGTGCCGTCGTCGGCCTGTTTGCCGGCGTCGGCGTGCGACGCGAGCGGCATGAGCGCGACGCGCGCCGGCGTGCCGGGTGCGAGATCGAACCAGTCGTCGCGCGGCATGAAGCCCGGTGCGTCGATCTGCACGTGACGCGCGACGTGACGCGTGTCGATGTCGACGTGCCACGTGTCGCCGGTGCGCGACACGCATGCCTCGATGCCGGGTTCGCGCCGTGCGAACACCGCCGGATGCGTGCGGGACGGGAAGTAGAACGCCTGCGACAGCAGCGTGCCGTCGTCCGCGCGCAGCGTCGCGACGACGGTGTCGTGCTCGCACGGGCCGAAGCGATACGCATAGGTCCAGTCGAAGAAGCGGCCGAGCAATTCGGCCGAGCCGAGCCGGACCGTGTCGCGGGCCGCGATCCGGACCGGCCCGCCGGTGCGCGCGACCGGCGTGCGGCCGTCGCGCAGCGCAACCAGCTCGACGGCGGCCGACAACGGCGCCGATCGTTCGTTGATCACATGCACGTCGAGCCCGTTCAACCCTTCGTCGACGAGCAGGATCTGCACCGGCTGAAGGATCTGGCGCAGCGCATGCCACGCCGATTTCGGCCGATGCGTCGCATCGAGCAAGCCCCATCCGGCGCCCGCCATCACGTCCTGGAACTGCCAGACGAGCGCGCCCGCGCAGCGCGAACCGGCACGCCGCCATTCCGAGAAGGTATCCCGCATCACGTCGGCGATCACCGCGCGCGACAATTCGAAGTAGCGTGACGGATCCTCGCGCCGCAAGCGGTCGGGTGCCACGTCGTACAGCGTCTGCAGATAGTGGTCGCGAATGTCCTCGAAATCCCAGGACGTGCCGGGGTCGCGCGGCACGGCAGCCTTCCACCGCGGTTCGTGTATGCCCGGCCAGCCGAGCTCGGCGAGCATCGCATCGCACGGCACGTTCGAGAACGCGAGGCATTCGCTCGCGAAGCGCACGTCGGCCCGCCGTGCGTCGTCGAGCGGGCGCAGGTAGGCGCCGACGCCATAGTAGTGCGACACGCGCTCGCGCGGCATGAACGGCAGCACGCCGCCATCCGGCGAGTCGGGGACGTAAAGCGCGTCGGGCCGTCGTGCGGCCGCATGGCCGGCGAGGCGCTCCGCGCTCAGTTCGAGGAAGCGCTGCTTCGGGCCGAGCCCGGACATCGCGGCCTGCTGCGCGATCTCGCTGCCGCCGCACAGCACCGCGAGCGACGGCGATGCGCGGTGACGCGTGAGGAACTGTTCGGCTTCGCGATCGACCGCATCGGCGAACGCGCGATCGTCGAGCCCGTAGTCGAAGTTCGCGAACATGAAGTCCTGCCAGACGAGCAGCCCGAGCCGGTCGCACCACGCATGGAATGCATCGGCCTCGTAGGTCATCGTGCCGCCGACCCGGATCATGTTGAAGCCGGCATCGCGCGCGAGCCCGAGCAGGCGGCCATAGGTCGCGTCGTCCGCGTGCAGCGCGAGCGGTGCGGCACTGCTCCAGCATGCGCCGCGCGCGAACACCGGCACGCCGTTCACGCGCAGCCCGAATCCCTTGCCGTCGTCACCCGCGTCATGTTCGACCGTGCGGAAGCCGGTCGTGCCGAGCGGCATGCGGTCGGCGCCGATATGCAGCGCGATGTCATAGAGCACCGGTTCGCCGTGCGTGTGCGGCCACCAGCGGCGCACGTTGGGCACCGCGACGGTGGCATGCAGCCGGTCGGCGCCGCGGCGTTCGAGCGTCGCGTGGTGCTCGCCGCACGACAGCCGGGCCGCGAACGCATCGGGCAGCGGCGCGGCGAACGCGAGATCTGCCTCGAGCCAGCCGGTGTCGCCATCGATCCGCGCATGCAGGTCGCAATGAACGAGAAGCGGGCCGTCGGTCGGATCGAGCACGTCGACGGGCCGCCACGGGCCGGTCGGCACGTCGCGCGGGAACCAGCCCGGCATGTGCCCGAGCAGCGACGTGCGGACGGTGCGCAGCGCGGCCGGTTCGGCGAGCCGCGTGCGCCAGCGCGCACGGCGCGGCGCGCGCGCGGCGCGCAGGTGTGGCGCGAGGGCGCGGAAGCAGACCAGCAGCCGGTGCGTGCCGGCGAGCGTCACCGGTACGTCGTGCGCGACGAACATGCTGTCCGAGCGCAGGATCGGCGTGTCGTCGAGCCACGCTTCGGCGAGCGTCGCGAGGCCGTGAAAGCGCAACACGCGCGGCCCGCGGCCATGCAGTTCGACGCGATACCAATGGTCGCGCTCGTCGAGCGACGCGGTCGCGTCGCGCCGGCCGGCCAGTGCGAGCGCCTGCGCGACCGTGCCGGGCACGGGCGTCGCGATCCAGTCGGCGGCGGCAGGAAGGTCGCGTGGCTCGCGCACGGCGCCCGCGGCCGTCGCGAGCATCGACCAGGCGGGCGCGGCGGACGCGCGCGTCACCGCATCAGCGGCACGGGTGCCGCGTCGACGCGAACGGGCGCGGCGTGCCGCAGCGGCAGGGCGATCTGCCGCGCGCAGTCGATCAGATCGGCGTAAGCCGCCTCCATCGCTTCGAGCGTCGCGTCGCCGCGTTCCTCCTTGCCGCGCGCGCAGGCCCGCGCGAGCCGGAATTCCAGCACCATCGATTCGGACGCAATGCGATCGCACGCGGCACGAATCTCGGCGAACGGCCCGACGCAGCCGCTGGCCTGCAGCCAGCGCGCGTAGTGACCGAACAGTTCGAAGTTCGCGCCGAGTTGCCGCACCGAATTGAACGAGTACGCATGGAAGCGTTCGAGCGGCGAATCGGCAAGCGATGCCGCATCGACCTGCAACTGACGCCGGAATGCCGCGACCGGATTGACGACCGGCAGGCGCCGCAAATGCCGCTGCAGCGATGCAAGCGAGACTTCGCACAGCGCGCGCTCGTCGAGCGGCGCGAAACGCCGCTTCGCACATTCGACGTACGGCGGCAGCGCCATCGGGGAACTGCTGCCGACGAGCCCGTCGTAGTCGAAATCCTCGGCGACGTAGTAGCCGCTGTTGTGGAAGTAACCGAGCTGGCGGCACGTGCGATCGATCGCGTCGATGCCGATCGTCGTCTTCGTATGCTGCGTGCGGTAGCTGCTGCCGCGCGTGTCGGGCAGGAACCATGCGTCGACTTCGACGATCATCAGGTGACCGCGCGCAACCTGCGTTTCGACGTGCTGGTCGAGCGGCTCGTAGATCGAGTGTTCCTGCACGACGATTCCGTAGAGCCGCTCCAGTTCGTCGTGCGGAAACTTGAAGAACGTGAACTGGTCGCCCTCGAAGTCGAGCGCGATCGTAAACGGCAACGCCGCATACGGATTGAGGCCCCACCAGCGGAGCACCTCGAGCCACATGTCGACGTAGCAGTTGGTCTGTTTCCAGACCATCTCCTGACTGTGCAGCGGGTGCGGCCGATAGTGGCGCGCGCGGTGGCGCACGTCCTCGAACGACGCATCCTCGCCGTCGCGGGACACGAATTTCATCGCGTGCCCCACAGCGCGTCGCGAACGTCGGCCGGCCATGCGTCGAGGTCGAAACCGTGGTGCCGGAACAGCGCGAGCGTCAGCCGCTCGAGACCGAAGCCGACGCAGCCCGTGTGGGCGACGTCGCCCGTCGCGGTGCGGATATCCCACAGCAGCCCGAAGTGATCCATGTGGTAGTTGAAGCTCAGGCACGCGGTCTGGCGGCCGTCGTGCTCGATCGGGATCAGCAGCTCGAACTTCAGGTTCTGCTCGCGCTGGCTGTTCGCGACGATCTTGCCGCCACGCCCGAAGAACGGATCGTTCGCGAGATCGATCGCGTTCGGCAGGCGCAGCGCGTCGATCATCTGCCTGCCGCGCGCCATCCACGTCTCGCGGAACGCGACGATCTGCTCGGGCGTGCCGATCCGGATGTACTCGCGCATCCGGAACAGCTGCATGCGGGTCGGGTCGAGCGACGGCTCGTGGCGGAAGCAGTACGAGAACACGTCGACGGTCCGGCCGTCGCCGGGCAGCGCGCCCGCGCGAGCGACGACCGGATAGACCGGATAGCATGCGGCGGGTGTCATCACGACGTAGGTCGGCTTCTGGCTTTCGGTCCAGTCCTCGCCGCGATCGAGGCATTGCAGCACGCGCTGGTGCCGCTGTTCGTCGCCGCAGAACGCATGCACGCTGCCCGCGAGTTGGGGGAAGCTCTTCATGTATTCGCTGCGCTCGAATTCGGGGCGGCTCATCGCCGGCGGGAAGCGCAGCACTTCGGCCTGCTGGTCGGCGCCGAGGCGCGTGACGAACGCGTCGAGCGCTTCGACGACGCGCTCGAACCGTTCGCTGCGGCCGAACAACCCCTGGATGCCGGTCGACACCAGCAGGCCCGCATCGACCAGTTCGTCGCGCAGCGGATTGACGCCCGCGCGGTCGAGCGGTGCGTCGGACGGTGCGGTCGTGGCGGAGGTGGCGGAGGGCACGGAAAGGCGATCGTTCACGAGTGTTTCTCCAGCGTCGCGGGACGCAGTGCGAGCAGCAGGCTCGAGGTATTGGCGGCGATGCGGTCGTTGCTGATCATCAGCGGGGCCGCGTGCAGGTCGCGCAGGTGGCGGCCGACGCTGAACGGCGTGCCGTGCTTGTAGCCGGCCATCCCGCAGATCATCATCGCCTGCTGCGCGACCTCGAGCGCCGTCGACGACACGTAGGTCTTCAGCGTGTTGATCTCGGCGGCCCACGCCATCCCGGCCGACCACGAACGGTGCGACGCACTGGCATAAAGACGCAGCACGTTGTCGACGCGGGCCTGCATCGCCTGCATCAGCGCGAGCGATTCGGCGATGCGCCGCGACGCGGGCGACGGCGCGCCGTCGGTCTGGCGTGCCTGCGCGCGGAAGTATTGGTGCGCGCGATGGAACGCGTCGCCGGCGACGCCGATCCACACCGCGGCCCACAGGATGTGCGAGACCGGCACCATCGTCTGCTCGGCGATCTGCGCGAACGGTACCGGCAGGCATTGCACGGTCGCGCCCTGCGCGTCGAGCACGAAGCCGTTGCTGCACGTGCCGCGCATGCCGAGCGTGTCCCATTCGCCGCGGCGCGTGAGCGTATAGCCATCGCGCAGCAGCGTGACGAGCACCTGCTCGGAAGCCGGTGCGTCGACGTCGCGCCGCGCGGTCGCGAGGATGCCGTCGGCGTAGTCGCCGTACGAGATCGTCGGCGCGGACTTGCGCAGCCGGAATTCGCCGCCGTTCTCCTCGAGCGCGCACTGACTCGCGCGCAGATTGCCGCCGACGCCATCTTCCGACGTCGCCGACGCAAGCAGCCACTGGTGCCGCACGAGCTGCTGCAGGAACAGCTTGTGCCAGCCCTGGTCGGCCGCATGATTGACGATGCAGGCGACCTGGATCTGATGCATCGCGAACACCATCGCCGACGAAGCACAGGCCTGGCCGAGGATCGAGCATGCCGACGCGATGTCGGCGAGCGACGCGCCGGCGCCGCCCAGCTGGCTCGGAACCATCGCGCTCAACAGGCGCCGTGCGCGCATCGCCTCGATCGCCTCGACCGGGCAGCGTGCGTCGCGGTCGACCGCGTCCGCATGCTGGGCGGCGATCTGCGCGACCGCGTGTGCGGCCTCGTCGAGCCGGTGTGCTTCGTCGTCGGCCGCGAGTTCGGGAAGCAGCGCGCTCATGCGGAATGCTCGGCGCGCTGCAGCGTCGCGATCGTGTCCGCGAGCGCGTCGATGCTGCGGAACAGATTGCGGTTCAGCATCTCGTCGGGGATCTCGATGTTGAACTGCTTCTCGATCGCGAGCATCAGCTGGATCGTGTCGAGCGAGGAGAGGCCCGCTTCGTAGAGGTCGTCCCCGTCACCGATCGAATCGATCGCGGCTTCGAGATGGGCGACGTGCTTGAGGATGGTTCTGATGTCGTTTTTCACGTGCGGCTCCGGCGTGCGTGGTGTCGTCTGCACGGGCAAACGCGCGCAACGCGCTGACATCCCCCCGGCAGTCCGGCATCAGTAGACCATTCGCCCGCACGGCGTTCTGTTCGCCACCCTACAATCGGCTGACTCGGCGCGCACGCGGAGGCCGACATGCCGTGCGCGTCATGCGCGCGCCGTCGCGGTGACTCCCGAGTCGGCCGACAGGATGCGCCGCATCTCGTCGCGCACGATCGCCCGGCAGCCGCACGACAGCTTCTCGAGGCCGCCGAGGTCGGCGAGCTCGATCGAGCTGCGGTACTGGCGGATCAGGCCGAGCTTCTGGATTTCACCGGCGGCGTCCGTGACCGTTTCGCGCCGCACGCCGAGCATCTGCGCGAGCATGCTGTGGGTGACCTGGATCTCGATGCTGCGCGACCGGTCGTACGCGAGCAGGAACCATCTGCATAACTGATGTTTGAGCACGTGGTGGCGGCTGCAGAACGTGATCTGCGATACCTGGGCCATCAGCAGCCGCACGCAGACGAACACCAGATGGCGAATCACCGGCGACGCGTCGAACGCGGCGGCGAAGATGCGCCGGTCGAGCCGGTAGACGAAGCCGTCGCGGCAGGCGACGGCGCGGCACGGCATCCGCCCGCTGCCGCCGATCACGTCGTCGCACACGACGCTCTCGCTGCCGATCTGGGCCACCTCCAGCGTCATGCCGGCGGACGACACGTACTGCAGCGAAATCGCGGTCGTGACGGGCAGGTAGACCGCGGCGAGCATTTCGCCGGGCTCGCACAGCACTTGCCCGGATTTCAGCTGAACGAGTTGCAGATGGGCGATCAGCGTCGCGCGTTCGTCGCGGTCGAGGGCCGCGAGAAACCGGTTGGCGTCGAAGCTGTGGGAAAGCTCGATCATGCCGCTCGCATGGGCGACGGCGTCATTGGCCTGGTGGGTCACGGCGCATCCTCGTAGGTGCGATCGCACGTCGCGCGACGGCACCCCGGAGGGATTCTGCACGCCCGTGCGGATTTTGTGTTCGTGGGAATTCGAATGCCGATGGCTCGAAAAGGCTAGCACGCAATTGAATTCGATAAATTGCACATTACGTCACTTCACGAAGTTTGACGATTCGAATGTGAGTGAAAATGTTATATGGATTTGAAGTTCAGGTTTCCGTGAATTAAGCATCTGGAAATTGATCGGCGGGCAAGACGTGAATTCGGCGCCGATCTGGAATCAATCGGATAGCTCTGAACATCGTACAAGGAAAACATCTCGAATGCATTGAACATTATTTGACAATCGGGATATTTATTCTTGTTTTTCCAATCAAATCATTGGCTTGGGGCCGTTGTGTGCGCTCGGTTACAAAGCGATGAATTAATGATCCGATTCAAGTTTGAGACAGTTTGCAGAGGCTTTCGGAGAG
>Ga0154006_1000816_pt1 | contig 10729 bp, 10 predicted proteins | sample TSFL090MetaG_FD_104747 | JGI IMG/M metagenome (GOLD analysis project Ga0154006, IMG submission 104747) | Attine ant fungus gardens microbial communities from Florida, USA - TSFL090 MetaG | ecosystem: Host-associated > Fungi > Mycelium > Unclassified | place: USA: Florida, Wakulla State Forest... | reverse complement strand
TCCGTCGCTTCGGCGCTCGCGCCGAACACCGACGAGAACACGTCCGGAAGTCCACCGTTGCCTGCCGCATACGGATTGACGGCCGGGCGCGCGAGCGCGGCGCCCGGGCGCGACACGATGCCGGGAACGGCCGCGGCCGGCACGGATTCCGGCGTGCGCGACGCAAGCATGCGCGGGCGGGCAGCAGGCGGCGGCGTGACCGCGGCGAGGTCCGAGTCGGCGAGTGCGACGATTTCGACGCTGCCGTCATCGAGCGTGCGGTTCGACAGCACGACGGCGTCGGCGCCCAGTGCCTCGCGCACGAGACGAAGCGCGTCGCGGCTGGTCGCGCCGGTGAATTTGCGAATGTTCAAGCGGAACCCCCGATGACGTTAACGACTTTGATCGTGCGTGTGTCCGGCACTTCGGCGTACGACAGCACTTTCAGTTGCGGCAGGCTGCGGCGCAGGAAACGCGCGAGCATCGCGCGCAGCGCGTGCTGCACCAGCAGCACGGGCGGCAGCCCGAGATTCTGTTGACGCAGCATCGCCTGCTGCGTGCCGGTCAGAAGGTTGTGCGCGAGGCCGGGCTCGAGGCCCGGGTTCGCGCCGGTGGCGAGCGCCTGCGACAGCACGCGCTCGAGATTCGAATCGAGACCCATCACCTGCATCTCGCCCGCGCCCGGATACCACTGCTGCGTGATCGCGCGGCCGAGCGACAACCGCACCGCGGCGGTGATCTCGTACGCGTCGCCGCGGCCCGCGTGTTCCGACACGGCCTCGAGGATCGTGCGCATGTCGCGGATCGGCACGCCTTCCTCGAGCAGGTTCTGCAGCACTTTCTGCAGCGTGGTCAGCGAGACCGTCTTCGGCACGAGGTCCTCGACGAGCGACGGCGCATCCTTGCCGGTGCGCTCGACGAGCGACTGCACTTCCTGGCGGCCGAGCAATTCGGCCGCGTGCTGGACGACCAGATGGTTCAGGTGCGTCGCGACGACCGTGCTCGCATCGACCACCGTGTAGCCGTACACCTGGGCCTGCTCGCGCATCGCGACGTCGATCCACACGGCCGGCAGCCCGAACGCCGGATCCTGCGTCACGGCCCCCGGCAGCGCGGCCGTCACCTGGCCGGGGTTGATCGCGAGCCACTGGCCCGGGAACACTTCGCCCACGCCGATCTCGACACCCTTCAGCGCGATCCGGTACGCGTTCGGCCGCAACTCGAGGTTGTCGCGGATGTGGATCACCGGCGGCAGGAAGCCGATTTCCTGCGCGAATTTCTTGCGGATGCTCTTGATGCGCTTGAGCAGCTCGCCGTCGCTGTTCTTGTCGACGAGCGGAATCAGCCGGTAGCCGACTTCGAGGCCGAGCGGGTCGATCAGCTGCACGTCGTCCCAGGTCGCCTCGTGGCTGTCGCCCGGCAGCGCGGCGGGCGGCGCGATCTCGGTCACGTCGCCGGCCGCCGCACGGGCCGCCGCGCGCTTGGTCTGCGTGCGGGCCAGCCAGATCGCGCCGCCGCCGAGCGCGAGGAACGCGACATGCGGCATGCCCGGGATCAGCCCCATCAGCACGATGATCGCGCCGGTGATGTTGAGCACGCGCGGGTTGGTGAACAGCTGGCCGGTGATCTGCGTGCCGATGTCCTCGTCGGTCGCGACGCGCGACACGATCACGCCGGCCGCGGTCGAGATCACGAGCGACGGGATCTGCGCGACGAGGCCGTCGCCGATCGTCAGCAGCGTGTAGTTGGTGCCGGCCGCCGCGAAGCTCATGTCGTGCTGGACCATCCCGACGATCAGGCCGCCGATCACGTTGATCGCCATGATGATCAGGCCCGCGATCGCGTCGCCGCGCACGAACTTCGACGCGCCGTCCATCGATCCGTAGAACTCGGCTTCCTGCGACACGGCGAGGCGGCGCTTGCGGGCCTGCTCTTCGTTGATGAGGCCCGCGTTCAGGTCGGCGTCGATCGCCATCTGCTTGCCGGGCATCGCGTCGAGCGTGAAGCGCGCGGACACTTCGGCGATCCGCCCCGCGCCCTTCGTGATCACCATGAAGTTGATGATCATCAGGATCACGAACACGACGATGCCGACCGCGAAGTTGCCGCCGACGAGGAAGTGGCCGAACGCCTCGATCACCTGGCCGGCCGCGTCGGGGCCGGTGTGGCCCTCGAGCAGCACGACGCGCGTCGACGCGACGTTCAGCGACAGGCGCAACAGCGTCGAGAACAGCAGCACGCTCGGGAACGCCGCGAAGTCGAGCGGCTTCATCGTGTACATGCTGACTAGCAGCACCATCACCGACAGCGCGATGTTGAACGTGAACAGCAGATCCAGCAGCAGCGGCGGCAGCGGCAGGATCATCATCCCCAGGATCATGCAGATGAGGATCGGGCCCGCGAGCGCGCGCAGGTTGGTGCCCGCGAACGGGTTCGGGCGCTTGGCGAACAGGCCGGCGGTCGGGGTGCTCATGCTGCGCTCCCTTGCTTGCCGAGCGTGTCTTCGGCTTCTTCACGCTCGTCGTCGGCCGCGACCGATGCGCCCTTGTCGAGTTCGGCCGGCACGTCGAGATCGACCGGTACAGCCGGGAACGCGCCGCCCTCCGCGCGAAAGCGCTTGAGCTGGTAGACCCACGCAAGCACTTCGGCGACGGCCGAGTACAGCGAGCCCGGAATCTCGCGTTCGATTTCGACGTTGTGATACAGCGCCCGCGCGAGCGGCGGCGCTTCGAGCAGCGGCACGTTGTGCTCGGCCGCGAGGTCGCGGATGCGCGCGGCGACGAGGTTCACGCCCTTCGCGACGACCTTCGGCGCGCGCATCTCGCCGTCCGTGTATTGCAGCGCGACGGCGAAGTGCGTCGGGTTCGTGACGACCACGTCGGCCTTCGGCACGGCGGCCATCATCCGGCGCCGCGCGATCGCGCGCTGCTGCTGGCGGATCCGGCCCTTCACGTGCGGATCGCCTTCGTTCTCGCGATGCTCGCGCTTCACTTCTTCCTTCGTCATGCGCAACTTCTTGTTGTACTGCCAGATTTGGTAAGGCACATCGAGCGCGGCGACCACCAGCATCCCGGCGACCGTCGTGCCGCAGCACACGGCGACCAGATGCAGCGCATCGGCGAGCGCCGAGCCGAGCGGCTGGGTCGCGAGGCCGAGCAGCTCGTCCTTGCTGCGCCAGATCGCGATCCCGCCGATCCCGCCGACGACCAGCGTCTTCGCGAGCGACATGCCGAGCTGGATCGGCCCCTGGATCGAGAAGATGCGGCCGAGGCCCGAGATCGGGTTCAGGCGGTCGAACTTCAGCTCGAAGGTCTTCTGCGAGATCAGCCAGCCGCCCAGCGCCATCGGCGCGAGCAGCGCGGCCAGCCCGGTGAGCGCGAGGATCGGCAGCAGCGCGGCGAGACCTTCGATGCTCGCGCTGCCGGCCGCCGACAGCATCCGGCGCGTGTCGAACGCGGTGGCGCGGTCGAACGCGAACGCGCCGCGCAGCATCGCCTGCAGATGGCCGCCCGACGGACCCGCGAGCAGCCACGCGCCGTAGAACCCGGCCGCGAGCAGCGCGAACGAAGCCAGCTCGCGCGAACGCGCGACCTGCCCCTCCTCGCGCGCCTTCTCGCGGCGCCTCGGAGTGGCGGCTTCGGTTCTGTCGAGATCGCTCTCGTCTGCCACGGGGCCTCCTGTCGGGTACGGCGAAATGCCGTTTTCCAGTGACACCGATTATTCATGCGCCGGTCAAACGCCGATCGGTCGAGCAAAGCCGGGAAAGGGGGGTATTTCGGGGAATCGGGCGAGCCGGTGCGGCGGGAGGCGGCGGGCGGGTACGGCGCGCGGAGCGACGGTGGAAATCGCGTTCGCGGGTGGGCGCGGCGGTGAGACGGAGGTGCGGGGAATCGATGCAGCCGTGAAGCGACCATCGGCCCGCCCCGGCACGACAGCGCCGCGCGCCGCGCCGGGGCGGGCAGCGCTCAGATGGCCGGAATCGGATCCGTGCCGAAGCGGTTCGGGCCGTCGGTGCCGCGCGAGCACATCCACACGAGCAGCATGATCCCTCCGACGAGCGGAATGAGCGCGATCAGCAGGACCCAGCCCGAGCGGCCCGTGTCGTGCAGGCGGCGTACGGTGACGGCGAGGCTCGGCAACACCAGCGCAAGCGACGCGACTGCTGCGACGATCATCAGCAACAGCGAGATGGCGCTCGCGTCGCGACCTGCCATGGTGATCGCCTGGCACAGGATCGACACGACGCTCGTGAGCAACGCGAAATACCAATATTCCGCGCGGCGCGCGCGCCCTTCGAATTTCGCGTATTGATTGAATGCGGAACGAACAGCCTCACTGAAATTCATCTTGTGCCCTCGTGTTTTATATCGGTGACCCCGGATACAACGCGGGCATTATAAATTTGAATTTCGGCGTATTGCATATCTTTTCACGAGTCGGCCGGATCGCGTGCCGGCTCTCGCTTTCCTGGAACGGCCGCAGCGATGCGGCACCGCATTTTCGATGCGCCTGTCACGTTATTTTTATAATCGCGATGCCCTGACAAAAATAACAGCCCGATAATCCATGAATTGATTACACGAGCATGAAACGTATCGCGATCGATAATCGAATCAATCGTTCCGGGCTCATTTACCGACCGGTCGGGAAACTCATCGGCCGCCGTACACGCACGCCGACAACACCCCACCCCGGCCGGCGCTCGCGCTAGCCGGCCGCCGCCTGCTCCAGCGCGCGCAGATCGAGCTTCTTCATCCGTATCACCTGCGCCATCACGCGCTCGGCGCGTGCCGGGTCGCCCGCCATCAGTTCGGGCATCCGCATGGGCACCACCTGCCACGACACGCCGAAGCGGTCGCGCAGCCAGCCGCACTGCTGTGCACGCTCGTCGCCGCCTTCGGCCAGCGCGGCCCAGTAGCGGTCGATCTCGCGCTGGTCGCGGCAGTTGACGACGAACGACACGGCCGGCGTGAGCGGAAACGCGGGGCCGCCGTTCAGCGCGAGAAACGCCTGCCCGTCGAGTTCGAACGACACCGTCATCACCGCGCCCTCGGCCTGGCCCGACGCCTGCGCGCCGGATTTGCCGTAACGGGCGACGTGCACGATCCGCGCGTCGTCGAACACCGAGACGTAGAAGTTGGCGGCCGCCTCCGCATCGTGGTCGAACCACAGAAACGGCGTGATGCGTTGAATACGCTGGCTCATGGCGCTGTCTCCTCGATGTCGTGCCGGCACCGGTGCCGGTCTTATATCGTAGGCGCTGAACCGGCGCGGCGCGGCAATCGCGTGCGCCGTGCGCGCCGCGCCCGGGCCGCAGGCGGGATAAAAAAGGGGGCGAAACGCTCGCCCCCTTGCTGCCGCTGTTCGTGCGCGGTCAGAACGCGACGTAAGGCTGCGGGCCGCCGCTCGACGTCTTGTCCATCCCGAAGTAGATCGTCTTGCCGTAGAAGTGCGGCATGCCGAGGTCGAGCCAGCCGGCCGAGCCGAACGGGCCGCCGATGTCGTTGAACGCGAACGTCGACGCATTCTTGAACAGGTCATCGGCGTTCGCGACGGGCATCGACACGCTGCCTGACACCCCGTTCTTGCCGGTGAGCGTCGCCGTATAGGTGGTCGGCGACGACGGGCAGTAGAACTGCGTGTTGGTCGAGCAGGATTTCTGCGCCGAATCGTTGAAGAAGTACGCGTTCGAACCCGTATCGAAGAACGCGGTCACGCCGCCGCCGAGGAACGTCGCGCTCACGTCGCCCGTCGTCGTCGACGTCATCACGGTCGACGCGCCGAGCGCGTTGTTGCCCTGCGTGCCGATCCCGAAGGTCAGCAGGCCCGTCGCGCTGCCCTGCCCGCTGTTCGAGATGTTCGGCATCTGCACGATCACGCCGTTGTTGTCGGTCGCGAAATGATGGACCGGATTGGCCACCTGCTGCGCGACCGGCACCAGCGCCACCGCGCAGCTCGAATTGCCGCTCGGACACGCGTAGTAGTTGTTGTACGTCGCCGACGTCGAGGTCGCGCAGGTCGTGCCGCAATCGACCGGCGCCGGCCCGATGCCGAGGATGCCGTTCGCGCCGAGATCGGCTGCCGTGTTGGCCGACGTGCCGCCGTTCGTGCACGAGCTCGGCACGCCGGCCGTGCCGAGGTCCCCGATGATCTGCACGGGCAGCGAACTCGCCTGCTCGGAGCCGATCGACAGGTCGACGGTCCGCACGGAGCCCCACGTGTAGCTCGACACGAACTTGCCGCACTCGGCGACCGGCGCGCCGCCGCTCGTCGTCTGCGGCAGGCTGTTCAGCACGCCCGACACGGCGCTGCCGACCAGCCGCAGCCCGTACGACGCGGAATCGACGAGCACGTTGTTGACCACCTGGCAGTTCGACGTGCCCGGCGCGCAGATCTTCACGTTGACGGTCGGGATGTTGATCACGCGCGCGACGCCGGTGCCGACCGTGATTACGGCCGTGTTCGCCGTATTGCCGTCCGACACGCTGGAACCGCCGCTGCCGCCGCCGCTGCCACCGCTGCCGCCGTTGTTGTCATCGCCGCCGCCGCATGCGGTCACGAGCAGCACCGTGGCAGCCGCCAGGCCCAGCAGGCCGAGCCAGCGCTTGAAGGTACGAGGAATGTTCAAGATCGCTCTCCCGCTGTCACTGGATGTCGGTGGTGCCGGACAAGCCGGCCGGCAACGCCGCCGGCAGCCACGCCTGGCCCGCGAAGGCGCCCATGTGGCCGCCGGTACGGATCACGAGGCCGTTCGTATTGACCGACACGGGCGCGCGCCAGCCGCGCGCCGCATGCGCGGCCTCGACGCCGGCGGTGTACTGCGGGAAATAGCTGCCGAGCAGCGACGCCAGGTCCGGCATGCTCGGCCCCCGCCACGCGAGCCCGAACACGGTGCCGGCGGCGGAGGTGTACTCATGGATGACGGTGCCCGATCCGAGCGTGATCTCGCGGACGGTGTAGGCGGCGGTGTTCGTCTGCGCACCGTCGGCCGAGCGCATTGCGCGCTGCATCGCCCGCACGGTGGCGGCGTGATCGTCCGCCGGCGGCGACATCGGCGCGCCGCCCAGTTCGGCCTGTGCGTGGACGCTCCACAGCACACCCATTGCGGCCGTCGCGTGCGCGGCGGCCCAGCCCAAGCGTTTCAGCTTCACGTTCCCCCCCAAGGGACTGGCTTCATTGCCCGGCGGTGCCGCCAACGGATCCGGCGCCGCACGGCAACAAAGGAAAGTCGTAAGAATGACGCTTCGTTGCTGCTGACGCGTAGTATGCCTGCGGAGTGTGGCGGCGTGTCAATCCGCCGCAGCATGACGTGCGAGGGAGCCCCGCTCGCGACGGGCAGGCGGGAACGGTGAAAGCCATGCGCACCGGGCCGCCCCGCGACGGAACGGGGCGCGGCGCCGGTGCCGTGCGCGGCAATGCGGCAGGGTCAGAAGCCGAGGCTCGCGAGCAGATCGTCGACCTGCCCCTGGTCCTGCACGACGTCGGACTTGCCTTCCGGCGCGATCTGCGGCCCGTTCAGCAGCGACTCCGGGCTGCCGGTCGCGCTGATCTGCTCGGCCGCGAGCGCGGCGGCGGTCGCCGCGAACTGCTCGCGCCGCTCGGGCGCGATGTTCTCGACCAGCACGGTGAGCAGCTGCTGCTCGATCAGGTAGACCATGTCCATGATCTTCTTGATCACCTGTCCGGTCAGATCCTGGAAATCCTGCGCGAGCATGATCTCGAGCAGTTGCGCACGGGTCGCGGACGTCGCGTCGGGCAGCGCATGCAGGAACGTGCGCGTGTCGTCCATCAGCTCGCGCACTTCCGCGTGCTCGATCGGCGCCGCGTACCACGTCGACCAGCGCGCATCGAGCGCCTCGGCCTCGTTCTGGATACGCTCCTGCACCGGCTTCGCGATCTCGATCGCGTTCAGCACGCGCTCGGCCGCCTGCTCGGTCATCGTCGCGACGTAGCGCAGCCGGTCGCGTGCATCGGGCACGGCTTCCGCCGCGCGCTCGACATGCTTGTCCAGCCCGAGCTCGCGCATCGAATCGCGCAGCGTGCGCGTGACGTGGCCGATGCGCGCGAGGATCCGGTCGCTCGCGTAATCGGCGCCTTCGGCATGGCCGTCGGCGCTGAACGCCGCACCGGCGAGCGCCGCATGGATCGGCTCGTTCACGTTCAGCTCCCGGCCTTGGCCATCTTGTCGATGATCTTGTTCAGCTTCTCGTCGAGCGTCGCGGCCGTGAACGGCTTCACGACGTAGCCGCTCGCACCCGCCTGCGCGGCCGCGATGATGTTCTCCTTCTTCGACTCGGCGGTGACCATCAGCACCGGCAGATGCGTGAGCGTCGCATCCGCGCGGATTTCCTTCAGCATCGCGAGGCCGTCGAGGTTCGGCATGTTCCAGTCCGAGATCACGAAGTCGAAGCCGCCGCCGCGCAGCCGCGCGAGGCCGGCCGCGCCGTCCTCGGCTTCGTCCACGTTGGTGTAGCCCAGTTCCTTGAGCAGGTTGCGGACGATCCGGCGCATCGTCGGGAAATCGTCCACCACCAGGATTTTCATGCTCTTGTCCATCGTCGTTCCTTTGCAGATTCGTTACAGTCGGGCCGCGCAGCATCGCACGCGTCCCGTGACATTTGTTTCAGACGCGCTGTACGCGGTCGCCCATCGTCGCGAGGCGCGCCATCACGCGCCGGCTCATCTCCGCGAGCGGCGCGATCTCGTCCGCGCCGCCGAGCGCGATCGCCTCGCGCGGCATCCCGAACACGATGCAGCTCGCCTCGTCCTGCGCGAACGTGTGGGCGCCCGCGCGCTTCATGTCCAGCAGGCCGGCCGCGCCGTCGCGGCCCATCCCCGTGAGGATCACGCCGATCGCGTTCTTGCCCGCGTGCTGCGCCGCCGAGCGGAACAGCACGTCGACCGACGGCCGGTGACGGTTCACCGGCGGCTCGTCGGACAGCTGCGCGATGTAGTTCGCGCCGCTGCGCGCGAGCAGCAGGTGCGCATGGCCCGGCGCGATGTACGCATGGCCCGGCAGCACGCGCTCGCCGTGCTCGGCTTCCTTCACCGCGATCCGGCACAGCCCGTTGAGTCGTTGCGCGAAGGACTTCGTGAAACCGGGCGGCATGTGCTGCGCGATCAGCACCGCCGGCGCGTCCGGCGGCAGCGGCGTCAGCACCTCGCGGATCGCCTCGGTACCGCCCGTCGACGCGCCGATGATGATCAGCTTCTCGGTACTGACGAGCGGGTTGTTGATCATCGGCGCGGCCGACGTGTCGCCCGCCGCGCGTGCGGCGGCTTGCGGCTGCGGCGCCTGGCGCACGCGGGCGCGCGACGCCGCGCGGATCTTGTCCGCGAGCTTTTCCGCATAGTCCAGCATGCCGTCGCGAATCCCGACGCGCGGCTTCGTCACGAAATCCACCGCGCCGAGTTCGAGCGCGCGCAGCGTGATTTCCGAGCCGCGCTCGGTCAGCGACGACACCATCACGACCGGCATCGGCCGCAGGCGCATCAGCTTCTCGAGGAAGTCGAGCCCGTCCATGCGCGGCATTTCGACGTCCAGCGTCAGGACGTCCGGGTTGTGCTGCTTGATGAGCTCGCGCGCGACGAGCGGATCGGGCGCGGTCGCGCACACCGTCATGTCGGGCTGGCTGTTGATGATCTCCGTCATCAGGCTGCGAATCAGCGCCGAGTCGTCGACGCACAACACTTTGATCTTCTGCACTGCGGTCATGCCTCCTGCTTTCTCGAAAGATTGGCCGCGTACGGGCTGCCGGTCTTCGTATTCGTCGCCGGCGTGCCGCTGCCGCCGCGTGCGCCGAACAGCTCGATGCGCGGGCGCGCCGGCGGCGGCGGTGCGGCCGGCCGCTGCGCCGCGAACAGCTCGACGTGCGCGCGCGGCCGTGCGGCGCGCACGCGGTCGGCCTCGCGCGCCAGCGCGGCTTCGCGCTCGGTCACGCCCGGCACCTGCAGCCGCAGCTTCTTCACCATCGCACGGCCGGTGCGCGGCATGAACGCGACCTTGCGCGGATGCACGCCCTGCAGATCCTCGGCGGTGATGCGGACGCGTTCGAGCGCAAGATAGCGGCGCACGAAATCCGCGTTGCGGTCGCCGATGTTGATGGTCGTCATCCCGGCCAGCACGGCCGCGCCGCCGAACACCTTCGCCTCGATGCGCTCGCGGCGCCCGCCCGCCTTGATCAGTTCGTTGATCAGCACTTCCATCGCGTACGCGCCGTAGCGCATCGACTCCGACGCGGCCGCGCCGGCATCGGCGCCATCATCGGGCAGCATGAAGTGATTCATCCCGCCGATGCCCGCGAACGGGTCGTGCAGGCACGCGGCGACGCACGAGCCGAGCACGGTCATCAGCACCATGTCCTCGGACGTCGTGTAGAACTCGTTCGGCAGCAGCTTCACGCCGGGGCGTTCGAAGTGGTTGTCGAAGTAGCGATTGGTCGCGATCGGCAGCGCGCTCATCCGCGTTCTCCGTGAGCCGGCGCGGCGCCCGCGGCACGCGCATGGGCACGCGGCGGCATCGCCGTGGCCGGTGCCGCGCCGCGCACGCGCGCGCCCGGCGCGCCATCGCGCGTCAGTTCGTACACGGTCTGCCCGCGCAGCCGGAATGCCTGCGTCACGTACGTGAAATTCTCCGAGTGGCCGGCGAACAGCAGTCCGCCCGGCTTGACCAGCGGCTCGAAGCGCGACAGCACCTGCCCCTGCGTCGGCTTGTCAAAATAGATCATCACGTTGCGGCAGAAGATCGCGT
>Ga0154006_1000812_pt1 | contig 10753 bp, 14 predicted proteins | sample TSFL090MetaG_FD_104747 | JGI IMG/M metagenome (GOLD analysis project Ga0154006, IMG submission 104747) | Attine ant fungus gardens microbial communities from Florida, USA - TSFL090 MetaG | ecosystem: Host-associated > Fungi > Mycelium > Unclassified | place: USA: Florida, Wakulla State Forest... | reverse complement strand
TTGGCATTGCGGTAATGCTTCACCTTCTAGTGGATACGTCAATTTTTGTTTCCTTGCCAAATGGATGTCTGTGTCAGATGACTGGCGAGCCATTTATCATACCTCCCGGAGATGTTCAAAATGCAATTACAAAAAGCACTGAGAAATATTTGAAACGTACTCTTTCAATTGAAAACAACGAAGAGCTTCCATCCAAACGCCGTAAGCTAGAGTCTGGGAAAACGCGACGAGATACATACAAGATCAAAACGTGAGCAGAAATTCGGGTTCTTCGGTCATTTGCTCTTACATCTCGACAACACTCACAGGCCTTCTCTCATCTCGATTCTCCGGGTGAGAATGCTCTATGCGCGTCCCAACTACATTCCGAAATCAAATACATTAGTCATAGGCTTACCGTTACGGCGTGAGTTTATCTCGATCAGACATCAGTCGAGTCCGATTATTGACTTGAGGTGTGGACAAGATGCTCTCAATATAGGCAACCGAGATGGTTCTATGTTTCATGAACCCTTGGGAAAGCCCCTTGTCTGGGATGTCAAAGACTATGCTCTGAAAGCCAGGCACATCTTACGATATATTTTCCCTCGACAGCATGGCCTGAGTAACCCATTCAAGTTCAATTGTCTAGGTAGTGCCTACGAATATAGAGACTACATGGATCGTGAAGATGAGATTGAGGTGAGAATCTAGAATCTCTCTTCATTGTTCTCTGACCAGAAAAACTGTTAGAGGGCTATGAAACTTTCCAAGAATGCGAATACCCCCAAACGGCTGAAAGACATCGTCCCTATAATCGATAAGATGGTCTGGAGGCATTTGAAGTGTCCCTATAAGCTGCTTTTCAATAAGTTCTGCCCATCAAAGGTCTTATGATTCAAACAACAATGTATGTTTGTTGATTATTTTTGTATAGGTGAGGCAGGAACCGAGATTGGATCTTGATGAGAACACCATACTGGTTTGCCCTTTTCAATTTCTCTTCATTACGTGATTCCGATATTTTCTCTGAAAGGAGTGGATGTCAGAACGTTCGGTTCAAATTCAAACCCAAGGGCCTCTGGATGCCAATACCTCGTCGTTCAATGATGTTAGCTTTCGCACTAGTTCGGATGATGTGGTGCCAAAACCACGGTTTGCCGATTTTACTTGCTCATATGCAGAGGCAAGTTTATGTTCATGTACTGCCTATATAAGACTTTGGAAGGCTGATTTTATCAGGTGTTCCAATACGTCGTAGCTGTAGTCAAGGTCGTAATACCTAAAACTCTTTGGGGAAGCAAGAAGAACTTCAAAATTATCATGCAATGTATGTTCCATGCAAAGAATTACTTTTGGCAACACCGGTTGAGTTTTTCTAGATATCAAGAATTTTATCACGGGTCGTCGTTATGAAACGCTGAGCCTACATGATGTTCTCCAAGGTTTCAGTTCATCTGATTGCGATTGGTTAATCCCACCTGGTCCTGGAGCAAAGCAACAACATCGTGTGTGCGTATCAGATGCAGTCAAACGAAAGGAACTTCTAGAAGAATTTCTTTTTTGGTTTTTTGACTCTTTTTTGTTGCCTCTGGTCAAGGTTGTTAAGTGATTCCATGCTTTAGTTGCCCTTTCTGTTAATTTGGTATTAGACTGGCTTTTACGTGACTGAGTCCTCTGCTTTCCGGAATCAGCTCCTTTATTTCAGACAAGACGATTGGGCTACATTATGTGCACCCCTCATTGCAAGGCTGAAGTCAGCTACTTTCGAAAAGCTGCCCGAGGTAATATATCACTTCCCACTTTAATTTCAATGAATGTCCTGATTCTTCTCCAGATAGATACCTTGGCAATCCTCAGACAGCGGGACCTAGGATTTTCATTCGTTAGGCTTCTCCCCAAGGAGACTGGAGTTCGTCCAATTGTCAACTTACGCAGGAAATCCAAGGTCACTACTATACGGTCACTGCCTCGTAAATCCTTGCTTGATTCTGATCTTGTTCAAGACTTCTAGCCGATCGATCAATAAAGTCCTTCAGACCACATTTGACCTCCTGAATTACGAAAAGGTGCATCGAATACCTCCTGAACCTTGAATACCGTATCTTATCGCCGTTGTTTGTGTTTTTAGAATTCCAGACCACATTTGACCGGTGTTTCCGTCACAACGGCTGATGAAATCCACGCGCAGCTTCTCAGCTTCAAATCTAAAATAAAGCCTCATAAATGCGGTCCTATGTAAAGTCAATCTTAACAGCAACGATTTGAGAAGCTGATGTCTCCTTCAAGGCCAAAACTCTATTTTGTCAAGGTGGACGTTCAGGCTTGCTTTGATACTATTGATCAGGGGAAATTGTTGGGTATTATCCAAAATCTGATATCCGAGGTAGAAATCATTGTTCTATGTCAAGGCACCGACTATATGGATTCTGTTTAGGATAACTACACGGTCAGGAGACACGCACAGATCAAAATCCATCATGGTCGTGTGTGTAAATATCATATCAGAAAAGCATTCCCCAAAGGTAGGTTATACATTGTATGCTTGGCTAGGCCTATGGGGTCGACATCCATCTTAGACGAAGATCCGAATTTCATCGACTTGGCTATCGAACTGGCTAGCGTCCTTCGACATACAATTTTTCTGGACCAGGTACTTAATTTATCTTCTGACTTCGTTTCTGGTGATATTTAGAATCACACAGCCTGAAGCCTTGACAGTGACTAAGGATAGTGTACTCCAGATGTTGAACTCCCACATCATGGATAACATTGTGAAGGTGAGTAGATAATTTAGTTACTGGCGGAAAATGTGACTCAATCCGACCAGATTGGCAATAATTACTATCGTCAGGTTGTTGGCATCCCGCAAGGTTCCGTTCTGTCAACCTTGTTGTGTTCATTTTTCTATGGCGACCTGGAACGCCAATTTGGATCATACACGGATAGCCCAGACAGTGTAGGTGTCTTCTATTTGGCGGCTGAACTTGGCTCAATCACCACCAGACACTATTCAGAGTAGTTGATGATTATCTCCTCGTGACGACGAATCTCGTCAAAGCAAGGTCGTTTCTTGATATGATGAATAAAGGTTTCCTGCTCTTTCGTAAACATCATGTCATGTTGCCAACGTATAGTATAGGTCATCCAGAGTATGGTTGTTTTATCTCAAAGGACAAGACGATGACCAATTTTGACTACGATCATCAAATCATGAATGTAGTAGATCAACGAGCACGGCGTGCGTGGTCCATTTTTCATACTAAATCCATTGTCTAAAAGAGGTCACACATAGATTTCCATTGGTGTGGGTATGCCATTGACATGAAAGATTTGTCTATATCTGTCGATTATAGTCGTTATCATGGCACCAGTAAGCCTTCAATGAGTCCCAACTGGCGATTGCCATTGATGAACGAATATTCAGGTTTATCGAATACTTTGACAATTGCCCGTGGACGTAAGCCTGGCTTTCATTTCGTTCGAAAAATGCTCAGGTGAGTGGTATTTCATGAACAATCAGAGTTACCACTGATGTAGCGCTTAGGCTAGCCCAAGCGAGGTGTCATGTAATTTATACGGACCCTGATTTAAACAGAACGTCCGTCATTTATCTCAACATTTACCGGAACTTCATTCTTGTTGCGATGAAAATGCATTGTTATCTCCGAGAATGGCATGCCGGTTGGTACAAACAGACCAGCCTCATTTGTAGTCCGTCCTGAACCAGTTCCAAAAGAGGCAAACTGATTCCTTGGCAGGAGCTGTGCAGGAAATGATAACCAGTCTATTTCCTTATATGCACAAGCAGTCAAGACGGGGGCAATTACCCAGTGATGCAACGAAAATTGTGGCCTGGTAAGGGTTTACCAGGGTTAGTAATTTGTTTTGATTCGTAAGCTGAATCGCGTCAAGGTTAGGTTACCATGCCTTCCGTGAGATTTTGTCACGAAAGCCTGCGCGATATAGAGCCATAATCAAATGGTTGAAGTCTCAACTGAGTAGTCCACGTTACCGAAGTTGTGAGAAACGGTTTCGAGGACTCGTTGACGATGGTCTATTGAGCATGACAAGCGTTGTATATTGATTTGCGTCTAGTTTATTCTTTACACGTGATATTTGATTCCGCAAATAGACTCAAATCTTATCTGTCAGATGTTGCGCAGGTCACGCCTATTCGTTGTATCTTACCAATGTTTTCTTCATATCGTACTATGGAAGTCGTTTTGTTTTGTTTCTTCCAATCACATGCGTCACACGGTCAACCCTCCGCTTAAATTCCTCTCCAACTTGCGTCACCTTCTCTACTACAAATGTCGAGTGGTTTTTACTCCCTGAAAGCCGAGCTTCCCAATGGCAACATGTATGATTTTGCAGACTTACAAGGCAAAACGGTCCTGATTGTAAATGTTGCGTCCAAGTGGTAGGCTGTATAAATTACGGAAGTTTCAGACTGATTCATACTCGTTCTCATCCATAGCGGGTTCACTACCCATTATCGCGGACTTCAGGCTCTGTATGACAAATACAAGGACAAGGGACTGGTCGTTCTAGGTTTCCCTTGTAATCAGGTATGTCGTCATACCCCTGTCCCTCTGACATCGATTCTTGGAATTGAAGCTCGTGGTCTTCAAGTTTTACCAAGAACCAGGTTCTGCTGAAGAGATCCAGAGCTTTTGCTCCATCAATTATGGTGTAACATTCCCCCTGATGAAGAAGTCGGATGTAAATGGTGACAACGCCAACGAAGTTTACAAATGGCTGAAGAAAGAGAAAGCTGGCCTTTTGGGTTTGACCCGTATCAAGGTATAGAGATCTCGTGTCTGATAGTCATGACTTATATTTCGCCTTCAGTGGAATTTTGAGATGTTCTTGGTCGACAAGAATGGAAAGGTGGTCAACCGTTGGGCGTCCACGACAACGCCTGAATCCATCGATAATAATATCGCTAATATTATTGGATAATCTTTTCATGGTTTGCTTGTATGTACAATGTATGACAACGTCACTACCTCTCTTATATTGTCCTTTGTTTACTTCATGCTCTGTTGACATTAGCACCCATGTTATCATATTATACTTAACTTGCTTTATTTACTGTTTTGTTGCCTTGCACTTAGCTTTCTCCATTATCAAGTCTACTTAGGGTCACCCTTGGTGGATCCAAGGGTTCGACTGTAGTTGCATCTTGAGTTTCAATTTGGTTATTATATAGCTTGAATTTCCTAGATCGTGACACGGAGAGAATGTCAGGGAGCGCGGGCCAGACCTATCATTAAATATACCAAAATATGAGCTGCTATCGCTCATGTTGGATGTGGGGTCGATGTGGTCATGATTGGAGTCTCTAGCTTTCCCCTTGCTGACGGATGTCCATGGGACTCTCCCGGTTGATACTACTACGATCATTTACAGTCGTGTGCGAGGGTACAGTCAATTAGTTGTCCATCTAAGATACTCTATGCATAAGTTACGAGTGCAACTACCTCGGAATGACGGAGTCCTCGTTCTTGATACCGACCTCATCGTTCGTACTTTCCTCTGTTTCGTCATCTGGGCCTGAGCTGCCCTCTGCACTTCCATTTTCCTCGCTACTGTCATCATCCTCATCGTGATGTACTTCGTCCTGACTTTGCTCGTCTTTTCCGCTTTCTTCGCTTTCCTCTTCTTGAGAGTCTATAGCGTCCGCGTAAAAACTCTCCAAATCCTGTGCAAAGACACCTTTAGTGTTCTCCTGCCTTGAATTGGGCCTCGAAGCCGACGTAGGAGTCAGAGTGACAGGTATAGCCATTGTCATGCTACGTTGACTAGTCGATGAAATAGCCATCACTACCGGTGCGATGGGCTTGTCGTCCTCTGAATCTCTCAAAGAAGGTTCAACACCTTTTTCCAGCCAATCGGGCAGCAAACTGTCTATTTGCATGGGCTTGCCAAGAACCACACTAAGAGAGCCGATAAGGGCATATCCATCTTCTGAAAGACGTCGGGTCAATGGATCTGAGATACGATCATTGATGTTATTTACCAAAGTGACCACCTTGCTCCACAATTACTCCAGCTTTTCCTTCAAAAAGCACCAGAAGAACTTGTTCCCGTCTCAAGACAACACCACCCCTCTCTTCCTGAGACCCGGAAAAAAGACTCGGCAACACACCAGACAGCAGAGAGGTAATCATCTTCGCACGGTCTCTTATGTCGTAACTGGTATCGTAACGAGCCAAAGAGAACACATACTGCGAAAGAAGAACAAGGGTTCGGTCTGCAGGAGATAGTATAAGCAATTTGGCTGCGAGGGTGACAATTTGGAGTTTGACAAGCACAGCCTGATAAAATAAGTAGTGTACAGTAGACATGATTTAGTAGTACCGCACCTCTTGTCCAAAGGTTCTGGCAGTTTTTCGAAGTACATCAGGCGCCCATTCTGAGATCCCTTCAGGGCCCGAAGTTGGATCATTTGATGCAGCATATTGTCCAACAAGCCAGATAATACACGCTCTTGCTTGCGTATTCTTTATCTCATCTATTTTTCTGGAAAGGCGAGCGATGATTGAGAGGGACATCTCGCGGGAAGAGCTGGCCATTCCTTGCACAGTGGAGGACAGCTGATTTTGGACAAGGTTTTTGAGTACCATGACTGCTGGATTCGTAACGCTGTCTGTGACGACGGACATCAATACCAATGCTTGCGCCAGGCAGTCTACCCTACGGACCATTTCCACTCTGAATCATGTGAATCAAAGCTGTCAGGCATTGTTGTGTTGATTCGGGGATAGCAAGTGCGCAACACCCAATCGCATGAAGAGAGTCATTCACTATACTGTCATGGATGTCATCTGAATAATCCTACACAACCAATTAGCTCGGAAGATAGGGTTCTAGGACTTCGCACGATGAACTCCCTCAGGATTGCACCATAATTGTCCAGGTTCAGGATTCTGAGTAATAGTCGAATCTTGTCGCGCTTTGCCTTGTGAGTATCACTCGTTTTGAGAAAAAAACGAGTATGGTAAGGGGATAATAGTTCCTGAACCAAAAAATCAGCTTTGCTGTACTGTAAAAAAATTGTGGCCTACCGGTGACTTCTGGGCAACTATTAATAAATAGACAAGCACAATGCGTTCTACCTCCTTGGAGCTATGCAGAAGCCTCAGGAGCGGCTGGACAATCTTCTGTAAATACACTGGTGGTCCTGTATAGAAGATCACCCTTGCTGCTGCCATAACTGACTGGGAAAGATCCATCAAAAAACTGGGTAGATCCCATGACTGAAAAGGAGAAGACTTACAGCGGGGTTGCAGCTCATCAAGATAGGTTCAACTGAAGACAGCAGTAACATTACATCTGGATCCAGCTCATCTCCAGTAGGTCTAGGCAGCATTGTTCTGGCATATCTCAGTAAAAGATTCATCAAATCAACTTGACCCCATTCATCGGCGTCTGGGAGCATTCTGCATAATCTACGATATTGCTGGTGTAACAGATCGAGCCGAGTTGGGCACACTGCATCAAAGGCAACTGCAACGCTGCCAATAGCCAGAGGTGATCGTTCTTTCAACATACTAGCGATTACTTCGATAAGAGATGATGAGTGACTAGAGTCAAGTCTATAGCTTGTTCAAATACTGATATCTAGTGAAAAGAATGTCAATTCTCACTCGTTGCATCGAGGTATTGCTAGTCCCGCAGTCTTCCTGACATACGGACTTACATCCGCTGCACACTTCTTGATAGCAAGCACAACAATGTTCCCTATCATTGGCACCCTGATTCCGCTCAGGACCCTTAACGCCATAGCACGAATAAGAGGGTTGCTGTCCGTCAGATCTTTTTGAAATGTGTTGATCGATAGTAATGCTAGATCTGGTTCTTTCTCTGCATAGCGAAGAAGATAGATATAGACCAATTTCCTGATTTCAAGATTCTGCGAAGCGACGTTCTTTACAACCTGGGCAAAGTACTCTGAAACGTTGCGCCCCTTGGAAATCAGCTGAACACAAGGTCAGATATTCCTGTCACAATAAGTAGAAGAGATGGCACACAGCAATGAGTCTCTTCATTGCATCCAGTTTCTCTCTGTCGCTATTTGAATCCAGCTGTTTGCGAATGTTCTTAGCTCGATCATCGAGGTTGTCTAGGTAGGCAGCGCTAACCCCACGGGTCAGGGCAAGATCCCGCGTATGTTCAGAGAAAGACTCTTGCAGCCGCATTCCAAACCTGGTAGCATTTTCGGTAATAGTGTTAAGGTATTGTTGGCCAGACATGAAGGACAGTTTACGGTCATCATTACGTCACGATGCTGACTTCAGCATCACGTCGAATAACCAGGCCCGCAGTACATACAAGGGTTAGGTAGATAGAATCAATGACCCTCAATTGGAAAAGAACTTATTCGTGTATTTTTTTCCAGATAGCGGCTAAAGAGTGAAGGATACTAGGACAATCTCTGTATCCTGAATCTCAAATCCTTGACTTAAATTGACTTGTTCCGTCTTCATACTACCACGAACCTTCCCGTCACTAGTTTCGTACGTTTGGCCGCCCCAAGTCAAATCAGCCGTGTCATCAGCGTGCCTGAAAACATTTTTCAGTGCTAGTTCCCAAGATAAGAGCCCTTACTGACTTAATGGCTAATCGCTTCAGAGTTGCTGAACCGACAGAACCATTAACAAGAGTCAAATCAATATGGGTTTGGCCTCGTGAGGAACTAGTTGACAAGAATGCATGCAGGTTGATGAAAACTGCACGAGCCAAACGCGACCTTTCATAAAACGCATATCCAGTGATGCTGGAGTCGGTGATCGTGAGTTCAACCATGTGGGTATTTCCACTTTTACCAATAGCCTCGGCTGCAATTATAGCTGCGTAATACTGTGGCTGAACATGTGGTGGTAGTGGGTTGGGTAATGGAGTACCATCGGTGGTGGATCTCGTCAAGGTCAAGGGCTGAATCTATGAATGGGCGTCGACTTCTGGATAACTGTACATTTCATCAGATGATCACTTACAAAATTGTACTTGAAGCCGACACCCTCATGGAAGAAAATCCGCGTTACCGGAACTTGAGTCCTGAGGTGTATCGGTTTCGGAAACAAGATGTCTTTTGACTTGAGACTCACGCGAACAGTGCATAATCTAAGGACCACAAAGCAGCTCCTGCTGTGTTACTGACACCAGGAGTTCCCTTTTCACGGTGAGGTAAGTTTCAAGGAAAACATGAGGACTTACGTGGCACGAAAAACTATTGGTTTCACCTAAGACATAGTTAATTCTGTGCTGGAGCACCGCCTGTGCATCAGGTGAAAAGATGGTGAGGTTCCCTCTGATCGATGCTTTGGTCATAAGATCTTGGAGGAGCGCCCCATTTCCGGAACAGAAGCTCCCGCTATAGTGGTGTTGTGAAATGCTAGAATGGATAGTAAGCACCGGAAAACGTACTAGGGTTAAATCTTACGTGGAGATGAGATCACCAGCCGGGTTATCCAAGATTCCTTCATTGAAAATAGCTTGTGGTGAGAACCCCGAGGTGGTATGAGAAGAACCCGCAAATGATGCTCCCCATAACTTGGTACTAGAGCTTGACGAAATACCGACAGCTGCTGATATATTTGCGGCGAATACGGTCCATCTGGTAGCCAGGCGCCTCAATTAATACTATGAACCAAGGAGGAGCCACTTACTCATTCACGTATTGGGCTGACGTATAGTTCCCAGGTCTGTGACCATTACCAGGGTAGAGATCCGCCTCGTTTCCAATCTCAATAGCATCAAGTACTATCCCTCTGTCTTTGATCATGGGGGAGTTGAAGGCTTCAACCATTGCTCTGGCTTCCATGTATGCAGTAGTCAAATTGTTCTGACCAAGATTGATACCCCAAACAACATGTGTACCTATAAACATATTTGTATAGTCGCGGCACTACCGAATGATGGGGAAAAGGGTGAATGACATACTGGGCAATAAGAAACGAGCCGATCTGTAGTAGGATTCACCAACGACTACTTTTGTAGCCTCAGGGTAAGGCACTGTGGTGGTAGGATCAGGAAATACCATCTGTGGATTCTGCTCACGAAGTATCAATGACTGATTCATCTTATGCATTCGCGGACGCACTGTGACACTAGGGTCAAAATTGGTATTGTCTTGGCTATTACCCCCAATACGAATATAAGGGGGTTCACCGGACAAATCCTTGAGGTTCTCGAGCACATTGGAAAAAAACTGATTTTCATGATCAAGTCCAGCCCAGTCGGTCCACCGGTCCTGCTCAATCGAAAACCCAATCAAAGATGGCGCAACTTGTGTTGCTGCAGTCGGTGCAGTGACTGACACTGTGATGTTAATACTCGATGTCTGGACGACCAAAGCCAGGATAAGAGAGAGCACAACACGAAGGAATCCCATGTGTAAGGTCTGGAAGCCGAAGGGAATGAAGCATTCAGGAAAGAACTTCAGCATTTAACTCGATCCAGTACGATCCAAAGATGCGGCGACAAGTAGGATAATGTCAGAGAACTGACGTGTTGTAGTTTCATGGAAGCTGTGAAAATTGTGTCTCGTTTCATTCATTTACATCGCGAAGAGCCGAATTGATGCGAGTTACTCCCAGTGAGATATCAGCACAGCAGTGTCGAGGTTACTTCGTGTGTCACTGCTAATATGCATACTGCTCTCTAAACAGGTGACAGAGCTCGTGCTCTCGAGAAATGGAGAAGTGGCGATTCTGTAGAATGGTACTCCCAGTGGCATGAGAAAAAACTCACTAAGAAGTTCGCC
>Ga0154006_1000811_pt1 | contig 10767 bp, 9 predicted proteins | sample TSFL090MetaG_FD_104747 | JGI IMG/M metagenome (GOLD analysis project Ga0154006, IMG submission 104747) | Attine ant fungus gardens microbial communities from Florida, USA - TSFL090 MetaG | ecosystem: Host-associated > Fungi > Mycelium > Unclassified | place: USA: Florida, Wakulla State Forest... | reverse complement strand
GATCAGCACCAGCGCCATGCCAAGCTCGATCGCCTGCAGCCAGGCATTGCGGCCGAGGTGGGGCACGTGCAGGCCGATGTTCTGCAGGTCGATGACGCCCACCACGGCAATGCCGTATCGATGCCAGTCGACGAAATAACTCGCCACGATGCCCATGACGATGACCAGCAGGGACGCGGGCAGGCGCGACCCGTGCCCGCAGGCGAACAGCACTGCCAGCGCCACGCCCCCTACGCCCAAGCTGACCAGATTGACATGAGGCAAGCCGGCCAGCAGGTCGAGCGCGATGTGCGGCGTGTCGCCGTGCTTTACCGGCACGACCAGGATCGTGGGCAGTTGCTTGATGACGATGGTCAGCGCCAGCCCGAAGGTGAATCCGCGCAGCACCGGCCTGGAAATGAAATCGGACATGCCGCCCAGCCGCGCCACGGACGCCAGCATGAAGAGCACGCCCGTCACGGCCACCAGCACGGCTGCAAGCGCCAGTTGCGTGCTCGGCTCGCCGCCCACGTTCTGCACGGTGGCCGCCAGCACCGCCGCCGACGACGAGGTCGACGAGACGATGGCGTAGCGGCTGCTGCCGGTCAGCGCATAGACGATCAGGCCTGCCAGCAAGGCAATCAGGCCCGCCTCGGGCGGCAAGCCGGCCAGACCGGCATAGGCGACAGCTTCGGGAATGAGCAGGCCGGCTATCGATACAGCTGCAAGCAGGTCGCGCATCAGCCTTGCACCTCGCCCGACCAGCCCGGCAGGTAACGCGCATCCTGCCCATGCGCCATGTCCAGCGCCTTGCGCAATGCCAGGTCGAAATCCTTGCGTATGGCCGCCGGCTTGATACGCGGGCGCAGATAATCAGCCCACAGGAATTCGCTGAACGGCGTGGCGTCCTTGGCGAAGCCGCCGGCCGTGCGCATCTCGCCCGCCAGGCTGCGGTACGGGTCGTCCTTCAGCCGAGTCAAGTTCCTGGGCAGGCGCGAATAGGCGCAACGCTCGCCTTCGACGCCATAAGGATGCACCCACTGGTTGTGCTCCATCATGCGCCAGAAGATCGTCGTATCGAGCCACGACAGGTTCTTGAGCAGCATGACGCGCGCGTCGCTCACGCCTTCTTCCATCAACGCCAGGCCCAGATGGTGGTGATCGACGATGTAGTACTCGTTGCCCGGGCCCAGCACCGCCGGAAACCAGTGCGTGACGATCGTCTCCTTGCGTGACTTCTTGTCCAGCGATTGCCAGTGCTTGCGCTTGGCCTGGACTTCCCTGTATCCGACCGTGACCTGCGTGGGCCGCATGCGGTCGAGCCTGACCGTGATCAAGCGTGCGTCGTTGCCATATGTCATGAGCCTGCCCCTATCGAAATTCCGTGCCAGTCCGCGCACTCCCTGCGGCGTCCGGGAATCGTATTCCTGTCCGAGCCGGAAACGGCATTTCAGGCATTCCAGGCTCTCTCGCTGTGGGCAAAAATCTTTACAACATTCTTTCTATTGGCTGATCAATAATTGAAATACTGGCCTTCCCGCTTCATAGGGACTTACCCGCAAAACACAAAAATATTAATAAATTCAATAAGTTATATCAAACTCAATTTAGCGTTGCGCTTGAGAACCCGTGCGAAAATCTCGCCACTGCCGATACCCTCGGCGGAGAAGACCAAGTAGGCCTGTTTTAACTGCAACCCAACCCAAGGGGCCAAAAGATGAAGCTTCAACTCAAACCCACCAGCGCCGCTCTGATCCTGTCTGGCGTCGCGCTGGCATTCAGCCAGGCAGCTTCCGCCGACGTCACGGTGAAGATCGGCAGTGCCGCCCCTCTGACTGGCGGTATCGCCCACATCGGCCAGGACCAGGCTGACGGCGTCAAGCTTGCCATCGACGAAATCAACAAGGCCGGCCTGACCATCAACGGTCAAAAAGTCATCCTGGAGTTCGACTCGCAGGACGACGCCGCCGACCCCAAGACCGGTTCGCAAGTTGCCCAGAAGCTGGTTGACGACGGCGTGGTCGGCGTGGTCGGCCACCTGAATTCGGGTGTGTCCATCCCTGCCTCGAAGATCTACGCTGCCGCCAACGTCGTGCAGATCAGCCCGGCCTCGACCAACCCCGCCTATACGCTGCAAGGCCTGAAGACCACCTTCCGCGACATCGCCACCGATGCGCAGCAGGGCCCCACCCTGGCCAAGTACACCAAAGAAGGCCTGAAGGCCAAGACCGTGGCCATCGTCGACGACGCGACCGCCTACGGCCAGGGCCTGGCCGACGAGTACGAGAAGACCGCCAAGGCCAGCGGCATCAAGGTGCTGTCGCGCGACGCCACCAACGACAAGGCCACCGACTTCAAGGCCATCCTGACCAAGATCAAGGCCGAACGCCCCGACGTCATCATGTACGGCGGCATGGATGCCACCGGCGGCCCCTTCGCCAAGCAGGCCATGCAACTGGCCATCAAGAGCAAGATCGTCGCGGGCGACGGCGTCTGCACCTCCAACCTGAGCGAACTGGCCGACAAGGCCACCGACAACATCATCTGCTCGGTGGCCGGCGGCGACCTGTCCAAGATGGCCGGCGGCAAGGACTTCGCCAAGAAGGTCAAGGCCACTTTCGGCCACGAACCGGTGATCTACTCGCCCACGTCCTATGACGCCACCTACGTGATCGTCGACGCCATGAAGCGCGCCAACTCGACCAAGCGCGAAGACATCATGGCCGCCATGGGCAAGACCAACTACAACGGCCTGACGGGCAACATCCAGTTCGACGACCATGGCGACCTCAAGGGCGCCTCGGTGTCGCTCTACAAGTACGTCGGCGGCAAGCAGACCCTGCTTGACGTCCTGAAGATGTAAACAGGCATGAAACAGGGGGGCCGATCCGTGCGGTTGGCCCCCTCCTGTTTTATTGTTTTATCGAAGGCCAAAACAACCCGAATCTGTCGGGTTTCGTTTTATTTGACCGTTCCACAAGGGGACGGAACAACCCTCCCACTCCCCTCGTACGGAACCAGGCATATCAAAAATATGCCGATGGAGTCATATGGACATATTCATCCAGCAACTTATCAACGGCTTGGTGCTAGGCAGCGTCTACGCCATCATCGCCCTGGGCTACACCATGGTGTACGGCATCCTGGGCATCATCAACTTTGCCCACGGCGACGTGATCATGGTCGGCGCCATGGTCGCCATGTCGACGCTGGCCGTCCTGCATAACCACTTTCCGGGCCTGGGCGACATCCCCAGCCTGATAATCGCCCTGGTCGTCGCGGCCACGGTCTGCGCCCTGCTGGGCTTCACGATCGAGCGCGTGGCCTACCGGCCCCTGCGCCGCGCGCCGCGCCTGGCGCCCCTGATCACCGCCATCGGTGTGTCGATCCTGCTGCAGACCATCGCCATGGTGATCTGGTCGCCCAATCCCCTGCCCTTCCCGCAACTGCTGCCCACCGATCCGATCGATATCATCCCGCAGACCGATGAAGGCATCGGCGCGGTGATCTCGATGACCGAAATCGTCATCATCGTGGTGGCCTTCCTGGTCATGGGCGGCCTGCTCCTGCTGGTCAACAAGACCAAGCTCGGCCGCGCCATGCGCGCCATCGCCGAAAACCCCAACAACGCCAGCCTGATGGGCGTGAACCCCAACTTCGTGATTTCGGCCACGTTCATGATCGGCTCGGCGCTCGCCGCCCTGGCCGGCCTGATGATGGCCCTGGAATACGGCCACGTGCACTTCTACATGGGCTTCATCCCCGGCATGAAGGCCTTCACGGCCGCGGTGCTGGGCGGCATCGGCAACCTCGGCGGCGCCATGGTGGGCGGCATCGTGCTCGGCCTGATCGAACAGCTGGGCGCCGGCTACGTCGGCGACCTCACCAACGGCGTGTTCGGCAGCAACTACCAAGACGTCTTCGCATTCATCGTGCTGATCCTCGTATTGCTCTTCCGGCCTTCCGGCCTGCTGGGCGAACGCGTGGCCGATCGCGCTTAAACAGGGGAATCCGCAATATGAATTCCAACCAAGGCAAATCCATACTCGGCATCCTCTTCGCGGTGCTGGTCCTGCTCGCGCCCCTGCTCATCGGGGCCGTGGGCGGCAACTACTGGGTGCGTGTGCTCGACTTCGCCATGCTCTACATCATGCTGGCGCTGGGCCTGAACGTCGTGGTGGGCTTCTGCGGCCTGCTCGACCTGGGCTATATCGCCTTCTATGCCGTGGGCGCCTATACGGGAGCATTGCTGTCTTCGCCGCATCTGTCCAACAACTTCGAGTGGATCGCGCACCTGGCTCCCCATGGCCTGCATACGCCCTTCCTGATCATCGCGATCGTCGCCATGGCGCTGGCAGCCCTGTTCGGCATCTTGCTCGGCGCGCCCACGCTGCGCCTGCGCGGCGACTACCTGGCCATCGTGACGCTGGGTTTCGGCGAGATCGTGCGCATCTTCATGAACAACCTGTACAGCCCGATCAACTTCACCAACGGGCCGCAAGGCATCAACAACATCTCGCCGGTGCACATCGGCGGTTTCAGCCTGGCCGAAACCCACCAACTGTTCGGCATCACGTTCACACCGGCGGCCTCGTACTATTACGTGTTCCTGATCGGCGCGCTCATCGTGATCGGCGTATGCACCCGCCTGCAAGGCTCGCGCATCGGCCGGGCCTGGGCCGCCATCCGCGAAGATGAACTGGCCGCCAAGGCCATGGGCATCAACACCCGCAACGTCAAGCTGCTGGCCTTTGCCATGGGCGCCTCCTTCGGCGGCCTGTCGGGCTCCATGTTCGGCGCCTTCCAGGGCTTCGTCTCGCCCGAGTCCTTCGTGTTCTGGGAATCCATCGTCGTGCTGGCCTGCGTGGTGCTGGGCGGCATGGGCCACATCCCCGGCGTGATCCTCGGCGCCGTGCTGCTGTCGGTCTTCCCCGAAGTGCTGCGCGTGACCGTGGGCCCCATCCAGAACGCCCTCTTCGGCCACGAACTGATCAGCGCCGCCATCATCCGCCAGTTCGTCTACGGCCTGGCCATGGTGCTCATCATGCTGTATCGCTCCGAAGGCCTGTGGCCTGCAGCCAAACACGAAGACCGGTTGGCCAAACTCGCCAAGCTGAACGGCAAAAGCGGCAACAAAGCGACCGCTTGATGCCAAATTCGGGCCAATAATTGCAGGTACAACACATGAGCCAAGACATTCGACTCTCCGTCAAAGGCGTGAACAAGCGCTTTGGCGGCCTCCAGGCGCTCTCCGACGTGGGTCTGCAGATCCGGGCCGGCGAGATCTACGGCCTCATCGGCCCCAACGGCGCCGGCAAGACCACCTTCTTCAACGTCATCACCGGCCTCTACAGCCCCGACTCGGGCGAGTTCGTGCTCGACGGCAAGCCCTATACGCCCGAGGCCGTGCACCAGGTGACCCAGGCCGGCATCGCCCGCACCTTCCAGAACATCCGCCTCTTCGGCGGCATGACCGCCCTGGAAAATGTGATGGTGGGCCGCCACGTGCGTACGCACCAGGGCATCATCGGCGCCGTTTTCCGCACCCCGAGCGAACGCCGCGAAGAAAAGGAAATCCGCGAGCGCGCCATCGAGCTGCTCGACTACGTCGGCATCACGCAGTACGCCGACTACACCGCGCGCAACCTCTCCTACGGCCACCAGCGCCGCCTGGAAATCGCCCGCGCCCTGGCCACCGACCCCAAGCTGCTGGCGCTCGACGAGCCGGCCGCCGGCATGAACGCCACGGAAAAGGTCGAGCTCACCACCCTGCTCGACAAGATCCGCAAGGATGGCCGCACCATCCTGCTGATCGAGCACGACGTCAAGCTGGTCATGGGCCTGTGCAATCACATGACCGTGCTCGACTACGGAAAAATCATCGCTGAAGGACTCCCGCAAGACGTGCAGAAGGATCCCAAGGTCATCGAAGCCTATCTGGGCGCGGGAGGTCACTGAATATGTCCGAAACCCTACTCAAAATCTCGGGGCTGCAGGTCAGCTACGGCGGCATCCAGGCCGTCAAGGGCGTCGATCTCGAAGTCAGCAAGGGCGAGCTGGTCACGCTGATCGGCGCCAACGGCGCCGGCAAGAGCACCACCATGCGCGCCATCACGGGCCTGAAGCCCTACTCGGGCGGCGACATCCAGTACATGGGCAAGTCCATCAAGGGCGTGCCCACGCATGAGCTGATGGCGCGCGGCCTGGTCATGGTGCCCGAGGGCCGCGGCATCTTCGCCCGCATGACCATCTACGAAAACCTGCAGATGGGCGCCTACCGCCGCAACGACAAGGCCGGCATCGAGGCCGACATCGAGCGCATGTTCGGCTTCTTCCCGCGTCTCAAAGAGCGTGCCACTCAATTGGCCGGCACGCTCTCCGGCGGCGAGCAGCAAATGCTGGCCATGTCGCGCGCCGTGCTCAGCCAGCCCAAGCTGCTGCTGCTCGACGAGCCCTCCATGGGTCTGTCCCCCATCATGGTCGACAAGATCTTCGAGGTGGTGCGCGAAATTTCCAATGAAGGCATCACCGTTCTGCTGGTCGAGCAGAATGCCCGCCTGGCCCTGCAGGCCGCCAACCGCGGCTACGTGATGGACTCGGGCATCATCACCATGACGGGCAATGCGCACGAAATGCTGAATGACTCGCGCGTACGGGCTGCGTACCTGGGTGAATAAGCCCGGCCGATAATTTTCCGGAAACGATCCGGCATGCAGGGCAATGAGCTAAGCTTATTGCCCTGTTTTCATTTTTTCACGGTCGGACCATCATGGCTCTGCACTCCTGGGTTCTGTATCTCGTCGCCGTTGCGGGCCTATCCATCACGCCAGGGCCCAACACCCTCATGGCGCTGACGCACGGCGCGCTGCATGGCCACCGCAAGACGCTGTGGACGATCAGCGGGGCCGCGCTGGGCTTTACCCTGCTGGTGGCCCTGTCGATGCTGGGCATCGGCGCGCTGATCCAGGCCTGGGCCCCGGCGCTGCTCGTCCTCAAACTGGTGGGCGGCGCCTACCTGGTGTGGCTGGGCGTGCACATGTGGCGTTCGCCGGGCGTACAGGTACAGCAAGATGCCGGCGCGCCCAACGTACCCGGATCGCGGCTCTTTCGCCAAGGCTTCCTGTCGGCCGCATCCAACCCCAAGGCCATGCTGTTCTACGGGGCGTTCCTGCCGCAGTTCATCGACCCGCGGCATCCTTTGCTGCTGCAGTTCGTCGTCATGGCGGCCACCTTCGTGGCGATGGAATTCATGGTCGAATATTCGCTCGCTCGCTTGGCCTACAGGGTGCAACCCTGGCTGTCGCGCTACGGCCGCCGCTTCAACAAGACCTGCGGCGGGATCTTCGCCCTGTTCGGCATCGCCCTGCCGACAACCTGAGCTCGACGCTCAGGTCCGGCTGCGCAACCGCCCTTAGTTGGGTACCGCCGCACGGTCACGCTGGCGGTGCTGGTCCTGTCGATTCGACGGCCGGCGACGGTTGTCGGAATGGCGGCGCTGCATATCCTGCTGCCGGCGCTGCTCGGACTGCATGCGCTGCTGGCGGTCCCTGTCGCCCTGCCTGCTGCCTTGCGACCCCTTATAAAAAATCCCGTCTTCCGGACGTGGTGCCTGTGGGTTGTCCTGGGCGCGCACAGCGGCAAGCGGCAAGGCCAGCAAAAGGCCCAGCACGAAGATGCGCGTGGATTTCAGATTCATAAAACCTCCTGAAAAATGGCTGCGTCAGGAGTCCTACATTAGCAGCACGCGGGAGATCAGCCCAGTGCCAAGCCGCATCAGCATGAACTGGTTATCGACCTGGATCCACTGGTAGCCCATGGCAGGCGGCGGCAGGTGGCGGGCCCGCCAATCGGGCACGTAATAACGGTTATCCCAATATGAACGCGGCAGGTGCTGGCCGGCCGTCCAGTGGCGCTGCTGCATCTGGCGCCGCCGCTGGGCCTCCATGGCACGGCGGCGCTGTTCTGCGGCACGCATGCGTTCCCGCTCACGCTGGCGAGCGAGATCCATGCGCCGCTGCTGCTCGAGCCGCCGTTGCCGGTCAGACTGACGATCCGGCTGGTTGGATGGACGTTGCGGGTTGGCGTGGGGACGCGGGCGATTCCGGTCTCCACCGGGCCTGCCTTGCCCAGGGGCGCCTCGCCGGTCGGGGGGATTGTCCTGGCCGTACGCCGGGACCCATGGCAAGGCCAGCAGCACGCACAACGAAGCGGACAGGCGCAGACGAGACAGTTTTGAAAACATGACATCTCCAGGGAGCTGCCGGATGCGGCGATGTAGCGCTACAGATAACAGAGCCGAGGAATCTTGCAAAGTCTCGGAAAGAACGCAAAGTTTCCTGTATACTAGTTGGCTTGCCGTGGCGCAATGGCAGAGTGGTTATGCAGCGGATTGCAAATCCGTGTACGTCGGTTCGATTCCGGCTTGCGCCTCCAGCACTTATTTTCAAGGCCAGTTCTTCGGAACTGGCCTTTTGCTTTTCAGGCCAGAGAACAGGACTGGAAAAACTTGAGAAAAGCTGAACGGCATCGGTATTTTGCCCACGTCAGATACATCGATTATCTGCCCGTGCCACGATAACCATCCATTTGTGCCCACAAATACAATTTTTGACTAGCCGAGCCCATATATATATCTGGATATATCTACTTGTGCGCATATATCACAGCAGTTAAAGTCGTCTGGCCCCGACTTTACATATATTAAGAATATCGGTTTCGATTCCGTAGACAGATCGTCGCCTGTCGTATTGCCGGAATCAGGGAAAAGCATCCCATTGCTGAAACTGAAACAAGCCGGGGCGATTTCCAACTTGCCTGCATCCAGCAGGTATGAGGAGAAAGTCGATGTCGATGGCGCACTCCGTGGCGATGACGCTGACGCGCAAACCTTCCCGCAGGGGGCTCCTGGCCAGCCTCTTCGTGGCGGTTGCCGTCGCGGCGGGGATCGCTGCCTGGCACGTGGCGCGAATCAATCGGGAACAGCAGACGCAGCACTTCGCCGAAGTCGCTGATCAGGTAATAGACAATATTCACGATCGCCTGCTTGCCTACGAGTACGGGCTGCGGGGCACGCGCGGCGCGATCATCGCGGCGGGCGGCAGTATTTCGCTCGAACGCTTCAAGGCCTACAACGCATCGAGGGATTACCCCCAGGAATTCCCCGGCGTGCAGGGCTTCGGTTTCATCCAGCGCGTGCCTGCCGACCAGGTGGACGCTTTTCTGAAAGACGTTCGCCAGGATGGCATGCCGAACTTCGCCATCCAACAGTTCGGGCCCAACGAGGGCGAGCGCTTCGTCATCTGTTATACGGAGCCCGCAGAGAACAATCAGAATATCGCCGGCTACGATATCGCGTCGGAAACCGTCCGCCGCGATGCCGCGGTACTGGCCGCGCAAACTGGCAACGCAGTGATCAGCCCACCGCTTACCCCGGCACAGGATAAAGCCGCGCTGCGTCGAGGTTTCCTGCTGTTGCTGCCCGTATACCGCGAGGGCATACCGCTGAATACGCCTGACGAACGCTGGGCAGCCACCTATGGCTGGGCGTATGCGCCCCTGCGCATCGAGCGCGTGCTGGAAGGACTGGCGAATGCGCGTCAGCTTTATGGGCTGTCCTTGGCGGACCTGGTCGAAGGACAACAGCCAACGACATTCTTCAGCAGTCGGGACTACGTAGTTGATTCCAGTCGCCTTTCAGTAGAGCGGACCATTCCTGCCTTCAACCGTACGTGGGTCCTGTCGCTGCAGGCCCGCCCCGAGATGATGGCGCAATTCAAGCAACTGTCGCCCTGGGTCGCGGCCGCGCTGGTGCTGGCGATCGGATGGCTGTGCGTGGCATTGCTGTACGTGTGGCTGCTGGGGCAGGAACGCCGTCGCGCGGTCAGCATGTACCTGGCTCGGATGGCCGCCCTGGTGGACAGTTCGGCCGACGCCATCATCGCCTGCGACAAGCAAGGCCTGGTAACGCACTGGAATCGCGCGGCGGCGACCATGCTCGGACACAGCAGCGAGGAGGCCGTCGGTCACCCACTACCGGACGCGCTTGCGGGCAAGGCCGGCCCTCAAGGCCGGGAAGGCGATTTGAGATCGCTCTCGGGCGCCTCGCTGAAGCTGCCACAGCGTGACGGCGCCCCGGACATCGACGCCACCGCCAGCGTGGCGCCCATCCGGAACTCAAAAGGAGACGCCGTCGGCACTTCGGTAATCCTGCACGACATCAGCGAACGCGTGCGCGCCGAGGAACGCTTCCGGCTGGTGGTCGAGGCGACCCCCAGCGCCATCCTGATGATCGACACCGCGGGGATCATTGCCCTGGCCAACGCCAAGGCCGAAGAACTGTTCGGCTATACCCGCCAGGAGCTGCTGGGCAATTCCGTCAACATGCTGCTGGGCACCGAAACGCGGACACGCCACGACAGCTATATCCAGGCCTATTTCAGCAATCCGATGGCCCGCCCCATGGGCGCGGGCCGCGACCTCTACGGCCGGCGGCGCGACGGCACGATGGTGCCGGTGGAAATCGGCCTGAGCCCGATCGAAACCTCGAACGGCCGCTACGTGCTGGCGTCCATCATCGACATCACCGAACGCAAGCGCAACGAAGCCCGGATCATCGAGCTGAATGCCACCCTGGAACAGCAGGTACAGGAGCGGACCGAGCAACTGCGCACCTACTCCGCCCGTCTGCAGGCCATCATGGAGCATGCCGGGTATGCGATCGTCGCCACCGACACCGGCGGCGTCATCACCCTGTTCAACCCGGAAGCGGAGCGCATGCTGGGATACCAG
>Ga0154006_1000809_pt1 | contig 10782 bp, 10 predicted proteins | sample TSFL090MetaG_FD_104747 | JGI IMG/M metagenome (GOLD analysis project Ga0154006, IMG submission 104747) | Attine ant fungus gardens microbial communities from Florida, USA - TSFL090 MetaG | ecosystem: Host-associated > Fungi > Mycelium > Unclassified | place: USA: Florida, Wakulla State Forest... | reverse complement strand
TTGCTTCAGTGGTCATGCGACGGGAACGGATCGTGACGTTCAGAACGACGCCTTGCGGCAGTCTCGGCGGACAGTCTTGACGACGTCCAGTGGCGAGCCGACCGGCCACGCGCGGAAAAGATAACTTTACCGCAAAATGAGTGTCATTCCATGTCGCGAAAGGTGCGTTTCTGTGAAAGGTGTGTCATGACGTTACGCCCGGGACGCATTCGTGCACGGACGCCGCTGGCCTGTTCAAAACCTTCAGGCGTGGATCGCGAGATGCCGCGCCGATTCCTCGCGCAGCGACCGGTAATCGCGTCGCATTGACGGCGAAATGCACCAGCGCAGGGCGCGTCGTCGGCGTCGGCCGCGGCATCGTGCCTGCCTCGCCGGCGACAAATCTTTACATGACGCCGCGCGCCGGCCGGGCGCAGCCGCATCTTATACGCGACCGGTCGAGGGGTGATTCTAGTGAAACCGGCGTGGATACATTTTTGATCCGTGCAGGAAGGCGGCGGAGCCCCATGCTACGATTCCCCGTCTCAAAAAAAGCGTTGAAGCGATGCAGAAGAAATTTGTGATGCGTGGGTACGAGATGAACTGCGAACCGCGCGTGACGGAAGACGGCAAGTACGCCGCCCAGGTCGAGGTCACGAAACTGGGTTTCAGCCGCGAGGCGGCATTCCGCAGGCTGGGCGAATTCGATACCGAAGCCGAGGCCGTCGCCTACGCGAAAAAATTCTCCGAAGAGTGGTTGAGCCGCTACGCATAGCGCGTCCATCGCGCGTCGTTTGCCCGGGCAAGACGGGCGCCTCGTTCAAAGCGAAATACACGACGGATGCCGGAACGCGCGGCGGGGTGGCGCGCGCCCGCCGACTTTGACCGGTTGCGCCGCCGCGGCGTAGCGACACGCCCGATCGCCGTGCCGGACCAGGAGGCCGCGCAGGAACCCGCGGGCGGCCCGCGAAAAGCGCTGCACGATCGGCGCGAGATTGATTCCTGATGGTGTTGAATATCCGGGGAAGTCGGTAGATTAACGCGTCGCGTTGTGCGGTATCGTTCGATGCTCGATCGATGGCAACACAAATGGAGACTGCGAATGGCCACCTTGTGCATGCAGACCGTCGTTCTCGGTAAAACCGTCCAGGTCGTGTTGGCACCGGAGCGCGGTACCGCCAGGATTTACATCGTCGACCACGATGCGGGCAGCCATCCGCCCCGCACGATGAGCATCGAACAGTACGTCAGCGCCGGGATGGACGACGACGAAATCGTCCGGCATGTACTCGAAGTCGTCACGATGTCGATCGAGCAACTAGCGCGGCTTCAGCCGTTCAACCGCGCGACCCGCGCACCAGCGCGCTATTCGCATTGAACATCTTGATACCGGCTGCACCGGGTCGTCCGGTGCGAACCGTGCCTTCCAGCTTTCGATCACGCCCTCGGGTTGCGGTTCGCAACGGACTGCGCGCAAGCGCGTTCGTGTTGCATTCCCCTTCGATCGGGTATCCAGTGGCGAAGCAACGTGAAGTCCTCGTTTACATGGCGAGCCGCGTTATTTTTTCTGTCGTGAGAAGTACTGACCGATAGATCGACGCGAATATTCGCTGGTAATGCGGCATCCGTCGAAGAAAATGAATCGGGCCCACGTATTCGTGCGCGGAGCATGATGTGTTCCCGAGCGTGACGAAAGGAAAGCACTCGGCGCGTGAGTCGATGTCGCGTGCAATCGTCGTCGCTGCCGAATCCGAATGGATGCGCGTTACGCCGGCATATACGTGAACGGCTCGCCGTCCTCCCGCTCGACCGACAACAGCCGCTTGAGCTGATCGAGTGCGAACAGCTGCTTTCCTTCGGCCGCCGCTTCCGCGATCGCGGCATCGACCAAGCTTCCTTGCACGCGCGAGAATGACCGTTCGCTGACGCGCGATTTCGAGCACCATCCGTTGCTCGATATCTTGCCGGCCCGATGACTTGTCGCTCAGGTTAACATAGCGCCGTCAAGGCAAAAATGGGGACGGCCGAGAGGCCGGGGTGACCAGGGAACAATGACGACAACCTATCCGTTGCATCACACATTGACGCGCGCCGACACGGCGTTCCCGGCCGAAGCCGACGTCGTGATCGCCGGCGCCGGCATCATGGGCTGCGCGGCGGCGTATTACCTCGGCTTGCGCGGGCTGAAAGCCGTCGTGCTCGACAAGTCGCGCATCGCCGGCCAGCAATCGACACGCGCGTGGGGCTTCGTGCGGCAGCAGGGCCGCGAATCCGCCGAAGTGCCGCTGATGATGGCCGGCATGCGGATCTGGGAAGGGCTCGAGCAGGCGCTCGGCTTCGATCTCGAATGGCGGCAGGGCGGCTGTCTCTACATGGCCGACAACGACGACGACTGGGCATCGTTCCACGCGTGGCTCGCCGTCGCCCGCGAACACGGGCTCGACACGCGCACGCTCACGCGTGCGGAGATCGACGAACGCGTGCGCGGTCTGTCGACGCAAGCGCGCACGCTCGGCGGGCTGTACACCGCGACCGACGGGCAGGCCGAGCCGCGCCGTGTGGCCGCCGCGTTCGCGGCGCGCGCGACCGAAGCCGGCGCGCGTTTCTTCGAAGGCTGCGGCGTGACCGCGATCGAGGCGGCCGGCGGCGCGGTCGTCGGCGTCGTGACCGAGCGCGGCACGATCCGCACGCGGCGCGTGATCTGCGCGGCCGGCGCGACCAGCTTCCGGCTGCTCGACGGCGTTGGTATCCGGTTGCCGCAGCAGGCCGTGCGCGGCACCTGCATGCGCACCAACGTGCTGCCCGACGTGTCCGCGGCGACGATCTGGGGGCACGGCCTCGGCATCCGGCAACGCAAGAACGGCGCGATCAATCTCGCCGACGACATGCAGGTCGACGTCGACCTGACGCTCGGCCATCTGCGCGGCCTGAGCCTGTTCTGGCCGGAGTTCTGGTCGCAGCGCGAGAAATTCCGGCTGCATCTGAACGCGGCGGCGTGGCGCGATGTCTGCGCGCGCATCGGCGGCGTAACCGGGCCGATCGAGCCGCGCGATCCGCAACCGCAGCCGAATCGCTCGCATGCGCCGCGCGCGCTCGCGAAGCTCAAGGCGATCTTTCCCGCGCTGAAGGACGCGCAGATCGTCGAGGCATGGGCCGGCCTGATCGACGTGCTGCCCGACGGGATCCCGGTGATCGATGCGCCCGGCACGCCGTCCGGGCTCGCGATCGCGACCGGGTTCTGCGGGCACGGCTTCGCGATGGGGCCGATCGTTGGCCGGCTGCTGGCCGAGTGGGTCGATACGGGCGTGCCGTCGCTCGACCTGTCGGCGTTCCGCGCGCAGCGCTTCGTCGACGGGACGATGGTCCGGCCGCGCAGCATGCTGTAGCGGAGGGCCGGTGGCGGAGGGCCCGCGTGCTCCCGTCGTAGAATCGAGCCCGCATCCTTCAGGAGAATCCCCGTTGGCCTCGCCTTCCGCCCAGCGCCGTTCGTTGCGCTCACGCCTGCGTCGTGCCCGCGATCCGTGGCAGGCGCCGCGTGCGCGCACGCTGTTCACGCGTCCCGCGACGTCGCCGCGGCGCACGCTGCTGTTCCGCCTCGGCGCGGTCGTGCTGCTGTGCATGCTCGCGTTTCTCGTGCTGTATCTCGATCGCGACGGCCTGCGCGATTCGACCAAGAGCACGCCGATGAACGTCGCCGATCTCGTGTACTTCACGATGGTCACGGTCGCGACGGTCGGCTATGGCGACATCGTGCCGGTCACCGCGCGCGCGCGTCTGATCGACGCATTCTTCATCGTGCCGATCCGCATTGGCATCTGGTTCATCTTCCTGGGCACGGCGTATCAGTTCGTGATCCAGCGCGTCATCGAGGAATTCCGCATGAAACGCCTGCAGAAGCAACTGTCCGATCACATCGTCGTGTGCGGCTATGGCCTGTCCGGGTCGATCGCCGTGCGCGAGCTGCTCGAGAGCGGCGTCGATCCGTCGACGATCATCGTGATCGATGCGCAGCAGCAGGCGCTCGAGGCCGCGACGTCGCTCGGCGTGACGGGCCTGCTCGGCGATCCCGCGCATGAAGACCTGCTGCAGCAGGCGCAGGTGCGTGCGGCGAAGGCCGTGATCATCTCGGTGACCGACGATCCGACCGCGATCCTGCTGACCTTGTCGGTGCGCAGCATCGCGCCCGAGACCAAGATCGTCGTGCGGATCCAGGAGAACCTGTATCAGCGGCAGTTGCGACAGGCCGGCGCGGACGTGATCGTGTCGTCGACGAAGATCGGCGCGCTGCTGCTCGCGGATGCGGTGCATAGCCGCTACATCGTGCCGTTCGTGAACGACATGCTGTCGACGCGTGGCCGCGCGACGCTGCTCGAGCGCGAGGCATTGCCGCACGAGATCGGCTGCATGACGAACGTGGTGCCGGGCGCGATCGTGGTCGGGCTCGATCGTTGCGGGAAAATCCATTCGTTTTACGAAGATCCGCCGTGCCGGATCGAGGCGGGGGACACGCTGGTGGTGATTCAGTCGGCGCGGATTCCGGATCCGGATGTTTGAGGGTGTTTGATTTTGTAGATGCGATATTGTTCAAGTGCTTATGTCTTGATTTTTCCGATGGGTCACCAGAAGGTCTTCCTGAATCCGGGAGCCTCGCAGGCTGTCACGATCAACGTCGATCCGGCCGCGAACAATCATCCGTTGAGTACCTGGGACAAGGACGCGCAGCAGTGGTCGCGTGCGAGCGGGGCGACCACCGTGTATGTCGGTAACTCCTCCAGAAGCCTCGGCACGGCGGGGGTCCTGGCTCAGTGACGATGATCGAATGCCGGTTCGCGGTCTGGCCGATGTCGTATGTGGTGAAAGGCGATGGCCGCGAATTGTTGTCGTAATTCGCTAGGTCGCGATGAATGTTGCAGGTTACCGGCTGGCGCTGGAGTCTGATCCCCTGCCAGGATCGGACGAAGGCTCTCGAATCACGAATTTCAATAGTTCACGCGCGAAAACTATCAATTTTCTTTGCGAGCGGACATGCCAATAATCGGTCTCAGGCTTACCACCAAGACGGAGACAGCATGTCAAAAACCGCCCGCATTCAACGCGGAATCAGCCTTTACAGCTATCAGGAGGAGTTCTTCCTGCGCAAGCTGGACCTCGAAGGTTGCATTGCCGAGGCGGCGAAAATCGGCGCGAACGGCATCGAGATCGTGAGCGAGCAGATGATTCCTCGTGCGCCCGACGCGTCCAGCGCGTTCTACGAGCAATGGCACGAGTGGATGGCGCAGTACGGCACGACACCAGTTTGCCACGACCTCTTTCTCGATACGAAGCGCTATCCGGATCGCCGCCTCACTGATGACGAATGCGTCGCTTCTATCGAAGCCGACTTGCGCCATGCGCACCGTCTTGGCTGCCGCTTCGTACGCGTGCTCGTGAGCGTTTCGCCGCATATTCTCGCGCGTTGCGTGAGTGCGGCCGAGCACTACGACGTGAAGATGCTGCTGGAAGTGCATTCGCCGCTGCACTTCGATCATCCCTGGATCATGCGCCACGCGGAGTCGATGGAGCGGCTCGGCACGCAACATATCGGGTTCATGCCCGACATGGGAATTTTCGTGAAGCACTATCCGCGTGTGATGCGCGACCGGTTCGTGCGCATGGGCGCGCGCGAGCAGGTTGCCGATTTCATCTGCGCCGCCTACGACGAGCGCGTGCTCTCGGAATACCTGCTGCAGGACGTGCGCCAGATGGGCGGCACGGCCGTCGAACTGGCAATGGCCGAAACCGTGCGGCACACGATCTGGTCGAACCCCAAGCGGCTGCTCGAGTTCATGCCCCGTATCCACCACATTCACGCGAAGTTCTACGAGATGACCGTCGAGTGCGTCGAGCCGAGCATTCCGTACGAAGACATTCTGCCCGTGCTCGTGGAGGGCGGATACGACGGCTATCTGTCGAGCGAATACGAGGGCAATCGCCACGTCCAGGACGCTTTCGACGTCGACAGCGTCGAACAGGTGCGCCGGCAGCACCAGCTCTTCGAACGTTTGCTCGAGCAATACGCGCCGGTTGCGGCATAACGGAACATCGCGGAGACACACGACATGTTCGATAAATACATCCTCTGTGAAAACAGCCTGCGCACACGCGTCGAAAACGGCGAGCCCAAGGGCTTCTCGCTCGAGGTGCGGCTGCCTTATTACCGCGCCCTGGGACTTTCGATGGTCGAGCAGATCGCGCTTACGATCGACGGCGAGCCGGTTGCTCCGGAGCGCATGACACTGTGCGTTGCCGACGGCCGCTTCGCCCTCGCGCAACTCGGCGGAGCGCATGATGCAAACTGGGGTTTCGGCGAGGTCGCGCGGCTCGAAGTCGACGGTGTGCCGCCCGCGGCGGGCGAGCACGAAGTGCAGATCGAGCAACATTTGCGCATTTCGTACCTGCCTTTCACGCTGATCGGAAAGGACCGCAAGCGGCTCACGCTGGCCTAGGCAGCGCGATGCAAGGCGGGTGGTGCGCAAATGCGCTGGTAGCATGCGCTCGCGCGCCGGCCGGAACCGATGTAGCAAGACAAATATGAGGAATGGCCGCCGGAACGGCCGCAAGGAGACGCGTATGACGACTGGAACCAGAGGATCCGGCCTGCAACGGCAGGCCGGAACGGTGCAAGGGCTCGTGCTGAGCGTGGCATCGACGATGTCGGTGATGGGTGCGGTCGTGATGGCGCCGCTCTTGCCAAGCCTGCACGCCGAATTCGCGGCGACGCCCGGCGTCGATTTCCTGGTGCCGATGGCACTCACCGTGCCGTCGCTGTGCGTGGCGCTGCTCGCGCCCGTCATCGGCCTGACAGCCGATCGCATCGGCCGGCGCCGTGCGTATCTGTTCGCGCTGCTGTTCTACGTGCTGTGCGGAACCGCGCCGCTTTACCTGCATACGCTGCCGCAGATCATCGCGAGCCGTGTGGGCGTCGGTATCGCGGAAGCCGTCATCATGGTATGCAGCACGACGTTGCTCGGCGATTACTTTACCGGATCCGAGCGCGTCAAATGGCTCTCCGCGCAGTCGGGCATCGCGTCGGTGTCGGGCATCGCATTCATCATGCTCGGTGGCGTGCTCGGGCGCGACAACTGGCGCGTCCCGTTCGCGATGTACGCGTTGAGTCTCGTGTTGTTCGTCGCTACGCTGCTGTGGACCTGGGAGCCCGCGCCGCGCGAGCGCGAGGCCGCGCGTACCGTGCAGTTCCCCTGGGGCACGCTCCTCGGCAATGGCGTGCTGACGGTCATCGGCTCGCTTCTCTTCTATTTGATTCCGGTGCAGATGGGCGCCGTGCTGGCCGGTCACGGCGTGACCTCGGCGGCCGGCATCGGCATGCTGATCTCGCTCGCGAGCATCGCGATTCCGGTCGGTGCGTTCCTGTTCCGACGCGCTGCGCTGCGCATCAGGCTAGACGCGATCGTGTGCGTGCCGTTCCTGCTGATGGGCGCGGGCCTCGTGGCGCTCGGCCATACCGGCGACCCGAACACGGACGTCGTGGCGGCCACGGTGCATCAGCTGGGCGGCGGTTTCGTGCTTCCGGTGTTACTGACGATGGCGCTGCAACGTCTGCCGTTTGAGCTGCGCGGGCGTGGCACGGGCATCTGGATGTGCGCGTTCTTCCTCGGCCAGTTCATCAGTGCGCCGGTAGCAATCGTCACGATGAAGGCGGCGGGCAGTATTGGCGTGTCGCTCGGCTGGCTGGGAAGCATGAGTCTCGCCGTGTGTGCGCTGCTCGTGTTCGCCGCCGTGCCGCGTGCGCGCCGAGAAGGCTGGGGCGTGACGCCGAACACGACCGTGGGACAGTAATACCCCTGCCTCGAGGCCGATCGACGCCATGGCGGTTTCCGCGCCTTGGCGTTTTGCCTTGCTCGCGGGCAACGCCTGCGTCAGGCGGCGGGCGTGGCCTCGAGCGCACAGTCGAGCAGCGTGTCCTTGAACCAGACGTAGGCCGGATCGTTCTCGCGCGTCTGCTGCCACTGCACGACTTCGGCGAGCGGCGGCAACGGTATCGGACAATCGACGACTTGCAGGTCCGGCTGCCGTGCCGCGAAACGCTCGGCCACGAATGCCGGCAATGTCGCGATCAGAGGCGTGCGAGGAATGGCGAACGGAATGGCGAGCAGATGTTCGGTGCGCACGACGCGTTCGCGCTGTGCGCGATGGATCAGCGCGTCGTCCGATTCGATGGTGGTCACGCTGCCGTCGAGCAGCGTTGGCACGATGTGGGGCAACGCATAGAAGGTCGCTTCGTCGAGCGTACCGCGTATGGCCTCGTTGCCGCGCCACACGAGGCAACGATACGGCGCGGTGAGTAGCGGCCGGCGCGGATGTTCGGCCGAAGTGAACAGCGACGGCAGCACGACGAAATCCACCCCTTGGCGTTCGAGCACCTCCACGGCCGGCGAGCGTGCCGAGCGAAACGCGCTGAACGTCCGTATGTTCAGGCCGATGCCAGGCGCCATCTTCGCAAGTCGCGCGCTCATCAGCGGCAGCACGAAACCCGCGACGATCTCCGAGCACGCAATCGAAAAGCGCCGTTCCGCGCGTGCCGGATCGAATCCGGGCTTGGTTGCTGTCAGCACGCGCGCACGCTCGAGCCACTCGTGCACGATGGGCTTGAGTTCGATCGCAACCGGGGTGAGCGTCAGCGTGCGGCCTTGCTGCACGAGCAGCGGATCGCCGAAGTGCTCGCGCAAGCGCGCGAGCATGGCGCTGATCGCCGGTTGTCCGACGTTGAGCCGGTCGGCCACGCGCGTCACGCTCGGGTCGTCGAGTAGCGCGTCGAGCACCACGAGGAGGTTCAGGTCGATCGAACGGTAGCGCATCGTGCGTGGTCCTTCAAAAGTCGCTCGCGCAATGGACGATCGTGCGTGCCAGCCATTCCACTGCCGGGTCGCCTGCGTGCGCGGCGCTGATCTGCAGCGTCTCGCGCACGTCGATGGCCGCGAACGGCGCCGGCACGACGCGCAGTGGCATCGTTTGCGCCCAGGCCAGCGCGAGGCGAGACGGCACCGTGCCGATGCGCTCCGTGCCGATCACGAACTCGGGCACGAGGAGAAAGTTCGGCACGATGACGTCGACCTTGCGTGCCACGCCGGCGCGTTCAAGGCGGCGTCCTTCGACCGTGTTCGCCGCGGAATCCATGAAGGTCGCGATGACATGCGGCAGCATCGAATACTGCTTCGTGCTTAGCGTCTGACCAACCCGCGCATGCTCGGTTGCGACGATGCACGTGAACGTCTCGTGGAAGAGGTCGACCGACGGGCGGTCCGCCGAGATGAATTCCTTGGGTGCGATGGCGAGATGCGCGCCGCGCCGCTCGAGCTCGTCACCCATCAGGTTGCGAGATCGCGGCAGCAGGCTGATGAGGGGGCGAATGGATAGCGACACGCGCGGCGCGTCCTGCATCAGCCATGCGATCACCCGCGGCATGAAGACCTGCGCCACGTAATCCGAGCAGAGCACCACGAACTCCTGTTGCGCGTCGGCCGGCACGAATGCGTGATTTGCGTTGGCGATCACGTCGGCGCGCTGCAGCAGCGTGCGCAGCGTCGATTGCAGTTCGTAGCCGAGCGTGGTCGGCGTCATCTGGCGGTTGCGCCACTCGAGCAACGCATCGTCGAAGTGCTCGCGCAGGCGGCCCAGCGCCGAGCTGACCGCCGATTGCTTCAGCCCGATGCGCAGCGCCGCGCGCGACACGCTGCGCTCGGTGAGCAGCGCGTCAAGTACGACGAGCAGATTCAGATCGAGACCTTTGAGGCGCATGCGGAAGTGGTGGCTTGCTGACGTTCGGAGCAGTTCGGGAAGAATTGTGCAGAACAATACTTCGGCCGCGCTGCTAGTGATTTCCCTATGGAATTGCGTATCGAAATGGCGCGGAAGTCAGGTCAGCACGTGGCCTGCAACGTTATCCCTACGTATCACGAAAATCAATAGACGGTGCGCGATATTTTTCAATTTTCAGCGCGCCGGCCCCTGCCAATAATCCGTTCCACGCGCTGCAGACAACGGCGCGCCCAGTAACGGCAGCAAGGCACGCGAGCGCGCGGGCCTCACGACAACGACGCAAGAGACAGGTCAGGAGACGACGATGAACCGCCAATGTGACCGGCACGCGTGCAACGCGGCCGGCAAACGAAGCCGCCGCTTTCAGACGGCGCGTGCGAGCCGCTGGGCTCGCCTGGGCCATCTGGGCCGCTTCGGCATATCGCTGGGCCTGTGCGTGGCAGGCACCGCCGCGAGTGCGCAGCAGGTCACGCTGTACGGCACGATGGATACGGGGATCACCTACGTGTCGAATGCCGGCGGCAAGAAGCTGATCGAAATGCAGCCGAACATCATGTGGAAGAGCGCGTACGGCATTCGCGGCACGGAGGATGTCGGCGGCGGCACGAAGGTGATCTTCGACGTGAGCAATACGTTCAACACGTCGACCGGAGCCGACTACGGCTTCGGCCCTTCGCTCGGCGTCACGAACGACAAGTGGGGAACGCTCACGGCCGGTCAGCTGAACGACTATATGTTCCTGTCGCTCACCATCGCCCGGTGGGGGCCGCAACTTTACTCGGCGCCGCCGTACTACACGTCCGCCGGCCCGTTCAACAAGATGGGGCTGAAGTATGGTTCGATGGATTTCAACGGACAGGCCGGCTGGTACACGTTCAACAATGCGGTGAGCTATCGGTCGCCGACCATCAACGGCCTTACGTTCGGCGCGATGTACGCGTTCGGCAACGTCGCCGGTCACATGGGCAGCGGCGATTCGAACAGCTT
>Ga0154006_1000808_pt1 | contig 10782 bp, 11 predicted proteins | sample TSFL090MetaG_FD_104747 | JGI IMG/M metagenome (GOLD analysis project Ga0154006, IMG submission 104747) | Attine ant fungus gardens microbial communities from Florida, USA - TSFL090 MetaG | ecosystem: Host-associated > Fungi > Mycelium > Unclassified | place: USA: Florida, Wakulla State Forest... | reverse complement strand
GAACCACAGTGTTCTTCGGGATGTTGGGCGTCACGATTTTTGGCCTGGTGTTCACGCCGGCTTTCTATGCTTTTGTCCGTAAACTGGGCGTCAAGGACGAAGAGGCCGCGGCCCGACGGCTCTGGAAGGGAAACACACAATGAAAAGCGTCCTCTTCCCGGGTTTGCCGGCGGCCAGGACCGTGTCCGGCAGCCTGGTTCTGAGCGCCTTGCTCGCGGGGTGCGCCGTTGGGCCCGATTACCGCAGTCCTGACGTCGACATGGTGCCGTTTCACAATGCCGACGCGGTGGCAGGGCGGCAGACGATCCGGCCGGCTCCGGCACTTGATCGCTGGTGGACCGGCTTCAACGATCCAATGCTGGAGAAGGTCGTACTGCACGCTTTGGCGCAGAACCTGAGCCTACAGGCGAGTTTTGCCCGAGTCGCCCAAGCCCGGGCGGCGGCACAGGCGGCCGGCGCTCAACTTTTGCCGACAGTGGACGTCGTTGGTTCCGCGGCCAAGCAGCACCAGAGCCTGAACAGCCCGCTGGGCGCAATCGCCAGCACATTTCCCAACTACAGCCGCTCCCAGGAATCGTACAAGGTCGGGGCTAGCGCCAGCTGGGAAATCGATCTGGCGGGCGGCCTGAGACGAGCGCAATCGGCGGCTCAAGCAGAAGAACAGGCGGCCGAGGCTGATCAAATGGGGACGCGCATTACCGTCGCAGCCGATGCCGCGGATGCTTATCTGCAGATCATGGGGCTGCAGGCGCGACTGGCCGTAACGCAAGATCAAATCACTACGAATGCGCATCTCCTTGAGTTGGTTCAGGCGCGACTCAAGGCGGGTGCCGCCGACAGCCGCGAAGTGGCCCAGGCCGAAGCCTTGGTTCGCCAGGCGCGGGCTACCCTTCCCGTCATTCGCATCGCGCTCGAGGCGCAGCTGAACCGCCTTGACGTTTTGATGGGGGTTCAACCGGGTACCTATGCGGCCCGGCTGACGGCCAGCGGGCCGGCCGCAATACCGGATATCCCGGCGATCGCCACGGGAGATCAGCCGCTCGATGTGTTGCGGCGCCGTCCCGACATTATCGCGGCGGAACGCCGTCTGGCGGCATCGAGCGAGAATATCGGTGTCGCGATCTCCGACTACTACCCCAAGGTATCGCTATCCGGCGCCCTCGGTTTTGACAGTATCTCCGGTGGCCGGCTGTTCAAGCCGGCGAGCTTCCAGTCTATCGGGGCCGCGGGACTTTCCTGGCGCCTGTTCGACTTCGGCAAGGTTGATGCCGAGGTCAGACAAGCCAAGGGCGCCTATGCGCAAGCCCTGGCGGAATATCGGGAAGCCACGCTGGAAGCTGTTCAGGACGTGGAGGATGCACTGATGACGCTGGTGCAAACCGAGCAGCGTACAGAAGAGTTGAGACAGGAGGTGTCCGCACTCACCCGGGCAAGAGACCTTTCGGAGAAGGCTTATCGCGCCGGCTCCATCACGCTTACCGACGTGTTGGACGCCAATCGTCAATTGCTCGTCTCCCGGGATGCCCTGGACGCTTCGAAAACGGATGCGGCGAGAGCCGCGGTTCGAACATTCCGTGCGATGGGCGGCGGTTGGGACCTACCCCCGCCCCTTACCCAAGCCCAGGCAGCCATTGGGCCCAAGACTGACTGAAGCCGTTTTTCCTAGGCCACTCAAGGCCCATACTGGAGGTTGACATGCGTAGGAACATTGAGCTGCTTGGTTCGATACTGTCCTTCATGCAGGATCACAAGGATCCCACCCAATGTTGCAAAGAAATCGAGAACGGTGCAGGCAAGGCACTCGGTCATAGCTGGCCCGAGGTCCGGCTGCATCTGGCTTTGTTGAAGGATATGGGGCTGGTGGCCGAATGCACCTCGCCAGCGGAGTACCGGCTGACCAGTGTCGGCTACGATGTGATAGAAAGCACCGATCCGCTTGAACGGCTGAGACACTGGGCCAAGTTATCAGGCAATCCCGATAGCCCCTTGGCGCAAAACTTCGGAGCCTCCCGCCATCCACTGCCGCCGGCCTTGCACAGCAGCCGGGCCGTTTCGTGAGCGCCAGTGCGACCGTCCATCATTTTGGTTTCCCCTGCGTCTCCGAGTCCGCCGCATGCGCTGAGCGTCGTGCGGCGAGCCTCTCTGCATCGACGAAATTCGCGGATTAGCTTGTCTCTATCGTTCTGATCCTTTTCGGCATTTTATTGAGCAAATGTAGTCTCGAAATTGGCATCGTTCAGTCCTACAGTGGAGTCTCCTACCCATTGATGCCTAATTCGAGGAAGACTTCAAAATGTCCACGCCTGCAAAACAGTATTGCTTGAAAATTGCCGAAAAGAACGTTGGATCGCTGGCTCTTCTGGCGCCGTTGAGATGGTCGCTGGTCGTTATATTTCTCTGGTTCGGCGGGATGAAATTTACCGCCTATGAAGCCAACGGGATCGCGCCCTTCATCGCCAACAGTCCCATCATGGGCTGGCTGCATGTCCTGTTCGGAGTCCAAGGGGCCAGCTACGTTATAGGCCTGCTTGAATTGTCGACCGCGGCGGCTTTGATTCTCGGCGCCTTCCTGCCGGCGTTTTCCGTGCTGGGTGCGGCGATGTCGGCTGCGACCTATCTGATCACGCTTACCTTCTTCCTGACCACTCCCGGGGTCGCAGAAGCAACGGCAGGCGGGTTCCCGGCCATTTCAGCCTTGCCCGGCCAATTTCTTCTTAAGGATCTTGTTCTGCTGGCCGCGTCGATTTCTCTGCTCCTGGCGTCTGTCCAGGGTTCGTGGCTCAACACCAAGAAATCGTGAGGGGTGAAACGCGTGTCTTGGGTTTGCCGGGGCAATCAAGCGCTTAATGTCGGAGGGCGCTTCATGCTGACCAGTTCCGTTACATCATGCCTGTCATCAGCGGATGAGACTGCAAGCGTCAGCCATTTCCCGTCAGGATATTCGTGGGCCTCATCGTAGAGTTCGACAACTCGCGGGCGCCAGACATGGCGTCGTTCCTCGAACTTCTCTCGCTCGGCTCGGCCCAGGATTACCTGGACGGAAAGCAGTCTGTATCCCGGCAGCAAGGTGCAGAACGCCTTGGTCTTCTTGTAGCGCAGGACCCATCCGCGTTTCTTGCCGCCGTAAAGCCATTCCGGGTCGAAGACACCGGGATAGGATATGTCGATCCAGCCCCTCAGCGCCGCCCAATGTTTGAACGCCTTAGGCCCGATCCAGTCTCGAACAGCACTTTCATCGGGCGGTGCCGATTTGTCGTTGATCCTGTCGCCGATTCCGGGTAGCCGCCGCGGATTGCTTTCTTCCTGGCTGTCATGGCGGTCTCGAAAATTCATATGTCTGCGGCTTTGACGGGATTCTCCGACGGGGTGCGCTACGGCGTCGGATGAATGCTCATGATGGATTTTTCATAATGGTCTTCCGTGGATTCTGAACCGTCGAGGGGTTTGAAAGGAAGGACCGACATCCCTCGTTTTCATGTGTACCAAGGGTATGAATTCACGGAATCAGTCGCCGTGTTCCACGATTGCCAATGTCCGGCGCAGCGTGTCCGAATGTTGCTTGTCCGTCCAATGGGCGATCTGGTCCAGCAGCTTCGACTGGTGCGCCTGCATGGCAAGCGCCACATCTTCCGACATGGCCTTCTTTGCAGGCAGGATGTCGGCGTGCCAGGCTTCCTGCGCCAGCTGCGTCACGTACAACTGAATATCCTCGATTCCGCTGGATAGATCGACATACGTAAGCAGTCCCTTGCCCGCCAAGTCGAATACCGTGCTGATGACCTTTGCCCGAGTCGTCGTCAGCAGGGCCTCGGCCTCCTTGATCCTGGTGCCGGGCAGGCAGTTGACGATATCCAATACGCGGACGGCACACGGGGAGATTCCCAGTCGTTCACCGAGCACGATGGCCCGGTGGCTTTCGTACAGGGTAATGGCGGTATGCAGAAGACGTTGAGGATCCATCTTGATAAATCGTCGGAACCTTCCGCAATCAGCGTGGGGTTCGGTCGCCGATCAACCTCTGCAGCCTGACGAGGTCGGCGACCGAGCTGGCCCCGGGCTTTTCAAGCATGGAGGCGCGATAGGCCTGCACTGTCCGTTGCGACAGGCGCGGCGCCTCAGTCCGGCGTGCCGCCCAGTTGCAGGGTCAGCTCGCGCGCAGTCTCGCGTACCGGGCCGCAATGCGCTGCATCGTAGCGTTGCGCCGGCATGGTGAGCGTGACGGCGCCCACGAGTTCCTGTCGCGCATCGAATACCGGCGCCGAGATGCCGGCCAGGTCGGGCGAGCGGTCGCTGACGGGCATGGCGCACAGGCCCTCGGCGCGGATGCGGTCGTACCGTTCGCCCTGCACGCCGGCATACGCCCGCAGAATGTGGCCGCCTGTTCCGCGGTCCAGCGGGAACAGGTCGCCGACGCGGCTCTGGTCCGACAGCGGCTGGGGGGAGTTGACGCGATACAGCACCAGCCGCTGGCTGCCGTGCTGTACGTGGAACGAAGCGCTTTCGTGGGTGCGATCCACCAGGCGGCGCAGCGCCTGGGGCACCAGGGCGTCGAGGCTGAAGGAGGCGGCGTATACCTGGTGAAGGCGCGCAACGGCAGGCCCCAGCGCGTAGCTGCCGTCCGGCGTTTTCTGCACGAATCCAAAATGCGCCAACGAGGCCAGCAGGCGCAAGGTAGTGCTGCGCACCATCCCGATCCGATTGCTCAATTCCGACAGGGATAGGGCCTTGTCGTCCGCGCGGAACGCGGTAAGCAGGATGAGGGCGCGGTCGACCGCGGCGACCCCGCCTTCGGCGGTGAATGCGGTATCGGGGGGGCGGACAGGGTAGCGAGGCATTTGTGCGAACTATATCCGAAGAGGGGACATGTACTGATTGACGAATGGATGCTGGGCGAATAGTCTATTAAATAAAAACATATTCTATTAGATAGACATGCGAAGGAACACTATGCGAGTACTGGTCAGTGAGGTCGGGCCGCGCGACGGCCTGCAGAGCCTGTCCCGGACCATGCCCACGGCGGACAAGATCCACTGGATCCAAGCGCTGGCAGCCGCGGGCTTGCAGGAAATCGAAGTAGGCTCGTTCGTCAATCCGAAGCTGCTGCCGCAAATGGCCGACACGGCCGAGGTGGTGCGGGCGGCCCGGCTGCTGCCCGGCCTGACCGTGGTGGCGCTGGCGCCCAATCTGAGGGGCGCGCAGGCGGCGATGCAGGCCGGTGCGCACAAGGTCACCATTCCGGTGTCGGCCTCGCAAGCGCACAACATGGCCAATGTGCGCATGACGTGCGAGGAGTCGATAGAGGCGGTGCGGCGCATCTGCGAATACCGCGACAGCCTGCCCGCCGGCCAGCGAGCCGAGATCGAGGTGGGCATAGCGTCCGCCTTCGGCTGTACGCGCGAGGGTGTGGTCAGCGAGGATTGGGTGATGGACATGGCGGTGCGGCTGGCCGAGGCGGGGGCGCACAGCGTGGGCCTGTCCGACTCCGTGGGGCTGGGCAATCCGGCGCAGGTGCGCCGCATGTGCGCGCGACTGCGGCAGGCCATCGGCGAGCGTGCCGGCGGCGTGCACCTGCACAATACGCGCGGGCAGGGCCTGGCCAATGTGGTGGCGGCGCTCGATGCCGGCGTGACCACCATCGACGCGTCCCAGGGCGGCATCGGCGGCTGCCCCTATGCGCCCGGCGCCACCGGCAACATCGTCACCGAAGACCTGGTCTACCTGCTGGAATCCATGGGCCACGACACGGGCATCGATATCGAAGCGCTGCTGCGGGCTCGCCAGGTGCTGGCCCAGGCGCTGCCCGGCGAGGCGCTCTACGGGCACGTGCCCGACGCGGGCGTGGGGCCCGCCTTCCGCTATGCCGACCCCGCCCGCGTTTACGCGGGGCCCGTGGTCGCCGGCTGCGCAATGGAGGGCGCGGTATGACGACGAACCGTGTTCCCCTGCCGCTGGAGGGCATCCGCGTGGTCGAGATCGCCCATATGGTGATGGGACCCACCAGCGGCCTCATCCTCGCCGACCTGGGCGCCGAAGTCATCAAGCTCGAACCGCCCGGACGCGAGGGCAAGCCGGGCGACCATACCCGCTACCTGACCAGCACGGGCGCGGGCTTTTTCGCGGCTTGCAACCGCAACAAGAAAAGCGTCATCCTCGACTTGGACACCGAAGATGGCAAGGCGGCCGCCGAGGCGCTGGTGGCCGGCGCCGACGTGCTGGTCGAGAATTTCCGGCCTGGCGCGCTGCAGGCCAAGGGGCTGGACTACGAAACGCTGTCGGCGCGTCATCCGCGCCTGATCTACCTGTCGCTCAAGGGGTTCCTGGCGGGGCCGTATCAGCATCGCACTTCCCTGGACGAAGTCGCGCAGATGATGAGCGGGCTGGCCTATATGACGGGGCCCGTGGGCCGGCCCCTGCGTGCCGGCGCGCCCGTCAACGACATGATGGGCGGCCTGTTCGGCGCGCTGGCCGTGATGGCGGCGCTGCGCCAGCGGGAAGTCACCGGCCGGGGCCAGCATGTGCAGAGCGGGCTGTTCGAGAATGCGGCATGGCTGGTTTCGACCCACATGCTGCAGCATGCCGTGTCGGGCGTTGCGCCCGAGCCGATGCCGGCCGGCAAGCGCGCCTGGGGTGTCTACGATGTATTCCAGGCCAGCGACGGGGCCAGCCTGTTCATCGGCGTGGTCACCGAGCGCCAGTGGGAGATCTTTACCCAGGCGCTGGGCGAGCCCGAGCTGCTCGATCCTGCCTACGCCACCAACAATGCGCGCTCGCAGGCGCGGCCCACGCTGATCCCGCTGGTGGCGCGCCTGCTGGCCAAGCGGCCCGCCGCCGAGCTGGAGGCGCTATGCGACAAGGCGGGTCTGCCGTTCGCGCGCATCGCCACGCCTTCCGACCTGTTCGACGATCCGCACTTGAATGCCCGGGACGGCATGGTGCCGGTGACCTTGCAAGATGGCCGGCGCGTGCCGGTGCCCGCGTTGCCGATCCAGTTCGACGCGGCGCGGCTGGGTCTGAGGCTGGATGTGCCCGCCCCTGGCGAGCACACGGCGGAAATACTGGCGGGATTGGCAAGCAAGCCCGGCGGCTGGCCGCCGTCCTGATCGTCTGTCCGGAAAAGACCCCGAAGCGATGTACGACACAAGAGAGAAAATGAGGAGACGCGGCATGAAGAACCTGATCGCGGGCGCATTGATCGGCCTGGGCGCTTTGACGGGGATGTACGGCGCTGCCAGCGCCGCGGACTGGCCCGAACAGCCGGTGAAGATGGTGGTGCCATGGGCCGCCGGCGGCACTGTGGATTTCGCGGCCCGCCAGCTGGCCCAGACGCTTGTTGTCCAGACGGGCAATACCTTCCTGGTGGAGAACAAGCCCGGTGCGGGAGGCACCATCGGCACCAACTACGTGGCCAAGGCCGCGCCCGATGGCTACACGGTGCTGCTGTTCGAAGCCAGCTACGCGACGCTGCCGGGCCTGTACGCCAAGCTGCCCTGGGACCATGCCAACGATCTTGCGCCGGTAGGCGGCATTATCAGTACGCCGATGGCGCTGGTCGTACCCGCCAGTTCACCATTTCATTCGGTGAAAGACCTCATCGCCTATGCCAAACAGCATCCCGGCAAGCTCAATTTCGGTTCGGGCGGCTACGGCAGCACGCCGCACATGACCGCGGAACTGTTCAAGCGCGATGCGGGTATCGATATCACGCACATTCCGTACAAGGGCGGCGGCGAGGCGCTGCTGGCGGTGATGGCCGGTAATGCCGACCTGTTGTTCACCGCCGTGCCCACCGCGCTGCCCCACGTGGGACAAGGGAAGATCCGGATATTGGCTCACAGCGGCGCGCGGCGCCTGGAGGCGCTGCCGGACATGCCCACCGTGGGCGAGAGCGTGGCCGGCTTCGTCGTGGACAACTGGTACGGCGTGGCGGTGCCCAAGGGCACGCCGGCGGCTGCGATCGACAAGCTGCATGCGGCGATAGGCAAGGCGTTTACCGACAAGGCCATGAGGGACCGCTTCATACAGCAGGGCGCCGAAATCACGCTGTCCTCCCCGCAGGCGTTCGGCCAGCTGGTGCGTGATGAAACACAGCGCTGGACCGAAGTGAGCCGTGCGGCGGGAATCAAGCCCGAATGACCGTCGGGCCGCCACGACGATGAATTGATGCCATGGCGGCGCTGTGCGTCGCTTCGTTTCCACTCTCTTGCAACAGGTGTATCCATGTTTGCTCCGCCTCCAGTTATTTCCGCTCAGGTATTCACGTCCGTTCCCGACGAGTTTCGCAAAAAGGGCGTGCGCTCGGCCTGGACCGATACCAACAAGCACGGACAGACCGTCCATTCGTTTCTGGAAGGTCCGACCTTCGATCGCCGGGGAAACCTGTACGTGACCGATATTCCCTTCGGCCGCATATTCCGCATCTCGCCGGAAGGCAAGTGGGAGCTCGTCATCGAATACGACGGCGAGCCCAACGGCCTGGCGCTGCACGCCGACGGCCGCATGTTCGTGGCCGACTACAAGAACGGCATCCTGCACCTGGACGTCGCGCGCGGCGTGGTCGAACCGGTGGTGCAGCGTTCGCGCACCGAGCATTTCCGCGGCTGCAACGATCTTACGTTCGATTCGCGGGGCAACCTGTACTTCACAGACCAGGGGCAGACCGGCCTGCACGACCCCACGGGCCGCGTCTACCGTCTGCGCGCCGACGGCCGGCTGGAGTGCCTGCTGTCCAACGTGCCCAGCCCCAACGGCCTGGTGCTCAACCGCGACGAGTCCATTCTGTACCTGGCGGTGACGCGCGCCAACGCCGTGTGGCGCGTGCCCCTGATGCTCGATGGCGGCGTGTCCAAAGTGGGCGTGTTCGTGCAGCTGTCGGGCAGCCTGGGCGGGCCCGACGGCCTGGCGATGGACGAGGACGACAACCTCGTTGTGGCGCATTCGGGCCTGACGGTATGGCAGTTCAGCCGCCTCGGCGAACCCATTTATCGCATCGAACCGTCCACCGGGCCGTTCGCCACCAATGTGGCTTTCGGCGTGGACCAGCCCAACCGCCTCTACATCACCGAGTCCACCAGCGGATCGGTGTTGTATGCCGATCTGCCGCGGCCCGGCCGCACCCTGTTCTCCCACTCTGGCCCGCAGGCCGTCAAGGAAGCCTCTTGAACTCCCCCCATGATCTCCCCGCCAATGCCGTGCCCGGCGTGCTGCGCGTCAAGCCCGCGCGCACCCGCTTGCTGGCCGCGCTGACCCGTGCCGACAGCCTCGCGTTGGTGCCCGGCGCTTATGACTGCATTACCGCCCGGCTGGTCGAGCGCGCCGGCTTTCCGGCGCTCTACGTCACCGGCTCGGGCATTTCGATGAGCGCGCTGGGCGCGCCCGACGTCTCGCTGATGTCATTCGCCGAGGTGCTGGACCGCGTCAAGCAGATCTGCGACGTGGTCGACATTCCCGTGATCGCCGATGCCGACACCGGCTACGGCGGACCGCTGAATGTCATCCGCACGGTGCGCGAGCTGGAGCGCGCCGGCGTGGCCGGCATCCAGATCGAGGACCAGGCCTGGCCCAAGAAGTGCGGTCACGAGCCCAACCGCAACGTCGTCTCCGAACGCGAAATGACCGATCGCATCAAGGCGGCCGTGGACAACCGCGCCGACCCCGACCTGCACATCGTGGCCCGCACCGATGCGCGCACCGTCCTGGGCCTGTCGGCTGCGATCGACCGCGCCAACCTGTACCGCGAGGCCGGCGCCGACGTCATTTTCGTCGAGTCTCCGGAATCGGAAGACGAACTGCGCCAGGTGGCGGCCGCGGTGCAGGCCCCGCTCCTGGCCAATATGGTCGAGGGCGGCCGCACGCCCATCCTGCCCAAGGACCAGCTGCAGCAGCTGGGCTTTCGCTACGCCATCTATCCCAACGCATTGACGCGCGCGCTGTCCTTCGCGGGCATGCGCATGTTGGAGACGCTGGCCGAAGAGGGCTCCACGGCCGGTTACAGCCACGCCATGCTGGATCATCGCGCGCTCTGGAATCTGTTCGACTATCCGCGGTGGACGGCGCTGGAAGAACGCTATAGCGGGCCCGCCCGCACGGAGTGACGCCATGCCCATCCTCGAGGCGATCGACGTATCCAAGCAGTTTCCCGGGCGAGATGCCGGCGACGCGCCGGTGCAGGCGCTCGATCCGGTCTCGCTGCGGGTGCGGCAGGGCGAGTTCGTCTCGGTGGTGGGGCCCAGCGGCTGCGGCAAGTCCACGCTGTTCAACATCATCGCGGGGCTGGAGACGCCCACCACGGGCCGGCTGCGCTACGAGGACGCCGACGTGGCCGATCTGCGCGGACGCGTCGGCTACCAGCTGCAGCGCGACCTGCTGCTGCCATGGCGCACCATCCTGGACAACGTCACCCTGGCGCTGGAGATCCGCGGTGTGCCGCGTGCCGAGCGCGAGCGCCGCGGCCTCGACGTACTGCAGCGCTACGGGCTGGGGGCGTTCGCCGGCCGCTACCCGCGCGAGCTGTCGGGCGGCATGCGCCAGCGCGCCGCGCTGATGCGCACGCTGCTGTTCGACCGTGATCTCATCATGCTGGACGAACCGTTCGGCGCGCTGGACGCGCAGACGCGGCTGCTGATGCAGGAGTGGCTGCTGCGCGTCTACAAGGAGTCGCGCAAGACCGTGCTGCTCATCACGCACGACATCGAAGAGGCCATCTTCCTGTCCACCCGGGTGCTGGTGATGTCCGCGCGGCCGGGCTGCATCAAGGGCGAGTTCGTCATCGACCTGCCCACGCCG
>Ga0154006_1000807_pt1 | contig 10797 bp, 10 predicted proteins | sample TSFL090MetaG_FD_104747 | JGI IMG/M metagenome (GOLD analysis project Ga0154006, IMG submission 104747) | Attine ant fungus gardens microbial communities from Florida, USA - TSFL090 MetaG | ecosystem: Host-associated > Fungi > Mycelium > Unclassified | place: USA: Florida, Wakulla State Forest... | reverse complement strand
TGCATCACAGCGGAATCTGCGGCGGCACGTCTTCCGGCTTCACGCCCGAGTATTTTTGCAGGTTGCTGAGCACGGTCGGCTTGATCTTGCCGGCGGCACGTTCGGAGGCGATCCACTTTTCGAGGGTGTTCAGCCAGGCCTTGTCGTCTTCCTTAGGGATGCCGATGTTGGTCGAGGTCGCTTCCAGCGGCATGGGCACATACATGTGGCCCAGCGCCGGGTTCTTCTTGAGTACGTTGAGCGACAGCAGCCACACCAGCACCTGCGCATCCACGCGGCCGGTCTGGAGGGCCAGGGTGGCGTCGTCGGCCTTTTCCAGGCGCACGATGGTGGCGTTGGGGCACACGCGCGAGATCATCTGGTCGTGCGAGGAGCCGATATCCACGCCGATCTTCACTTCCGGCTTGTTGAGATCGGCCCAGGTCTTGTATTCCTTCTTCGACACCACGGTGAAGGCATTCTGGAACAGCGGGCCGGTGAAGCCGATCACCTCGCGGCGCGCCGGTGTCGGGTTCATGCCGAAGAACACGTCGATCTTGCGGGTCTGGAGATCCAGGACCGAATTGCCCCAGGTGGTCTCGACCACGTCCAGCTTCACATTCAGGCTGGCCGCCAGGCTCCTGGCGAAGTCGATCATGAAACCGCCCCACTCGCCGGTCGCCAGGTCACGGTTGTAGTACGGCGCCTGGCCGCGCACGGCGCCGATGCGCACGGTCTTGGTGCGCTGGATGCGGGCAAAGGTGGCTTCGGTCGAGGCCGGCGCCGGTTGCGCCAATACATTGGGCAAATAGGATGCGGCGGCAAGACCGGCGACATTGGCGATGAAACTGCGGCGGTTGGTCATGATTGGAATCTCCCTGTTTGGTGGATGGCGTCAGCCGTCGATGAATGGCATGTGCGGCCGTGCATTGGTGGCATGTCCGGGCAAGCCGGACATTGGCAGCGATTTTAGCCCAGCAGCCTGCCGCCGACGCGATGAAATGCCGGCCTCAGGCCGGAAAATCGCGTTCACGCAATGGCGCGCCATCGGCGGCAAAACCGTCGGCCAGCTTCAGTTGCGCCACGCCCAGGCTCGCCACCGCATCGGCGGCATCGGCCAGTTGTTCGGCCACATCGCCATCGAGCACATGCGCCGATTGCGCCACGGTACGCCCCGCCCCCCGCAAGCGCACCTCCAGCACCATGTCACCCGCCTCTTCCACCGCGGCCAGCACCGCCACGGCCTGCGCGGCCCCGACACCGGCCTCGGCCAGCCCCTGCTCCAGCGCCGCCATCATCGCCAGCGTGTGGTATTCGGCATTGCCGGCCGCGCGCGCGCCGTGGAACAGGTCCTGATACAGGAAATGCAATTCGCAGCGGGTCTGCCCCGATGTGTCGCCCGTGAGGCATTGCCGCATCAGCGGCGTGTAGCGCTCGGTCCATTGCTGGAAGCGCGTGGCGCGCTGTTCAAAATAGGCATCGGCGGCGGCCTCGTCCTGCGGGATTGCATAGAACGGGTCATCCAGCTGCTTGAGCGCGAAACCGAGCAGGTAACGCAACTCCAATGCCTCATCCTGCGCGCCGAAGGAAGCTTGCGGCCAGCCGCGCATGCTGCGCTCAATGGCCGGCACCGCCATCACCTTCTTGTCGGTCAGGCTGGCGAAGGCGTCGCGGTTCATGGCCTCGACCTCGCTATAGGTCAACGCGTCGATCTCGTCGGGGTGATACAGATGATGCACCAGCACCACGCGCGCCTTCGCGCTTTCGAGGCCGGCTTGCTGCACGCTCGCGCGCAGGGTATCGAAGGCGTCGCCGTCGGCGAACACGCGCGCGGCATCCAGCCCGCCTTGGGTGCGCACCAGCAGCGGGATCAGGAAGGCATTGATTTCCCACTCGCGCTCGCCATGGCGCAGCACCACCATGTCGGCGGCATCTTCGGTCGCCTGGCGCAACAGCGCATAGGCGCGGCGATCCTCGAAACGCAGTTGTTCCAGCGCTTCATACAAGGTTTCGTCGTCGCGCTGGCGCAAGGCGCGACGGATCATGCGCTCCAGTTCATCCTGGCCGACCCGGTGGCCGGCGGCATCGACCGCGCTGGACGCCACGGCGGCGGCCAGCGCCGCCATCTGCCGCACGCGCTCCTCGCCCTCGTCCATCGCCTCGGAAGCGGCATGCGCATTGTGCTGGCGACGGCGCGAGGCTTCGGTGGCGACGTGGGTCTTGGGCCGGGTCTTGCCGGGGCCGGCCGGGTTCGGCGGCGACGGTTTGCGCGCGCCCTTGGGCGCAGTCTTGGAAGCCTGGGCCGGCTTGCCCGGTGCGCGAGGAGGTTTGTTCATGGTCTTTCCTGGATCGATTCGGAGTCAGTGCAACGACAGGTCGGCTTTCGCCTCGCGCGAGGGCAAGGTCGCCAGCAGCAAACCCGCCAGCGCCACCACGAAGGCCATGCCCTGCAAGGCGGTCAGCTTCTCGCCCAACGCCGCCACGCCCACCAGCGCCGTGGACACCGGCAGCATCACGGTAAACACCCCCGCGCGGCCGGCCGGCACCACCTTCAGGCCGGTCATCCACAGCCACACGGTCCACACGCTGGCGGCCAGCGCATAGAACACCAGCAGCACCCAGATCTCGACGCGCACGGCGACGAAATCGAAATGCAAGGCCGTGTAGAAGCCCATCGGCGTCATCAGCGCCAGGCCCCACAGGTTGATCACCGCGCTGATGCGCTTGGGCGTGAGCACGGCTGTCAGCTTCTTGCCGATCACGGCATAGGTGGCCTCGCACAGCACCGCGCAAAACACCAGCAGGTTGCCCAGCCAGGCGGTCTGCGCATGCGGATCGGCCACCGCCGCGTCATGCGCCGGCTTGGCCAGCGACAGCATGCCGATGCCGATGGCGCCGCAGGCCACCGCGCCGATCACGCGCAAGGACATCCTTTCCTTCAGGAACAACCGGCTCATCAGCGCCACCACGGCCGGAATGGCCGACATGATGACACCGGCCGACACCGCGCTGGTCATCGACACGCCGGTGATCATGCACAGGGTAAACAGGAAATTGCCGACGAAGGATTCGAGGAACAGCAGCCAGCGAGATTGCCGCGACAGCGGTTGTTCGGAAGCCGGTTTCTTCAGCCAGCGCCACATCGCAACCGCGCCGATACCGAACCGCATCCAGGCCAGCAGCCACACCGGCAGCGTCGCCGCCAGCGGTTTGGTCAGCGCGACGTAGGCGCCGACCATGGACATGCTCAGCATCAGGCAGACATAGCCCATGGCGCGGCTCGGGGTGTAACTCATGCGTTCTTTCGTGACAGGGGGCGGCCAAGCCGCGGCAGAGCCGCATTGTAAACTGAAACACTTGCTGGCCCGCGCGCCAAAAAGGGAGGAAAGAAGATAAGAGGAAATGAATACAAGCGGCGATATGCGTTAAAGTCGCGCCTGTCGTCCCCCCAAATGCGCTTGCTTCCTTTTGCACATGAATCTGCGTCCGCTCCAATGTTTCGTGGTCCTTGCCGAAGAACTCAACTTCAGCCGTGCCGCGGCGCGGCTGTACGTGGCGCAACCCGCGTTGAGCCAGCAGATCCGTACCCTGGAGGAACGCCTGGGCACCCAACTGGTAGACCGCAAGTCGCGTCCGTTGCGACTGACCGAAGCCGGCAGTTACTTCAACATCGAGGCACGCCAGATCCTCAAGGCCTATGAACAAGCCTCGGTCGGCGCGCGCGCCATCGGCTCGGGCACGCACGGCTGGCTGGCCATCGGCTTCACGCGTTCGGCCATGTACAGTGTACTGCCGCCGGCACTCAAGGCCTTCCACGCCGCTTATCCCCAGGTGGAACTCAAGCTCTATGAAATGTTGACCGAAGCGCAGGTCGATGCCTTGCGCGATGCCCGTATCCACGTCGCCATCGGCCGTCAGGCTCGACCTGTGGCGGGTTATACGCGAATGGAAATTCTGCGGGAAAAAGTGATGGTGGCACTAGCCCCCGAACATCCTGCCGCCACCCGGAAAAAAGTAAAGATCGCGGACTTGGCCGACACCCCGCTGATCTCCTATTCCAAACATCCGACCGCACAGTTTCCCCGTTTCATTCTGTCGCTCTACCTCGACGCCGGTGTCACGCCGCATGTGGGATATGAATGCTACGAAATCCAGACGGCCATCGCACTGGTGGCCGCCGGCCTGGGCGTGGCCTTCGTCGGCGAATCGGTCGCCCGGCTGGGGCGTAGCGACATCGTCTACCGGCCATTGGCAGGCCCCGGTTCCAGCCAGGAAACCATGCTTACCGCCTCCTATCGCGAAGACGACGAATCCCCGCACCTGCGTTCCTTCCTCAAGTTCCTGCCAAGTATCTGACCCGCCCCCACCCAGTCGCAGCCACTATCACTATAAGCAATCGCTTATAAAAGCATAAACAATCGGTCTTGGACTGGATCACTGGACTCTCCCTAGAATAAAAAATCAGGGGCTACACGCCTCGACGGCGCCGCACGCCATGTTGCGTCCGGCACAACGACAAGACCCGAGCACACGCCGGGCCAACGGAGACAAAAATGACAGACGCAATCGAACAATCGACCATGCGCAAGGTGTTCAAGCGGCTGTTGCCGTTGCTCTTTGCCATGATGTTCTTCAACTACCTGGATCGCATCAACATCGGCTTCGCCGCACTAGAAATGAACCGCGACCTAGGCCTGACGCCATCCGTATTCGGCTTCGCCGGCAGCATCTTCTTCGTCGGCTACATGCTGCTGGAAGTGCCCAGCAACCTGATCTTGCACAGGGTCGGCGCACGCCGCTGGCTCGCTCGCATCCTGATCACCTGGGGCACGGTGGCAGCGCTGAACGCCTTCGTCTTCAACGCCCCCAGTCTGTATGCGGTGCGTTTCCTGCTGGGCATCATGGAAGCCGGCTTCCTGCCGGGTGTGGCGGTCTATCTGACCAAATGGTTCCCGGAACGCTACCGGGCGCGCGCCGTGGGCGGCTATATCATCGCCGGCTCGTTCGCCGCGATCATCGGCGCGCCCGCTTCCACCACCCTCATGACCTATGCCGATGGCCTGCTCGGCCTGGCAGGCTGGCAATGGATGTTCATCCTGGAAGGCGTACCGGCCATCCTGCTGGGCTTGTACACCTGGCGCGCCATGAGCGAACGGCCGACCGAAGCCGGTTGGCTGGACGAGCAGGAAAAGCGCTGGCTGGAACAGACGCTGGAAGCCGAGCGCCGCGCCCTGGGCGAAACCCGCCATGTGTCTTTCTGGAAAGTGGCCGGCGACGGCCGTGTGTGGAGCCTGGCCTGCATGTTCGGCTGCGCGCTGGTGGGCATCTACGGCCTGTTCCTGTGGTTGCCGCAAATCATCAAGGGTTTCGGCGGCCTGTCCAATATCGAAGTCGGCTTCATGTCCGCCGTGCCGCCACTGGCCGGCGTGCTGGGCACCTTCCTGATCAGCCGCAGCTCGGATCGCAGCGGCGACCGCAAGAAACACCTGGCCTTCGTCTATGCCATGAGTGCCCTGGCGATCGCGGCCAGCGCCCTGGCGACCACGCCCGTGCTGGCCTATCTGATGCTGTGCGCGACCGGCCTGTTCATCTACGCCGGCAACTCGCTGTTCTGGAGCTTGGCCGCCTCTTTCCGTACCGGTGCCGCCGGCGCGGCCACCATTGCCCTCATCAACACCATCGCCCAGTTCGGCGGCCTGCTCGGCCCCTGGAGCATCGGCCTGGTGCGCAGCTCCACCGGCAGCTTCAAGCTGGCGCTGCTGACCATCGCCGGCTTCCTGGTGATCGCCACCCTCATCGCGCTGTGCATGCGCGTCGGGCCACGGGCCGACCAGCAAGAAACCGCTGATGGAGCACTGCGCGATGACGCGCAATGAGCTTGAACCTGACGTCCGATTTTCCCCACTCTTCCTGTGAATAAAATGATCATCGACTGCCACGGCCACTACACTACCTCGCCGCCGGAACATCAAGCCTGGCGCCAAGCCCAGTTGGCGGCACTACGCGACGGCACCAGCGTTCCGCCACTGCCATCCATCAGCGACGACCAGATCCGCGAATCCATCGAGACCGGGCAATTGCGCATCCAGCGCGAACGCGGCACCGACCTCACCATCTTTTCGCCGCGTGCGGCCAGCATGGCACACCATGAAGCCGATGCCGCCGCCAATGCGGTCTGGTCGGCCGCCTGCAACGACCAGATCCACCGCGTCTGCAATCTGTTCCCGCGCAACTTCATCGGCGTGTGCCAGTTGCCGCAAGCGTCCGGCGCCGACCCGGCCGGCTGCATCGTCGAACTGCGACGCTGCGTGGAGGAGCTGGGCTTCATCGGCTGCAACCTCAATCCCGACCCGTCGGGCGGCCACTGGAGCGGCCCACCGATGACCGACTATTCCTGGTATCCGCTGTACGAAGCCTTGGTGGAGCTGGACGTACCGGCCATGATCCACGTCAGCTCATCCTGCAATCCCAATTTCCACGCCACCGGCGCGCACTACATCAACGGCGACACGTCGGTATTCATGCAACTGTTGCAGGGCGACCTGTTTGCGGACTTCCCGACACTGAAGTTCATCATCCCGCACGGCGGCGGCGCGGTGCCCTACCACTGGGGGCGCTATCGCGGACTGGCGCAAGACATGGAACGACCGTTGCTGGAAAAATACCTGCTCAACAATGTCTTCTTCGACACTTGCGTGTATCACCAGCCCGGGGCCGAACTGCTGGCCAAGGTGATCCCGGCGAAAAACATCCTGTTCGCCTCGGAAACCATTGGTGCCGTGCGCGGTATCGATCCGCAGACCGGCTTCCACTACGACGACACGCGCCGCTACATCGACGCCATCCCCTGGCTCGACGACGCCGAGCGCGCCCTCATCTTCGAAGGCAATGCACGCACCGTCTACAGCCGCCTGACACGCCAGTACGCCCTGCAGACCTCGCCCCATGGAGAAGCCGCATGACGACGCCCGCCTCGACTCCCGGATGGCAACGCAATCCTTCCGCGCCCAGCGCCAGCCCTGAACTGCTGGAACAACTGCGCGGCCTGTCGGTTTCGCTCCTGAGCGACAACATGGCGCGCGTCAGCGGCGCCCTCGGTTTGCGTCCCTATCATCGCGGCGGCGCCATGGCCGGCACCGCGGTCACGGTACGCACCCGCGCCGGCGACAACCTGGCGATTCATCGCGCCTTCGATTTCTGCCGTCCCGGCGACGTGCTGGTCATCGACGGTGGCGGCGAACTATCGCAGGCGCTGCTGGGCGACATCATGGCCAGCTACGCCCAAAGCATCGGCGTGGCCGGACTGGTGGTGGACGGGGCCATTCGCGATGTGGCCGAACTGCGTTCACGCGACTTTCCGGTCTATGCGCGTGGCGTCACGCATCGCGGCCCGTACAAGAACGGCCCCGGCGAAGTCAACGTCCCGGTGACCGTGGGCGGGATGGTGGTACATCCCGGCGATATCGTCGTCGGCGATAGCGATGGCGTGCTGGCTATCGCGCCAGCCGATATCGAACAGGTACTGGCCGGCGCGAAGAAGCAGCTCGGCAAGGAAACCGAAGCGCTGCGTGCCATCGCCCAAGGCAAGCTGGATCGCAACTGGATCGACGGGCAGGAACGGCGCATGATGGCCCCCTGAATCCACGCGCGCGCATCCGGATGGCGGTAATGGCCGGCCCAGATGCGCATTTGCGCTGATCGCACCGGCCTTGATCCACCTGTGTTTTTGAACAGTGAAGTGGCCGCCTGGAGTACAATGGCGCGACGTTTTTTGCGCCGCCACGTCGAACTCATCCATGCTCACCCTCACCGATCTCGAACAAGCCATCAACTACTGGCGCCAGCAGCGCCCGGCCACCGGGGAAGAGTGCGCACTGTCACCCGAAGTCAACACCCTGGCGAACCCTTACGCCATGATGATCTTCGAGGGCCGCCATGAAATCGCCCTGGACGTGCTGGAGCCGCAGGTGCGCCAGCTGATCCAGGCCTGGCAGGCCACGCGCGGCTGATTGCCCCGCCAGACCTTTCCCTCCCCCGTCACCACCCATCCTCATGCTGCCGCGCCCGACGGCAGCGGGCATGGTCACGCCCCTGTCAGCGCACCATGGTAAAAAGCGGGGGCGGCGGCATGCGCACGGCTGAACGTTTGCGCGCCATGCCGCTCTTCCCTCTGTCATGATTGAATGTTGAATGGTTGAAAGGAAGGTCTATGCGCAAGACTCCCGAGTCCTCCCCCTCGCCCGCTGCCCGCCGCAAGCCGGCCAAACCCGTCGTCCCCGCCGCCACTGGCGGTGACAGCCAGCGCCCGCGCGTGGTGCTGGTGCTGCAAGGCGGCGGCGCGCTGGGCGCCTACCAGGCCGGCGTGTATCAGGCGCTGCATGAAAACGGCCTGACGCCGGACTGGGTGGTCGGCACCTCCATCGGCGCGATCAACGCCGCACTGATCGCCGGCAACCGGCGCGATGTGCGGCTCGACCGCCTGCGCGCATTCTGGGACACGGTGGCCCATCCCGACCTGGTCGACATGCGGCAAGTACCCGACAACCTGCGCCTGCTGGCCACCCGCCTGACCACGCTGGATACCTTCACACGCGGCGCGTCGGGCTTTTTCCGGCCGCGTCCGTTCAATCCCTTCGCGATGGGCCTGCCGGTGCCGCCCGAAGAAGCCAGTTTCTATAGCACCGCCGAGTTGGGCCAGACCTTGGACCGCCTGGTCGATTTCCAACATCTCAACGGGCACAACGGCATCCGGCTCACGGTGAGCGCCGTCAAAGTCACCTGCGGCACGCTGGTCAAGTTCGACTCGGCGTCGTCGCCCATCGGACCGGAACACATCATGGCCAGCGGCGCCCTGCCACCGGGTTTCGCCCCGGTGCGGGTGGATGGCGATCTGTACTGGGACGGCGGCCTGTATTCCAACACCCCGCTGGAAGCCCTGTTGAACGATGAGCCCCGGCAAAACACCCTGTGCCTGATGGTCGACCTGTGGCACGCCGACGGCCCCGAGCCAACCACCCTGGAAGAAGTCCAGACGCGCGAAAAGGATGTGTCCTTCGCCTCGCGCTCGCAACGCCATATCGATGCCTATCTCAAGCAATATCAATTGCGCCGGGCCGCGCACGAGCTGTACCAGCGCCTGCCCGAGAACATGCTGAGCGCCGAGGACCGCCGCATGATGCAAGAACTGGCCGCCGACAGCAGCATCCACATCGTGCGGCTGGCCTATGCCGGGCGTGACTGGCACATGCCGGCCAAGGACGTCAATTTCTCGCGCGGCTCGGTGCAATGGCGTTGGGAACAGGGCTACGCCGATGGCTTGCGCGGCATCGGCGTGGCGCAGACCTGCCGCTTCACTCCCGGTCAGGCCGGCGTCGTGGTACATGAGTTACCGACCGACAGCGAGGCAGGCCGCACCTACCAGACACCGGCCTAGCCCTTGCCGCATGGCATCGGCAGACCCGGCGTCGCGTGGAACGGACACTGTTACAAAATAATTTGTGCATCGCACAAATTCCTCTTGCAATCATCGAAGAAGGGCTTAAAATGTGAATTGTTGCAGCGCACAAAACAGAGTGCCACGAATTCTGATCCGAAGCCGCGCAGCAAATAAAGCCGAACATACGGCTGAAGTGAAACCCCTTTTCATAGTGCCCCCTTCCTTCTAGGAGATGCAGATGTTTTCGTATCAGGATCAGTTGTCCGCCGCCACCAAATCCCACCTCCAGGCCCAGTTGGACCTGATCAACACCCTGACCGCCAAGGCCTTCGAAGGCATGGAAAAGATCGTCGATCTGAACCTGTCGGCCGCCCGCGCTTCGCTGGAAGAAACCACCGCCACCGTCAAGCAGATCGCCGGCGCCAAGGATCCCCAGGAAGCCCTGTCGCTGACCGCCGCGCAAGCCCAGCCCAACGCTGAAAAAGCTACCGCCTACGGCCGTCACCTGGCCAGCATCGTGTCGGCTACCCAGGCTGAATTCACCAAGGCTGCCGAAGCCCAGGTCGCCGATACCAGCCGCAAGGTCAGCGCCCTGATCGACGAACTGAGCAAGAACGCGCCCCCGGGTTCGGAACAGGCCGTGTCCCTGCTGAAGGCTTCGCTGTCCAACGCCAACGCCGGCTACGAACAGCTGACCCGCACCACCAAGCAAGCCATCGAAACGCTGGAAGCCAACCTGACCAACGCCACCCGTCAGTTCACGGCTGCCGCCGAGAAGACCGCTGCGACCGCGCGTGCGCGCAAGTAATTCCGCACCAAAAGGCTGTACCCAGCAGAAAGGCCGCTCCGGGCAACCGGAAGCGGCCTTTCTGCTATTGGCGCAGGCGTTATCCGAGGATATCCAACGCCACCGCCTCGGCCACGCGAATGCCGTCGATGGCCGCCGACATGATGCCGCCGGCATAGCCCGCGCCTTCACCGGCCGGGAACAGGCCGCGCGTGTTCAGGCTTTGCAGCGTGTCGTCGTGGCGACGGATGCGCACCGGCGACGAGGTGCGCGTCTCGATGCCGGTCAGCACCGCGTCGTGCATGGCATAGCCGCGGATCTGCTTGTCGAAGGCCGGCAAGGCTTCGCGGATGGCCTCGATGGCGTAGGACGGCAGCGACGGGCTGAGGTCGCCCAGCTTGACGCCCGGCTTGTAGGACGGCGTGACGCTGCCCAGCGCCGTGGACGGCCGGTTGGCGATGAAATCGCCCACCAACTGGCCCGGCGCGTCGTAGTTGCCGCCGCCCAGTTCATAGGCGCGGCTTTCCCATTCGCGCTGGAAGGCGATGCCGGCCAGCGGATGGCCCGGATAGTCGGCCGGCGAGATGCCGACCAC